>Ga0196970_1000673_pt1 | contig 34838 bp, 23 predicted proteins | sample S1v_513CmetaG_FD_148672 | JGI IMG/M metagenome (GOLD analysis project Ga0196970, IMG submission 148672) | Soil microbial communities from Anza Borrego desert, Southern California, United States - S1+v_5-13C | ecosystem: Environmental > Terrestrial > Soil > Desert | place: USA: California... | reverse complement strand
ATGAGGGGCGCCGGATCCCCGGTTTCGGACGGGCGGCAGGAGAGCATGGTGGCAATGGGCGAGCAGTCGGTACGGTCCCGCTCGCGGACCCGCGTCCTCGTGCGGACGCTGGCCGCCGTCCTGCTGGTCGGCGGGGGCAGCGTGTGGACCGCCCGCAGCGGCATCGGCATCCAGGATCTCCAGGCCCTGCTCCAGCATCATCCGGCGGCGCCGGCGCTGTTCCTGGCGCTGCACGCCGTGTTCAGCCTGCTGTTCCTGCCGCGCGCGGTGATGGCGATGGCCGCCGGCCTGATCTTCGGCCTGTGGTGGGGGTTGCTGTGGGCGGCGGCGGGCAGCCTGCTGGGCGCGGCCACCGGCTTCCTGCTCTCCCGCTACCTCACCGGCGGGATGATCGACCTGGACGAGGGAACGCGCTTCGGGCAGGTCCTGCAGCGGGTCGAGCGGGGCGGCTGGCGCGCGGTCGCCATGCTGCGGCTGATCCCGGTGGTGCCGCATTCGGCGGCCAACTACCTGCTCGGCCTGACCAGCCTGTCCTTCGGCTCCTACGCCGTGGGGTCGCTGCTCGGCCAGCTGCCGATGACCGTGGCCTTCGTGCAGTTCGGTGCCGCCGGCACCGCGCTGCTGGCCGGGCGGCCGGACTGGCTGCAGCCGACGCTGGTCGGCGCCGCGATGCTCGCCGTCTCGGCGCTCCTGCCGAAGCTCGCCGCGCGCTCCGAACCCGACTCCCGCGCCTGATCCCCCGGCAGCCCCCGGGCGTGCGGGGATCCCGCGCCCCCGCGTCGACGGCCGCGGAAGGCCTGGAACGGGTCGGCTTGTTGACCCGCTCCCTGAATCCGGTCAAGTTCTCCAGCGCGAAGGCACGCGCCTCCACGCACCGTTGAGCGTCTGGGCAGAAACAGGCGGAGCTAGAGCGTTCCGTTTGTGCTCATAGGAGGGGGAGTATCAACAAGCCGATGCCGATCCATCGAGGACGGTCTTTGGCCGAGCCATCCCGCCCCGCCGTGAATGGCGGGGTTTCCGGCAGCGTTCGATGATCCGAAGCATTCTCATTCTGCTTGCCTTGAGTCTCGTGCCCTGGGGCTTGTCCATCGTGGGCACCAGCCTCGGCATTGCCGTCTTCCCCGGCCCGCTGCTGTCCAGCTGGGTGAAGAGCGGGGCAAGCGAAGAGGTGGCTCCCAACCCCGACCGGCCGCCGGCCGATTGGCTGGAAGCCGTCTATCTGGCGCGCTATCCCGATGTCGGGAAAGCGGTCAAGGCGGGCACGCTGCGCAGCGGCTATTCCCATTACGTGCTGTTCGGCCGGGATGAAGGCCGCACCGGCGCCTTCGCCCCCGCCCCCTTGCCGGCCCCCCCTCCGGCCGCGGCCCCACCCCCCGTGGCCGTGGCCGTGACCGAGGCGAGCCGCGTTCCGCCCCCGGTGGCGGCACCCCCGCAACCCCAGGCCCCAGGGCCGCCGGCCCCATCGTTTCCGACGCAGTCGGTCCAGGCCGCATGGGTTGCGCCTCCGGGGCTGCCTGGGCGGAAGCCGGCGCCGTCCTCCGTCGAGATTTCCCCGCCCGCGGCCGCTCCCGCCCCGCCCGCCGGCTCCCGACGGGCCGTCGAGCCCGCCGTGTCGGTCTCGGGGATCCGGGCGGGTGCCCACGATGGCTTCACCCGGATCGTCCTCGAGACGAACGCGCCCATCCGCCTCGGGAAGCCGGTGCAGCGGGATCCGCGCTCTCTCGACGTCGGCCTGCCGAACGCCGTCTGGCAGCCGGCCCGCCAGGGTCATCTGGCGTCCAGGCTCCTGCGCTACCGGGTGGAGGCCACGGCCGAAGGGGGGAACCGCCTGCTGATCGACAGCGACCGGGCCATCCGGCTGAAGAGCCTGTTTTCCCTGTCGGCGGACGGAAACCGCCACCACCGCCTGATCCTCGACCTCGCTCCCGGACCCTGAGGGGGACCCCGCCGTGGCGGCGGGCAGCGGATCGGGTCCCGCCGGAGATGCCCCCGCTGCGCCGGCCCGGGTCCCGCCGCCGCCTCCAGGCGCGCCTGGAGGCGGCCGCTGGCGGAGGGGGCTGAAGACGGTGCGCCGGCTCGGCCGGGCGCCCGGCGGGAGCACTGATAACGCGTGACAATCTCGGACATATGGGCTACCACGAACCTCATGATAGCCAATGCTCGGCCCTTTGGGGGCGGTCTGTTCCGGCCGGGTCTGCGCCATAGAACGCAACTACATTTCGCTCCGTCATGCGGTTTCGCCCCAAGGGTTTTCGATGAGCGTCCTCTTCGATTCTGCCGATCGCAGCCAGACGGTTCGTGCTCGTGAGGATCTCGCCGAAGGTGCCGGCAGCTGGTCTCTTTGGGGCATGCTCGGCTGGCACGACATCCGCAAGCGCTATCGCCGTTCCGTGCTGGGGCCGTTCTGGCTCACCATCAGCATGTCGGTTCTGGTCGCCAGCCTTGGCCTGGTCTACGGATCGCTGTTCCGCGTCGAGCTGACCGACTATCTGCCCTTTCTCGCATTGGGCATGATCATCTGGAACTTCGTGGCGTCGGTCCTGAACGAGGGCTGCAACAGCTTCCTGGAGTTCGAACCGCTCATCAAGCACGTGCGCATGCCGCTGTCGGTGCATGCCCTGCGGGTCGTCTGGCGCAACCTGATCATCCTCGCCCACAACGCCGTGATCTATGTGGTCCTGGCGGTGGGGCTCGGCATCTGGCCGGGAAGCGCGGGGTTTCTCGTGCTGCCGGGGCTCGTCGTGCTGATCCTGAACGCGGTGTGGATCGCGCTGCTGCTGGGCATGATCTGCGTGCGCTTCCGCGACGTACCGCCCATCATCGCCAGCGTGGTGCAGCTCCTCTTCTTCGTCACCCCGGTCATGTGGAAGCCGGAACTGATCGCCGACCGCTATTTCATGGTCGTCCTGAACCCGATCCATCACCTGATGGAGATCGTGCGCGGTCCCCTGCTCGGGCATCCGCCCCCTCTCACGACCTGGGCGGTGGCGGCGCTGCTCACGGTCGTCGGTTGGGGGGTGACCTTCGCCGCCTACGTCCGCTTCCGCAAACGCATCGCATATTGGCTCTGACCCGAATGGCCACGATCGAGCTCGACACCGTCTCCGTCGATTTCGTCATTTATCAGGGCAGCAGCCGCTCCCTGAAGAAGACGCTGCTGCATTCCTCGACCAGCGGGATCATCAAGCACGACCCCCGGCACCGGGTCTTCGTCCAGGCGCTCAACCAGGTGTCGATCAAGCTGGAGCATGGCGACCGCGTCGGCCTGATCGGCGGCAACGGTGCGGGCAAGACGACGCTTCTGCGCACCATGGCCGGCGTGTACGAACCGACCGGCGGGCGCATTCGGGTCGAGGGGCAGGTGACCCCCCTGTTCGACCTGTCGATCGGCTTCGACGGCGACGCGTCCGGCTATGACAACATCCGCATGCGGGCCGCCTATCTGGGCGTGCCGCGCGCCGAGATCGAGCGGCGGATGGACGACATCGCCGCCTTCACCGAGCTGGGCGATCATCTCGCCCTGCCGGTGCGGACCTACTCGGCGGGCATGATGCTGCGGCTGGCCTTCGGCGCCGCGACCGCCGTGGACGCCGAGATCCTGCTGATGGACGAGTGGATCGCCGTCAGCGACGCGCAGTTCCTGGAGAAGGCCGAGCGCCGGGCCGAAGAGTTCGTCAGCCGCGCCAGCATCCTGGTCGTCGCCTCGCATGTGGAAAGCGTGCTGCACCGGCTCTGCAACAAGCTGCTGTGGCTCGACAGCGGCCGCATCGTGATGATGGGGCCGGTGGAGGACGTGCTGGCGCATTACCACAGCAAGACCCGCACGGCGGCCTGACGGGGCCGGTCCGGTCGCCGCTCACAGGCGGCGCAGGACTCCCATGCACTCGCCGCTTCCCGACTTGCGGACCAGCTCGACCCGGCAGCCTTCCCGCTCCGCGAAGAACGCCAGCAGGCGGCGGTAAGAGCTCGGCGAGAAGGTGTGATAGTGGATGTCATATGTCTTGTTGAGCCGCTCGACGCAGGCGGTCACCAGGCTCTCGTAGCTGCGGCACCGTGGAATCGCCGCGGCCAGCTTGGCCGAGATCTTCCGGCAGCTTTCCTCGATCCCTTCGGCGTCCAGGAGGGGAAGGCCGTTCTCGATCCGGATGTTCCGGTCGCTCACCGTGATGAACTCGCGCAGATGCTCGAGCGTCGTGGCGAGCACCTCGGCCCGGCGCAGCTTCCTGAAGTTCTGGTGGTCGTTCCAGACATGTTCCAGCGAGGTGATCCGGCGCCCGCGGTCGAAGCATTTGTCGGCCACCGGCACCGCGGCGAGGATGACGCCGTTGCGTCTCAGCCGGCTCTTCCACCGCAGCAAGGTGCCGTACGGGTCCGGCGAATGCTCCAGGGCATGGTTGGCGATCAGGAAGTCGCAGGATGACCGGGCGACCTTCCGCAGGATGAAGCCGTCGTCGATGATGTCGGTGTTGACGATGGTCCGGGCGGACAGCTCGGGGTAGCGCGCTTCGTTTTCCGCCTTCGTCTTGTAGTCCACGTAGCGCACGCGGGCATCCGGGGGGAGCGGCAGCGGGTTGTGGAGGGCACCGATCTCGATGCCCTCTCCCTGGACGAAGCTCCGGGCCACCGCCGCGCGGTGGCAGACCATGTCGTCGTCGCTCCATGCATCGAAGGCGCGCGTCTCCTCGGTTTCCCGGTCGATGTCGGCAAAGTCCAAGCGGATGAAAGGCGCCGCGACCCGCCGGAACATCCGTTGAAGGGCGCCATCCATGAAGCGCAATCTCCCCTGAGCCATGCCGGGATCAATTTCCATCTCCGGTATAGCTTGGCGGAACCCTCCGGTGCCATAAGCCGAAAGGGATCTGTCCCCATGGCAGGAGCGCCATATGACCCGCCGCCGCCGGCGCGGCGCGGCGGCGGCGATGGTGGGGGCCGGGAATCAAAACGGCCGCGCCCCCAGGATGGGGCACGGCCGGCGGCAGGGCAGATGGTCGGGGCCGGAAAACTCCGGCCGGACGGTCAGTCGATCTTCAGGTAGGCCGGATCCAGCGCGCCGTGGCGGAACGGGATCCAGTCCTTGTGGTCGGCGCGGTACTGCAGGCCGTAGGGGTTCTTGAAGAAGATCTTCTGCAGCGGCTGCCCGCCTTCGGTGCGGGTCCGGTCGAGGTCGATCAGGGCGGAGGGGGCGAACACCTTCTCCCAAAGCTCGTCGTTGCTGACGTCACGGCCGGCGTTCTTGACGTACTCGCGCGCGGCATCGCTGAGCTGCCACGCCTCTTCGACCATTGCGTAATAGTCCACGGTTCCCTCGGCCATGCGATCCTCCGACGTCGGATGGCGCACTATTAGCGGACTTGCCGTCGTTCGGGAAGCCCCCGCGGTGAAGGACGCGTGATGGGAGGATATTTCCGGCTGCTATGGAAAATCGAAGTCCCCGTGCCGGGGGCTGTCGGGCCGGAGCGTTTATCCCATGGATTCCCTGTCGTGCGGCTTGACGACCAAGCCCAAGTGGTGAATTAGGAAGCGTCGAACAGGCGCTGCGGCCGCTGCCGGCCGTAACGGATCAAACCGGCTGTTGGCTCAGCCGACCGAAGGAAGAAAGCATGTCAGACAAGGTCGCGTTGATCACCGGCGCCACTGGCCAGGATGGTGCCTTGCTTGCCGAACTCCTGCTCGGCAAGGGGTATGTCGTGCATGGGCTGAAGCGGCGCTCGTCGTCGTTCAACACGGCCCGCGTCGATCATCTGTACCGCGACCTGCATGAACCGGACGTGCGCTTCAAGCTGCACTACGGCGACCTGACCGACGCCACCAACCTGATCCGCGTGGTCGAGGAGGCGCAGCCGACGGAGATCTACAACCTCGCCGCCCAGAGCCATGTCCAGGTCAGCTTCGAGACGCCGGAATACACCGCCAACGCCGACGGCATCGGCACCCTGCGCCTGCTGGAGGCCATCCGCATCCTGAAGATGGGCGACCGGGTGCGCTTCTATCAGGCCTCCACCTCGGAGCTGTTCGGCAAGGTGCAGGAGATTCCGCAGCGCGAGACCACGCCCTTCTACCCGCGCAGCCCGTACGCCGCCGCCAAGCTCTACGCCTACTGGATCACGGTGAACTACCGTGAGGCCTACGGCATGCACGCGTCCAACGGCATCCTGTTCAACCACGAAGGCCCGACCCGCGGCGAAACCTTCGTCACCCGCAAGATCAGCCGCGCCGTCGCCGCCATCGAGCTCGGCCGCCAGAACCGCCTCTACCTCGGCAACCTGGACGCCAAGCGCGACTGGGGCAACGCCCGCGACTTCGTCGAGGGCATGTGGCGCATCCTGCAGCAGCCCACCCCCGACGACTACGTGCTGGCCACCGGCGAGATGCACAGCATCCGCGAGTTCGTCGAACTGGCCTTTGGCCAGGTCGGCCGCCGCGTCGTCTGGAAGGGGCAGGGCGTGGACGAGAAGGGCATCGACGCGAAGACCGGCGATGTCCTGGTCGAGGTCGACCCGCGCTACTTCCGCCCGACCGAGGTCGACCTGCTGCTGGGCGATCCCAGCAAGGCCCGCGAGAAGCTCGGCTGGGTCCACCAGACCGGCTTCGCCGATCTGGTCCGGGAGATGGTCGAGTACGATCTGGAGGCACTGAAGCTAGAGGCCCCCCGCTATGGCGACTGAAACTGAGCCCGGGTTCCGTCTGGACGGCCGCCGCATCTGGGTTGCCGGTCATCGGGGCATGGTCGGCTCCGCGATCGTGCGCCGCCTGGCCGGCGAGGGCTGCACCGTGCTCACGGCTGGCCGTGAAACGGTCGACCTGCGCCGGCAGGCCGAGGTGGAAGCGTGGCTCGGCGCCGAGCGGCCCGACGCCGTGGTTGTCGCCGCGGCGCGGGTCGGCGGCATCCTCGCCAACTCCACCCGCCCGGCCGAGTTCCTTTACGAGAACCTCGCCATCGAGGCGAACATCATCCACGCGGCCTGGCAGGCCGGCGTGTCCAAGCTGCTGTTCCTCGGCTCGTCCTGCATCTATCCGCGGCTCGCGCCGCAGCCGATCTCCGAGGAAGCCCTGCTGACCGGCGCGCTGGAGCCGACCAACCAGTGGTACGCCATCGCCAAGATCGCCGGCATCAAGCTGTGCCAGGCGTACCGGCAGCAGTACGGCTGCAACTTCATCTCGTTGATGCCGACCAACCTGTACGGCCCAGGCGACAACTTCGACCTCACCTCCAGCCATGTGCTGCCGGCGTTGCTGGCGAAGATCGACCAGGCCAAGCGGGAGGGTTCCCCCACGGTCGAGCTGTGGGGCAGCGGCGAGCCGCGGCGCGAGTTCCTGCACGTCGACGACCTCGCCGACGCGGCCGTCTTCGTCCTGCGGCATTACGATGGCGACATGCCGCTCAACGTCGGCACCGGCGTGGACATCACCATCCGCGAACTGGCGGAGACCATCGCCGGCGTGGTCGGGTTCACCGGTTCCTTCACCTACGACACCAGCAAGCCGGACGGCATGCCGCGCAAGCTGCTCGACGTCGGCCGGCTGGCAAGGCTGGGGTGGCGTGCGCGCATCGACCTGCGGGCGGGGATCGAGCGGACCTACGACTGGTACCGGTCGAACGTGGCCGGTTCGACCGCGCCCGTGACGTGAGCTTTCCCAGGACCGGCCCTCGATCCATGCCGACATCCCCCGTCCCGCCGGACAACACCACGAGGGCCGATCCAGCGATACCCGCTCCCATGACGGCGCGGTATGGCACGATCTTCGACATCGGCCGGTTCAAGGGAGCCCTGGCACCGGGCAGCATCATAATCGAGGATGCCCATAAGATCCGGCTCCATCCGGCGATTTTCGCACTCGATGACGTCCTGGCCGTGCCGCAGGACTGGAGCTTCCTGACCGCCGATGGCCGGCTGGCGCTCGACGGCACGGCAATCAATCCGTTCCTGCTGCGCAAGGGGCGCTTCCCGGCCATCGTGCCGGTCGACGCGGAGACCTGCTCGGTCATCGTCGAAACAGCCGGCACCATCGACGAGCCGGTGCTGTTCATCGGCGGGGACTGCATCGGCAACTACTATCATTGGCTTGTTGATTTCCTGCCCCGCTTGCTCGTCTTCCATCGCAACCGGGCGCTCTTCGCGTCATGGGGCATCCGGCGCATCGCTCTGATCCGCGACCTGCCGGGCTTTGCCCGGGAGTTGCTCGACCGGATCGGCATCGGGCCGGACGACATCGTGTGGATCGACGGACAACGGGGCTGGCGCTTCCGGTCGATGCACCTGCTGTCGAACTTCTCGCAGTACGGACACCTGCATCCCTTCACCCTGGACCTTCTGCGCAAGATGCTCCGGCCAGCCGGGCGGGGACCCGGGACGCGGATGCTCTACGTGTCACGCCACGACGCCAGGAACCGGCGCGTGCGCAACGACGAGGAGCTGTTCGCGGCGCTGGAGACGTGGGGCTTCGAGCGGGTCATGCCCGGGGAGCTGTCCTTCGCGGAACAGGAAAGGCTCTTCACCGAGGCGCGCGTGATCGTCGGGGCGCATGGCGCCGGCTTGACCAACCTGCTGTTCGCCGGGCCGCACACCACCCTGATCGAACTGTGCCCAGCCGTTAAAGGCCTGCGGCATTTCCGCTTGCTGGCCGAGCGGTTGGGGCAACGCTACGTATCCGTGACCGCGGACGTCCGCGACATGGACGTTCCGGGCCATCACAATTCCGGCTTCCGGGTCGATCCTGCGCGGGTCGAGCAGGCCGTGGCGCAGGCTCTCTCCGAAACGCCGGGATAAGGGTGGTCAGCGGGCGGTGCAGCCGCTCCGGCCCGCCCGGTCGAGATCGCCGCGCAACCGCGCCAGAGGCTCCTCCCAGCTGAGATCCGGAGGTTGCCGATAGACGGTGCAGCCTGGGAACCACGGGCTCCCCGCACCCTGCGCCATCCAGCGGAATTCCGGCGGGAAGGGAACCAGAACGCGGCTCGGCCGGCCCAGGGCCGTGCGCAGGTGGACGTTCGTGTTGCTGACACAGACAAGCTCATCGAGGAGGGGCAACAGGGCCAGCATCTCCTCCAGGTTCTCGTTGCTGTCCCCCAGATCGGCGACCGGCGCGCCCAAGGCCTCCGCAAAGGCGTCCACTTCACCCGGTGCCGGTTGGCGCTGCAAGGACAGGACGGTCAGCGGAAGGCCTTTCAGCGCGGCGGCCAGGCCGGGCATTGGCACCTGCTTGAACAGCAGGTCGGCCACACCGGCCCGCCAGGCCACACCGACGTAAGGGGGCGGGCCCAGTGCGGCGAGCCGCCGGCGCAGGGCCGCCGTCCGCTCGGGCTGCGGCGACAGGGCGACCGGGGGCGGGATCGTGGCGGTCGAGCGGTGGTCCAGCAGATGCGGCAGATCGCCCACCGACAGAATGCGGTCAACGGGGGTGGGGATGGCGCCGACGGCCTCGACCGTCCGGTCGAGAAAGGGCAGGCGGGACACCATGCCGGCGATCTTCGGATGCGCGCAGTAGGTCACGCGCGCTCCGCGCGCTGTCAGGGTTGGGACAAAGCGCAGGAAGAAGACTTCGTCGCCGAGCCCCTGATCCCCGATCACCGCCAGGTGCTGTCCCGTGAGGTCCGGCGGCAGGCGCCGACGGTCGTAGGGTGCGGGCACGGTGCGGACGGACGGACGCGCCAGGTAATGGCTCCAGCCGTCCTTGAAGGCGCCCATGGTCAGCAAGGCATGCGCGAGGCTGTGTTCCGTATCCGGGTCGCCGGGCTCCAGGACGAGCGCCCTCCTGTACACGGACGCGGCGTCCTCGAAGCGGCCCAGACCGTGCCGAACCATGCCCAGTGCCTGAAGGACGGGAAGGGAGGCGGGAGCGAGGGCCGCGGCCCACTCCAGAACAGCGGCGGCCCGCCGGAAATCCCCGTGCTTCGAGAGGGCATGCCCCAGAATCAGGCACGTCTTCACGGAAGCGGGCTTGGTGCGGACCGCTCGGGAGCCGGCGACGATGGCTTCGGGAGTGCGCCCGAGCGCGGTTGTGGCGCTGCACAGGTTGGTCCAGACCGCCGTGGACTCGGGCGCGAAAAGGATGAGCATCCGATACAGCCCCGCCGCCGCGTCGGGATGGCCGTTCCGATGCCGGTCGGCTGCCAGGGCGAAGATCTCGTCGAGCGAGAGCCGCCGCCGTTGCGGGGGAGATGGCGTCATATCCTCTTCCTCGGCGCGGCTTCTGCCGGGATCCTCAGCCGAGCCGCGCTGTCAGCAGGGCGCACTTGACGAGCCACGCCACCGTACGGCCGACCCGGTCGGCCTGATCGGGGGGGAAGAGGGCCGTCACGTCCTCCAGACTGCGCTCTCTCCCGTGGACGTGCTGCAGAAGCCGCAGGCTCTCTTCGGGCGGCAACAGCGTGGTCGCAGCGAACGTGTTCATGCTGGCGGCCAGGATGCGGGCCAGGGCCGCGTGCGGATCGCCATGCGGGCAGCTCAGCCGGTAACCCAGCCCGAACTGCCGGGTCGCGAAGCCCTGGAACACGCCGAAGGGATCGGCGCGCAGAGGGGCGGGTTCCGCTCCGGCGGCAAGCGGCGCCACCTCCGGCTCGCGCGCCCGTGCCTGGGCAAGGTCGGCCCAGAGCCCTTCGTAGGCGGCCATGACCGCCGACCAGTCGTACAGCGCCTGCGCCCGCCGGCGCCCGGCTTCGCCCATGCGGCGGCGCAGGTCGCCGTCCTCGATCAGCCGGAGCAGGGCTCCGGTGGCGGCGGTCGCGTCGACCGCCGTCGCCTGGCTGACGTAGCCCAGGTAGCGGTCGGAGCTGTCCACGCCGATCATGTGGCGCAAGGCCAGATCCCGCCCGCTTCCGGTTGGCGGAATCAGGGTCGGGATGCGGAAGCCGACCTCGCCATCGGTGATCGTGTCGCGGTAGCCGTCCCAGTCCGACACGATGACGGGAAGCCCCGCGGCCATCGCCTCGATGGGGGTCAGGCCGAAGGTCTCCTGGATGTTGTCGGAGAGCGACAGGAAGATGTCCGCGGCGGTCCAGGACGCCTCGGCGTTCCCGGGGTCGGAGCCGTCGAGGATGATCGTGTTGACCGAGGGGCAGTAGCGGCGTGCGCCGTCCGCGAATTCCTGGCCGATTTCCGGGTTGGAGGAGCCGCCGGTCAGGATGAGGTGGATCTTCCGGCGCGTTCGCGCCTGCGCCTGTTCGCAGGCCAGGAACATCGGCAGGGGATGCGCCTTGGCGTGGAAGGACAGGCGGCCGAAGAACAGGACGACGACGTCCTCGGGGGCGATGCCGTGTTCCTGGCGCAGGCGCGCGCCGGCCGCGCGGCGTTCCGGCGTGTCGGCGAAGCGGTCGCAATCGACGCCGAGGGGAATGACCGGGAGGCGCAGGTGAAGGGACGGCCGCGCGCCCATCCGCGTGCCCAGATACTCGCCCCAGCCGTCCAGCACCCGGACGATGGCGTCGCGGGCCGGCCGCGAGGTGACCACGAGGGCATCCCACGGCTGCAGCGGGGCGATCAGGTAGTCGCCCAGCATGTCCATGACACGGAACGTGGAGACGGTGTGGGTGACGCCGCACAGGCTGTAGGCGCGCTGATCGAAGAAGCGGCGCGGCCACACATATTCGCCGAACCCCGGGCCTGGCAGAAACAGGCATCCCGGTTCGGCAAGACGCCGGACGTCGGGCAGCGGGATCCAGGCCGTGGGACGCGGGCGGCCTGCGGCGGCTCCGATGGCCTTGGCGAACTCCACGGCGCGCGCCCGGGTTTCCGTGTAGCAGAACAGGCGCTCGCCCGCGTGGTGACGGGCGAACGCCCTGAGGAAGCCGGCCCCGGCGGAATGCCGTCCCTTGAGGTCCTTGCGCGTGACCGAATAGGCGTCCGGATGGAAGTATATGGCGGCGGTCGGCGGCATGGATGGTCTCGGAGGGCGTGGTGAACCGGGAGAGAGGGGGCTCGGGAACGTCTTCCTAGGGGCGCACGGCCGGCACCCGCGCGAAAAGCCGGGCGTCGAGCTCGGCCTTGCGGTCGAGGAGCGACCGATACCAGTCGAGCCGTTTGCGGAAGTGCTGGGCCAGCAGGCGGTTCCTGGCGATGTAGTCATAGGCACGGCCGGCAATGGCCGCCCGCAGCCCATGGTCACCGACCAACTGCGTCAGGCGGTCGGAGAATTCCTCGGGCGTGCGGAACAGGAAGCCGGTTTCCCCGTCGGCGACGACGCCGCCGTACACGATCGGGCTGGCGAGCGCGACGACGCCGTGGGCCGCGCACTCGATGAACTTCAGGTCCGACTTGCAGCGGTTGAACAGGGTGTCGTTGAGCGGCAGGAGGCCGATGTCGCAACGGCTGAGGATCTGGATGTAGTCCTTGTAGCCGCAGGTCGGCGTGAAGGTCTTGTCGGCGGTCTCCAGGGCGTCGAAGAAAGCGCGGTCGTGGATGACCTGGACGTCCACCCGCCCCTGGTTGGCGGCGATGATCCGGTTGAGCGGAGCGATCAGCGGGCGCCAGTCCTCGTCGCGGTTGAAGGCGCCGAAGAACAGCGTGACGCGGCCGTCCGCACGGGGCTGGCGCGGCGGGGGCAGGGTGGCGATCTGGTTGGGGAAGACCCCGATCTCGTCGTTGAACGGGCGCAGTTCACCGGCCAGGAAATCGGTGGAGGTCTGCACGGCGTGGACCGCCCGGAAGGTCAGGTTGTCGTACTCCGTGATCTCGGGCCAGTGGCTGGGATGGTCGTCGAACTCGGCGACGATCAGATAGCCCTGCTGCAGGATCCGCCTCAGCTGCGGCAGGTCCGCCGGCTTGCAGATGCGCCGTTGCAGCACGGCGATGCGATGCTCGTTGGGAGGAGCGTCGGCCTGGCGCGGGATATGGTCGACGCTCGCCTGCACGCGCACCCCTGGAATGGAGGCGAGGAAGGCGTGCGGCAGGTGGATCCGGGTATCGTTGCAGGCGCCGACCGGCCGCAAGGTCATGGCCTGGATCAGAAATCTCTGGAGCGGCCGGTTCGCCGGAACGGCGCGGACGATGAGGTGGGAAAAATCGGCGCCCCGCGCCTGGCCGGTGGCGTTCGGGTTCGGGCCGGGCGGCGGCACCACCACCGCGTTGTCCAGGAACAAGCCGCAGCGTCCGGCCAGAGCGTCCTGAATCCGGTCCATCGGGATCGTTCCGGCCTTCATGCCTTCCTTCTCGCCCCACGGCCGGGGGACGACGATCAGGGCCGTGCCGCCGGGGGTGAGATAGCTCCGGGCCGTCGCGATCGCGCCGAAGGGATCCGCCAGGGCGAGGACGGCGTCGTGCACGACCAGGCAATCGAACAAGGGGCGCGGCGGCCCCAGATGGGCGGCCAGCTCGGGAGCGGACGACGCTCCCGGAGCAAGCCCGACGATGGCGAAGCGGATCGCCGGATTGGCGCTCTTGACCCGGGCGGCGATGGAGGTTCCGGCCGGGCAGATCTCCAGAACGGCCCGGCTGTCCCGAGGCACGCTCAGCGCCAGCCGCGGGGCGAACGCCGGCTCGGCGCCGGGCAGGGGAGTGGGCGCATCCGTCCGGGGCGTGCTCATGACCGCCCTCGGACCATCGAATGGATCAGGGCCATCTGCTGCTTCAGGCAGTGGGCCAGGTCGTACTTGCGCAGCACCGTGCGGCGGCCTGCGCGGGCGAGTTCGGCGTAGGAGTCGCGGTCTTCCAGAACCTCGGCGACCTGGCGGGCGATCGCGTCCGGCGAGAAGAAATCGACCAGCAGGCCGTTCTCCCCGTGCGTGATGACCTCTTCCACCGGCTTCGTCTTCGAGCCGATGATGAGGCAGCCGAGCGACATGGCCTCCAGCATCGACCAGGACAGGACGAACGGGAAGGTCAGGTAGACGTGCGCCGAGGACACCTGCAGCATGCGGGTGAAGCGGTCGTACGGCAGGTACCCCAGGAAGTGCACCCGCGACGGATCGACCGGCACCTCCGCCAGCATCTTTTCCCGCCAGTTCCGGGCGTCCCTGGGCCCGGAGCCGTAGCTGATCTCGTCGCCGCCGACGATCAGGATCTTGGCGTTGGGGCGCTGCTCGCAGATCTGGGGAACCGCCCGCATGAAGGGTATGAAGCCCCGATAGGGCTCCAGGTTGCGGGCGACGTAGGTGACCACCTCATCCTGCCGGGTCAGGACCTCGCCGTTGGGCAGGTCGAACGTGGCGTTCGGATCGGGCTGCAGGGCGTTCGTGTCGATGCCCTCGTGGATGACCGCGATCTTCGAGTGGAACACCTTGGGGTGCACGCTGCGTTGCCAGAAGGTGGGCGACAGACCGCGGTCGCAGGCCTCCAGCGACAGCAGCAGATGGCTGTTGCGGGTGCGCGAGCGCAGGATGGCGTCCAGCTCGGGCGGGGACGAGGGGTCGAAGTCGAGGTCCTGCCCGCGCGCCTGGTAATAGAATTCGCAGTGGTTCAGCAGCGGCGATTCCGGGAAGACGTCCTTGGCGTACAGGGATTCGCCCCAGCCCGGATGGGCGATGATGATATCGGGAATGAAGTTCTCCCGGCGCAGCTGGATCAGGACGCGCGCCACCGACTGGCCGTACAGGACGGCGTTCTCCGTCCGGAAGAGATACTGGTGGATCCCCTTGGTCGGCTCCCGCGCCAGATCGTAGCTGATCCGATGGACGCCCGGGATGTCCCGGTCCTTGCGCTTGGTGATGAAGACCACCTTGTTGTCCGGGTTCTGCGCGAGCCGGGCCGCCATGTGCTTGAACTGCCCAGGCATGTTCTGGTGGATGAAGAGGATTTTCATTGTTGGCGAGGCTGTGTCAGGGCAGGGGGGTGGCTTGGCCGGGCTGGCCGGTCAGGGGCGGGTGGCGGGTGATGTCTTGCTGGGTTGCGCCTTGCAAGTGTCTGGCAATCCGCCCGACGACCGCGAGCCAGTCACCGGGCGCCTCCTGGCGGAAGAGGGTGGCCGTAGGATACCACGGACTGTCGCGGCGATCCAAAAGCCATCGCCAGTCCGGGGCGAAGGGCAACATGACGCACACCGGGCGCCCGAGCGCGCCGGCCAGATGGGCCACCGAGGTGTCCACCGTGACGACGAGGTCAAGCTGCGCCATCGCGGCGGCCGTGTCCGCGAAATCGCCGAGGTCCGCGGCGCGGTCGATCACCCCGAACTCCGGGCCGAGACGGTCCAGGACCCGGGCCCGCTCGCCCTTCTGCAGGCTGACGAAGGCCACCCCCGGCGTCGCGAGCAGCGCGCGCAGCGCGCCGGTGTCGAGGGAACGCTGCCGGTCGTTGCGGTGGGCGGGGTCGCCTCCCCACACGAGGCCGACCGCCGGCGCGCCGCGGCGCGGAACGAACGGGCCGGTTGCGCTGCCGATCCCGTCCGGAACGCGCAGATAGGGCACGCTCGCCGGAATGGTGTCGAGCGTGGTTCCGAACACCCCCGGCAGGCTGAGCAGCGGCAGATGGACGTCGAAGGCCGGCAGCGGATCGCCCGCCGCCACGACGGCCGCGTCCGGGAAACTGGCGGCCAGCAGGCGGCACAGCGACGGCTGGCATTCCAGGACGATCCGTCCGCCGCGCGCGGCCACCATGGGCAGATAGCGCACGAACTGCAGCGTGTCGCCCAATCCCTGTTCGGCGTGCAGCAGGATGGTCCGGCCGTCGAGCGGCTCTCCGCTCCACAGCGGGCGGTCGAACTGGCGCGGGGGGCATTCGGCCAGCCGCCACCGCCATTCGTACTCGCGCCATCCCTGGGTGAGGTTTCCGGACACCAGCCACGCCAGGGCCCGGTTCCAGTGGGGTGCCGGGTTCTCGGGCTGTCTCGCCACCGCCTGGTCGTAGCAGCGCAGGGCGTCCGGCAGGGCGTTCAGCCGCTGATAGGCCATGCCCAGGTTGACGGTGACGTCGTGGAACCGCCCTCCGGCCAGGATGTTGGCTGTCTCGTAGGCGTGGACCGCCTTGGCCGGCCGCTGCATTTTCAGGAACAGGTCGCCCAGGTTACCGTAGAGCTTGGCGTGCTCCGGCCGGAGCGCGACGGCCATGCGGTACAGCGGCAGGGCCTCGTCGTATCGCTCGAGCGCGACCAGCAGGTTGGCCCGGTTGGACAGGGTTTCCGCCTGACCCGGCACCAGCCGGAGCGCGCGGCGGTAGTTCCCCTCGGCTGCGTCCGTCACGCCCGCCGCCCGCTGCGCGGTGCCGAGGTTGCTGTAGTAGTGGGTGACCTGCGGGGCCAGGGCGATGGCCCGCCGGAAAGCGGCCATGGCCGGGTCCAGGTCCTTGCGGCCGAGCGCCACGACGCCGAGCAGGTGGTGGACGTCCGCTTCGGCCGGAAAGGGGCCGGCCAGACGGCGGCACAGCGCCTCGGCGGCGTCCGGCCGGCCGTTGCGGATGTGCTCCAGAGCGCCGCGCAGCGCGGCGCCCCGGTCCGGAACCTGGTCGTCCATGCGGGAGGACAAGACCGGCCTCAGGCCGTTTGCGACCGGCACCAGCGCTCCCACATGGTGCGATAGGCCGCCTCGACGGCCTGGGCGAAGCCCTTTCCGTCGCACAGGCTGGACGCGGCCATGCGTCCCCGAAGCGCCTTCCGCACCTCGGCCAGACTGCCGATGTCGCTGGCCAGACGCCCGGCGGTTTCCGCGAACGCCTCCGGGCTTCCGGCGGCGAGGTCGCCCATCCCGACGGCGCTCACCACGCTGGTGCCATAGCGTGCGCTGGTCCGGTCGCCCGACAGGGTGACGACCGGAACGCCCATCCACAGAGCCTCGCAGGTGGTGGTCATGCCGCCATAGGGGGAGGTGTCGAGGGCGATGTCGATCTGCCGGTACTCGGAGAGATGCTCATCCTGCCGCTCGGTGCCGCGCACGAAGAGGATCCGGGACAGGTCGGCGCCGGCCCGGCGGAACCGGTCGAGAAGCGTCTCCTTGGTTTCCTGGCCTTCGATGTAGCGGGACTTGAGCAGCAGACGGGCGTTCGGGACCCGGTTGAGGGCGGACGTCCACAGACGGGCGGTCTCGTCGGAGATCTTCGCGAAGTTGTTGAAGGATCCGAACGTGACGTAGCCGTTGGCCAGGGCCGGCAGGGGCGCCACCTCAGGAGCATCCTCCGGTGGGGAGAAGCAGTGCGAGATGCCCGGCAGGTTGTAGACCTGCTCGGAGAACAGCTCCGGTCCTCCCTCGGGCGTCAGCCAGGCGTCCGACAGCCGGTAGTCGATGGCCGAGAGCCCGGTCGTGCCGGGATAGCCGAGCCAGGTGACCTGAACGGGCGCCGGCTTGCAGGCGAAGGCGATCAGACTGTTGCGGGCGGTGTGCCCGGCCAGATCGACGAGGATGTCGATGCGGTCCTGGTAGATCTTGCGGGCCAGGGCCGTTTCGTTGATGGCGCTGACGTCGTGCCAGACGTCGACCAGGGTCTTGAAGCGCTCCGTCATCGCGTCGGGCCGGTCGGCGTTCGAATAGGCGTGGATTTCGAAGGCCGAGTGGTCGTGGTTTTCAAGAAGGTTGCTCAGGAACCAACTGCAGGAATGGAACTTCAGGTCCGGAGAGACGTAGCCGATGCGCAGGCGGCGGCCCGCCGTCCGGTCGTTGGGGTGCTTCGGCCATGAACGGCGCAGCGGTTCGCCATGGCGGACCTGCCATTCGTGGTGCAGGTCATACAGCTGCTTGGGCGAGACGTCGTCCAGATACTGGCTGTAGAAAAGCAGGTTGCTACGGCAGCGGCTGTTGCCCGGATGCCCGAGGAGGACACGGCGGAAAGCCTCCACCGCCTCGCGCCCCTTCCCCATGGAGGCGAGCGCCAGCCCGTAGTTCATGTAGGTGTTGAGGAAATTGGGATCCGCCTTCAGCGCTTCACGGCAGACGGCGGCCGCCACCTCGGCGTTGGAATGCCGGTGGTAGAGGGCCGACAGGCTGAGGTAGGCCTGCATCTTCTTGGGGTTGTACCGCAGGCAGGTCCGGAAGGCGTCGATGGCGGCACGCGCTCCCCTGAACTCGTAACAGACCATTCCCAGAACGAACCACGCTTCGGCGTTGGCCGGTTCCATTCCGGTGAAGGTTTCCATCAATGGAACGGCGTCGGCGTTGCGCTGGCTATGGTGCAGCGCCATGGCGTAGGGGACCCAGTCCTTGGCGGCCTGCTGCCCGGTTGCGAAAAGCTTTTCGAAAGCCTCGCACGCCTTGGCCCAGCTTTTCTGCTCGAAATAGGTGTGGGCAAGGTTGCGCAGAGGCTCCAGCCGGGCGGGATTGCGCAACAGCACCTGTTCGAAGCAGGCCGCAGCCTCCGCGAAGTTCTTGGAGGTGCGATGGGCAAGACCAAGCGCGTTCAGGGCGGAGATATCATCCGGCTCCAGGGACAAGGCCAGCTGCAACAACGGAATCGCGGTTTTCGCCGCCCCCGTTATCGTCGCGATCGACCCGAGCAGGACCAGACACTCGGCGACGGATTGCCCCCCCTTGAGAACCGCGCGGCAGACGGCGGCGGCTTCGGGATAGCGCCCCGACTGGAACAGGGCCTTGGCCCTGGACAAGGGATCAGCGGACATCGGAAACGGGGCGGGGGGAGAAAAACTCATGGCACACAAAGGGCTGGGCAGGAAACGGGACGGTAACTTAACGCGCGCCCATATCCCGGAACAATCATTAAGACAAAAAGAAAGGGGGTGGGCTTTCGCCCACCCCCGATCTCCTGAACGTAACGTCAGGATCAGGCGATGATGATGAAGTCGCTCGCGCTGACCTGGGTCACGCCATCCAGCGTGGCGATGGCGTAACGGTCGGCAGTGTTGCCGCCGGAAACCGCCGTCGGGGTGGCGTCGAAGAACAGCACACTGCTGCTGCTGTCGAAGATCAGGTAGTTACCGGAGTTACCCATCGAAGTGCCCACACCGGCACCCTGGTAGATGTTGTTCAGCGCAGTCGAGGTCAGGTTGGCGCCGAAGATGCCCGAGGACAGGGCGATCTTGTCGGTGCCGCGCTCAAAGCCACTGATGAAGTCGGCCGTGAAGTTCAGCGGACCAGCGTCGCCCGAAGTACCAGCGATCGCGTAGTCGAACACGAACACGTCGGCATCGGCATTGCCGTAGAGGCTGTCCGTGCCCATGCCGCCGTACAGGGTGTCAGCGCCAGCGCCGCCGAACAGCGAGTCGGCACCCGAGCCGCCGTAGACGACATCGTTGCCAGCGTCGCCGTTCAGCACGTCCACGCCAATGCCGTACGTGCCGGAAGCATTGCCGTCACCGTAGATGGTGTCGTTGTCGATACCGCCGTAGATGGTATCGCCAGCCGACCCGCCACCGTACAGGGTGTCGGCACCGGCGTTGCCGAACAGCAGCGAGGGGCCACCCAGCGACAGGTTTGCGCCGGTGTTCGTGAAGATCAGGTCGGCGCCCTCACCACCGAAGAGGGTGTCCTGGTTGAGGTCGGCCGCGACAATGCCCGAGGCCGTACCATAGATGGTGTCAGCACCGGCATCACCGAACAACGAGTCGGCACCCGAACCGCCGAAGATGGTGTCGTTGTCGATGCCGCCGAAGATGGTGTCGGCACCGGCGCCGCCGCCGAGGGTGTCCACACCGGCGTTGCCGAAGAACAGCTTCGGAGAAACATCGACGCCACCGGTGATGGAGTCGTTGCCGTCACCGCCGTAGACGGAGTCGTTGCCCAGGCCCGAAGCATAGATGGTATCGGCACCGGCGTCACCGAACAGCGAGTCGGCACCCGAGCCGCCGAAGATGGTGTCGTTGTCGATGCCGCCGAAGATGGTGTCGGCACCTTCACCGCCGCTGATGAAGTCGATACCGGTGTTGCCGAAGATCAGGTTGCCGGCGGTGTCGGACTCGCCGACCAGGGCGCCGTAGATGGTGTCACGGTCGTCGCCGCCGAACACGGTGTCGGCACCAGAACCAGCCACGAGGGAGTCGGCACCGGCATCGCCGTAAATCAGGTCGGCGCCAGCGCCGGCGTGAACGGTGTCGGACTCGACGCCGCCGTAGATGGAGTCGGCACCGGCGCCAGCGCTGATGAAGTCAGCGGCGGCGTTGCCGAAAATCAGGTTGGCGGCCGTGGCGCTGAAGGCCTGCGCGAAGATCGTGTCCTCGCCAGCGCCGCCATAGATGGTGTCGGCGTTCACAGAGACAATGCTGTCCGCGCCGCCGAGAGCGAGGATGACCTCGACTTCCGACGATGCCGCAAAGGTATCAGCATTCTCAGTAAGGGTAACCGTTGTAGCCATTTGAGCCCCTCTAACCAAAAAAAACCGGTTTGTTTGATCCAAGGGGGGACGTACCGAAAGGCACAGCCCTGGCGAGCCAGGCCAGCAATCCCTTGAACTAGGCATACGCATAAGGGGTGGCGCGTGAAAAGGCAAGCTCATCGACATTGAAGCCGATGCAGAGGCAATCATGCCTCAACAGGGGCGCGAAGGCGTTGCATATCAGCAACATTAAGTAAGCTTGCGGGAGGCAAAGCGTCGGGCCGGCGTCGCCGGATAGTTGCATTCCTGTCTTCGGCTTGTGACGAGGCCATGTCAACTCAAAAGCAGCCCGTTCCGCATCGCAGGAAGCGCTTGGCATTGACCGGGGACAGAACAGTGCGGGCGGCGGCCTTCTGCCGGCAGCCGCGCGGATTGCGAATCATATGCGGCCGTCCTGTCGGGGTGCCTGCCTGACGGTTGCTTGGGATACCGGAACCGAGTACACGGATTGCCTTTTGGCCCCTGGAGGCAGTGTCCGGTGAAACTCAATCTCGGGTGCGGTCGACGCAAGCGTGGCGGCTGGCTCAATGTGGACCGCAGCACGCTGTGCCAGCCCGACCAGGTCGTCGACCTGGAGCGGGTGCCCTGGCCCTGGCCGGACGGGTCGGTGGACGAGATCATGCTGAGCCATGTGCTGGAGCATCTCGGCGCGACCACCGAAAGCTACTTCGCCATCATGAAGGAGATGTGGCGTGTCTGCCGGGACGGGGCGACCGTGACCATCGTCGTGCCGCACCCGCGCCACGACGACTTTCTCCACGACCCCACGCACGTGCGAATCATCACGGCCGAGGGGTTGTCCATGTTCAGCCAGGCGCTGAACCGGGAATGGATGGAGCGGGGGCTGGCGAACACGCCGCTCGGCCTTGAACTCGGCATCGATTTCACCGTCCGGTCCACCGCCTACGTGCTGGACGAACCCTGGCGCAGCCGTTTCCAGAAGGGCGAGCTGGACAAGCGCGGCATCGCGGACGCCATGCGGCAGCACCTGAACGTCGCCAAGGAGGTAACCGTGGTCCTCGGTGTGGTGAAACCGGCCGAATCGGCCGGCGCGGGCGGGAACGGATGAGTCGGCTGCCGGGCGTCGGGAGGACCGCGGGGTGAAACTGTGCATCGTGACCAGCTATGACGACGCCTATCGCGAGATGGGGGCGCTGTGCGCGGCGACCCTGCACCGGTACGCGGAGCTGTACGGCCTGGATTGCCGGATCGTCACCGGCGTGGACACCGGCCGGCCGCCTGCCTGGAACAAGATTGTCGTCATCCGCGACCTGATGACGCAGGGGTATGATTTCGTCTTCTGGGTCGACACCGACGCGCAGTTCGTCCGCTTCGACGCGGACATCCGCGCGGAAATCAAGCCGGAGAAGCACCTCTACCTGGCCTCGCACCACGCCTATGTCGTGCCGATGCCGGGCATGGTCGTGCGGCTGGAGGTGCCGAACAGCGGGGTGATGCTGCTGCGCAATTGCCCGTGGTCCCACGCGCTGCTCGACGCCATCTGGGCGAAGGACCAGTACCTCACCCACAAATGGTGGGAGAACGCGGCGCTGATCGACCTGCTCGGCTATCGGCGCCTGCTCGACAAGACCGCGCTCAACGTTCCGGACGAGGCGATGATGCGCCACGTGGAATGGCTGGACTGGAACTGGAACTCGACGCCGGGGGCCAGTGTCGGCAAGGCGCCGATCATCAACCATTACACACGCCAGACCGGCTACGCCGTGCGCCTGGAGGCCATGCGGCGCGACCACCCCTTCGCGGGAGAGCAGGAGCCGTCGTGAGCGACCCTGTTCCCCGGCCCCCCGCCTCGCCGCCGCGCCGCGGCTCCCTGCTGGTCGAGGGCTGGCGGTTCATTCCGCACTCCTATGCCATCGTCAACCAGTTCCAGGGGCTGGAGATCGCCGCCCGACCGGACGTGCGCTTCGCGCATCGGGACGTGCCGCACACCGACCGCTGGAAACCCGTCGCGGGGCTGTTCGCGCCCGATCAGGAGCAGGCGATCCGGGCCTTCCCCGCGCCGGCGCCGGGGGAACGGTTCGACGCCGTGCTGCGCATCGCCTTCCCGTACGATTACCGCCCCTCGGGCGCACGCCGCACGCTGGTCTTCGGGACGGCCGAGTGGCGCGACGTTCCCTACCTCAACGTGGCCGGGAGGGTTCCGCTGAAGGCCGCCCTGGAGTGTTCCGATGCCCTGGTGGTGACCCCGTCGCGCTGGTCGCGGGACGGCTTCGTCGCCAGCGGCGCGCCACCGGAGCGGGTCGTCGTGGTGCCGCACGGGATCGATCCGGATCTCTACCGCCCCGCTCCCGACGAGGAGCGGCGGGCGGCGCTGCGGCGCAGGTTCGGGCTGAACGGCTTCACCTTCCTGACCATCGGCGCGATGACCACGAACAAGGGCATCGGCGTGCTGCTGAAGGCCTTCGCCGCGCTGCTCGAACGGCATCCCGACGCCACGCTGCTGGCCAAGGGGCTCGACGACTTCTACGGCGCGCGCGACAACATGCTGGCCGGCGCGCGCGAGTTGACGGACCGGGAACGCGAGCGCATCCGGCCGCGCTTCCTCTACATCGGCAGTCCCTTGTCGTTCCAGGGCATGGCCGGGCTCTACCAGGCGGCCGACGCCTACGTGTCGCCCTATCTGGGCGAGGGGTTCAACATGCCGGTGCTGGAGGCCGCGGCCTGCGGGGTGCCGGTCATCTGCACGCGCGGCGGCTCCACCGACGACTTCACCACGTCCGATTTCGCGCTGCGCATCGACAGCACCACGGGTCCCTTCGTCCCCTACCACCAGTGCCCGGACGTCGTGGGCTGTGCCCTGCGCCCGAATCTGGAGCACCTGATCGCGTTGATGACCCAGGTCGTCGAGCAGCCGGAAATCGCCGCCCGGGCCCGCCGGGCCGGGCCGGACTTCGTGTCGGCCGGTTTCACCTGGCGGCACGCGGTCGACCGGCTTCTGGATGTGGCCTTCGGCGAGACGGGGGCGAGGGACGGCGGATCGCCCGGCGTCACAGCAGACGGTCTTCCCACGGGTTGAAGGGGCGCAGCGCCCCGCTTGCGGACGGGGCATAGAACGCCCGGGCCCGCCCGTTCAGCTGCGCCGCCACCCACGAGAAACGGCTGAGCGAGACCGCCACCACATCCGCCTGGGTCAGGACGTACCAATCGAGGAAATAGTCCGCTCCCGGCAGTGGCGGGGCCAGATCGTCCGCCAGGACGGGGGCGAACCTGGCAAAGGCCGGCGCCACGGCGGCGGCCTCGTCGCTCGCCAGGTAAAGCACCGGTTCCGGCAGCGTCGGCCAGAGCGCGTCCAGCATCTCGAGGACGGCCGCCTCGCTGGTCATCCGGTCCGGGGCCGCGGTTCGAAAATCACCCCGCCGCAGATGGACGGCGACGACGGTCGTGCCCCGTTGCCGCAGGGCGGCCATGGCCCGATCCGCATGGACGGCGACCGTCGGCACCGGGCGGAAGAGCCCCTGGATGAATGTTTTGTCCCGGGCCAGAAGGCGCCAGTACACGTCGGTTCCGAACAACGCCCAGCACAGCGCGGCGGTCAGGTCGTGGCCGACGAGAGGCGGGGCAGTGCCGGCGAAGGCCCCCAGCCAGGCGGGAACCGACCTCGCATCCGGCGACAGTGCCGGCAGCGGATCTGCCGGTGCCGGATCGTCGAGCGCGAACAGATGGCGTCCCACCCAATCCGGGACCTCGGGTGTCAGGTCGTGCCGGCGCGCGTAGCAACGCAGCAGGATGTACTGACTCAACTGGTCGCAGAACCGCCCCATCTGCCCGAGTTCGGTCATGGAAACCCTTCGGGCGGGGTCCCCTCCCGGGGTTTCCCGTGGCGGGAGCCTCGCCGACCAGCTCCGCCGCATGCGCAGCAGCCCCAGGCGCGAGAAGAACAGCCCATGCCCCGGGCTCAGGGCGGAGGCGGTCTCGTACCGGACGATGGCCGCGTCCAGGTTCCCGCGTTCCTCTTCGATCATGCCGAGGAGCAGCAGCAGGTTCAGGCGCATTTCCAGGGCGAGGGCGGGGCGGGCCGCTTCGGCGGCCAGCAGCGCGATGGCGCGGTCTCGATGCCCGAGCCGATGGAGGGTGCGCGCCTCCTGCAGCAGGTGGGCGACGGTCGGTTCCGGCACGGTCACGGCCCGGGCTTCCCGGCGTTCGCCTCTCCCGCGTTCCGGCACCAGTCCCGCCACATCCGGCGCAGCGCGGCTTCCAGGGCGCGGGCAAAGCGCGGGCCGTCCAGCAGGGGCGAGCCCCGCATCCGCGCCCGCATGCCCGCACGCAGCGCCGCCAGGCGGTCCGGATCCCGGGCGAGGGCGCGGGCCGCCTCGACATAGCCGCCGGGGCTGTCCGCCACCAGCTCCGGCAGACCGATCAGGGTCAGGAAGCCGGCGGTCTGGCGGCTGGCCAGGGTGTCGCTCGGCCAGGTGATCACCGGCACGCCCATCCACAGGGCCTCGCAGCTGGTCAGGCCGCCGCTGAACGGAAGCGGATCGAGCGCGATGTCGAGGTCGCCGTACTCCGCGAGCATCGACACGTAGGGCGACCACGGGCGCAGCTCCAGCCGGTCCGGCTCCAGCCCGGCGGCGGCGAAGCGCGCGCGGATGCGCCGCCGCACCGTGATGTCGCCGAGCGGGCGGGCCTTCAGGACCAGCCGGGATCCGGGGACCGCGGCGAGCACGCGCGCCCACAGCGCGACCGTGGGCTGGGACAGCTTCGCCAGGGTGTTGAAGGACCCGAAGGTGACCCGCCCTTCGCGTGCGGAGGGCGGCGGGACGACGTCCGGCGCCTCGTCCGGAGGGCGGTAGCAGAAGCGCCCTTCGGGAAGGCGCTGCAAGCGCTCCTCGAACCAGGACTCCGCGCCCGGCGGCGTTTCGACGCCGCCCCCGATGAAACCGTCGATCACCGGCATGCCGGTCGTGTTCACGTAGCCCAGCCACGTGACCTGGACTGGCGCCGGGCGGCGGGCGAAGACGAGCAGCCGGTGCGCGGCGGTGTGCCCCGACAGGTCGACCAGGATGTCGATGGCGTCGGCCCGGATCGCGGCGGCAAGATCCTCGTCCGACAGCCCGTCGACCCGCCTCCATCCCTCCGCATGCCGCTTCAGCTCCGCGCTCATGGCGTCCTCCTGCGCGCGGTTGGAGTAGCAGAAGACGGCGAACCCCCCGCGGTCGTGGGCCGCGAGGAAGGGGGCGAGGAAGTAGCCGACCGGATGCCGGCCCAGGTCGGCGGACACGAAGCCGATGCGCAGGCGCCGCTCGGGAAGCGGGCGGTTGGGGAAAACCGGGGACGGTCCGCTCAGGCCGGCGGCGTGCCGCTCGTACCAGGCCCGGTGTTCGGCACGGTGCTGGGCCGGCGTCACGCCGGGCTGGTATTGCCGGGCGAACAGCAGGTTGCTGTGCCCCTTGTGGGGCTCTTCCTGGAAGGGGAGGGTCAGCCGGAACAGGGATGCGGCCTCATCCGCCCGCCCTTCCGTGACCAGCGCCGTGGCGAGGTTGGCGGCCAGCCTGCCGTTGCCGGGGGCCAGGGCCAGGGCGCGCCGGAAGGCGGCGACCGCTTCGCCGTGATGGCCGGCCATAGCCAGCGTGCTGGCCAACTGGCCATGATGGGCGGCGTTGTCCGGCTCGAGCCGGGCGGCGTTGCGGAAGGCGTGGATCGAGGAGGCCGGATCGCCGCCACGCTGGGCAGCCTGCCCCGCCCGGTGCCAGGCATGCGCCAGATCCGGCGCGTGGATGGCCGCGTTCGGGCGGACCGCCGCCAGAAGGACCGGCACCTCGCGCCAGCGCCCCAGATCGGTCAGCACGCTGCCGAGGGAGAGCGCCGCCTCGGAATTGGCGGGGTCGAGAACGAGCGCGCGCCGGAAGGCCGTGACCGCCTCCTCCCGGCGGCGCAGGCGTGCCAAGCTGTTGGCGCGGTTGACGTGAGCGGCCATGAGCCCCGGCTCGAGGGCGAGCGCCCGATTGGCCGCCTCCACCGCCTCGGCCCGCCGGCCGAGGGCGTGCCGGACCAGCCCGAGCATGGTCCAGAGCCCGGTCATGCCGGGGGCCGCCCGCAGGGATTCCAGGGCCGCGGCCTCGGCTTCCGGCCAGCGGGACCCCCGGCGCAGGGCATCGACGAGGATGTAGCGGAGTTCGTCGCGCGCCGGCCCGAGTGCCAGGGCATGCCGCGCCGCCTCCACCGCGCCGGCGTGGTCGCCGCGTGCGAACAGCAGGCGCGCCCGCAGGCCGTGGGCCGCCCCGAGCGCCGGGTTCAGCCGCACCGCGGCCGTGGCGTCGGCCAGGGCGTCGTCGGCGCGGCTGTCGAGCAGCCGGAGGATCGCCCGGTTCGCCAGGGCTTCGGGATAATCGGGCCGCACCGCGAGCGCGCGATCGAACAGCCGCCCGGCCATCACCGCGTTACCACGCTGCTGATGCGCCAGGGCCAGGGACGCCAGCCCTTCGGCCATGGCGGGGTTCCGCGCCAGCATGGCGGCGCAGAGCCGCGCCGCTTCGGCCGGGGCGCCGGCCCGCAGAAGGTCGAGCACGACGCCGAGCCGATCTTCGCGCACGCTGCCGCCGCTGCTCATGACGATGCTGGCGCTTCTGGAATGGCGGGGGGATGGCACATGGACGGGCGTCGGATCCCGGTGATGAATACGGTTGATGCGGCCATGGGCGCGGGCGTATAGGACGCTTCATCCAAGCGTCCGTGCCGGCGGCTGCGCGCACTGTTTATCGGCATCCGTGACCAACTGCAAACCCGCACCGTTCCGCCCCATGCCCTCGACGGAAATGTCCCAGCCGGCCCCCGCCAGCGATGGCCGGGCGGGCGTCCGGCCGGTGGACGAGATGTTCGCCGAGGCGTGCCGCCACTTCGACAAGGGCAATCTGGCGGAGGCCGCGCGGCTCTGCCATGCCGTCGTCGACACCCGGCGCGATCACGGGCCCGGCTTCCAGATGCTGGGGGCCCTGGCCTACCGGCAGAAGCGCTTCGGCCTGTCGGCGGATTTCTTCCGGCAGGCCGCGCTGCTCATGCCCGGCGATTTCAAGGCGCGGAGCAATCTGGCCACGGCCTTGAACGCGTTGGGGTGCCACGGTGCCGCCGCCGCCCATCTCCGCAACGTCCTCGCCGCGATGCCCGAACTCGCGGCCGCCCATTACAACCTCGGCAACACGCTGCAGCGCCTGCACCGCTTCGACGGGGCCGCGGCCTGCTACCAGCGGGTTCTGGCCCTCGATCCGGAGCACGTGGACGCCCACTGGAACCTCGCGCTCGTCCTGCTGCGGATGGGCCGTTTCGGCGAGGGCTGGCCGGAGTACGAATGGCGCTGGCGCCGTCCCGGCACGCCGGTGGAGCACCGCAACGCTCCGGCCTGGGACGGCGGGCCGCTCGACGGGCGCACGCTCCTCCTGGTCTGCGAGCAGGGGTTGGGCGACACGATCCAGTTCGCGCGCTACCTGCCGCTTGCGGCGGCCCGCGGCGGGCCGGTGATCCTCCGGTGCCAGCCCGAACTGCGCCGCCTGCTGTCCGGTTTTCCCGGCGTGGCGCGCATCATCACGCGGGACGAGCCGCTGCCGGCCTTCGACGTCCAGTCCTCGCTGATGAGCCTGCCGGGCCTCTTCGGGACGTCGCCCGACACCATTCCGAACCGGGTCCCCTACCTGCCCGGGCCTGACGGACCGGGTCCGGTCCTGCCCGACGGGGACGCCCGCAAGGCTGCTCCCGGCGGCGGGCTCAGGGTCGGGGTGGTCTGGGGCAGCTCGCCCACCGACCCGTCGCGGTCCTGTCCGCTCGACACGCTCCTGGCCCTGGGGCGCCTGCCGGGGGTGCGGCTCTTCAGCCTGCAGAAAGGCTCCCACGCCGCCGACCTCGGCCGGACGCCGGACGCGGGCTGCATCGAGGACCTGTCCGACCGGATTCACGACATGGCCGACACCGCGGCCATCGTCCGCCAACTCGATCTCGTCGTCACCGTCGACACCTCGGTCGCCCATCTGGCGGGCGCGCTCGGGCGGCCGACCTGGATTCTGCTGCCGCATCTGGCGGACTGGCGTTGGCTGGTCGACCGCGAGGACTGCCCGTGGTACCCGACCGCGCGTCTGTTCCGCCAGACGACGCCGGGGGACTGGGGCGGTGTGTTCGCCCGCGTCCTGCCGGCTCTTGAGCAATGGGTATCATCCGCGGGAGAGCGCTCGTGATCCCGGAAGCCGTGAGGACCATCCTGCGCCGCGCGGCGCTGCTGCAGCGGGACGGCCGCGCCGCGGAGGCGTTCACCGCCCTGCGCGATGGCCTGGCCCGGCATCCGCTCAGCGCGGACATCCATTTCGCGCTCGGCAGCCTGTGTGTGGCGAGAGGCGAGGTGGACCGGGCCATCGCCCGTTTCGAGCACACGGTGGCCGTGGAGCCCGGCTTCGCGCGGGCGCACCACAACCTGGGGGTCCTCCACAAGCGGCGCGGCCGGGCGGCGCGGGCGGAGGGCGCCTTTTCCCGCGCGGTCCGCATCGATCCCGGCCTGGCCGGCGGCCATCTGGCGCTCGGGGAACTCCGCATGGCCCTGGGCAACCGGGCCGGAGCCATCGGCCCGATCACGCAGGCCACGCTTCTGCAGCCGGCGGAGATCAGATCCCAGCTCGTCCTGGCGACTCTGTGCAAGGGAATGGACGAGCTCGACCGCGCGGCGGCCGGATTCGCCCGGGCGGCGGTGCTCGACCCCAAGGACGTGACGGCGCGCCTCGGCCTGTGCATGGCGCGGCTGCCCATCCTGTACGACCGGGCGGACGACATCGAGGCGACCCGCCAGCGCTACCGGCGGGACCTGGAGATGCTCGTCTCCGTCCCGCTCGACAGCCCGGCGGCAATCGATGCGGCGGCCTCGGCGGTCGGCAGCTTCCAGCCGTACTACCTGGCCTACCAGGAGCGGTGCGACCGCGATCTCCAGGAGATGTACGGCCGTTTCCTGTGCCGGGTGATGGCGGCCCGCTACCCGCAGTGGGCCGGGCGGTTGCCGATGCCTCCGGTCGCGCCGGGCGCCCCGCTGCGCGTCGGCATCGCCTCGGGCTTCTTCCGCTGGCACACCATCTGGAAGCTGATGATCCGGGGCTGGATGGAGGGGCTGGACCCGGCCCGCGTGCAGCTGTTCGGATACCACACCGCCGCCGTACGGGACGCGCAGACGCAGTTGGCCGCCCGCCGCTTCCACCGCTTCGCCACCGGTCTTCCCTTCGAGGCGATGTGCCAGGCCATCCGTGCCGACGACCTTCATGTCCTGATCTACCCCGAGATCGGCATGGACCCGATGGCGGCGAAGCTGGCCACCTTGCGGCTGGCCCCGCTGCAATGCGTCTCGTGGGGGCATCCCGACACCACCGGCCTGCCGACGATCGACCATTTCCTCAGCAGCGACCTGATGGAGCCGGACGGGAGCGACGTCCAGTACAGCGAGCGGCTGGTCCGCCTGCCGGGACTCGGCATCGGCTATGCGCCGCTGGACGTGCGGCCGGAACCGACCGACTTCGCCGCCTTCGGCGTGCGGCCGACGGCCACCGCCTATCTGTGCTGCCAGTACGTCTCCAAGTATCTGCCGCAGTACGACGACGTGTTCGCGCGCATCGCGGCGGCGGTGCCGGACAGCCAGTTCCTGTTCATCAACCCGCGCTCCGACCCGCTGACCGCCCGCCTGCGCCGCCGTCTCGACGCGGCGTTCGCCCGCCGTGGGCTCGATGCCGGACGGCACGTGGTCGTTCTGCCCTACCTCATGCCGGGGCAGTATGCGGCCCTCAACCGGCGGGCCGACGTTTATCTGGACAGCATCGGCTGGTCGGGCGGCAACACCACGCTCGAAGCGGTCGCCGAGGGGTTGCCGGTGGTCACCCTCCCGGGGGCGCTGATGCGCGGCCGGCACAGCAGCGCGATCCTGACGCAGATCGGGGTGACCGAAACCATCGCCGGCGATCTCGACGGCTATGTCGCGATCGCCGCCCGCCTCGGCACCGACGCCGGGTGGCGCCGTTCGGTGTCGGCCCGTGTGGCGGAGGGGTGTCGGCGCATCCACGACGACACCCGCCCCTTGCGGGCCTTGGAGGACTTCCTGGAGCAGGGCACGGCCGGGGCGCGATAGCGCCCCGGTGCTCAGCGCACCGGATCGTTGAAGGGATTGCCCGGGTAGCGCGGATAATGGCCGTCGCGGATGCGGGCGCTGGCCTCCTCGACGACCTCGCCGACGCGCCCGACGAACTCGGACCAGCTGTGGCGGGCCAGACGGCGGCGCCCCCGCTCCGCCAGCTCGCGACGCAGGCCTTCCTGGCGCCACAGGGTCAGCATCGCCTCGGCCAGCGTGGCCGGCGCCCGGGGATCGACCAGCAGGGCGGCGTCGCCCGCCTGGTCGCGCAAGCCCCGGATGTTCGAGGTGATGACCGGGCAGCCGTACTGCCAGGCTTCCAGCGGCGGGATGTTGGTGGGGCCGAAGAAGGTCGGCATGGCGAGGCCGACCGCCAGCGAATAGAGCGCCGGAATGTCGTTGTCCGGCACGAAGCCCAGGTAGTGGATGCGCTCGCGCACGCCGACCTTCTGGGCGTGGTTCATGATTTCCATGAAGGTGCGGGCGCGCAGGCCGTCGCTGTAGGTGCCGCAGAAGACCACCGGGATCTTCTCGCCGGTGTGCTGCTCGATGAGGCGGAGCGCCTCGACGATGGCGATGTGGTTCTTATGGCGCCAGAACTGCGCGGGATAGAAGAAGAAGCGCGGCGGCAGACCGTACTTCCCGACGACGCGCCGCTTGTCTTCCTCGGTCACCGCCGCGCTGCGGAACGACGACGGCACGTAGGGCAGGACGCGGATGCGGTCTTCGTCGATGAGGTGGCCGTAGAAGTTCAGCACATCCTCCTTGCCCACCTCGGAATCGACGACGACCAGCGTCGCGTACTTGCAGATGAGATTGTAGGTGTACTCGCGGCGCGGGATCTCCCCCAGAGCGCTGACCTCCGGAAACTCCGGCTGCAGGCGATGGTTCAGGTCGTGGATGGGGGTGACGAACGGCAGCAGGGCCGACACCCCGGCCAGGGATGGCAGGAGCTGGAACACCCAGTCCACCCCTTCCTGCCGCAACCGCTCGCCCAGCTGGCGGCTCACGATGATCTGGTCGGGCGAGGCCGGGACGTCGGTTTCCTTGGGAAGCGCCTGCAGGTAGCGTTCCGGCGGGGCCTGGCGCAGCGCCATCTCGCTCAGCAGACGGACCGGCAGGCCGTCGTAGGACGCTTTCCCCGAGGCCAGGAGCGACCGGAGGCTGTCCTCGTTGGTGGACAGGCAGACCATGTCGTCCGCCGATGCCGCGGACTGCTCCCGCCCGACCTGGACCAAGGCGTCGAGCAGGGTGATCTCGTACTGGAATCCGCCACCGATGCCCCAGGCGATGCCCCGGTACAGGCCGACGCGCATCGGTGCGGGGGGCTGTGCGACGGGGGGCGCCTGCCGCAGCCTGTGCAGGTTGGCGCGCGCCTCGCGATGCGCCGGGTTGGCGGCCAGGGCGGCCTCCCATGCGGCGGCGGCCTCGTCCGGATGGCCGGTGTGCAGGCGGGCCAGACCCAGGTTGAAGTGGGCTTGTGCGTCGCCCGGCCGCAGCCGGACGAGGCGGCGGAAAACCGTCGCGGCTTCGTGCCAGCGCTCCAGGCGCTTGAGGGTGACGGCCAGGTTGTTGACCAGATCCGGGTTTTCGGGATGGGTTTCCACCAGCCGGCGCCAGATGACGGCGGCCTCGGCCAGGCGGCCTTCCTGGAGCAGGGCCGCGCCCTGGGCGATCAGGTGGGGCGCCGGTGGCGCGGACGCGGACGCCGGGGCAACCGCGGTGCGGGCGGGCTCCAGCACGGGAGCCGGGGGGGCGGATCCGACGGCGTCGAGGATCGCCGTGGCCTGACGGACCAGGGTATCGACGCTGTACTGCTCGCGCACCAGATCGCAGAGCCTGTCGGCCATGGACTGCGCGAAGGCGCGGTCGCGCAGCAGGCGCAGGATGGCGGCCGCGAAATCGCCGGGCTCGTCGGCGATCAGGATGTCCTGGCCGTCGGTCACCGGGATGCCCTCGGCTCCCAGCACGGTGGAGACCATCGGGACGCGGCAGGCGCCGCCCTCCAGGATCTTGAAGCGGGTGCCGGACTCGAACTTCAACGGCACCAGGGCGACGTCGACGTTGCACAGGTAGGGCAGCACCGAGGGCAGCTTGCCCGTCACCGTGATGCCCGGCTGCCCCGCGAGGTCGGCCAGCGACACGTTCGAGTTGCGGCCGACGATGTAGAAGTGGACGTCGGGGATCTCGGCCCGGACCTTGGGCAGCACCTCCTCCACGATCCAGCGCGCGGCGCGGTCCATCGGGCTGTGTGCGTGCCCGAAGGTGCCGGCCAGATAGATGCTGGGCCGCTTGAAGTCGGGCGGGGGGGCGGGGCGGTCGTGATAGCTGTCGACGTCGATGACGTTGGCGAAGACGTGCACGCGGGCCGGATCGGCGGTCAGGCCGCGGTAGTATTCGGCATCCACCTCGGAGACGGCGAGCGTCGCCTCGCACAGGTTGACCCACTGGCTCTCCTCGATCTCCTTGAAGCGGCCGGCCCGCTCGATCTCGGCCCGGCGCTTGGGATCGGTCTCCAGCGGCAGTTCGCGCAGGATGAAGCGCGACCACACGCTGTCGGTGTCGACCACCGCCTTCAGGCTGGGCCGGGCGCGCTTGATGGTGCGGATCAGCGGGAAGGAGATGTTGCCGTAGCCGAACCAGATCAGGTCGATGCCGTGGCGTTCGGCATAGTCGATGATGAACTTGGCCTCGACCTCGATCATCAGTTCCTGGCGCGACAGCGGCAGCCCCTTCCAGGGCGCGATGTCGACCGGCTGGCCCGAAACCGGCGGAGCGTAGACAAAGTTGGGGCAAAGCGAACGGTAGAAGGCCTCCCCTGGAGCACCGCCAAGGCCGGCCTGCCGTACGCGCGACACGATGTGCAGGTCGCAGACCCGGGCCAGCGCCTTGATGGAGTTTTCAATTCGCAGCTGGGGACCACCGGCGGCGGGGTGTTCCAGAATGGGAGTTGTGAACAGAACCTTCATGGGATCCTTCGCGCAACAGCGGTACCCTGATCGGCGCGGGACGTTACGCGACCTTATAGGCCGGTTCAAGCCAACAAAAAGCAGCCCCAAACGATGTCCAATCTTGGATCCGCGACGTTTCCAATAGGGGCCGCGGCAATTTCCGTCACCTTTGGACGCATTGGGGCGGAAGTATGTACATAGCGGAGAACCGCATCAACCTGCGCAACCGGGATTGCCTGAGCATGAAAAGCTAAAAATGTCCAGTATTAAGTGAAATATAGGTAAGATTGCCGTAGCATTCTTTCAAGAATTTAAAGAGGAATATCATGATAAGTTCTTGAGAATTTTCGTGACTCCCAGGAGAAGCGCACTTGACTTTCCGAAAAATTGCAAAGTACTTACGTTATGCTTATGACGCTTGAAGTTTAAATGGAACCAAAATATGCTGCTGAAAGCACCATCGCCTTAAGTCCACATTATATTCCAGACCTTATTGGCATCATATAACTTCTCATGAAGACTGAGATAAATAATGGAATTTTGCTTTCTACCTATCCAGTCATGAATTTGTAAAAATAGTACATGGGCTCCCATATGCATTGATGCACGAACTTTTTCGATAGTGTATTTCGAGGATGCGATAAATATGTCTGCAATCTTCAAATTGCTTTTGGGATAAACCTGAAGCCGTTGCGAATGTTTATGCTTTGACGGAACTTATAGGACGGCTTGTCTTCTAGAAGCGTTTAGTCTTTTAGATTTGGCTTTGATGATTAATTGAACTCAGCATTAGAGCACCCAACAGAACCATCTTTGGGCGAAGCACCAGCCTCATCTGCTGGCGCTTCGCCCAAAGATGGTTCTGTTAGATGCGGTAATCGGGCCTGGGTTCTGCCGCTGAGGAACAAACGGCGGCCTCTCACGCTGATGGAGAAAGCGGGAGCTAAGCAGGTCAGCTCCAAGCGTCGGAGGAAGGGGAACGATGGACTACTATGCCGGAATCGACGTGTCTCTGGACCAGTGCAGTGTCTGCGTGGTGGATGGCAGCGGCCGGATTGTCCGCGAACTTAAGGTGAGCAGCGACCCCGACGCGCTGGTGGCGGTCTTCTCGGCGGCTGAGGTCAGCTTGACACGTGTTGGCCTGGAAGCCGGTCCGCTGTCGCAATGGCTGCACGCCGGGCTCGTCAAAGCGGGCATTCCTGCCATCCTGATCGAGACGCGCCATGTGAAGGCGGCGCTGTCGGCCATGACGGTGAAAACCGACCGCAACGACGCCCGCGGCATCGCGCAGCTGATCCGCATGGGCTGGTTCCGGCCGGTGCACGCCAAAGGCGCTGCCGGCTCAGGAGGTCCGAGCCTTGCTGACGGCTCGCAAGCAGTTGCAGAGCAAGCTGCTCGATGTGGAAGGCAGCCTGCGCGGCATCCTGCGTGGCTTCGGGCTGAAGATTGGAACGGTGGGCAAGACCGGCTTCGCGGCTCGTGTGCGGGAGTTGGTCCACGGTCAGCTGACCCTGGAGCGCGTGGTCGAGCCGATGCTGCGGGCGCGGGAGGCACTGCGCATCGAGTTCGCCAAACTGCATCGCGAGCTGCTGCGCCTGGTGCGGTCGGACGAGA
>Ga0196970_1000672_pt1 | contig 34878 bp, 33 predicted proteins | sample S1v_513CmetaG_FD_148672 | JGI IMG/M metagenome (GOLD analysis project Ga0196970, IMG submission 148672) | Soil microbial communities from Anza Borrego desert, Southern California, United States - S1+v_5-13C | ecosystem: Environmental > Terrestrial > Soil > Desert | place: USA: California... | reverse complement strand
AAAGACGCTCAGCCCCGCCACCATGACGAAGGGCAGGAAGGCGTAGCCCGCCCCGACCGCGGCGGCGACGCCGACGATCTCGTGCTGGTTCAGCATGGGGTGGGAGAGCAGGAAGAACACCGTCGGCACCGCCAGCAGCAGCGCCAGCCCGCGCCACGCCGAGCCGATGTCGTCGCTGATCCGGTAGCCGAGCGCCAGCGCGCCGAACGCCGCGCTGGCCACGGTGCGCAGCAGGGCCAGCCAGCCCCACAGCGGCCATTCGAAGATGACGACGTCGATGCCGATCCACAGCGGCGTCAGCACGGCGAACGCCGCCGCCACCATGCGCACGCGGGAGTGGATGAGAACGGCGCGGCGCCGCTGGATGATCGGCGTGTGGCCGCCGGGATGCACCAGGTCGCGCAGCTGTTCGAGGGACAGGTCACCGCTCACGGCCTGGAACGCCTTTTCCGCAAAGCGTCTGAGGAGATTCGAGGCCCCTGGATACACGCGATCCTCCCTCCCGGCAACTTACTTCGCTGTGTAATCGTAGGCACTTGCGTGGACGCAGGAACGACTCGAAACTCCCGTTCCAATTGCCATCCGTCAAGGTGGGAGTGGTAGGACCGGCTGCGACGCAATGACACGATGGTAACCGCGGGCACAAAAAAAGGGAGGGCGATCGCCCTCCCGTTCGTCAGCGTCGCGGGCCGGTGAGGCCGCGTCTACTCCTTCAGGTCCTCCCACAGCTCCTTCACCTTGGCGAAGAAGCCTTCGGACTGCGGGTTGGTGCCGCCGTCCTTGCCGCCGGCCTTCTCGAACTCGCGCAGCAGTTCCTGCTGGCGCTTCGTCAGGTTCATCGGCGTCTCGACCATCGCCTGGATGAACATGTCGCCGCGGTGCGGGCTGCGCAGCACCGACATGCCCTTGCCCTTCAGGCGGAACTGGTGGCCCGACTGGGTGCCGGCCGGCACCGTGATCTTCGCCTTCGTCCCGTCGATGGTCGGCACCTCCACGCTGCCGCCCAGCGCCGCCGTCACCATCGGGATCGGCACCCGGCAGTGGATGTTGGCGCCGTCGCGTTGGAACAGCGGGTGCGGCGCGATGGCCAGGAAGATGTAGAGGTCGCCCGGCGGCGCCCCCCTCAACCCCGCCTCGCCCTCGCCGGCCAGACGGATGCGGGTGCCGTCCTCGACGCCGGCGGGGATGTTGACCTGGAGGGTCTTCTCCTTGCGCTGGCGGCCGGCGCCGCCGCAGCTCTTGCAGGCGTCCTTGATGATGCGGCCCTGGCCGTGGCAGGCCGGGCAGGTGCGCTCGATGGTGAAGAAGCCCTGCTGCGCGCGCACCTTGCCGTGGCCGGCGCAGGTCGGGCAGGTGATCGGCTGCGTGCCGGCCGCGGCACCGGTGCCGCTGCAGCTCTCGCACGCCACCGAGGTGGGCACCCGGACCGTCGCCTGCGAGCCCTTGAAGGCTTCCTCCAGGCCGATCTCCAGGTTGTAGCGCAGGTCCTGGCCGCGGCCGGAGCCGCCGCCGCCCTGCCGGCGGCCGCCGCCCATGAACTCGCCGAACATCTCGTCGAAGATGTCGGCGAAACCGCCGCCGAAGTCGAACCCGCCGCCGCCGAAGCCGCCGCCGGGCGCGCCCCGCCCGCCGTTCTCGAACGCCTGATGGCCGAAGCGGTCGTAGGCCGCGCGCTTCTGCTCGTCCTTCAGGACGTCGTAGGCCTCGTTGATTTCCTTGAATTTGTGCTCGGCTTCGGCGTCCCCCGGATTGCGGTCCGGGTGGTACTGCATCGCCAGCTTGCGATACGCCTTCTTGATCTCGTCCGCGCCGGCGCCTTTTGCCACGCCGAGCAGTTCGTAATAGTCCTGTTTCGCCATGGAAGCCCCGAGCGCCTCGCGTTAGCCCCAAAACACCGTTCCGGCCCGCCCCCGGAAAGACGGGCGGCGGGCCGGACGGTTTAGCACGAGTCCGTTCGGACCCGGGCGTGACTTACGCCGACTTCTTCTTGTCGTCGTCGACTTCCTCGAAGTCGGCATCGACCACGCCCGGCTCGGACTGCTGCCCGGCGCCCGCACCGGCCGCGCCAGCGGCGGCCGCACCCGCGGCGTCGCCGGCACCGGCCTTGTACATGGCCTCGCCGATCTTCATCGAGGCCTGGGCCAGCGCATCGGTCTTCGCCTTGATGGCGTTCAGGTCGTCGCTGTCCAGCACCGCCTTCAGGTCGGCGACGGCGCGCTCGGCCGCTTCCTTCTCGGCCGCCGGCACCTTGTCGCCGCCGTCCTTGATGGAGCGCTCGGTGGTGTGGATCAGGCCGTCCGCGTCGTTGCGGGCGTCGATCAGCTCGCGCCGCTTCTTGTCTTCGGCGGCGTGGGCCTCGGCGTCCTTCACCATCTTCTGGATGTCGGCGTCCGACAGGCCGCCCGAGGCCTGGATGCGGATCTGCTGCTCCTTGCCGGTCGCCTTGTCCTTCGCCGTCACGCTGACGATGCCGTTGGCGTCGATGTCGAAGGTCACCTCGACCTGCGGCACGCCGCGCGGGGCCGGCGGGATGCCGACGAGGTCGAACTGGCCGAGCATCTTGTTGTCCGCCGCCAGCTCGCGCTCGCCCTGGAAGACGCGGATGGTCACGGCCGTCTGGTTGTCCTCGGCGGTCGAGAAGGTCTGCGACTTCTTGGTCGGCACCGTGGTGTTGCGGTCGATCAGGCGGGTGAACACGCCGCCCAGCGTCTCGATGCCCAGCGACAGCGGGGTCACGTCGAGCAGCAGGACGTCCTTCACCTCGCCCTTCAGCACGCCGCCCTGGATGGCGGCGCCGATGGCGACCACCTCGTCCGGGTTGACGCCGCGGTGCGGCTCACGGCCGAAGAACTGCTTCACCGCGTCGAAGACCTTCGGCATGCGGGTCATGCCGCCGACCAGGATCACCTCGTCGATCTCGCTGGCCTTGAGGCCGGCGTCCTTGAGGGCCGCCTTGCAGGGCTCGATGGTGCGCTGGATCAGGTCGTCGACCAGGGCTTCCAGCTTGGCGCGCGTCAGCTTGATGTTGAGGTGCTTCGGGCCGGACTGGTCGGCGGTGATGAAGGGCAGGTTCACCTCGGTCTGCGCGGTGGACGACAGCTCGATCTTCGCCTTCTCCGCGGCCTCCTTGAGGCGCTGCAGGGCCAGACGGTCCTTGCGCAGGTCGATGCCCTGCTCCTTTTTGAACTCGTCGGCGAGATAGTCGATGATGCGGGCGTCGAAGTCCTCACCGCCCAGGAACGTGTCGCCGTTGGTCGACTTCACCTCGAAGACGCCGTCGCCGATCTCCAGGATGGAGATGTCGAAGGTGCCGCCGCCCAGGTCGTACACCGCGATGGTGCCCGAGCCCTTCTTCTCCAGGCCGTAGGCCAGCGCCGCCGCGGTCGGCTCGTTGATGATGCGCAGCACCTCGAGGCCCGCGATCTTGCCGGCGTCCTTGGTCGCCTGGCGCTGGGCGTCGTTGAAGTAGGCCGGCACCGTGATGACCGCCTGGGTCACCTTCTCGCCCAGATAGCTCTCCGCCGTCTCCTTCATCTTGCCGAGGATGAAGGCGCTGATCTGCGAGGGGCTGTACTTCTTGCCGTGCGCCTCGACCCAGGCGTCGCCGTTGTCACCCGGAATGATCTTGTAGGGCACCAGGCCCTTGTCCTTCTCGGTCATCGGGTCGTTGTAGCGGCGGCCGATAAGGCGCTTGATGGCGAACAGCGTGTTCTCGGGGTTGGTCACCGCCTGGCGCTTGGCCGGCTGCCCGACCAGACGCTCGCCGTTCTGCGCGAAGGCCACCATTGAGGGGGTGGTGCGCGCACCTTCGGCGTTCTCGATCACCTTGGCGCTGGAGCCTTCCATCACGGCCACGCACGAGTTCGTGGTGCCGAGGTCGATGCCAATCACTTTGCTCATGTCTAAACCTCTGTTTTCCGGCAGATCGGTGGCGGCCCTAAGGTCCGGCACCGCCCCGATCCCCTTTGGGTTCGGTGGAACGGTCGGGGTGAAACGCGACTGTCGCCGGAGATATAGGCAGGTGCGCCACCGCGTGCAACGGCCTGGGCGCATCGCCGATGCGCGAAGGCGATGCAATCGGACCGACGCGCACGCCTGCTCTCCAGCTGCGGCTCGCGGGAAAATGGAACACACCAACATATAATGATATGTTCGGTATACACTCCAGTTGTCAACTGGTCTTACCGGAGTGTGAAGCAGCGAAGCAGTAGCGCAATTAAAAGCTACGGACAAGCGCTTGGCGTTAATCTTCTGTTAACAGTAATTGTTGGAAACCTGGGTGTGACGGTAATTGTAAATGCCCGTTAACTACTGGATGTCTCAAGATTCTAATAGTGAGGCCCTGAGAGATTTGTGGTATATGCTACGCAAGCACGGCGCCGGTCTTGAACACAGGGGCGCCGCCGTCGCCGAATAATATCACGACGGATAACCGGTTGAAGGGTGACCACGATGTTTGAAGATCGGCGCGGCGTGGCGCTTGCCATCAAATCCTGTCTTGACAGTCTGAAGGACGATGCGGAGCGCAGTGCTCTCGACGATCTGGCGCGCTTCATCGGCCTGGCCGCCATGGCCGCCGAAGAGGCGGCGGTCGCCCACGACCCCAAGACCTTGCAGCTCCAGGCCCTGATGGCCGGCGGCGTCGGCCACTGCTGACGCAGGAATGTCCGCCGGGGGCGGCTGCCGCCCCCGGTGCCGTGATGCCTAAAGCAGCTCCGCCGCCCTTATGGCGGCGTCGAGTCCGGCCAGCGTCGAGACGTGGGGTTCCTGCCCGTCGAACAGCGTCGGCACCGTATAACTGAACATCGCCACCCGCACCCGCCCGTCCCGCACTTGGCCAAGCAGCCAGAGGTAATGACTCTCCATGCGGCCGTCCTCCTCGGTCGTCATGGCTGCCTGGGCGATGCGCACGCCGTCTTCGCGGTCGTCCACGGCACGGTCGCTGACCCGTGCGTCATCCGGCCGCACGAAGCGCATGGACATCTCGTGCAGCACCGCTTCCGGCGGCTCGCCGGCCCGGGGGCCGCGCTCGTCGGCCAGCACGTGCAGCGCGCCGCCGGCATCGGCGGGATGGAAGACCAGCACCTCGATACCCTCGCGGTCCTCGGACGTCACCGTCCAGTCCATGGGCACGCGAAAGCGCACCGTCCCCGCCCATTCGACCGCCTTCCAATCATCGTTCATCCGGCCCTCCTCGCTCCGCCCCTCTCGATCGGCGTGACCATAAGCCGTTCCGGCCGGCCGTCCAGCCCTTGATCGCGGACGACCGTCGGCCCATGGTCGGGCCATGATCATCTCCGCCAGCTACCGCACCGACATCCCGGCTTTCTATGGCCGCTGGTTCCTCAATCGGCTGGCCGCGGGGCACGCCCGCGTCGTCAACCCGTACGGCGGTCCACCGGGGCGAGTGGACCTGACCCGCGCGGCGGTGGACGGATTCATATTCTGGACGAAGAACCTCGGCCCCTTCCTGGAGGCGCTGGAGGACGTGGACGCCCGGGGCTTCCCGTTTGTGGTGCAGTACAGCGCCACCGGCTACCCGCGCGCGCTGGAGCGCTCGGTGATCGCGCCGGAGGCGGCGGTGGAGCACATGCGCCTCGTGCGCGGGCGCTGGGGGCCGCGCTCGGTGGTGTGGCGCTACGATCCCATCGCCGTCACGACGCTGACGCCGCCGGCTTGGCACCGGGAGAGCTTCGCCCGGCTGGCCGAGGCGTTGCGGGGAGTCACCGACGAGGTGGTGACCTCCTTCATGGAGCCGTACCGCAAGACGGCCCGCAACCTGGACGTGGCGGCGCGCGCCGCGTCCTTCGAATGGCGCGACCCGGAGGCGGAGGAGAAGCGCGCCCTGCTGGCCGAACTCGCCGGGATTGCCGCGGAGCGCGGCATGGGCCTCACGCTCTGCACCCAGCCGGCGCTGGAGGGAGTGTCCGGCGTGGCGCCGGCACGTTGCGTGGACGCCGCCCGGCTGTCGGACGTGGCCGGACGCGCCGTCAATGCCAAGCAGAAGGGCAATCGCCCCGGCTGCCTATGCGTCGAGAGCCGGGATATCGGCGCGTACGATACCTGCCCGCACGGCTGCGTCTACTGCTACGCCGTGTCGAGTCGCGCTGCCGCGCGCAACCGCTTCCAGGCGCACGACCCGGAGGGGGAGTTCCTGTTCAGTCCGGTGCCGCTTACGGGCACACCTTCTTCACCGTCTCGACCAGCTTCTCGGGGTTGAAGGGCTTGACCAGCCAGCCGGTGGCGCCGGCTTCGCGGCCGGCGGTCTTCTTGGCGGGATCGGCCTCGGTGGTCAGCAGCAGGACCGGCGTGGCGCGATTGGTGGCGCTGGCGCGCACCGCCCTGGTCAGCGCCAAGCCGTCCATGCCCGGCATGTTCAGGTCGGTGACGATGCAGTCGAACTTCTGCTTCGCCACCAGCGCCATGCCCGCCTGTCCGTCCGCCGCCTCCTGCACGGCATAGCCAGCCTTCTGCAGCGTGAACGAGACCATATCGCGGATGGTCTTGGAATCATCGACGGTCAGGATGGTCTTCGCCACGCTCTGGTTCCCGTTCGCTGGTGCAGCACGTCACGGAGACCGAGCCTGTCAAATCCCCTGGGGCGGCGCAAGCCGGGAGCGGTGCAGCGATATGCCGCCCCCGGCATTCCGGACATGCATCACGCCGTCGTGTCAACGCGCTGCGGCTCCTCCGGCGAGGCCTTGGCGACGCCGACCATGGCCTCGCGCAGCAGCCGGCCGTGGATGGTGTAGCCGGGCTGGAGCACCTGGACGACAGTGCCGGGCGCCTTGCCGGTGTTCTCGATCTCGAACATCACCTGGTGGAAGTTCGGGTCGAACGTCTCGCCCGTGGGATCGACCTTCTTGATGCCGGCACGCTCGAAGGCACCCAACAGCTGGCGTTCGGTCGCCTCGACGCCGACGGCCAGGCTCTTGAGCATCTCGTCCTGCTCGCGGCCCTCGGGCGGCACGGCCTCCAGGGCGCGGCGCAGGTTGTCGGCGACGGCCGCCAAATCCTTGGCGAAGCTGGCCACGGCGTACTTGGATGCGTCCTCGCGGTCGCGCTGAGCGCGGCGGCGGGTGTTCTCAGTCTCCGCCATGGCGCGCAGCAGCTGGTCCTTCAGGCTGGCGACCTCGGCCTCCAGCTTGGCGATGCGCTCTTCGGGCGGCACAGCCACGGCCTCGGGCGCCGTCTCGGCGCCGGCTTGGCCGTTATCCTGACCGTTGGCCTGACCCTTGGTCTCGATCTCGGCTTCGGCGGGGGTGTTGGTCTGATCGCTCATGTCTCTCTCGTTTATTCCTTGTCGAAGCGATGGATCGACATCAACCGACGAGACGGCTGATGACTTTCGCGGTGTAGTCCACCAGCGGAATGATACGGGCATAGTTGATCCGTGTTGGACCGAGGACACCGATGGCGCCGATGACCTGCTCGCGGCTGTTCTGGAAAGGCGAAATGATCAGCGAGCAGCCGGAATGGTTGAACAGCACGTTCTCGGCGCCGATGAAGATCTGCACGCCGTCGCCCTGGCCGGTGGCCTCCAAGAGGCGCAGCATCGCCTCCTTGGTCTCCAGCGCCTCGAAGAGCGCCCGCACGCGCTCCAGGTCGGACAGCGCGGTAACGTCCTCAAGCAGCTTGGCTTGGCCGCGCACGATGAGCTGGCCATCCCCGGCGCTGCCCGCCCAGGTGGCGAGACCGGCGGCGACGACGCGCTTCGACACCTCATCCAGTTCGGTGCGTTGCTCGTCGATCTCGCGCAGCACTTCGTTGCGCGCCTCGTCCAGCGTGCGGCCGACCAGCCGCGCGGTGAGGTAGTTGGACGCCAACTGGAGCGTCGAGCCGGGCAGGCCGATCGGCACCTCGACGACGCGGTTCTCGACCAGTCCGTCCTCGTTGACCAGCACCACAAGCGCCCGGCCGGGCCCCAACGAGACGAACTCGATGTGCCGCAGCGCCCGGTCGGTCTTCGGTGCCAGCACCAGCCCGGCGCAGCGCGACAGGCCGGAGAGCATGGCCGACGCCTCGCGCATCACGTCCGGCAGCGCCCGGCCGGAGGCGGAACACTTGGCCTCGATGGACTCCCGCTCGTCTTCGGTGAGCGCCCCCACTTCCAGAATGCCGTTGACGAAGAGGCGCAAGCCCAGCTCGGTCGGGATGCGGCCGGCCGAGGTGTGCGGCGCGTAGAGCAGCCCAAGCTCCTCCAGGTCGGCCATGACGTTGCGGATCGTGGCGGGCGACAGGGCCATGCCCAGCCGCCGCGAGATCGTGCGCGAGCCGACCGGCTCGCCGGTCGCCACGTAGGCGTCGACGATGTGCCGGAAGATCTCGCGCGATCTTTGGTTCAGCTCGGTGATCATGGGCCGGTTGCAAATTCCCGTGCGCAGTGTGCGCGTTGGAATTTAGGCAGGTCGATCAAGCGAATCAACGCCGGCTCTGGACGCGGGGAGACCGGGGCGCTAGCTTCCCTCCCCAATCAACGGACCCAATCCACAGATAGGAACAGGATTTCGATGCGCCCCTCCGGCCGCGCCTCCGACCAGCTGCGCACCGTCACGCTGGAACCCGGCTTTGCCAAGTACGCCGAAGGCTCCTGCCTTGTGCGCTTCGGCGACACGCATGTGCTGTGCACGGCCAGCGTCGACGACAGCGTGCCGCGCTTTCTCAAGGGTACGGGGCTGGGCTGGGTGACGGCGGAGTACGGCATGCTGCCGCGCTCCACCCATTCCCGCACCGACCGCGAGGCGGCGAAGGGCAAGCAGTCCGGCCGCACGCAGGAGATCCAGCGCCTGATCGGCCGTGCGCTGCGCGCCGTCACCGACCGCGCCGCCATGCCGGAGGTGCAGATCAAGGTGGACTGCGACGTCCTACAGGCCGACGGCGGCACCCGCACCGCCGCCATCACCGGCAGCTACGTGGCGCTTCACCTGGCGTTCCAGCACCTGCTGGAGATCGGCGCCATCAAGAAGATGCCGCTGACCGATCAGGTCGCCGCGGTGTCCTGCGGCATCTACCAGGGCACCCCGGTGCTCGACCTGGACTACGCCGAGGATTCCAGCGCCCAGGCCGATTCCAACTTCGTGCTCACGGGCCGCGGCGGCATCGTCGAGATCCAGGGCACCGCCGAAGAAAAGCCCTTCGAAGAGGCGCAGTTCCTCGACCTGCTCAGGCTCGCCCAGAAGGGTGTGGGCGAGCTGGTCGCCTTGCAGAAGGCGGCGTTGGGCATCTGATCCTGTTTTCTTCGTCATCCCCGCGAAGGCGGGGATCCATGTTTCCCAGTGAAACGCGTGAATCGGCTGGATTCCCGCCTTCGCGGGAATGACGGCATTAGGAGGTACATGCCCGACATGACCACCCCCCGCCACTTCACCGGCGACACGCTGGTCATCGCCACGCACAACCCCGGCAAGGTGCGGGAGATCGCCGATCTGCTGCGCCCCTACGCCAAGACGTTCGCGTCCTGCATCGAGCTGGGCCTGCCGGAACCAGAGGAGACCGGCGACAGCTTCATTGCGAACGCGGAGTTGAAGGCCAAGGCCGCCGCCAGGGCCGGGCACGTGGCGCTGGCCGACGACAGCGGCTTGGTGGTGCCGGCGCTGGGCGGTGATCCCGGCATCTACTCGGCGCGCTGGGCAGGGCCGGGCAAGGACTTCCGCGTCGCCATGCAGCGCGTCGAAGATGGGCTGAAAGGCAAGGACGACCGCTCCGCCTATTTCGTCTGTGCGCTGTCGCTCGCGTGGCCGGATGGGCACGTGGAGACGGTGGAGGGGCGCTGCCATGGTACGCTGGTGTGGCCGCCGCGCGGGGAAAAGGGGTTCGGCTACGACCCCATCTTCAAGCCGAGCGGTCACGACATTACCTTCGGTGAGATGGACCCGGCCAGGAAGCACGAGATGAGCCACCGGGCCGACGCTTTCCGCCAGCTTGTCGAGCGATGCTTCAGGTAGCACCGGATCCCGGTTTCGGGATCTACATCCATTGGCCCTTCTGCAAATCGAAGTGCCCGTACTGCGACTTCAACAGCCATGTGCGCGAGCGCATCGACCAGGAGCGCTGGCGCGCAGCGCTGTTGCGCGAGCTTGATCATTACGCGGACGTGACGGCTGGGCGCACGGTGACGTCGGTGTTCTTCGGCGGCGGCACGCCGTCGCTGATGGACCCGGCCACCACTGCGGCGCTGATCGACCGCATCCAGCAGCGCTGGCGCGTCGCCAACAGTCTGGAAATCACGCTGGAGGCCAACCCCACCTCGGTGGAGGCGGAGCGGTTCCGGGCATTCCGTATGGCGGGCGTGAACCGCGTGTCGCTGGGCATCCAGGCGCTGGACGACGCGAGCCTGCGCTTCCTCGGCCGCCAGCACAATTCCGCCGAGGCGCTGGGCGCCATCGAACTGGCTGCGCGCACGTTCGATCGTTTCTCCTTCGACCTGATCTACGCCCGCCCCGAGCAGACCGTCGCGGCGTGGGAGGCGGAGCTGACCCGCGCGCTGGATTTCGCCGTCGGCCACATCTCGGTCTACCAGTTGACCATTGAGGAGGGCACGGCCTTCCACCCCGCCTATCTGCGCGGCGAGTTCCGGATTCCCGACGAGGAGCTGGCCGGCGACCTCTACGAGGCGACGCAGAACCTTCTGGGCGCGGCGGGGCTGCCGGCCTACGAGATCTCCAACCACGCCCGGCCGGGCGAGGAGAGCCGGCACAATCTGACGTACTGGCGCTATGGCGACTATGTCGGCATCGGCCCCGGCGCGCACGGCCGGCTGACGCTGGACGGCGAGAAACGCGCCACCCGCGCCCACCGCGCGCCGGAGATCTGGCTGGAGCGCGTCGCGCGCGACGGCCACGGCGGCCACACGCCCGAGGCCGTCGACGCGGACTCCCGCGCCACCGAGCTGCTGATGATGGGCCTGCGCCTGACCGAGGGCGTCGCCCGCGCGCGGCTGGTCGAGGAGACCGGCCGCGATCTGGACGCGCTGGTCAATGCGGGCGCGCTCAAGCGCTTGGTGGACGGCGGCTTCCTGGAGGTGGATGAGTCCTTCCTGCGCGCCACCCACGAGGGCCGGCAACGGCTGAACGCAGTGCTGTCCACGCTGCTGGCGTAGCCCCCCTCACGCCAGCGGCTGCAGCATCGGCGGGGTCCGCATGTCGGCGGGGATCGGCGCATCGCGGGCGGCGCCGCGCATTTGCTCCGGCGGGCGGGGCAGGCCACGGCGGTCGCTGTAGTCCCGCGGCAGCGCGGTCTGCGACCGCTCCTCGGCATGCAGCATCTGCGCGCAGAGCACGTCCAGCGCGGTGGCGCCCGCCACCGCGGCCATGGCGAGGGCGACGTTTTCGCGCTTGGAGTTGTCGCGGCCAAGACCCATCGACAGCGTGCCGAGATCGAGTGCGTCGCCTGCGACCCGGCCCCAGATCCACGGCTTCGGATCGCCCAGCGCCAGGAGGCCGATGCCGGTGCCGATCTCGCGCACGCCATAGGCGCGGATAAGGCTGCTGTAGCCTTCCATGCCCAGCCAGCGGCCGAGGCTGCGGCCGGCCACCACCTCGGTGAGGCCGAGGCCGATGCTGAACCAGCCCAGGCCGCGGGCTAGCGTGTCGGCGGGAGATCCCCGGTGATAATACGCCATGACGTCACCCTTCTACGGCTTGAGCACCACCTTGACGCACCCGTCCCGCTTCTCGCGGAAGGTGGGGTACATCTCCGGGCCCTTATCCAGGCCGACCTTGTGCGTGATGACGAAGGACGGGTCGATCTGGCCCTCCTGGATCCGGCGCAGCAAGTCGTCGGTCCAGCGGTTCACGTGGGTTTGCCCCATGCGCCAAGTCAGGCCCTTGTTCATGGAGACACCGAAGGGGATCTTGTCGATCAGCCCGCCGTAGACACCGGGGATCGACAGCGTCCCCGCCGGCCGGCAGACGTAGATCATCTCGCGCAGCACGTGCGCCCGGTCGCTCTCCAGCATGACCGCCTGCTTGGCCCGATCCATCATGGAGTCCAGCGTGGCGGTGGCGTGCGCCTCCATGCCGACGGCGTCGATGCACTTCTCCGGGCCTTTGCCACCTGTCAGCTCGTTGAGGCGTTCGACCACGCTCTCTTCCTCGAAGTTGATGGTGATGGCGCCGCCAGCCTTGGCCATGGACAGGCGCTCGGGCACCCGGTCGATGGCGATCACCTGTTTGGCGCCCAGCAGAAGGGCGCTGCGGATCGTCATCTGGCCCACGGGTCCGGCACCCCAGATCGCCACCGTGTCGGTGGGCTGGATGTCGCATTGCGCTGCCGCCTGCCAGCCGGTGGGGAAGATGTCGCCAAGGAACAGCACCTGCTCGTCGCTCAAGCCCTCGGGAATCTTCACGTGGGTGTAGTCCGCGTAAGGGACGCGCACATACTCCGCCTGACCGCCTTGGTAGCCGCCGGTGAGGTGGGTATAGCCGAACAGCCCGGCGGTGGCGTGGCCGAAGAGCTTGTCCGCCATCTCCTTGTTGCGGTTGGTGCGCTCGCAGACCGAGAAGTTGCCGCGTCGGCACTGCTCGCACTCGCCGCAGATGATGGTGAAGGGCACGACCACGCGATCGCCGGCCTTGAGCGCCTTGTTCTCCGAGCCTACCTCGACCACCTCGCCCATGAACTCGTGGCCCATGACGTCGCCCGACTTCATGCCCGGCATGAAGCCGTCATAGAGGTGCAGGTCCGATCCACAGATGGCGCAGGCCGTCACCTTGACGATGGCGTCGCGCGGATGCTCGATCTTCGGATCGGGAACCGTGTCGTAGCGAATATCGCCTTTCCCATGCCAACAGAGCGCTTTCATGAATGGCTTCCCATCATTGTGGAACGGGCACGCCACACCGCTCCCCGATTCCCCTCGATGCGATGACATTTCACGCGACAATGCGTTCCCTGTTGGCGGGACCACGCGGGCGGAATGGCGGCGGGCATCAGGTGCGCAATGTCGATGGAGGTCGGCATACCCCGCCGAGACCCCCCGGCCGGGCAGTGATGCCGATCCGCCACAGAAAACTGGATCCGGTTGTGGGCCGACTCACAGCGGGAATAGGCACCGACGACTACTGTTCGTCCATCAGTGTCCCGATCCCGAAGGAGAGATCGCTATGTCCCGCCCCCTGCCCTTCCACGTGCCCGACGCGGCGACGATCGCCGCCATGGCGACCACTCGCGCCCGCACCGACGAGGCGGGCCTGTACGCGCCCTCCCCCATGCTTCCGCTGCACGACGACACCGACGCGCGGCGCGAAACCGCCATCCTCGCCGAGGTGGACAGCGGTTATCCCTGGAACGACTGACGTCTCTCCAGCCACGCCGGCAGGAGTTGCACCATCAGGATGCACACGAGGATGACCGTACAGCCCAGCATCTGCTGCGCCGACAGCTTCTCGCCGAGCACCAGCGCGCCGGCGAGCGCGGCGAAGACCGCTTCCGAGCTGAGGATCACCGCGGCATCCGCGGCGGCCGTGTAGCGCTGCCCCACCGCCTGGATGGTGAAGGCCACGCCGGAGGACAGCACGCCAGTGTAGAGGATGGCCCATCCGGCGTCGGCAAGTTCGGCCAATGTTGTCGGCTCGCTCACCGCCCCCCACGCCGTGCTGAGAACCCCGCAGACCAGGAACTGCACGCAGGCGACCAACGCCGGAGCGCCGGTGCGTTCGGAGACGGCGCCGATCAGGCTCACCTGCACCGCCCAGAAGACGGCCGAGGCGACGACCCATAGGTCGCCGGGTGCCAAGACCAGCGTCCCGCCACCGCTCAACATCCAGGTCCCCACCACGCAGCCCGCCGCCGCCGGCCATAGGATCGGGTGCGGTACCGTACGCACTGCGGCGAAGACGAGCAGTGGCACCAGCGGCACGTAGAGCGTCGTCAGAAAGCCGGCGTTGGTCGCCGTGGTCTCGTTGATGCCGATCTGCTGGAGCACCGCACCGGCGAACAGCGCGCCGCCGGTCGCCAGCATGCCCAGCCAGTCCCGGCGGTCGATCCGTGCGTCCCGCAGCGCCCGCAGCGCGAACGGAAGCACCACCAGAGCGCCGATCAGAAAGCGCACGCCGGTGAAGATCATCGGGCCGAGATGCGCCGCCCCGATCTTCTGGACGACGAAGGCGCCGCCCCAGATCACGGCGGTGAGGAGGAGCGCCAGGTTAGCAATCGGGCGGGACACGGGCAGGGACCTAAGGTTGCAGGGTGCGGCCCCTTGTAAGGATTTCAAGCCCGCTCGGAAAGCGGACATTTCCCGCCGGTGTTTCGGGGAAGCGGTGGCTATGCCAGAGGCCTATTGCCCCAACATCTCCCAGCTCAGCGGTGCCGGGTCGAGGACGCGGGAGCCGTCGGGGGTCACTTCCAGCACCGCGAGTCCGCGCTCGACCAAGCCATCGGAGCGCAGGCGGAACAGGCCGTCCACGCCGGCAAAGCCGTTGGGATTGGTGAGGTTGGCGCGGTCGTAGGGCACTGGGCCACCCATCTGCGCCAGGGCGCCGGCCAGCGCCGTCGCATCGTAGGCCAGAGTGGCGACGCGCGGCGGCTTGCGGCCGTACATCGACTCGTACCGCGCCTCGAAGTCGGCGCGCTGCTCGGGTGCCGGGGCGGCGAACCAGGCGCCGACCATGGCCGGCTCGCGGCCCAGGCCCGGCTCGTCCCACACGGCGGCGCCCAGCAGCTTCACCCGCCCGGGATCGACTCCAGCGGCCAGCATGGCGGAGGACAGCGCCTTGACGCGCTCGCCGCTCTCGGCCAGCACGACGGCCTGCGGTGCGACGGGGGCCTGCGCCACCTGGCGGGCGGGGATGGCTGGGTCGCTCAGCGTCGCCTCGTAGCGCTCCACCTGGGTCACCTGTCCGCCGACACGCTGCGTCGACATCTGCAACGCGTTGACCACCGCGTCGCCATAAGGGTTGCGCGGGACGAGCGCCACGAAGCGCGAGACGCCGCGCGACCGGGCGTAGCCGGCGACGCGCATCACCAAGTCGCCGGGCACCAGACCCATGACGTAAGTGCCGTTGCCGGCCAGCGTCGCGTCGTTGGAGAAGGCCAGCACATCCACCCCTGCCCCGGACGCTATGGGCTTCACCGCCTGGACCTCCTGCGCGAATAGCGGCCCGAGGATCAGGCGCGCCCCTTCCGCGATGGCTTGGCGGGCGGCGTCCGCCGCACCGCCCGGCGTACCCTTGGTGTCGCGCGGCAGCAGTTCGAACTGCTCGCCGGCCACGTCGAACAGGGCCAGTTGGGCGGCGTCCAGCATCGGCTGGCCGATGGCGGCGTTGGGTCCGGAGAGCGGCAGCAGCAGCGCCACCTTCTGCGGCTGCGGGACCGCAGGTTGGCCGTATGGCGGCAGTCCGGGTTGCGGCGCTTGTACCACCGGTGGCGGGGCCGCTACATTCCGTGCACAGGCGGTTACGAGAAGAACCGCCGCCACCCACAGGCCGCGCGCGATCAGCGGCCCCCGAGCGCGCGAGAAAGGTGTCGCCAGTCGTGCCACCGCAGGTCTCCAATCCAGGTCCGGGCCAAAGCCAGGCTGCCACAAGCCACGGCGAAGGTAGCGATACCCGAGCCCCAAGTAAACTGAACGCCGGTCTGTATGTCGTCGCTACGCCCATCGGCAACGCGGCCGACATCACGCTGCGCGCGCTGGATACGTTGAAGCGGGCCGACGCCATCGCCTGCGAGGACACGCGCGTCACGTCCAAGCTGATGGGCATCCACGGCATCGCCACGCCGCTCGTCTCCTACCACGAACACAATGCGGAGCGGATGCGCCCGGTGCTGATCGGGCGCATGCAGGCGGGCGAGGCGGTGGCGCTGGTGTCGGACGCCGGAACGCCCCTGGTCTCCGACCCCGGCTACAAGCTGGTGCGCGCCTGCGTCGAGGCCGGCGTCGCGGTAACGGCGCTGCCGGGGCCGTCGGCGGCGCTGGCCGGACTGGTGCTGTCGGGGCTGCCCAGCGACCGCTTCCTTTTCGCCGGCTTCCTGCCGAACAAGAGTGCGGCGCGCCGCACCGCGCTGGGCGAGCTGGTTGCGGTTCCGGCGACGCTGGTGTTCTACGAATCGCCGCAACGGCTGGCCCAATCGCTGGCCGACATGGCGGACGTGCTGGGCCCGCGCGAGGCTGCCATGGCGCGCGAGCTGACCAAGCTGTACGAAGAGGTGCGGCGCGGCCCGTTGCCGGACCTTGCCGCGCATTACCGGGAGACCGGCCCGCCGAAGGGCGAGGTGGTGATCGTCGTCGCCCCGCCGGGCCGGGAAGCCGAGGCGCAGGCGGTGGACGTGGACGCGTCGCTCCGCGAGGCACTGACCCGCCTGTCGGTGCGCGACGCGGCGGCCGAGGTGGCGCTGATGACCGGCCGGCCGAAGCGCGAGGTGTACGCCCGCGCCCTCGAACTCGCACGGGAGGACGGCCGATGACCACCGCCGACAACCGCCGCCAGCGCAGCGAGAGCTACGGCCGCTTCGCCGAGGCGCTGTGCCGCACCCTGCTGCGCCTCCGGGGCTACCGGATCCTCGCCACGCGGTTGCGCACGCCGCTGGGCGAGATCGACATCGTGGCGCGGCGCGGTGACACGCTGGCGGTGATCGAGGTGAAGGCGCGGCAGGACTGGCAGGCCGCCACCGAGGCGGTGGGTGCGCGCCAGCTCGGCCGGTTGTCGCGGGCGGCGCACGTCTTCCTGGCCGCCAACCCGCAATACGCCGGGTTGAGCTTGCGATTCGACGTGATGCTGGTTACGCCTTTCGCTTGGCCGCGCCATTTGAGGGACGCTTGGCGTCTGTAGGGGCGTTTATAAGGTGCTCGACAGCGTGGACGCCGCAGCCTACATGGCAGAATACCCAAACGGCAAAAGGCACAAGCAAGGACGCGTCCGTTGAACAGCCGCCTCGAAGCCCGCGAGATCCTGCGCCGCATCGGCACCCAGCCGGACGAGGACATCGACCTCGCCGAGGGGGCCCTGGCCTTGGGCGCGCTGGCCCGGCCGGACCAGCCGCTGGAGCGCTACCGCCGGCATCTGGCCGCCCTCGCCCGAGACGTCGCCGACCGCTTCGACGCCGACACGGACTGCCTCGAGGCGCGCATCACGCTGCTGCACGAGGTGATCATCGAGCGCTACGGCTACACCGGCGACACCGACACCTACGACGATTTGCAGAACGCCAACCTGCTGCGCGTCATCGACCGCCGCAAAGGTCTGCCGGTGGCGCTCGGCATCCTGTACCTGCACGCCGCCCGTTCCATGGGCTGGAACATGACGGGGCTGAACTTCCCCGGCCATTTCCTGGTGCGCCTGGATGTGGGCGGCGAGCGCGCCATCCTCGACCCCTTCAACGCCGGGCAGGTGCGCACCGCCGTGGACCTGCGCGACCTCCTCAAGGCCACCGCCGGCACCGCGGCGGAGCTGGAGCCCGGCCATTACCAGCCAGTCGGCAACCGCGACATCCTGCTGCGGCTCCAGAACAACCTGAAGCTCCGCTACCTGTCCTCCAACGATGTGACGCAGGCGCTCGACACGCTGGAGACCATGCGCCTGATGGCGCCCGAGGAACCGACGCTGTGGCGCGAGACCGGCCTCTTGGAGGCCCACAGCGGCAACCTGGAGCAGGCCATCACCGCGCTGGAGAAGTTCATGCGCCTGGGCGGCACCGACCACCAGCTGCACCAGGCTGCCATGCTGATCCAGCAGTTCAAGAACCGTCTGCACTAGACCCGGAGATTCCCTGAGATGAGCCTCGCCGTCGCGTTCCAGATGGATCCCATCGAGTCCATCAACATCGACACGGACTCCAGCTTCATGATGGCGCTGGAGGCGCAACGGCGCGGTCACCGGCTGTTCCACTACCACCCGCGCGACCTGTCGCTGACCGGCAACACGCTGACCGCCCGCGTCCGCACCCTGACGGTGGAGCGCAAGCGCGGCGCGCACTATACGCTGGGCGACTCGGATCTCGTGGACCTGAGCACCATGGACATCATCCTGATGCGCCAGGACCCGCCCTTCGACATGGCGTACATCACCGCCACGCACCTGCTGGAGCACGTGCAGCCCAAGGTGCTGGTGCTGAACGACCCGGCCGAGGTGCGCAACGCGCCGGAGAAGCTGTTCGTCACCCGCTTCCCCGACCTGATGCCGCCGACGCTGATCACGTCCGACAAGCAGGCGGTCCTCGACTTCCGGGCGCAGTACAAGGACATCATCGTCAAGCCGCTGTTCGGCAACGGCGGCGCCGGCGTCTTCCACCTGAAGCCGGACGACGAGAACCTGGGGTCTCTGCTCGAGCTGTTCACCCAGCTCTACCGCGAGCCGGTGATCGTGCAGAAGTACCTGCCGGAGATCCGCCAGGGCGACAAGCGCATCATCCTCATCGACGGCGAGCCGGCCGGTGCCGTCAGCCGCATGCCGCAGGAAGGTGAGGCGCGCGCCAACTTCCACGCCGGCGGGGCGGCCAAGAAGACCGAACTGACGGAGCGCGAGCGGGAGATCTGCGCCGCCATCGGCCCGATGCTGCGCGAGAAGGGGCTGGTGTTCGTCGGCATCGACGTGATCGGCGACTACATGACCGAGATCAACGTCACCTCTCCTACCGGCATCCAGGAAATCAACCGCCTCAACGGCTCGCAGCTCGAAGTCACCTTGTGGGACGCCATCGAGCGGCGGTACGAGGCGAACAAGGGGCGGTGACGCCCCCGGCGCTCAACCCGGCTTGCGTCCCATGAACCGGGCGGCGAAGGGAACTGTCCGTCCAGAACGCCGTCGCGATGTGCCGCGGGGCAGCAGAAGTGCGGCCACCAAGGCCCCCATGATGGCGTACCAGCCCATCAGCGCCACCTTTTCCGGGCCACGGGACAGGTCAAGCATCACCTCTCCCGCGACGAACGCCGCAATCATCACGACCGCCATGGCCCAATGAAGCGCGATATGCGCGCCGGAATGCCGTTCGGACATCTCCGGCCCTCCTTGATGCGATCCATCCTCGACCGGCCACGCTAAGGCCGGCCTGTATCCTCATTGCGTCCACTTTGTAACCGCGGAGTTTCAAGCCATGTTCCCGGCACGGGGATGGCTTGCGCGCAGGAAGGGGCTCATAAGGCCGATGGAAGGGAATACACCAGGAGGTCCTTCGTTCGCCGGGCGGCTACTCTTCCCTGACGGCCAGGTGCACGTTCTTGCCGCCCAGGCGGTTCAGGATGGCGCTGGCATCCAGCTCGGCCCGGGTATTATTGTCCACGCGGACCCAGAGGATGACGCCGCCGGCTTCCAGCGCGCGGGCGAACTCGTCGCTGTCCGGGTGGCTGGTCAGCTCGTCCAGGTAGTCCTTGATGGCGATGCCGCTGAGGCCCGCGGTCACCAGCGCCGCGACGGCTGCGGTGATCGGGCCGCCGACGATGGCGATCAGGCCGGCGGTGGTCAGCGGGAAGGCATACTTCAGCTCGCCGACCAAGCCAGTCAGCGCCTCGTCGCGCGGGGTGGAGGGACGTCGCTCGGCGGCTTCCAGCGAGGTGTGGCTGGCCAGCACGCTCAGGTCCTCGCGGTTGAAGCCGGATGTCAGCAAGGCCTCCACGGCGCGGTCGAACGCCTCGCGTGTCTCGAACAGGGCCACCACCTCGCGGACTTCGCCCGTATTCCCGGTATCGGACGCTTGCGCCACAGCCTTCTCCTTACGACGTTCTGAGATCGCCAGTTTAGCCAACCGCGGGGGCAGTGCGCCAGAGCGCATGGCGTGGTAGGGTCACGCCCCACCCGCGACCTTCCCCAGCCCATCCGGTTTTTGCCCGTGTCCGACCTCGCCGTTTCCCTGCCCGAAAACGCCACGCCCATGATGGCGCAGTACCTGGAGATCAAGCAAGCGCACCCCGACTGCCTGCTGTTCTACCGGATGGGCGACTTCTACGAGATGTTCTTCGAGGACGCGGTGGCCGCCGCGCGCGCGCTCGACATCGCGTTGACCAAGCGCGGCCAGCACGCGGGCGAGGACATCCCGATGTGCGGCGTCCCCGTCCACAGCCACGAAGCCTACCTCCAGCGCCTGATCCGCCAGGGCTTCCGCGTCGCCATCTGCGAGCAGATGGAGGATCCGGCGGAGGCCAAGAAGCGCGGCTCCAAGTCGGTGGTGAAGCGCGCCGTCATCCGCATCGTCACCCCCGGCACGCTGACCGAGGATGCGCTCCTGGACGCGCGCTCGTCCAACTGGCTGGCCGCGGTGGCCGAGGTGGCGGGCAACCTGGGCCTTGCCTGGCTGGAGCTTTCCACCGGCGAGGTGGTCGTGCAACCGGTGGAGCGCCCCGGCCTGAATGCGGCGCTCGGCCGCCTCGACCCGCAGGAGGTGCTGATCCCGGAACGCCTGGGCCAGGACCCGGATTTGTTCGAGCTGTGGGCCGAGTGGAAAGAGCGACTGACCGTCCAGCCCAACCCGCGCTTCGATTCGGAGAACGGTAGGCAACGCCTCCTGTCGCTGTACGGTGTGGGCACACTGGACGCCTTCGGCGGCTTCACGCGCTCCGAGGTGGCGGCCGCCGGCGCGCTGGTCGCCTACGTCGAGTTGACGCAGAAGGGCCGCATGCCGCGGCTCTCGCCGCCGCGCCGAGTCGGCCCCGGCGCGGTCATGGAGATCGACGCCGCCACCCGGCGCAACCTGGAACTCACCCGCACGCTGACCGGCGAACGGCGCGGCAGCCTGCTCGCCACCATCGACCGCACGGTGACGGGGGCGGGGGCGCGCCTGCTGGCGACGCACATGGCCGCCCCGCTGACCGACCCCGCCGCCATCTCCAAGCGCCTGGACATGGTCGAGTTCGCGCTGGGCGAGGAGCGGCTGCGCGGCGACCTGCGCGACACCCTCAAGCGCTGCCCGGACCTGGAACGCGCGCTGTCGCGCCTGTCGCTGGGGCGGGGCGGCCCGCGGGATCTGTCCTGCATCCGCGACGGCCTGCGCGGCGCCGCCGAGGTCAAGGCGCTGCTGGTCCAGACGACTCCGCTGCCCGACGGGCTGGGCGCCATCGTCCGGAACCTGGGCGAGCATTTCGAGCTGGTGGACCGGCTGGCGCAGGCGCTGGCCCCCGACCTGCCGCTGCTGGCGCGCGACGGCGGCTTCATCGCGCCGGGCTATTCCTACGCGCTGGACGAGCTGGTGACGTTGCGCGACGAGAGCCGGCGTCTCATCGCCGGCCTCCAGGCCAAGTATGCGGATCTGGCCGGCGTTCCGGCGCTGAAGGTCAAGCACAACAATGTGCTGGGCTACCACATCGAGGTGACGGCGACGCACGCCGACAAGCTGCTGTCCGGCGCCAACCGCGAAGTCTTCATGCACCGCCAGACCATGGCGAACGCGGTGCGCTTCGGCACGGTGGAGCTGTCGGACCTGGAACGCCGCATCTCCGAGGCCGCCGACAAGGCGCTCGCCGTCGAGCTGGGCCTGTTCGACGAGCTGGTCGCCCTGGTCACCGACCGTGCCGACCAGATCGTGCACGCCGCCCGCGCACTGGCGGGGCTGGACGTGGCGCTCTCCCTGGCCGAGCTGGCGGCGGAGCGCCGCTACTGCCGCCCGGTGGTGGACCGCAGCCTCGCCTTCACCATCAAGGGCGGCCGCCATCCGGTGGTGGAGGCGGTGCTGGACAGCCAGAACGCCGGGCCCTTCGTCGCCAACGACTGCGACCTGGCGCCGGAGAACCGGCTGTGGCTGCTGACCGGCCCGAACATGGCCGGTAAATCGACGTTCCTGCGGCAGAACGCGCTGATCGCCGTGCTGGCGCAGATGGGCAGCTTCGTGCCGGCGGACTCCGCGCACATCGGCGTGGTAGACCGGCTGTTCAGCCGCGTGGGTGCGGCCGACGACCTGGCGCGCGGCCGCTCCACCTTCATGGTGGAAATGGTCGAGACGGCGGCCATCCTGAACCAGGCCGGTGAGCGCGCGCTGGTCATCCTGGACGAGATCGGCCGCGGCACCGCCACCTTCGATGGCCTGTCCATCGCCTGGGCGTGCGTGGAGAGCCTGCACGACGTGAACCGCTGCCGGGCGCTGTTCGCCACGCACTACCACGAACTGACGATGCTGGCCTCCAAGCTGCCGGCGCTGTCGTGCCACACCATGCGCATCAAGGAATGGCACGGCGACGTTGTCTTTCTGCACGAGGTGACCGCGGGTGCGGCCGACCGCAGCTACGGCATCCACGTCGCCAAGCTGGCCGGCCTGCCGGCGGCCGTGGTCGGCCGTGCCGAAGAGGTGCTGGAGATCCTGGAAGCCGGCGAGCAGAACGCCGCCATCCACCGCTTGGCCGAAGACCTGCCGCTGTTCAGCGCCGCCCTGAAGCGCCCGGCACCGGGTCCCGGAGCGGCGGCGCCCGCCGAACCGCAGCCGTCCCCGGTCGAGGAAGCGCTGAAGGCCGTCAACCCCGACGACCTGACGCCGCGCCAAGCGTTGGAGGAGCTGTACCGGTTGCGGGGGTTGTTGAAAACATAGGCCGGTCTTTCAGCCGGACCGCTGCGAGATGTGTGCTCCCGGGCCGGCGAATGGAACACTGTGAAACACTATGAAACACTGTGCAGGGGGTGTTCAGTTCACGCGGCCAGCCCAAATCACGGCTTACTTGCCCCCACCCTCCCCATGCTGCGCATGGGTCCCCTCCCTCCCCCGCTGACGCAGGGGAGGGCGATTCAAGCCCCCTCCCCTGCGTCAGCGGGGGAGGGTTGGGGTGGGGGCAAGTGGGGCAGGACTTTCGCTCCGCAGAATCGCTCCGTCTCATTCGGGCGCATATGGCGGGCATGTTAGGATAGAGATCCTAACAGAAAATCCCGGCAAGGGCAAGCGGCTTTCGTAGGTTAGGCCTCGCGGCGACGAGAACGTCGGTACCCTACGCCGCGCTTATCGTCAGCGTGCGCGCCGCGATGGCCAGGGGATCCTCGTCCGGGGCGCAGGGATCCGGCGCCAGCACCACTTCCGGCACACAGGCTTCGACATAGGCATCCAGCGAATCGTACTGCGGGATGATCATGCCGATGCGGGTCAGGGTGATCACCTTCTTCACCTGCCCTTCCTGAACGACCATGGCGAGCGCCTTGCCGGTCGCCACCGCTTCGCCGTTGATCACCAGCAGCATGCCGATCCCGGCGGAATCGATGAAGTTCAGACCGGTCAGGTCCATCACGTAGCGTCGTTCGGCCCCGCGCTTGACCTCGGCGATCACCTCGCGCACGGCATCGGCGTCCTGACCGGTGAAGCGGCCCATGATCAGCAGGCGTGCGAAGTGGCGCTCTTCGATCTTGCGGTAATGCACGTCGTCACCGGCCTGTGAAGGAAGCGCAGGGCGCTTCGTTTGAAGTTCGAACAATCGTCCGCAGGCAATCGAGACTAGGCAACTGCGCGAGTTGCCGCATTGCTGTGTCCCGGCGTGGATGCTTGACGACACCAACCGGACGGGCCTAAAACCAGGACCACGTGGTGATTTGGGCGACCGGCTTGCGGGCCACGTAAAACAATCCGCTAAAGAGGTCCGAGCCGCATCCGCGCCTCGACCTGGAAACGGTCGGGGCGTTTTTCGTGTTTGGCCGGACAAGCCCAGCCGGCCGTGCGACACCAGGAGGCGGCATGTCCAGGACCGATTACCGCAAACCCAACGTGGCCGGGCTGCGGCCGCGCTCCAAGCTCGTGCACGGCGGCGTCAACCGCTCGGGCTTCGACGAGACGTCGGAGGCGATCTTCCAGACGTCGGGCTTCGTCTACGGCTCGGCCGAGGAGGCGGAGAGCGCCTTCCTCAACGACGGCCAGCGCCAAGTCTACTCGCGCTTCCGCAACCCGACCTGCGCGGTGTTCGAAGACCGGCTGGCCGCCTACGAGGGGGCGGAGTGGGCCTATGCCACCACCACGGGCATGGCCGCCGTGTTTGCGTCGCTGATGTGCTTCCTCAGGGCCGGCGACCGCATCGTGGCGCCATATGCCCTGTTCGGCTCGTGTCTGCACGTCATCAAGAATCTCTGTCCGCGCTACGGCATCGTGCCGGTGCTGATCGACGGCACCGACCTCGCGGCGTGGCAGGAGGCCCTGTCGGAGCCCACCGCCGCGGTGTTCCTGGAGACCCCCTCCAATCCGGGGCTGGAGATCGTCGACATCAAGGCCGTGTGCGACCTGGCGCACGCCGCAGGGGCCAAGGTGGTGGTGGACAACGCCTTCGCCACCCCGGTGCTGCAGCGCCCGCTGGAGTTCGGCGCCGACGTCGTCGTCTATTCGGCGACCAAGCACATCGACGGGCAAGGCCGCTGCCTGGGCGGCATCATCCTGGCCGACGCCAAGTTCGGCACGGACGTCATCCACCCCTTCGTTCGCCACACCGGCCCGACGATCAGCCCGTTCAACGCCTGGGTGCTGGCCAAGGGGCTGGAGACGCTGGAGTTGCGCGTCAACGCCCAGACCGCGGCGGCGACCACAGTGGCGGAGTTCCTGTCGGGCCACCCCAAGATCGCGCAGGTGCTCTACCCCACCCTGCCCAGCCACCCGCAGTACGATCTGGCGCGCCGGCAGATGACCGGCGGCGGCACCATGGTCGCCTTCCGCATCAGGGGCGGCAAGGGCGAGGCGTTCCGCCTGATGAACGCGCTGGAGATGGTGCTGATCTCCAACAACCTGGGCGACGCCAAGAGTCTGATCACCCACCCGGACACCTCCACCCACGCCAAGGTGGCGCCCGAGGACAAGGCGAGGACTGGCATCCGCCCGGACCTGCTGCGCCTGTCCGTCGGACTGGAGGACCCACAGGACATCGTCGAGGACCTGGAGCGCGCCTTGCGTTCGGCGTAAGACCGCCTACATTGGTGGGCTTATGCTGCACTGCAAAAGGATGGGACGACATGACGGCTCACCGCGCCGCTCCACGCACCACGCCCGCACGGGTCGTGGCGATGATGAACGACCTGGTCCGCACCGCCGGCAAGCACGGCGAGATGGGCGTGGCCGCGGCGCGCACGATCGGCTTCCGCACTGCCATGTTAGCGGAGACGCTGAGCGATCCGATGTCGATCACCCACCCCGAGTTCGTCCGCATGGGCGCGGAGAAGATGGAAGCCACGGCCGAGGCCGCCACCGCCATGGCGATCGGCATGGCCGAGCTTCAGCACGCCTGGATGGCGCTGTTCACCGGCCCGGTGCAGGTGGCGGTGAACGTGTCGATGGCCAGTCTCGGCACCTGCCGCTCGCCCATGGACGTGCTGAGCATCCAGCAGCGTTGGCTGGAGGAGAGCGTGACCGCCAGCATGGACGCCGGCATGCACTTCGTGGAATCCGCCGCCAGCCTGGCCCGCGCCGGCCTTCCAGCCTTCCACCGCCGCACCCGCGCCAACGCGCGCCGTCTGGCCAGGGTACGGCGGGCGTAGGGCGGGGATCAGCCCTGACCGTCGCGAGCGAGCCGTGCCTCTTGCGCCTTGTTCACGTACTGGGAGCAGACGAGCCACCCCTTGAACGGGCGCAGCAGGGCGAGGCAGCCTAGGACCAGCAGCGGGAACGACGTCAGCAGGTGGACCCAGAAAGGCGGTTCGAAGCGGATCTCGAGCCAGCCGGCGAACGCCACGACCGGAAAGCTGACCACCGACATGACGAAGAAAGCCGGCCCGTCCGCCGGGTCCGCAAACCCGTAGTCCAGCCCGCACACCTCACAGGACCGGCGCAACGCCAGGAAGCCGCGGAACAGGTGCCCCTTGCCGCAGCGGGGGCAGAGTCCGCGAATGCCGGTGCTGGCCGGCGGCAGGGTAGGCGTAGGGGTTCCGCTCATGGCTGTTCTCCTCGCGTGGGCGGCGCCAGGAACACCGTGCCGGCCTCCAGCACGGCGCCATCCGGCGCGCGGGTCAGGGCAAAGGCGAGCTTGATGGAGGGGACCGCGAGCGCTTGCGTGCGGGCGCGCACGTGGATGCGGTAGGTCTCCACCGCGTCGGGTTGGGCGGTCAACTCCAGTCCGTCCGGACCGTCGGCGCCGGCAACGGCGACGGTGGCACCCTCGATGCCGGACACGGCCAAGCGATAGGTCTGCGGCTGGCGCGTCATGTTGGAGATCTTCACCGTATAGCTGTTCTGCACGCGGCCGTCGGCCAGGATCACGAACAGCGGGGCACGGTCGCGCAGGACGGTGACGCCGGCGGCCGGCTTCAGCATCAGCCCGGCGGCGATCATGCCGGCGACCGTCAGCAGGATCAGCGTGTAGACGATGGTGCGCGGACGCACCAGACGATAGGGCGCCGGCGTGCGGGACGCGGCCTTGGCGGCCTGCGCCGCCTGGGTGTCGTAGCGGATCAGGTCACCGGGACGGCCGATGCGGGCCATGACGTCGTTGCAGGCGTCGATGCACAAGCCGCAGCTGATGCAGTCCATCTGGATGCCGTCGCGGATGTCGATGCCCGTGGGGCAGACGTGGACACAGGCCTTGCAGTCGATGCAGTCGCCTAGGCCTTCGGCCTTGCGCGCCTCCCAGCTCTGGTCCTTGCGGACGGGGGCCCGGCCCTCGCCACGCCAGTCCTGGTAGGTGACGACCAGGCTCTCCTCGTCGAGCATGGCGGCCTGGAAGCGCGGCCAGGGGCAGACATAGACGCACATCTGCTCGCGCATGAAGCCGGCCATGGCGTAGGTGCAGCCGGTGAAGAACAGGATCCAGCCCACCGCGACCGCCGGCGCGTCGAAGCGCAGCAGCTCGCCGGCCAGCGTCGGCGCATCGGCGAAGTAGAAGATCGCCACGCCGCCGGTCACCAGTCCGATCAGCAGCCACGCGGCGTGCTTCACGGTCTTCTTCAAGAACCAGGCGGCGTTGCGCGGGCCGTTGTCGAGCCGGATGCGGGCACCCCGGTCGCCCTCGACCCACTGCTCGACCAGGATGAACAGGTCGGTCCACACCGTCTGCGGGCAGGCATAGCCGCACCACACGCGCCCGGCCAGCGCGGTGGCCAGGAACAGCCCGACCGCACCCAGGATCAGCGCGCCGGTCAGGTAGTAGATCTGCTGCGGCCAAAGCTCGACCGCGAACAGGTAGAAGCGCTGGCTGGCGAGGTCGAGCAGAACCGCCTGGTCGGGCGCGCCGGGCCCGCGGTCCCAGCGGATCCACGGCAGCACGTAGTAGACCGCCAGCAGCACGACCAGCACCGCCCACTTGATGCGCCGGTACCGGCCGCGGACCGCCTTGGGATGGATGGTCTTGTGCGACACGTAAAGCGGCGGCGGGGCCGGGGTGGGACGGGCGGATGCCGCTTCCGTGATGCCTTCGGCCGGCGGCCGGGCGAGTTTTTGCATGGCAAGCCTTTGCGGACTGTCGGGTTCCCAAGGGCCGCCGCTGCAAGGTGCCTGGCCCTTCGCTTATCGGGCGGCACATTGAATGCAGTCAATGCAGAATGTCAAGAACAATTGCATGTATTGACTGCAATGCAAACCATCTAGATGATCGCACCAGCAAGCACCGGAAGCTGGTCGAGGGTCTCGGCGACGATCTCCAGGACGCGTCGGGTCTCGTCACGGTCGGTGGGAGCACCCAGGCAGATCCGCAGGGCGTTCGGGATGTCCGGCGTGACTGCGAAGGTGTCGCTGACCACGGCGGCGATGCCGCGGGTGCGCAGGTGCGTGGCGAACTCGCCGCGCGTCCAGGCGTTCGGCAGGTGCAGCCAGAGGTGAAATGCCTCGCGCTTGGTCACGACGCTCGCCGCCGGAAGAAGGGAGTCCGCCAGCGCCCGGCGCGCCATGGCCTCGGCGCAAACGGCGTCCAGCACCGCCTGGGCGCTGCCGTCGGTGATCCATTGGCGGGCGATGGCGGCGGTCAAGGGGCTGGCCATCAGCGTGGTGGCCCGTTGTGCCGCGGTCAGCCGCATGGCGTGCCGCGCGTCCGGCGCCACAACGTAGGCGATGCGCAGCATGGGCGACACGCATTTCGCCAGGCCGGCGATGTGGTGGGTGAGCTCCGGCGCCAGCGCGGCCAGGGGCGGCGGCGACTCAGCAGGCAGCAGGCCGTAGATGTCGTCTTCGATGATCGGCACGCCATGCTCGCGTGCTGCCGCGACGACCGCCTGCCGACGCTCCAGCGGCATGGTCGCGGTGGTCGGGTTGTGGAAAGTCGGCGTGCAGTAGAGCGCCTTCGGCCGATGCTCGGCCAGGACGCTCCGCAACGCCTCCGAGTCGATCCCGTCCGCGTCCATGGGAACCCCGACGACGCGCAGGCCGAGTTGCGCCGCGACGGCCTTGAAGCCCGGATAGGTCAGCGCCTCCGCGCACACGACGTCGCCGGGCCGGGCCAGCGCGGTCAGCAGCGCCAGCAACGCGCCCTGGGTGCCCGGACAGACCACCACGCGCTCGGCCGCCAAGCCCGGCAGGCGCCGACGCAGCCAGAACGCCCCCGCGGCGCGATCCTCGGCCGGGTCGCCGGCCTCGGGATAACGCAGGATGCCCTTCAGGCCGATGCCGGAAACGGCGGCGCTCATCCCCCGCTGGAGCCGTTCCAGCAGTTCGGGAGCATCCGGCAGCGGCGGCTGGTTCATCGTCATGTCGACGAACCCGGTGGAGGCGGGCGCACGATGCGGAGGCGGGGCGGTACGGACGAAGGTCCCCTGCCCCACGTGCGCGTCCACCAGCCCGCGGCGCCGCGCCTCGCCATAGGCACGGCTCACCGTGGTGAAGTCGATGCCCATCCGCTCGGCCAGCAACCGTTGCGGCGGCAGCCGCTCCCCGGGGCTCAGCCGCCCGGCCCGGACGTCATCGGAGATCGCGTCGGCGATGGCGAGGTAGACGGGCTTGTCACGACCGGCGATCTCCGGGATCCAGGCACTCTGCTCCGGCGGCATGTGGTTCCTCGACGCACTGACGACCATATTGTATGGATGATGCGCCGGAATTGTATGCAGTGTCAAGCAGCGGGCGGATCGGCAAACCATCCCTCGTTCCGCTCCGGCCACCGCCCGGGGCGCCCGGTGCCACGCTCCAGGGCCATCGCTTGAAAGCCCCTTTCCCGGAGCGGGGCGGAGGTCGCACCTCCGCCCCGAACGTTTGTTCGCTTGGCTTGGATGGAAACGGTCCGGGCGGAGGTGTGACCTCCGCCCGGCGTGGAAACGCTTCCAGTCCACGCTTACGTGCAGGCCCGGATGCTTGTCTTGGCGCCTGGGGGAGGGGGCTGCGGGCCGTCATCGGTTCAAGCGATTGCCCGGTGCCACGCTCCGTCCCCCGTGCACCCACCTTGGAAAGCGTCTATAGTCAAGGACCGTCGCACCGGCTGCCCGGAACCTCCCATCGATGCTGTCCACCCGCGCGTCTTCCCCGAAAGCGCCCCCGCCCGCCCGGGAGATCCCGGATCGCAGGGCCATCATCTCCAAGGCGAAGCTGATGGAGGAACTGGACGCGCTGGTCGACCGGCACGGCACCGGCGACGCGCTGCGGCCGCACGTCATCGCCTGTCTGCGCGCCGCCCTCAACCGCGGCCGGGCCGAGGTGCGGGCACGCTTCGAGGCGGGCGGCTCGGGCGAGGAGTGCGTGCAGCAGAACTGTTATCTGGCCGACCGGCTGATCCGCACGCTGGCCGCCTTCACGCTGACGCACATCTTTCCGTCCGCCAACCCGACCACCGGCGAGCAGTTCGACATCGCCGCCACCGGCGGCTACGGACGTGGCGAACTGGCGCCGTTCTCCGACATCGACCTCCTGTTCCTGCTGCCCTACAAGCGCACGCCGCGGGTCGAGCAGGTGGTCGAGTACATGCTCTACATCCTCTGGGACCTCGGGCTGAAGGTCGGCCACGCGGTGCGCAGCGTCGACGAGTGCATCCGGCAAAGCAAGGCCGACGTCACGATCCGCACGGCGGTGCTGGAATCGCGCTACCTCTGGGGCCCGCGCAAACTGTTCCAGGAACTGAAGAAGCGCTTCGACAAGGAGGTGGTGGCCGGCTCCGGGCCCGAGTTCGTCGAGGCCAAGCTGGCCGAGCGCGACGCCCGCCACCAGAAGCTCGGCGACAGCCGCTATGTGCTGGAGCCGAACCTGAAGGACGGCAAGGGCGGCCTGCGCGACCTGCAGACGCTGTTCTGGATCGCCAAGTACCTCTACCGCGTCGACAACGTGGACGAGTTGGTCGGCAAGCACGTGCTGCTGCCCGAGGAGGCGCAGCGCTTCGCCAAGGCGCAGAACTTCCTGTGGACGGCGCGCTGCCACCTGCACTACCTGACGGGGCGCATGGAGGACCGCCTGACCTTCGACGTGCAGTCGGAGATCGGTGCGCGCATGGGCTATACCGAGCACGCCGGCACCAAGGGCGTGGAACGCTTCATGAAGCACTACTTCCTGGTCGCCAAGGACGTCGGCGACCTGACGCGCATCTTCTGCGCGGCACTTGAGGCCGAGTCGAAGCGCCCACCCAAGTTCAACATCCTGCGCCTCGCCGCGCTGACGCGGCGCAAGGACATCGACGGCTTCGTGCTCGACGGCGAGCGGCTCAACGTGCGCGACGACAAGCAGTTCCGCGAGCGCCCGGCGGACATGATCCGGCTGTTCCATGTGGCGCAGCAGAACGATCTGGACATCCACCCGAACGCCTTGCGCTCCATCACCCGGTCGCTGTCGGCGCTGGGGCCCAAGGTGCGCAGCGACCCGGAGGCCAACCGGCTGTTCCTGGACATGCTCACCGGCTCTAAAGACCCGGAGATCACGCTCAGGCGAATGAACGAGGCCGGCGTGCTGGCGCGCTTCCTGCCCGACTTCGGGCGCGTGGTGGCGCAGATGCAGTACGACATGTACCACGTGTTCACGGTCGACGAGCACACGCTGTTCGCGCTGGGCATCCTGCACAAGATCGCCACCGGAGAGCTGAAGGACGAGCTGCCGCTGTCGTCGGAGGTGGTCCACAAGGTGGTGTCGCGCCGGGCGCTCTACATGGCGGTGCTGCTGCACGACATCGCCAAGGGGCGCGGCGGCGATCACTCCGTCCTCGGTGCCCGCGTGGCGGAGAAGCTGTGCCCGCGCCTGGGTCTCAGCGCCGAGGAGACGGAGACGGTGGCGTGGCTGGTGCGCTGGCACCTGGCCATGTCCTACACCGCCTTCAAGCGCGACCTGGAGGACGAAAAGACGGTGCGCGACTTCGTGGCACTGGTGCAGTCGCCCGAGCGCCTGCGCCTGCTGCTGGTCCTCACCGTGGCGGACATCCGCGCCGTCGGCCCGCAGCGCTGGAACAACTGGAAGGCCACGCTGCTGCGCGAGCTGTACAACCGCTCGGAAGAGCTGATGTCCGGCGGCTTGTCGACGGAGGGGCGCGGGCGCCGCGTCCAGGCGGCGCAGGAGGCTCTGCGCGAGGAATTGAAAGACTTCGAACCGGCTGAGTTCGAGCAGCACCTCACCCTGGGCTACCCCGCCTATTGGCTGAGCTTCGACACCGAGACGCTGGGACGCCACGCCCGCCTGGTGCGCGCCGCCGCGCGCGACGAGCGCCCGCTGACCATCGAGACGCGCGTCGACCGCAGCCGCGCCATCACCGAGGTGACGATCCACACCACCGACCACCACGGCCTGTTCTCGCGCCTCGCCGGCGCGCTGGCGGCCTGCGGGGCGAACATCGTGGACGCCAAGATCTTCACCATGACCAACGGCATGGCATTGGACGTCTTCTCGGTGCAGGACGGGGCCACCGGCGGCGCGTTCGAGGGCGGCGACAAGCTCGCCAAGCTGTCCGTCACCATCGAGAAGGTATTGGGCGGCCAGCTCAAGCTCCTGCAGGACCTGGCCAGCCGGCGCACCTTGCTGACCAGCCGGACGCGCGTCTTCCACGTGCCGCCGCGCGTGCTGATCGACAACAACGCCTCCACCACCCACACGGTGATCGAGGTGAACGGGCGCGACCGGCCGGGGCTGCTGTACGACGTGACCCGCGCGCTGTCGAACCTGTCCCTGCAGATCTCCTCGGCGAAGATCGCCACCTACGGCGAGAAGGCCATCGACGTCTTCTACGTGAAGGACGTGTTCGGCCTGAAGGTGACGCACGACTCCAAGCTGGCGCAGATCCGCGAGCGGCTGCTGCACGCCCTGACCGACCCGGCCGGCGAGCCGCCGTTGCAGGCCGCTCGGGTCGTGCGCCGTGCCCGCTCCACCGACGCGGCGGATTGAGGACGACGCCATGATCCCCGGTCAGATCGTCACCCAGATCCTTATCGCCCTGTCGATCGCCGCACCCGGCGTCCTGTCCTATCGCAGCATGCGCGAGAGCGAACACAGCCGGCTCCTGGCGGCGGGTGCCGGCGTGCTGTTCTCGTCGCTGTGGGCCGGTGTCGTCGACCTGATCCTCACCGCCACCCCCGACACCTCCATCCCCGGCGCGCTGTGGGCCGCCCTGGCCACCGCCGTCGTGGTGACCGAGGCGTTCTTCGCCGGAGCCCGGGATGCCGACGCGGGCTAAGCCGGCACTGCTCGTCGCACTCCTGCTGCTGGCGGGCTGCGCTGACGGACGCCCGCCCATCGACGTCCACATCCGCGGCGGCGAACACCATTTCGACTGGTGGCTGGCTATACCGTTTTAGCGGCGGCCCAACGTCCGGCATCTGCCGGACGGCGCGGACGGACGGGCGTTCCGCCGGCTTCCCTGTGCGGCCGTTCGCCGCTATACCCGCCCCATGAGCTTCGCGCGCGCCATCGCCACCGTCGGCGGGCTGACCATGCTGAGCCGGCTGGCCGGCTTCGCCCGCGACATCCTGACCGCCGCGGTGCTCGGCGCCGGGCCGGTGGCGGACGCGTTCTTCGTGGCGCTGAAGCTGCCCAACCTGTTCCGCCGCATGTTCGCCGAGGGCGCCTTCTCCGTCGCCTTCGTGCCGCTGTTCGCATCCGAGCTGCACAAGAACGGCCGCCAAGCGGCCATCGCCTTCGCCGAGGAGGCCATGGCCGCGCTGCTGGCGGTGCTCGTGCCCTTCGCCATCCTGGCCGTCGCCGGCATGCCGGCGCTGATGCACGTCCTGGCCCCTGGCTTCGCCGACGAGCCAGCCAAGTTCGACCTGGCGGTCGGCATGGCGCGGCTGACCTTCCCGTACCTCGTGCTGATCTCGCTGGTGGCTTTGCTGGGCGGCGTGCTGAACGCGCTGGACCGCTTCGGGCCGTTCGCGGCGGCGCCGGTCGCCTTCAACCTGACGCTGATTGCAGCGCTGCTGGTGGCGCCGCATCTGGGGTTCGATCCCGGTTTCTCGATGGCAGTGGCGGTGACGCTGTCCGGCGTGGTGCAACTCGCCTGGATGGCCTGGGCCTGCCGGCGCGAGGGCATCGCGCTGCGCCTGATTCGCCCGCGGCTGTCGGAAGGCATGCGGCGCCTGTTCCGCCTCATCGGGCCGGGGGCGCTGGGAGCCGGCGTCATGCAGCTCAACCTGTTCCTCAACATGGTGCTGGCGACGCTGCTGCCGACCGGCGCGGTGTCGTACCTGTATTACGCGGACCGGCTGAACCAGATGCCGCTGGGCATCATCGGCATCGCCATCGGCACGGCGCTGCTGCCCGTCCTGTCGCGCCACGTGGCGGCGGGCGACGGCGATGCGGTGCGCGCCCACGTCAGCCGGGCGCTGGAGTACGCACTGCTGCTGGGGCTGCCGGCGGCGACGGCGCTGGCGGTGGCCGGGCACCCGATCATCGCCGTGCTGTTCGAGCGCGGCGCCTTCGGCCCGGCGGAGTCGGTGGCGACGGCGCAGGCCCTGGCCGCCTACGCCGCCGGCATCCCGGCCGCGGTGCTGGTGAAGGTGCTGAGCGCCGCCTTCTTCGCCCGCCACGACACCGCCACGCCGGTGCGCGCCGCCGTCGCCATGACGGTGGCGAACGTCGGTCTGGCGCTGGCGCTGATCCCGCTGCTGGGGCATGTCGGCATCGCGCTGGCGACCGGCATCGCCGCGTGGCTGAACGCCGCGCTTCTGGCCCGCAGCCTGCATCGGCGCGGCCAGTTCGACGTGGACGCACGGCTCCGCCGCCGGGGGCCGCGCATCCTGCTGGCGGCGCTGGGCATGGGGGCCGGGCTGGCGGCGGGGATGACGGCGCTGGCGCCGTTCCTCGACGCCGGTGCGACGGCGGTGCGCTTCGGCGCGCTGGCGCTGCTGGTGGCGGGGGGCGGCGGGCTGTTCCTGGCACTAGCGCAGGTGCTGGGCGGCACCGACCTCAGCGACCTCAAGGCACTGGCCGGGCGGCGGGCGGCGGCATCCACGCCCACGCGTCTTGACCCGCGCGACCGGGCGGCCCATAAAACCCGCCTTCCGGAAGCTTAGAGCGAAGCAAGAGGGCCACCCGTGAACCGCATCTTCTCCGGCATGCAGCCGACCCGCCAACTGCACCTCGGCAACTATCTGGGCGCGCTACGCAACTGGGTGGCCTTGCAGAACCGGTACGAGTGCATCTTCTGCGTCGTCGACCTGCACGCGCTGACGATCGACCAGGAGCCGGACGTGCTCCGCAACAACATCCGCGAGGTCGCCGCCGCCTACATCGCGGCCGGTATCGACCCGGAGAAGAACATCCTCTTCAACCAGTCCTTCGTGGCCGCGCATTCCGAGCTGTCGTGGATCCTGTCCTGCTACACGCCGCTGGGCTGGCTGAACCGCATGACGCAGTTCAAGGAGAAGGCCGGCAAGCACCGCGAGATGGCCAACCTGGGCCTGTACGCCTACCCGGTGCTGATGGCCGCCGACATCCTGCTGTACAAGGCCACCCACGTGCCGGTCGGCGAGGACCAGAAGCAGCACCTGGAACTGGCCCGCGACATCGCCGGCGCCTTCAACCGCCACTACGAGGTCGAGTACTTCCCGCTGCCCGAGCCGCAGATCCTCGGCGAGGCGACGCGCGTCATGAGCCTGCGCGACGGCACCAAGAAGATGAGCAAGTCGGACGAGTCCGAGTACAGCCGCATCAACATGACGGACGACGCCGACACCATCGCCCAGAAGATCCGCAAGG
>Ga0196970_1000671_pt1 | contig 34928 bp, 33 predicted proteins | sample S1v_513CmetaG_FD_148672 | JGI IMG/M metagenome (GOLD analysis project Ga0196970, IMG submission 148672) | Soil microbial communities from Anza Borrego desert, Southern California, United States - S1+v_5-13C | ecosystem: Environmental > Terrestrial > Soil > Desert | place: USA: California... | reverse complement strand
CGAGGGCAAGCTGACGGTGACGCGCGAGATCGACGGCGGCCTGGAAACCATCGAGCTGGCGCTGCCGGCGGTGGTCACCACCGACCTGCGCCTCAACGAGCCGCGCTACGCCTCGCTGCCCAACATCATGAAGGCGAAGAAGAAGCCGCTCGACACCGTCACGCCCGCCGACCTCGGCGTGGACGTGGCGCCGCGCCTGACGACGCTCAAGGTGGCCGAGCCGCCGAAGCGCAAGGCCGGCATCAAGGTGGCCGACGTGGCCGCTCTCGTGGACAAGCTCAAGAACGAAGCGCGGGTGATCTGACATGGCCGTTCTCGTCATCGCGGAGCACGACAACGCCCGCCTGAAGCCCGCCACGCTGAACGCCGTGGCCGCCGCTTCCAAGCTCGGTTCCGACGTGCACGTCCTGGTCGCCGGCAAGGGCGCCCAGCCGGTCGCCGACGCCGCAGCCAAGATCGCGGGTGTCGCCAAGGTCCTGCTGGCCGACGCCGCGGAGCTGGAGCACCAGCTGCCCGAGGCCCTGGCCCCGCTGGTCGCCGAGACCGCCAAGGGCGGCTACAGCCACGTCCTCGCCCCGGCCACCTCGGTCGGCAAGAACGTGCTGCCGCGCGCCGCGGCGCTGCTCGACGTGCAGCAGATCTCCGACATCCTGTCGGTGGAGAGCGCGGACACCTTCACCCGCCCGATCTACGCCGGCAACGCCATCGCCACGGTGCAGTCCTCGGACGCCATCAAGGTGATCACGGTCCGCACCACCGCCTTCGAGGCGGCCGCCGCCGAAGGCGGCTCGGCGTCGGTCGAGACGCTGGGCGCCGCGGCGTCCAACGGCAAGTCCACCTTCGTCGGCCAGGAGCTGACGAAGTCGGAGCGGCCCGAGCTGACCGCCGCGCGCGTCGTCGTGTCCGGCGGACGCGGCATGCAGTCGGGCGACAACTTCAAGCTGCTCGAGGCCCTGGCCGACCAGCTGGGCGGCGCCGTCGGCGCGTCGCGCGCGGCGGTGGACGCGGGTTTCGTTCCCAACGACTACCAAGTCGGGCAAACCGGCAAGATCGTGGCGCCCGAGCTGTACGTCGCCGTCGGCATTTCCGGTGCCATCCAGCACCTCGCCGGCATGAAGGACAGCAAGGTGATCGTCGCCATCAACAAGGACGAGGAAGCTCCCATCTTCCAGGTCGCCGATTACGGTCTCGTCGCCGACCTCTTCAAGGCGGTGCCGGAGCTGACCGGCGAGTTGGCCAAGGCGCGTTGACGGTTCTCAGAACAAACCCTTAGACCTTGTGGGAACACTCCATGGCCACGATCAAGACCATTGGCATCATCGGCGCCGGGCAGATGGGCAGCGGCATTGCGCACGTCTGCGCGCAGTCCGGCTTCGACGTCATCATCTCCGACATCAATGAGGACGTCCTCGCCAAGTCCGTTGCCGGCATCGCCAAGAACATGGACCGTCAGGTCCAGAAGGGGAAGCTGGCCGAGGCCGACAAGACCGCCGCGCTCGCCCGCATCTCCACCGGCACCGACCTCCAGGTGTTCAAGGACGCCGACCTCGTCATCGAGGCGGCGACCGAGAACGAGGCGGTCAAGCGCGAGATCTTCAAGAAGCTGGTGCCGAACCTGAAGGCCGAGGCGCTGATCGCGACCAACACCTCGTCGATCTCGATCACCCGCCTGGCCGCCTCCACCGACCGGCCGTCGAAGTTCATGGGCATGCACTTCATGAACCCGGTGCCGGTGATGCAGCTGGTCGAGCTGATCCGCGGCATCGCGACCGACGAGGAAACCTTCGCGGCGATCGCCGAACTGACCGCCAAGATCGGCAAGTCGGCGGCGGTGGCCGAGGACTTCCCGGCCTTCATCGTCAACCGCATCCTGCTGCCGATGATCAACGAGGCCGTCTACACCCTCTATGAGGGTGTCGGCAACGTGCAGAGCATCGACACCGCGCTGAAGCTGGGCGCCAACCACCCGATGGGCCCGCTGGAGCTGGCCGACTTCATCGGCCTGGACACCTGCCTGGCTGTCATGCAGGTGCTGTACGAGGGTCTGGCCGACTCCAAGTACCGCCCCTGCCCGCTGCTGGTGAAGTATGTCGAGGCCGGCTGGGTCGGCCGCAAGGTCGGCCGCGGCTTCTACGACTACTCGAAGACCCCGCCGGTCCCGACCCGCTAACTCCGGTCGGACCTCGGGTCTCCTTCAGGCGAACCCGCCCCGGGCAACCGGGGCGGGTCGTTTGATTCTTGGAACCAGACGCCGCCCTCCTTGTTCGCCCCAGGAAAACGAGGAGACCCTGAGCATGTGGCGTCCCGCCGCCCCGGTCATGGCGCTGGCTCTGTCGCTGGTTTGGGCGCTCGCCTGCGCCGCGCCGGTGCCTGCGCAAACCGCCGAAGGACTCGACCGGCGCGAGCGCAATTTCCTCAACGAGGCGGCGATCCTCAACCTCACCGAAATGCACGCCGGCAAGCTGGCCGAGGACCTCGCCGAGAACGAAGGCGTCCGCGCCCTCGCCCGCCGGTTCGCCATCAGCCACGCCACCGCGCACGAGCGGCTGCGCGCCATCGCCCAGAAGCACGGCGTCGTCCTTCCCGACGGCCTGGACGCCCCGACCCACGAGCAGATCGTCGAGATGCAGACCTTCACCGGCCCGGCGTTCGACCGCTATTTCCTGAGCTTCCAGGAGGAGACGCACCTGCGCGCGCTGAAGCTGTTCGACGCCCAGGCGGCCTACCAGGGCGACGAAGGGCTGCACCACTACGTCGAGACGACGCTGGGCCAACTGAACGACCACCTGCGCGCGGTGGAGCAGGTCACCGCCGCCATCGCCCGCACGCAGGACCGCGACCCGCAGCAGTCGGCCGAGCAGCCGCCCCGCTGACGAAACCCTGCCATGCCGGAGCGTGGCTTCCTGTTACTGAAAAGTCCCGTTAGCTTCACGGCGCGCAACAATCACAACAAACCATCAGGAAGGTGCCCCATGAAGCGCAGGGATCTTTTGAAGGCGACCGGAGCCGGGCTCGCCACCACCGGTGCCGCCACCGGTGTCATGGGCGTCGCCGCCCCCGCCATCGCGCAGACGCAGCCGGCCATCCAGTGGCGCCTCGCGTCCAGCTTCCCCAAGAGCACCGACGTCTTGTTCGGCACCTCGGAGATGATCGCCCGGCGCGTGTCCGAGGCGACCGACGGCAAGTTCCAGATCCGCCCCTTCGCCTCGGGCGAGATCGTGCCGCCGCTGCAGGTCATGGACGCGGTGCAGAACGGCACCGTGCAGTGCGGGCACACCTGCGGCTACTACTACGTCGGCAAGGACCCGGTGTACGCCTTCGACACCGCCATCCCCTTCGGCCCGAACGCGCGCCAGCAGAACGCCTGGTTCCAGTTCGGCGGCGGGCGCGAAGTGATGCGCGAGGTGTTCAAGGCCGTCAACATCATCCAGTTCCCGGCCGGCAACACCGGCGTGCAGATGGGCGGCTGGTTCCGCAAGGAGGTCAAGTCGCTGGCCGACCTGCAGGGCCTGAAGATGCGCATCGCCGGCATCACCGGCCAGATCATGACGAAGATGGGCGTCACCCCGTCGCAGATCGCCGGCGCCGACGTCTACCCGTCGCTGGAGAAGGGCACCATCGACGCCACCGAGTTCGTCGGCCCGTACGACGACGAGAAGCTCGGCTTCGTGCAGGTGGCCAAGTACTACTACTCCCCCGGCTGGTGGGAGGGCGGCCCGCAGGTCTCGCTCTACGTCAACATGGCGGAGTGGGAAAAGCTGCCGAAGGCCTACCAGTCGATCCTGGAACTGGCGTGCGCCGAAGCCAACAGCGCCATGACCGCGCGCTACGACGCCGAGAACGCCCGTGCGCTGAAGCGGCTGGTCGGCAAGGGCGCGCAGCTGCGCACCTTCTCGCGCGACATCATGGAGGCCGGCCACAAGCACGCCTTCGAGCTGTACGACGAGATCGCCGCCAAGAACGCCCAGTTCAAAACGGTCTACGAGAGCTGGAAAAGCTTCCTGGACGAGGCGCAGCTGTGGTGGCGCGTCGCCGAGCTGCCCTACGACAACTTCATCCAGGTCGCCGGCAGCAAGCGCAAGAGCTGACCCTATGCTCCCTCCCCCGCCTCGGCGGGGGAGGGAGTCAAACTTTACTTCTCCTGCGACCGGTCGTACTCGTCGGCCTCGATCTTCTCGGCCTCGTGCGACTTCTCCAGCGCGCGCAGGGTGTGCGCCAGCGCGATGCCGGCGTGGTGCGCGGCGTGGTTGTTGTCGCGCTCCTTGCCCTTCTCCGGATCCGGCGTCTTGTACTTGATCGCCTTGCGGTGATGGATGATCGCCTTCTCCAGGCACTCGATGGCGTCGTAGTGGAGCTGCATTTTCAGGGTGACGTCGCTCATACTCTCGTATTCCTCACTGGTCTGGGCAGCAGTGGCCAGAATGGCGCGCGCAAGTCACGACACATTCGACTGTGCCGTTTCTAGCGGGAAGGATCTTCCCTTCGCAATTGAATGTTCCCCCACCCGGAGAGTCCACGGGGCGTGACGCCGCACCCCGGCGCCGTTACCTGACAGCGTCGCTTTGCAGGCGCATACTTGAATGTAATACATCTCCGTGCCACTTTCTTAAGGCAGGAGGTGAACATGGGATCTCCCGTTTCAGTCCGCCTCGACGACGACGTCCAGGCCACGCTCGAATCCGCAGCGCAGGAGCGCGGTGTCGGCCTGTCCACGTATTTGCGTGAGTTGGCGGTGGTAGAAGCCAAGCGGGTCCGGCGCGAGCGCATCCGCGCGCAAAGCCGTGCGGTCGGAGACCACATCGCGGCGACACCCGAGGCGCGTTCCTTCTATGAGGATTGGGGCACGCCGAACGCGGAGTCCGGGACGTGACGAGTCTCGCCGCCGGCCAGATCGTCATCGTGGATTGGCGCGACGCGCTTCCGAAGGAACCGAACAAGGTTCGCCCCGCGATCGTGGTCGAAGACAGCGACCTGTTCGACCCGTCCTATCCGAACACCGTCCTGGTTCCGCTGACCGACGATCCGCAGCTTGCCATCGCGGACCTGTCCGTGCGGATCGACCCGACGCCGCAGAACGGCTGCAGGAAGCCGTCCTATGCGCTTGCCCACCATGTGACCACGACCTCCAAGGCCCGCATCCGTGGCACGGACGCGCGGATCACCGCGCAGCAGCTTGCGGACATCAGACGACGGATCGCGATCACCATCGGGCTGGAGTGAGCCTCACCCGCCCGTCCGCACCATGCCCCCGTCCCGCGCCGGCCCGCGGCCTCCGCCGATCTGCTTGCGCAGGAAGGCGACGACCTCCGGCGAGTCCCACTCGACGCCGCCCTCGACGCGGCCCAGTTCCTTGCCGTCCGGGCCGACCAGCAGAGTCGTCGGCAGGCCGCGCGGCCCCAGCGCGCTCATGGACGCGCTCGGCTGGTCGAAGTACAGCTCCAGGTTCTGGATGCCGAGCTTCTTGAGGAACGGCTCCACCGTGTCGCGCCCGCCGCGGTCCACCGACAGCGCCACCACCTGGAAGTCGCGCCCGCCCAGCGTCGCCTGCAGGCGGTCGAGCGACGGCATCTCCTTCACGCACGGCGCGCACCACGTAGCCCACAGGTTGAGCAGCACCGTGCGCCCGGCGAAGTCGGCCAGCTCGACCTTGCGGCCCTGCCCGTCCACGAAGGCGAAGGGCTTGATCGGCTTGGGCTCGCCACCCTTGAACCTGTCGATTCCCGCGGTTCTCGTGACCGGCGGCTCGGCGCCGAGGACGATCACCTCCGGCCCGCGGATGCCGGCGCGGCCCAGCCCTGCCCACGCCGCGACGCCGAGGACCACACAAACCATTGCGACCGCCACGAAAGTCCGCATAACTACCGTCCTCGCCCCATCAGCCGAACGTTCCGATCCATGAGCGCCGAACGCCCCAACACCCCCGCCCCCTCCGCCAGCCAGATGTGGGGCGGCCGCTTCGCCCGCGGCCCGGCCGCGATCATGGAGAGGATCAACGTCTCCATCGATTTCGACAAGCGCCTCGCCGACCAGGACATCGCCGGCTCGAAGGCGCACGCCGCCATGCTGGCGAAGCAGGGCGTCATCACGCAGGCCGACGCCGACGCCATCCGCGACGGCCTCGACCACGTGAAGCAAGAGATCGACTCCGGCACCTTCGTCTTCAAGACGGAGCTGGAGGATATCCACATGAACGTCGAGGCGCGGCTGGCCGAACTGATCGGCGAACCGGCCAAGCGCCTGCACACCGGCCGCTCGCGCAACGACCAGGTGGCGACCGACTTCAAGCTGTGGGTGCGCGACGCCATGGACCGCATGGACGCCGGCCTCACCGCGCTCCAGGCGGCGCTGATCGACCTGGCCGAGCAGCACACCGACACGGTGATGCCCGGCTTCACCCACCTCCAGGCGGCGCAGCCGGTCACCTTCGGCCACCACCTGCTGGCCTACGTCGAGATGCTGGGCCGCGACCGCGGCCGTTTCCGCGACGCCCGCGCGCGCCTCAACGAGTGCCCGCTGGGCTCCGCCGCGCTGGCCGGCACGCCGTTCCCGCTCGACCGCCACATGACGGCGGAGGCGCTGGGCTTCAACCGCCCGACCGCCAACTCGCTGGACGGCGTCTCCGACCGCGACTTCGCGCTGGAGTACCTCGCCGCAGCAAGCATCTGCGCCGTGCACCTCACCCGCTTCGCGGAGGAGATCGTGCTGTGGTGCTCCGACCAGTTCCGCTTCATCCGGCTGTCGGACGCCTTCACCACCGGCTCCTCCATCATGCCGCAGAAGAAGAACCCCGACGCCGCCGAGCTGGTGCGCGCCAAGGCCGGCCGGGTGGTGGGTGCGCTGAACGGCCTGCTGATGGTCATGAAGGGCCTGCCGCTCGCCTACTCCAAGGACATGCAGGAGGACAAGGTGCCGGTCTTCGAGACCGACGACACCCTGGCGCTCTGCGTGGCGGCCATGGAGGGCATGGTGCGCGACATGACCCCGAACCCCAAGGCGATGCGCGAGGCCGCCGAGCGCGGCTTCCTCACCGCCACCGACCTCGCCGACTGGCTGGTGCGGGTGCTGGGCATGCCGTTCCGCGAGGCGCACCACGTCACCGGCCGCGCCGTCAAGCTGGCCGAGGACAAGGGCGTCAAGCTCGCCGAACTGTCGCTGGCGGACATGCAGTCCATCGAGCCGCGCATCACCGAGGAGGTGTTCCAGGTGCTCACCGTCGAAGCGTCCGTCGCCAGCCGCCAGAGCTTCGGCGGCACCGCCCCCACCCGCGTCAAGGAGGCTGTCAAGGCGGCCCGGGAGCGCTTCCTGTGAGCCGCCCCCCCTCCGGCTGGGCGATCGGCCTGACGCTGGCCCTAGCCCTGGGGCTCGCCGGCTGCGGCAAGAAACCGTCGAGGGTGGACTCGCCCGACGTGCCGCGGGCGCAGCCGTTCCCGCAGACCTATCCGAACCCCGGCCTCGACCCGAAGCCGGGCCAGCCCTCCTCCGGCCTGAAGTTCCCATGAACCCGTTCACCTACAAGGATGGCGTGCTGCACGCCGAAGGCGTCTCGCTGCAGGCCGTCGCGGCCGAGGTCGGCACCCCCTTCTACTGCTATTCGACGGCGGCGCTGGTCGCCAACTACCGCGCCTACGCGGGTGCCTTCGAGGGGCAGGACGCCGGCGTCTGCTACGCGCTGAAGGCCAATTCCAACCTCGCCGTGGTGCGCACGCTGGCGCAGCAGGGCGCCGGCGCCGACGTGGTGTCGGAGGGCGAGATGCGCCGCGCGCTGGCCGCCGGCGTGCCGGCGAACCGCATCGTCTTCTCCGGCGTCGGCAAGACCAGGACGGAGATGCGCGCCGCGCTGGAGGCCGGCATCTACCAGCTGAACGTCGAATCGGTGCCGGAGCTTGAGGCGCTGAGCGAGGTCGCGTCGTCGATGGGCGTCCAGGCGCCGATCGCCATCCGCGTCAATCCGGATGTCGATGCCAAGACGCACGCCAAGATCTCCACCGGCAAGAAGGAGAACAAGTTCGGCATCGACTGGGACCACGCCCGCGAGGTGTACGCCCGGGCGGCGGCGCTGCCCGGCATCGCGCCGCTGGGCATCGCGGTGCACATCGGCTCCCAGCTGACCGACCTCGCCCCCTTCCGCGCCGCGTTCGAGCGGGTGGTGGAGCTGCTGCACGCGCTGCGCGCCGACGGCATCGACATCCAGCGCCTCGACTTCGGCGGCGGCCTCGGCATCCGTTACCGCGACGAGACGCCGCCCGACCTGCACGAATACGCGGGCATGGTGCGCTCGATCACCGGCAACCTCGGCTGCCACGTGACGCTGGAGCCCGGCCGCGCGCTGGTCGGCAATGCCGGCATCTTGGTGTCGAAGGTGGTGTACCTGAAGCAAGGGCTGGCGCGCCGCTTCCTGATCGTCGACGCGGCGATGAACGACCTGATCCGCCCGTCGCTGTACGACGCCTACCACGCCATCAAGCCGGTGGTGGAGCCCAAGCCGGACGTGGAGCCGGTGACCGTGGACGTGGTCGGCCCGGTGTGCGAGAGCGGCGACACCTTCGCGCTGCAGCGCCCGCTGCCGCCGCTGGCCGCCGACGACCTGATCGCCTTCTGCTCGGCCGGCGCGTACGGCGCGGTGATGGCGTCGACGTACAACACCCGCCCGCTGGCGCCCGAGGTGCTGGTCAACGGCGACGCCTTCGCCGTCATCCGCCCCCGCCCGAAGATCGAGGACCTGCTGGGCATGGACCGCGTGCCGGAGTGGCTGGGGGCGTAACCCCGGCCATGGTCATCCGCCGCCGCGGCCTTATTTTCGTCATGGACGCGTCGTTCAGTGAACGGCTGGCGCATCTTCCGGCGGAAACCGCCGCGGGACCGCCTATATCCTGACGAGACCCGGCCGTGCCGACGCTGTCCGGCCGGGGCGACGGCAGCGGAGTGCGGCATGACCGAGCGAGAGACCCAGACGACCCGCGGGCCGGAGCCGGCCTTCCGCCTCTTCCAGGCGCGCGCCGCGCTGCTGTGGGAGCGGCTGTGGCCGGCGATGTGGGCTCCGGTGGCGCTGGTCGGCGCGTTTCTCGTGCTGGCACTGTTCAACCTGCTGCCGATGCTGCCGGGCTGGCTGCACGCCCTCGTCCTGGTGCTGCTGGCGGCGGCGTTCGCGTTCAGCCTGTGGCGCGGCTTCCGCGGCTTCGCGCTGCCCGACACCGCCGCCGCCCGCCGCCGGCTGGAGCGCGACACCGGCTTGGCCCACCGCCCGCTGCACGTCCTGCGCGACCGTCCGGCCGGCGGCGACGCCACCGCCCTGGCGCTGTGGGAGCTGCACCAGCAGCGCATGCGCGACAGCGTGCGGCGGCTGCGCGTCTCCTTCCCCACCCCGGACGTCATCTCCCGCGACCCGCACGCGCTGCGCGTCGCGGTGGCGCTGCTGCTGATCGTCGCCGGGATCGGCGCCTGGGGTGACTGGCGCCCCCGCCTCGCCGCCGCGGTGTCGCCGCAGTTCGCCCCCGGCCCGGCGACCGCCGCCGCCACGCTCGACCTGTGGATCAACCCGCCGGAGTACACCGGCCTCGCCCCGATCTTCCTGAAGACCGCGGCCCCAAAAACACCGACAGACAAGGCGCCGGCCGACAAGGCCGCGGCGCCCGCCGCGGTGGCGGTGCCCAAGGGCAGCGTCGCGCTGGCCCGCGTCAGCGGCGGCGGCGGCGCTCCGAAGCTGGAGGTCGGCGGCGGCGCGGTGCCGTTCGACGCGGTGGACGCCTCGACCTTCCAGATCCAGCGCCCCGTCGAGTCCGGCACCCGCATCGCCGTCACCCAGGGCGGCGGCACGCTGGGCTCCTGGCCGATCCAGGTGATCCCCGACAACCCGCCGGCCATCGACTACGCCAGCCCGCCGGCCAAGAGCGAGCGCGGCGCGCTGCGCATCGAATACCAGGCGCGCGACGACTACGGCGTCACCGCCGCCAACGCCACGGTGCGCCTCGCCACGCCGGAAGGCACGGCGCCGGCCCTGGACCGCACGCCGGTCGAACTGCCGCTGGCGCTGCCCGGCGTGCGGCCGAAGGAGGCGCGCAACGCCGGCTTCCACGACCTGACCGCGCACCCCTGGGCCGGGCTGCCGGTGACGGTCCAGCTCGCCGCCACCGACGGCGCCGGCCAGACCGGCAAGAGCGAGGAGTTCGCCATGGTGCTGCCGGAGCGGCCGTTCAACCACCCGGTCGCCCGCGCCATCATCGAGGAGCGCAAGAAGCTCACCCTGAACCCCGAGGCGCGGCCCGACGCCGCCCGCGCGCTGGCCGAGATCTCCGCCCGGCCGGGCGCCTACAGCCACGACATCGTCGTCTTCATGGCGCTGCGCACCGCGCTGGCCCGCCTGATGCTCGACCAGTCCAAGGAGTCCATCCCCGAGGTGCAGGGCCTGTTGTGGGAAACGGCGCTGCGCATCGAGGACGGCGGCCTGTCGCTGGCCGAGCGTGACCTGCGCGAGGCGGAGCGCAAGCTGGCCGAGGCGCTGGACCGCAACGCCTCCGACGAGGAGCTGAAGCGGCTTATGGACGAGCTTCAGCAGGCCATGGACAAGTTCATGGAGGCGATGGAGGAGCAGCTGCGCCAAGCCCTGGAGCGCGGCGAGCAGATCCCCGAGATCCCGCCGGAACTGGCCAACCGCATGATGGACCGCAACGACCTCCAGCAGATGCTGGACCAGATGCGGCAGATGGCGGAAACCGGCGCGCGCGACGCCGCCCGGCAGATGCTCTCGCAGCTTCAGCAAATGTTGGAGAACATGCGGGCCGGCACCATGGCGCAGCAGGGCCAGCAGGGCCAGAACCAGGCCTGGGAGATGATGCGCCAGCTGCAGGAGCTGTCCCAGCAACAGCAGCAGCTGATGGACCAGACCTTCCAGCAGTCGCAGCAGGGACAGCAAGGCCAGCAGGGCATGCAGCAGCCCGGCGGCCAGCAGAGCCCGCGCGGCCGCGGCCAGCAGCAGCAGCGCGGCCAGGGCCAGCAGGGCCAGGGCAGCCCGACCATGCAGCGTCAGTCGGAGCAGCAGGAGGCGCTGCGCCGCCAACTCGGCGAGATCATGCGCCGCATGGGCGAGATGGGCGGCGAGATCCCCCGCCCCTTCGGCCGCGCCGAGCGCGCGATGCGCGACGCCGGCCAGGCGCTCCAGCAGGGCCAGCCGGACGCCGCCCTGCCCTCGCAGGGGCAGGCGATGGACGAGCTGCAGCAAGGGCTGCAGAGCTACGCCGAGCAGATGATGCAGCAGATGATGGGCATGCAGCCAGGGATGCAGCCGGGCCAACAGCAGCAGCAGCGCGCCGGCCGCAACCGCGACCCGCTGAACCGCGGGCGCGAGGGCGGCTACAGCATGGGCCAGGACGGCACCAAGATCCCGGACAAGGCCGACATCCAGCGCTCCCGCGAGATCCTCGACGAGTTGCGCCGCCGCTCCCAGCAGTACACCCGCCCGCAGTTCGAGAGGGAGTACATCGACCGGCTGCTGCGCCAGTTCTAGGAGGCTATGCCACCCGGAACAAACGTGGCAGCCGCGTTGGCGGCCGGTGCGTTCCCCCCATATCGTCGCGGGAGGATCGTACAAGCCGGGCGCCATGCTCATCGAGGGAGACACGCTTCCCAGCGGAGCCGTGATCGACACGGACATCTGCATCGTCGGCGCCGGCGCCGCCGGAATCACCCTCGCGCTCGAATTCGACGGCACGCCGTTGCGCGTCGCCCTCCTGGAAGCCGGCAACCGGACCTTCTCGCGGCGCGGCCAGAGCCACTACGCCGGCACCTGCTCGGGCGTCCTGCTGCCGCCGCCGACGGTGAGCCGGCTGCGCTTCCTCGGCGGCTCGACCAACCGCTGGGCCGGGCTGTGCCGGCCGCTCGACCCGCTGGACTTCGAGCGGCGCGACTGGATCCCCGACAGCGGCTGGCCGATCGGCGAGCGCGACCTGCACCCCTACTACGCCCGCGCCGCGGCGCGGATCGGCCTGCCGAACGCCCGCTTCGACGCCGAGTCGTGGGCGGCGGAGGACGGGCGGCTGGTGCTGCCGCTGTCGCCCGACCGCTTCCGCACCGGCGTCACGCAGGTCGTCCCCACCCGCTTCGGCGAGGCGCACCGCCCCGCGCTGGCACGCTCGCAGAACGTCCGCTGCCACCTCGACACCAGCGTCGTCGACATCGTGGTCGGCGCGCACGACGACGTGGTGCACGAGGTCGCCGCGGTCACCACCGGCGGCCGGCGGCTGCGCGTGCGCGCCCGCGTCTTCGTGCTGGCCTGCGGCGGCGTCGAGAACGCACGGCTGCTGCTCAACGCCGACCGGGTGCGGCCGGCCGGGCTGGGCAACGGGCATGGCCACGTCGGGCGCTGGTTCATGGAGCACCGCGTCTCCTGGCCCGGCCTGATCGAGCCGCAGGGGCCGAAGGCGGCGCTGTGGTTCTACAGCCGCCACGCCCTGGCCGGCGGCGGCCCCTGCATCGAGGGTTCGCTGCGCCTCGCGCCGGAGCTGGCGCGGCGGGAAGGCCTGCTCAACACCCACTTCAGCCTGGAGCCGTTCAGCAAGGCCTACTCGCGCGGCGGCCGGTCCTGGGTGGTGCTGCGCGACGGGCTGCGCCACGCGCTGCGTGGCGGCGACATGGTCGGCGACGTCGGCTATCACCTGCGCAACATCGCGCGCGACATCGACTGCCTGGCCGAGAACCGGGTGCGCAAGCTGTTCGGCATCGACCGCGATCCCGGGCGCTGGCTGATCAAGGCGGAGGTCGAGCAGGCCCCCACCCCCGACAGCCGGGTGACGCTGACCCGCGAGGTGGATGCGCTCGGCCTGCGCCGCGTCGATCTGCACTGGCGGACCGGCGCGCTCGACCGCTTCAGCGTGCGCCGCGCCATCGAGCTGCTGGGCGAGGACCTGGAGCGGCTGGGAATCGGGCGCGCGCGGGTGGTGATGGATGTGGACGAGGAGCGCTGGTCGCGCTTCGACCACTGGGGCAACCACCACTGCGGCACCACGCGCATGAGCGCGTCGCCGCGCGACGGCGTGGTGGACCCGAACGGACGCGTGCACGAACTGGCGAACCTCTACGTCGCCGGCAACTCGGTCTTCCCGACCGAGGGCACCGCCCCGCCCACCTTCACCACGGTCGCGCTGAGCATCCGGCTGGCCGAGCACCTGGTCCGGGTGGTCCAGGGCGCGGCGCTGGAGGTGGGCGGGGCGTGACGGTGACTCAGTCCGCTTCGGCCCGGCAGGAGTCGAGTGCGGCGATGGCCTTGCGGGTGTCGTCCAGGGAGTAGGTGCCGGAGTAGTTGTCGGGCTTGTCCGGCACTTCCATGTACAGCTCCCTGCCGTCCATCAGCGCGCGCACGGAGTCGGAGCTGGCCTGGAGCACCACCGCGGCGGTGTTCTTGTCGGCCGCGAAGCCGTCCACCTTCGCCTTCCAGCGCTTATCGACCTCCAGCGCGACCTTGAACTCTTCCTTATCCTTGTAGACCGTGTCGGTGTCGTAGAACGCCAGCAGCAGTCCCTGCCCCTTGGCCAGATAGGAGATCATCACGCCGATGGTGTTCTTGTTGTCACCCTTCCAGGACTGGGTGATGGCGCATTTCTTGCCGAGCTCGACCGTCCAGACGCCGACCGTGGACTGGGCCTGAACCGGGGCGGACAGCAGGAGGGCGACCGCGCCCACGGTGCCTGCGACGAGTCCACGCATACGCTTCTCCTGAAAATGGTTGCCCGAGCGAATTGCTCGTCCATTCAGGATGATCGGGCAATCCGGGGGCGTCCAGGTCAATCGGCCGGACGGCCAGCGTCATTGGCCCGCCACCAGCTCCCGCACTCACTTCTGCCGTCATCCCCGCGAAGGCGGGGATCCACAATTCCCATGACGTGCCGCTGTGGAACGTATGGATCCCCGCCTTCGCGGGGATGACGGAAAGGAGCATTCAGATCAACAGGCGCACCGCGGCGCCTCAGTACGCGTACTCCTTGAACACCGGATCGACGCTGCCGCCCCAGGCGCCCTGGTACTTGGCCAGCAGTTCGTCGGCCGGGGTCTGGCCCGACTCGGCGATGGCGAACAGGGTGTCGAGGAAGTGCGCCTCGTCGTCGCCCCAGTTGTCGTTGCGCCGGCGCGCCACGAGGCCGGCGTGGGCGATCTTCAGCACCTCCAGTGCCACCTCGCGCACGGTGCCGCCGCGGAACGGCGTGCGCAGCGCGTTGCGCGGCACCTCGGCGCGCAGGTGGGCGCGCTCCTCGGTCGTCCAGTCCTTGACGAGGTCCCAGGCGGCGTCGAGCGCGGTGCCGTCGTACAGCAGCCCGACCCACAGCGCGGGCAGCGCGCACAGCCGGCGCCACGGGCCGCCGTCGGCGCCGCGCATCTCCAGGTACTTCTTCAGCCGCACCTCGGGGAACGAGGTGGTCAGGTGGTCGGCGAAGTCGGTGATCAGCGGCGTCTCGCCGGGCAGCGCCGGCAGCCGGCCGGCCATGAAGTCGCGGAACGACTGGCCGGACGCGTCGATGTACGTGCCGTCGCGGTAGACGAAGTACATGGGCACGTCGAGCAGGTAGTCGACGTACCGCTCGAACCCGAAGCCGTCCTCGAAGACGAACGGCAGGTCGCCGGTGCGGTCGGGGTCGGTGTCGGTCCAGATGTGGCTGCGGAAGGACTGGAAGCCGTTCGGCTTGCCTTCGGTGAAGGGCGAGTTGGCGAACAGCGCCGTGGCGATGGGCTGCAGCGCCAGCGACACCCGGAACTTCTTCACCATGTCGGCTTCCGACGCGAAGTCCAGGTTGACCTGCACCGTGCAGGTCCGCGTCATCATGTCGAGGCCGAGGCCGCCGCGCTTGGGCATGTAGTCGCGCATGATGCGGTAGCGGCCCTTGGGCATCCAGGGGATCTCGTCGCGCCGCCACTTCGGCTGGAAGCCCAGGCCGACCATGCCGGTGCCCAGCTCCGCCCCGATCTCCTTCACCTGGCGCAGGTGGCTGTGCACCTCGGCGCAGGTCTGGTGCAGCGTCTCCACCGCGGCGCCCGACAGCTCGACCTGCCCGCCCGGCTCCAGCGTGATGTTGGCGCCGTCGGCCTGGGTCAGCGCGATGACCTTGCCGTTCTCCTCCACCGGCTGCCAGCCGAAGCGCTGCAGCCGTGTCAGCAGCTCGCCGATGCCGTCCGGCCCCTCGTAGGGCAGCGGGCGCAGGTCGGACAGGCGATAGGCGAACTTCTCGTGCTCGGTGCCGATGCGCCAGGCGGAGGCGGGCTTGTTGCCGGACTCCAGATACGCCACCAGCTGGCGCCGGTCGGTGATCGGCTCGCCGCGCGTTGTCGGGGGTGCGGACATGGGGGCTCCGGCGAAATCTCAAGGAGAACGGAAAGGCGGCCGCGCGTCCGCGCCGTCCGCCGTCCAGTCCCCCACCAGGGCCTGCCAGCAGGCGAGCGCGGCGAACGCCGCCGTGTCGGCCCGCAGGACGCGAGGCCCCAGGCCGACAGGGACAACAAAGGGTAGTTTACCAAGATCGTCAAGTTCCGCCTTCGCAAAGCCGCCCTCCGGCCCGACCAGGAAAGCGGCCGGCCGGCCGGCGTGCGCCCGCACCGCGTCGGCGATGGGCTGCGCGGCGCCGCTCTCGCGGCACAGGTACAGCACGCGCCCCTCCGGCCAAGCGGCCAGCGCCTTGTCGAGGGGCACCGGGTCGGGGAAATCGGGCACGGTCAGGCGTTCGCATTGCTCGGCCGCCTCCACCGCGTTGGCGCGCAGCCGGTCGAGGTTGACGCGGTGCGGGTCGGTGTGGCGGGTGAACACCGGCCAGATGCGCGACGCGCCCAGTTCGCTGGCCTTCTCCGCCACGGTGTCGATGCGGCCGCGCTTGATGGGCGCGAACAGCAGCCAGACGTCGGGGCCGTCCTGCTGAGGCCGGCGCCGCGTGGTGACGGTGAGCGAGCACCAGCCCTTGCCGAACCCGTCGATGACCGCCAGCCACTCGCCGTCCTTGCCGTTGAAGACGGAGATGGCGGCCCCCTTGTCGAGGCGCAGCACATGGCGCAGGTAGTGCGCCCGCTCGTGGTCGAGCCCGACCGCCTGACCCTCGGAAAGGGGTGAGTCGACATGCAGGCGTGTACGGGGGGCGTCGGTCATCGCAGGTCCTCGGGCAACGGGTGCCGAGGATTATAAGGGAAAACCCCGCCGCACCAGCAACAGCCCCAACAGCGCGGCGGCCGAGAATCCGGCGCCCGCCCAGAACGTCGCGGCGGGACCGGTCGCGCTCCACAGGGCGCCGGCCAGCACGCTGGCGGCCAGCAGCGCCACGCCGGTCACCAGATTGAACACGCCGAAGGCGGTGCCGCGGCGGTCCGGCGGGGCGCCGTCGGCGACCAGGGCGGACAGCAGGCCCTGCGTCATCCCCATGTGCACGCCCCACAGCGCCGCCCCCAGGAACACCAGCAGCGGCCCGTCGGCGAGTGCCAGCGCCGCGTCGCTGAGGATCAGCACGGCGAATCCGGCGAGCAGCAGCCCGTGCCGGCCGATGCGGTCGGACAGCGCGCCCACCGGGTAGGCCGTCAGCGTGTAGGTGACGTTCATCGCCACCATCACCGCCGGAACCAGCGCCAGCGCAAGGCCGACGTCCTGCGCGCGCAGCACCAGGAACGCCTCGGAGAAGCGCGCCAGCGTCATCAGCACCGCCACCGCGACCAGCGCCCAGAACGGCCGGCCCAGCCCGGCCAAACCTTCGCGCGTCCAGATCGGGTGAAGGGCGCGCGCCTTGGGGATTCCCGGCGGCTCGCGCACGCCCAGCGCCAGCACCACGACGCACAGCACGGCCGGCAGCGCCGCCGCCCAGAACACCAGCCGCACGTCGTCCGACGACAGCGCCATCAGCGCCATCGCCGCCAGCGGGCCGAGCACCGCGCCCACGGTGTCGAGCGCCTGCCGCAGGCCGTAGGCGGCGCCGCGCTGCTCCGGCGGCGTGAGGTCGGCGACCAGGGCGTCGCGCGGGGCGCCGCGGATGCCCTTCCCCACCCGGTCGACGAAGCGCGCCGCCAGCACCATCGACACCGAGGAGGCCAGCGGGAACAGCGGCTTGGTGACCGCCGCCATGCCGTAGCCGAGCAGCGCCAGCGGCTTGCGCCGCCCGATGCGGTCGCTGAGCGTGCCGGAGAACAGCTTGACGATGGACGAGGTCGCTTCGGCGATGCCCTCGATGATGCCGACCGACAGCGCGCTGGCGCCCAGCACGGTCACCAGGAAAACCGGCAGCAGGCTGTGAATCATCTCCGACGAGAGATCCATCAGCAGGCTGACGAAGCCAAGAGCCCACACGCCGCGGGGCAGCGGCTTCCGTTCCGTCATACGGTCTCCCGCGGCGTCCCGACGAGGTCGCCCAGCAGGCGGCGCAGCTCGGCCGGCGGCACCGGCTTGTGCAGGGTGACGAGGCCGCGGCCGGTGGCCTCCGCCAGCAGCGCCGGGGCGGTGTCGCCGGTCAGCAGGATGCCCGGCAGCTCCGCCCCATACACCCGGCGCAGCGCGGCGATGGCCTCCACGCCGGTGTGGCCCTCGCGCAGGCGGAAGTCGGCGATCACCACGTCCGGGGCGCGGCCGTACGCCTCGGCGCGGCGCAGAGCGCTGGCGGCGTCGGGCGCGTCGATCACCGCGCAGCCCCAGGTTTCCAGCATGGCGCGCAGGCCCTGCAGGACGATCGTCTCGTCGTCGATGACCACCGCCAGCACGCCGGATGCCGATGCGGCGGAGGGCGGCAGCGCCGGCGCGTCGGCGGTGCGCACGGCGGCGGCGCTGAGCGGCACCTCCACCGCGAAGACCGAGCCGCGCCCGGGCCGCGAGCGCACGTCCAGCCGGTGGCCGAGCAGCCGGGCCAGCCGCTTGACGATGGCCAGCCCGAGGCCCAGGCCCTGCGCGCGGTCGCGCGCCGGGTTATCGACCTGCACGAACTCGTCGAAGATGTCCTCCAGCCGCTCGGGCGGGATGCCGATGCCGGTGTCCCACACCTCCACCCGCAGCACGCCGCCGCGCCGCCGTCCGCCGACCAGCACGCCGCCGCGCTCGGTGTACTTCAGCGCGTTCTCGATCAGGTTGCCGAGGATGCGGCCGAGCAGCGTCGGGTCGCTGTCCACGCACAGCGCGCTGGGCACCACCGTCAGGTCGAGCCGCTTGGCGGCGAAGCGCGGCGCGTACTCCGCCTCCAGCCGCTCCAGCAGCGGGCCGAGCGCGAAGGGGGAGACCTGCGGCGCGATCACTCCGGCGTCCAGCTTCGACAGGTCGAGGATGCCGTCGAGCAGCCCCTTCAGCGCGTCCAGCGCCTGATGCATGGTGCCGACCAGCGGCTGCGCATCGTGCCCGGCCAGACGCTCGCCCAGCACGTGGATGAAGAACAGCAGCGACTGCACCGGCTGGCGCAGGTCGTGGCTGGCGGCGGCGAGGAACTTGGACTTGCTGACGTTGGCGCGCTCCGCCTCGTCCTTGGCGTCGCGCAGCGCGTCCTCGATGGCGTGGCGGTCGGTGACGTCGAGGTTGAGGCCGGTCATCCGCACCGTCCGGCCCGACGCGTCGGCGAAGGTCCGGCCGATGGCCGCCAGCCAGCGCACCTGCCCGTTGGGATCGACGACGCGGAACTCGCTGACGAAGGGCGCCACCGTGTCGACCGAGGCGGTCACCTCGGCCCAGAAGCGCTCGCGGTCGTCGGGGTGCAGGCGCTGCTCGAGGTGCTCGCGCAGCGGTTCGCGCTCGGGTCCGGGATAGCCGAACAGGCGCCACTGGCTGTCCGACCAGGTGACGCGGCCGCTGGCCAGATCCCAGTCCCACAGCCCGGCGTTGGCGCAGTCGAGCGCGAAGGCCAGCCGCTCGGCCTGCTCGCGCCGGGCGCGTTCGGCCTCATGCAGGTCGGTGACGTCGAGCACGACGCCGTCCCACACCACGGTCCCGTCCGGCAGCCGGGTGGTGGTGGCGTGCGTGCGCAGCCGGCGCAGGAGGCCGTCGGCGGTGCGCAGCTCGCCCTCCAGGCGCATCGGCTCCAGCGTGCGGGCGGTGTCGGCGATCGCCGCGGCCCAGCGCGCCGCGGTCTCCGGCGTCATCCGGGCGATCACGGCGTCGGTGTTGACGGGTCCGCGCCGCGCCGTGCCCGGCTCCAGCCCCAGCGCCCGTTCCGACGCCTCGCTGAGGTACGGGTAGGCGACGGTGCCGTCGGGGCGCAGCACGCGGCGGAAGATCACCCCGGGGAAGTTGGCGGCGATGTCGCCCAGCCGGCGCTCGGTCGCCTTCTCGGCCTGGAGGTCGGCGAGCTGCCGCTCGACCATCTGGCGGCGGGTGAAGGAGCGGATCATCGCCTGCGCGAGGATCACGGCCAGCGCCAGCGCCAGCGCACCGCCGCCGTACAGCGCCCACCGGGCCTGCCGCAGGATCTCGTGGATGGCGGCGCTGGGCGTGCCGACCAGCACCTTCCAGCCGGACAACGGCGCGGTGGCGTAGACGCCGAACACCGGGGTGCCGTCGAGCGCCTGCGCCTCCAAGCTGCCCGAGGAGCCTTGGGCGATCCCGGCGAGCTGCGAGGGCGTGGGGTGGCTGCCGATGGCGGGGTCGTACTGGTCGCGCGACAGCGTGCGGGCGATCACCCGGTTGTCGCGGTCGAGCAGGAGCAGCCGGCCGCCGGGCATGACCGGGTGCTCGCCCAGCACCGTGTGGAACGTCCAGGCCGGCAGCGCCACCACGAGCGTGTAGCGGACCCGCCCCTCCACGGCGATGGGCGCGCGGATGACGATCACCGGCTCGGCCACCCGGTCCTGCACCCGCACCAGCCCGCTGACGGCGGTGCGGCCGGTGCGCATGACCTCCTGCATCCGCTCGGGGAAGGCCGGCGGCGGCAGCGGCGCGCCGAAGGGCAACCGGGTGTTCACCAGCTGGCGCGTGTCGTCGGTGAGGATCACCGACAGCCAGTAGCCGCTGGCCCCCAGCGCCCGGCGCGCGGCGCGGTCGAAGGCGGCGAAGTCGCCGGACTGCAGCGACTCCGCGGTGGCCAGCGTCTCCACCGCGGCGACCTCACGGGCGAGCTGGCGGTCCACGGTGGCGGCGGCGGTCGCGGCGGTGGCGCGCAGCCGCTCCTCGATGAGAGTGCGCTCGACCCCGCTGTAGTGCGCGACGACCAGCGCCGTGAACAGCACGACGGGCAGCAGCGCCGCAGCGACGAGGAAAACGAGGTGGCGCGGGTTGAGCATGCCGTCCCTGGCTGCGCGTGGAGGCGGCGGAAAGCTTACGAGGGCGGTCGGAGGACCGGCAAGGGTTTTCCCCCGCCCATCCTTGCCCGCCGGGTCGCGGGTGGCTACCTTGGCGGTCCCATGAGCACCTCATCCTCGCAGCCGGGCGCCGGCTTCACCGACATCCGCCAGGGCTGGATCGACCGCTGGGCGCCGGCGTCCGTGCGGCCGTACCTGCTGCTGGCCCGGCTCGACCGGCCGATCGGCACGTGGCTGCTGCTGTTCCCCTGCTGGTGGAGCACGGCGCTGGCGTCGCCGGGGCTGCCGGACCCGTGGCTGTTCGTGCTGTTCGCCGTCGGCGCGGTGACGATGCGGGGGGCCGGCTGCACGGTCAACGACATCCTCGACCGCGACTTCGACGCCCGGGTGGAGCGCACCCGCGCGCGGCCGATCCCGTCGGGCCAAGTCAGCGTGGGGCAGGCGCTGGCCTTCCTGGTGCTGCAGCTGCTGATCGGTCTGGCGGTGCTGCTGCAGTTCAACGCCGCGACCATCGGGCTGGGCGTGCTGTCGCTGGTGCTGGTGTTCACCTACCCGCTGATGAAGCGGATCACGTGGTGGCCGCAGGCGTTCCTCGGCCTCGCCTTCAACTGGGGCGCGCTGGTCGGCTGGACGGCGGTGCGCGGCGAGCTGGAGTGGCCGGCGCTGGCGCTGTACGCCGGCGGGATCGCCTGGACGCTCGGCTACGACACCATCTACGCCCACCAGGACAAGGAGGACGATGCCCGGATCGGCGTCAAGTCCACCGCGCTGCGCCTGGGCGACCAGAGCAAGATCTGGATCTACGGCTTCTACACGCTGGCGCTGCTGGGCATCGGGCTGGCCGGGCAACTGGCCGGGCTGGGCTGGGGCTTCCGCGCCGTGCTGACGCTGGCCATCCTGCAACTGGCGTGGCAGGTGGCGGTGTGGAATCCTGACGACCAGGGCGACTGCCTGGCGAAGTTCAAGTCGAACCGCTGGTTCGGCTGGGTGGTGCTGGCCGCCATCGTCGCGGGGCGCACGCTCTAGCCCCGGCTTGGGGTCATGGGAATAAGCCGGCCCGCCGGGGCGTTCGCCACCGTAAGCGCGGCCATTCAACAGAGGATCGGAAGACATGACGGGATACGCACGCCTCGCCACGGCGCTGGGTCTGGCGGTGGCGCTGGCCGCCGGGCCGGCGCTGGCGGAGAAGGGCGGACAGGGCAAGGGCCACGGCAACCCGCACGAGGCGGGTCCGGGCGGCGGCCCGCCCTGGGCGGACGGCGCGGACCAGGGCGGCCCGGGGGGCAAGCCCGACAAGCCGGGCAAGGGCAAGGCCGGCGGCACCGGCGGCGGTGTGGTCATCACCACCAACGACCGCACGGTGATCCAGAACTACTTCATCGCCAACCCGGTGGGCGTCAGCCCGCTGCCGCCCGGCATCGCCAAGAACGTCGCGCGCGGCAAGCCGCTGCCGCCGGGCATCGCCAAGAAGCAGGCACCGCCCGCGCTGGTCCAGCAGATCCCGGCCTGCCGCAGCGGCTGGGAGTGCATCCTGCTGGGCGCCGACCTGCTGATCCTCGACGCCGTGCACGGCGTGGTGCGCGACGTCGTGCGGAACGTGGTGCGCTGAGCGCCGCCTACATCCCGGCGACGGTCATGCCGTCGATGCGCACCGTCGGGGCGTCCATGCCGAAGCGCAGCTCCAGGTCGCTGGCCACCTCCAGGTTCAGGAAAATCTCCTTGAGGTTGCCGGCGACCGTCAGCTCGCTGACCGGGTAGGCGAGCTGGCCGTTCTCGATCCAGAAGCCGCTGGCGCCGCGGCTGTAGTCGCCGGTCACGCCGTTGACGCCCATGCCCATCATCTCGGTGATGTACAGGCCGTCCTTGATCTCGCCGAGGATGGCGTCGCGCGAGCGGGCGCCGGCCGCCAGATAGATGTTGGACGGCGCCGGGCCCGGCGGGCCGGAGGTGCCGCGCGACGCGTGGCCGGTCGTGGACAGGCCGAGCTGCCGGGCCGAGCGCAGGTCGAGCAGCCACGTGGTCAGCCGGCCGTCCTCGATGATGGTGCGCTTGGCGACGGCCACGCCCTCGGCGTCGAAGGGGCGGGAGCGCATGCCGCGGCGGACCCACGGGTCGTCCACCACCGTGACACCGGCCGGGAAGATCTGCTGCCCCAGCTTGTCCTTCAGGAAGCTGGTGCCGCGCGCCACCGCCGGGCCGCTGATGGCGCCGGTCAGGTGGCCGAGCAGGCCGCGCGACACGCGCGGGTCCAGCACCACCGGCACCTTCTGGCTTTTCACCTTGCGCGGGTTCAGGCGGCGCACCGCCTTCTCGCCGGCCTCGCGGCCGATGTCGGCGGGGGAGCGCAGGTCGGCGCCGTAGACCTTGGAGTCGTACTCGTAGTCGCGCTCCATCCCCGTGCCCTCGCCGGCGAGCACCGACGCGGAGAGCGAGCGGCGCGACACGCTGTACGACCCGGCGAAGCCATTGGAGGCGGCGATGGCGACGGTGGACCGGCTCCAGCCCGCGTCGGCGCCCTCGGAGTTGGTGACGCCGGGCACCGCCAGCGCGGCCTCCTCGGCGATGCGGGCCTGCTCGATCATCGAATCGGGGGAAGGCTCGACGGGATCGCAGATGTCGAGGTCGGGCCACTCGCGCGCCAGCTGGTCGGGGTCGGCGAGGCCGGCGAACGGGTCCTCCGGCACCACGCGCGCCATGGCGACGGCGCGCTCCACCAGCTCGTCCAGCGCGCGGGCGCTGCGGTCGGTGGAGGAGACGATGGCTTGGCGCCTGCCGACGAACACCCGCAGGCCGAGGTCGCCGGATTCCGACCGCTCCAGCTTCTCCGGCTTGCCGAGGCGCTGGCTGAGCGAGAGGGAGGCGCTGTCGAACAGCACCGCGTCGGCGGCGTCGGCACCGCCGGCGCGCGCCTTGCGGATCAGGTCTTCCAGCAGATTCAGCACGTCGGCCATGCAAAGCGTCTCCGGTGGGTCACGTCAGCGTGTCTAGCAGATGGGGACCGTCGGCAGAAGAGGACAGGGGGCTATGCCGGCCGGACGGCCGTTTCCCCCTCCCCTGTCGGTCCGCCGCCGCGGGCGTAGGCCCAGGCGGCCAGCGCGGCGAGGTTGGTCAGCAGCATGCCAGCCGCCATCACCACCGGGTCGCCCGGCTCGAACAGGCCGGTCGCCGCCGAGGCCGCGGCGCCGATCCCCATCTGCACGAAGCCCACAAGGCCGGACGCGGTGCCGGCGAGCCGCAGGTCGACCCCGACCGCGGCGGTCATGGTGACCGGGAGGGTCAGGCCGTTGCCGAGGCACAGCAGCACCGTCGGCAGGAACAGGCTGGCCGGCGAGACGTGCCCGGCCGCCAGGAAGCCGCCGATCACCAGCGGCCCGGCCACCGACAGCAGCAGCCCGGCGACCGCCAGCGTCTCCAGCCGCACCCGCCCGCCCAGCCGCGACACCGCCATGTTGCCGGCCATGTAGCCGGCCGACAGCAGCACGAAGTACAGCCCGTACTCGCTGGGCGGGCGGTGCAGCGTGACGCTCATGGCGTGCGCCGCGCCGGCCAGGAAGACGAAGAATCCGCCGGTCATCCAGCCGACCACCAGCGCATAGCCGAGGAACAGCCGCCGCCCGAACAGCGCGCGGTAGGCCTGCCACAGCGCCGTCGGTCCGGGCAGCGGGGTGAGGTCGCGGTGCGTCTCGGGCAGGCCGCGCAGCGCCGCCGCCCACACCAGCCCGCCGAAGCCGACCAGCAGCACGAAGCCGGCGCGCCAGCCGAACCATTCGTCGAGGAAGCCGCCCAGCGCCGGCGCCACCATCGGCGCGATCGCCATGCCGGCGATGACCAGCGCCAGGATCCGGGTGGCCTCGTCGCGGCTCCAGGCGTCGCGGACGATGGCGCGGACGATGACCATGCCGGCGCAGCCGCCCACCGCCTGCGCCGCCCGGCCGAGGACCAGCAGCCCGATGGACGGCGCCAGCGCGCAGCCAAGGCTGGCCGCCGCGTAGAGGCCGAGCCCGGCGAGCAGCACCGGCCGCCGTCCCCAGCGGTCCGACAGCGGCCCGTACAGCAGTTGCCCGACCGCCACGCCGATCAGGTAGAGCGACAGCGTGAGCTGCACCGTGGCGTGGCTGGCGTCGAACACCCGCTCCATGCCGGGCATCGACGGCACGAAGATGTTGAGCGCCAGCGGCCCGGTGGAAGTGGCGGCGACCAGCAGGGGCACGGACGGCTTAGGGTGCTGGGTCATAACGCTTTCGGAAGCGGAAACGCGCCGCGGCGCGCGGAAGGCCCGAGAGCCTACCCGCGCGCCGCGACGATCGGAAGCCGGAATGCGTGTTACAGGGCGGTGCGGGCGGTCAGGCGCTCCACCACCGGCAGCTTCAGCGCCAGGGCGCCGTCGCCCAGCAGGGCCTGCACGCCGAGCAGCACGGTCCAGAACGCCGGGAACTCCCAGCCGCCGCCCGGCGCGGAGAACACCCAGCCGTTGCCGGCGTGTTGCAGCGTGGCGCCGACCATCACCGGCACCAGGGCCAGCGCGACCAGCCGGGTCTGCACGCCCAGCGCCAGCAGCAGGCCGCCGCCGATCTCGGCGAGGATCACGAGGTAGGCGAAGAATCCCGGGTAGCCGATCTGCTCGAAGAAGGCGACGGTGCCGGGGACGGTGAAGACGAACACCTTCATCAGGCCGTGGGCGAGGAACAGGGTGCCCAACGAGACGCGCAGCAGGAGGGCGGCGTACGGGGCGGTGCGGGAATCGGTCATGGCGGAATTCCTTCTGATCGAGGTGGGTCGGTGCCGTGTGGCGTTGGTGGGATTGAACAGGTTTTCCGTCCAAGGATAAACGCCGGCTTTCGCCACTCATTGTTCTTCAGGAAGGAACTATCGCGCGATGTGGAACTGTTTCGCCGCCCATCAGTTCTCCGAATGTTGCGACGCAGCAAATGCGTGTTGCGCCGCACCAGCAACGCAGGGGGAGTGACCATGTCCATCACGCAGATGATCCAGGCAGGCCCGGCCAGGGCCAACGACCTGTTCGGCAAGCTGGCCGAGACCGGTGACGGCGCGGCGAAGACCCGCGAGCGGCTGTTCGCCGAACTGAAGGAGGAGCTGGAACTGCACGCCCGGCTGGAGGAGCAGCACCTCTTCCCGGTTCTGCGCAAACACAAGGAAACCAAGGACCTCGTCACCGACGCGGTCAACGACAACAAGCAGGCCCGCGCCCTGCTGGCCGAGCTGGAGCGCCTGCCCAAGGACGGCGATGAGTTCCCGAAGAAGCTCGCCGAACTGCGCCGCGTGTTCCAGCAGCACGTCCGCGACGAGCGCAAGGAGCTGCTGCCGGCGGTGAAGAAGGCGCTGAGCGACGAGGAGGCGCAGGCCATCGTCGACAAGGTCGAGGCCGGGCGCGCGGAGGTCGAGGAGGCGAAGCGCGAGGAGGCCGAACAGCGCCGCGCCGAGACCCGCCGCGTGCGCGAGGCCGCGGAGGCGGTGGAACTGCGCGCCCGCCAGACCGCCGAGGCCGTGGCCCGTCCGGCAAAGGCCCTGGTGGAAACCGGCACCCGCGCCGCCGACGCCGCCACCCGCACCGCGCAGCCGGCGTTGGAGCGGATGGAGTCGATCGGCTCCGCCGCCCCGTCGGTGGCCGCCCGCGCGGTCAACGAGGCCGGTGCCGCCTGGGCCGAGTGGGCGAACCGGACGACTCTGGCCACCGCCGACGCGGCGCTGGAGTTCGCCCGCCTGAACACGCCGCTGCACCTCGCGCAGCTTCAAGGCCGCGTCGTCGGCGAGGCGATGCGCGCGTGGTTCGACGTCAGCGCCCGCCTGACGCAGCTCTCGCTGCGCGCGTCGGAGGAGATGATGCGGAGCGGACGGCGGTGACGCCTGACTTGCCCCCACCCCGGCCCTCCCCTGCGTCAGCGGGGGAGGCGTCAGGGGTGGGGGCAATGTACCCCGCGGATCACTTCCAGATCGGCCGCCCCGACCCCGGCAGGCCGTAGCTCGCCCACTTCCGCGAGACCTCGTCGACCACGCCCTGGTCCATGCGGATCTTCTCGCCCCACTCGCGTTTGGTCTCGGGCGGCCACTTGTTGGTGGCGTCCAGGCCGACCTTGCCGCCGAGGCCGGATTCCGGGCTGGCGAAGTCCAAATAGTCGATGGGCGTGCCCTCGATCACCGTGATGTCGCGCGCCGGGTCCATGCGGGTGGACATCGCCCACATCACGTCCTTCCAGTCGCGGGCGTTGATGTCGTCGTCCACGACGATCACCCACTTCGTGTACATGAACTGCCGCAGGAACGACCACACGCCCATCATCACGCGCTTGGCGTGGCCGGGGTAGGCCTTCTTCATGCTGACCACGACGATCACCCACTTCGTGTACATGAACTGCCGCAGGAACGACCACACGCCCATCATCACGCGCTTGGCGTGGCCGGGGTAGGCCTTCTTCATGCTGACCACGGCGATGCGGTAGGAGCAGCCCTCGGGCGGCAGCCAGAAATCGACGATCTCCGGGAACTGCTGGGTCAGCAGCGGAATGAACACCTCGTTCAGCGCCTCGCCCAGCACCGACGGCTCGTCCGGCGGGCGGCCGGTGAAGGTGGACAGGTAGATGGGATTGCGCCGCATGGTCATCGCCGTCACGGTGAACACCGGGAACGGCTCGACGGAGTTGTAGTAGCCGGTGTGGTCGCCGTACGGCCCCTCGTCGGCGGTCTCGTCCAGGCTGACGTGGCCTTCCAGCACGATCTCCGCCTGCGCCGGGACCTTGAGGGGGACGGTCTTGCAGTCCACCAGCTCCACCTTCCTGCCGCGCAGCAGGCCGGCGAACTGGTACTCCGACAGGGTGTCCGGCACCGGCGTCACCGCGGCGAGGATGGTGCCGGGATCGGCGCCCAGCACGACCGCGCAGGGCAGCGGCTCCGTCCTGCCCGACGCCGCCCAGCGCCGGTGGTGCTGCGCGCCGCCGCGGTGCTTCAGCCAGCGCATGATGGTCTTGTTCCGCCCCAGCACCTGCATGCGGTAGATGCCGAGGTTGAAGTCGTCCTCGCGCTTGGCCGTAGGCCCCTTGGTGACCACCAGCGGCCACGTGATGAGCGGCGCCGGCTCGCCCGGCCAGCAGCTCTGCACCGGCAGGCGGCCGAGGTCGATCTGGTCGCCGGTCAGCACAACCTCCTGGCAGGGCGCCGAGCCGACGGTCTTCGGCTTCATCGACAGCACGGTCCTGGCCAGCGGGATCAGCTCCAGCGCCTCGCGGAAGCCGCCGGGCGGCTCCGGCTGCTTGAGGAAGGCCAGCGTCTCGCCCACCGCGCGCAGTTCGTGCGGCTCGCGGTCCATGCCCCAGGCGACGCGCTCCACCGTGCCGAACAGGTTGACCAGCACCGGCATCTCCGAGCGCGTGCCGTCGGCCTTGATGACGTTCTCGAACAGCACCGCCGGCCCGCCCTCGGCCAGCAGGCGGGTCTGGATCTCGGTCATCTCCAGCACGGTGGAGACCGGCTCCTTGACGACGACGAGCCGCCCGGCGGCCTCCAGCCGGTCGATGAAGTCGCGCAACGAGGTGTAGGGCATGGGGCGTCCGCCGATCCGGGTGATGCGAAGGCCCCTAACATCGGCGAAGCGGGCGCGGCGTCAAGCGAATGACGCGCTACGCCGCCGACGAGCGCCGCTGCGTCATGTCTCCGCGGCCTTCCAGAAGGCCGGCGACGGAGATGTCCTCGTCGAGTTCGTCCCAATGCAGGCCGCGCCCGCTCACGCTGATGCGGTAGTTCCGGCGCTGTTCGGGCGTGGCGTGCAGCAGACGCGGGAACCACGCGAGCGGCACGCCGATGGTCCGGCCATCCGCCAGTTCCACCCACATGGTGTGCTCGTCGAAGCGAAGCGATTCAGCCGAAGTGCTCATGCCACGCTCTCTCGATGTCGCTGCGGCGCTCTTCCACCACACGGACCAGATCGGCCAAGCGACGCCGGTTGAAGCCGACGCTCTCGGCCACGCGGACCTCGGAGTAAAGCCAGAACTTGGCCTCGCCACCGTCGCCTTCCGCGTGCACATGCAAGGGTTCGCGCGGGTTGCCCTCGTTCGAGAAGAAAAAGAAGCGGATCCCTTCCCAGCGAAAGACGACCGGCACGTGCCCACTCACCCCTAAAGTACTTTAGGACATTAGCACGGCAACGCCTATTCCCACACCCCCGTCCCTTCCGGCAGGCCCATGCGCTTCAGCACGCGCTTGCGCGCCGCGCCGACCTCGACGTCGCTGACGTGCAGCAGGCCGCCGATGCGGCGCAGCAGGTTCGACTCCAGCGCGTGCAGGTCGCCGTCGGCGTACGCCACCTCCCACAGCATCTCGATCAGCCACAGCCGCTGCTCCGGCGGGCAGCGCTCCACCACCACGCTGACGTAGTTGAAGTGCGGCGCCACGCCGCGCGCCTGCGACTCGGCGGTCGTCAGCAGCTCGGCGGCCTCCTCGGCGCTCAGGCCGAAGCGCTCGCGCACCAGGGCGCCGATGCGGGCGCGCTCCTCCGGCGCGATGCGGTCGTCCATGCGGGCGGCCTCGACCAGCAGCACGGCGGCGGCGAGGTGCAGCGTGTCGCGGTGCTCCGGGCCGGGCGGCCGCTTCTCCCAGGCGTCGAACATGGCCTTGATGCGGTCCAGCATGTCTCCTCCTCCGGTGTGTCGAGGGGATAACGCATGGACACGCCGATCAGCCCGGCAGGAGGCGCCAGACGTTGGTCTCGCGCAGCGTGCGGTCCTCCAGCTCCAGCGAGGTCGGCACGGCGTAGCGGCCGAGACGCTCGAGTCCCGTGGTGGGCAGGTAGGCGCGGCCGGGGTCGCCCAGCACCACCAGCGTGCCCGCCGCGGCGATGCGCCGCAGCCAGGCGGTGACCCGCTCCGCCATCGGGCGCTCGTAGCAGACGTCGCCCGCCAGCACGACGTCGATGTCCGGCAGGTCGCGGCCGACGAGGTCGTCGCTCACCCCCTCCAGGGCGACGCCGTTGAGCGCGGCGTTCAGCTCCATGGCCGCCAGCGCGAAGGCGTCGATCTCCGCCGCGCGGACGTGCGCCGCGCCCGCCAGCGCGCAGGCGATGCCCACCAGACCGGTGCCGGCGGCGAAGTCCAGCACCCGCTTCCCCCGGACGATCTCAGGATTATCAAGGACATAGCGTGCAACCGCCTGTCCGCCCGGCCACGCGAACGCCCAGTAGGGCGGCGGCAGGTTGTTGCGGGCCAGCGTCGCCTCCGTCGCCTCCCACAGCGGCGTCACCTCGGTGGCGAGGTGCAGGCGCATCTCCGGCAACAGCGACGGGTGGGCGACCGCCGTGTTGGTGCGGACGAACATCGCGGGGTCGGCGTGAGTCATGATGCATAACCTTAGAAAGGATGGGGTCGGCTTGATCGCCTATGTCCGGCTCGAATGGGCAGATAAATCAATCGGGGTAGACTCTCGCCGCACCTCGTGTTACCCAGCCAAACAGGGGATACAAAGGGAAGGGGGTAACATGCGGACGAACGGATTGGGAATCCGCCTTTCGCTCGCGGCGTTTCTTGTCCTGAGCCCCATGGCAATTCCTACCGCGCAAGCAGAGGATTGCGTCCGCGTCGTTCGATCTATTTCCGACTTCACGATCCAGGGCGACGCCTGGATGTGGTGGAACCGCGCCGAGGGCCGCTATGCCCGCGACAACGCGCCGGCCGACGGTTCGGTCCTGGTGTTCAAGCGCGCCGGCCGCATGAATCGCGGCCACGTCTCCCTGGTCAGCAACGTCATCGACCGCCGCACCATCGAGGTCGACCATTCCTGGCTGAACACCCGCGGCCTGCGCCGCGGCATGCGCGTGATCGACGTGTCGGCCAACAACGACTGGTCCATGGTCCGCGTCTGGCACGAGCCGACCGGCCAGTTGGGCCAGCGCGTCTACCCGACCTACGGCTTCATCCTGCCCGAGGGCGGCATGTCGAGGCGCCTGGATCCGGAGCCCCGCTTCACGATCGCTCCGCGCGGCCGCGGCCACGACGTCACCCGCCTGGTGACCGCCCAGGCGCCGACCCCCGCGCCTGCGCCCACGGTGCGCCCCGGCCACAAGCCGAAGCAGGCGGTGGCGCAGACCACCTTCGCGCTGCAGATGGTGCCGGACACGGTGCTGCCGGCGCGCAAGCCGTCGCGCGGCGTGATGGTCGCCTCCGCCGACGGCAAGCCCTGCCCCCTGCCCGGCCGCAAGCCCGGCACGCTGGTGCAGGTCGCCGCGAAGAGCGAGTGAGCCGGCGGAAGGCCGCTCCCACACATACACTCACTTCATTTCACGTCATCCCCGCGCAGGCGGGGATGACGGCGTTGAGAAGTGCACGAGCGCTGGAGAGCGGCGCGCGGGGCCAGTAGAAGACAAGCCGTCCCCGTCACCCCTCACAGGCACTCGTGCGCGCGGTCGAGCAGGCTGCGCGCCTCGTCGAGCAGGGCGCGCTGGCGGGCGATGCTGTTGAAGCCGTGCTCATCGTGCTGATGCACCCGGATTTCCGACAACACACGCTCGGCCCGGTCCAAAGAGACAATAACGGAAGCAGCGGTCTCAGCGTCCATCGCACACCCCCAAATGAATGCTTCGTTTTCTTGGCATTTCTTCTCGCGCACCCAGGCGCACGACTCCCTATGCCAAATCCTCCGGAACCGCGGAATTGGCAAGATGGTCGCAGACTTGCGGGTTTTCCCTAGAATTTAACGATTTTTCCTAGGACGCAACGGCGCCGACCGCACGCTCCGCCGGGAGGGCCACGGTGACCCGCGTGCCCTCGCCCAGAGCGCTGGCCAGCGTCAGCGTGCCGCCGTGCAGCTCGGTGAACTGGCGGGCCAGCGGCAGGCCCAGGCCGGTGCCGTCGGCGTTGCGGTGCAGGACGCTCTCCACCCGGCCGAAGGGGGCGAAGACGGTGGCGAGATCCTCCGGCGCGATGCCGATGCCGGTGTCGGCCACCGTCAGCGTGACGCCGCCGTCGGCGCGCCGCTCGGCGGTCAGCGACACGGTGCCGTCCTCCGGCGTGAACTTGACGGCGTTCGACAGCAGGTTCAGCAGCACCTGCCGCAGCCGGCGGTAATCGCCGCGCACCGACGGCAGGTCGTCGGCGATGCTCAGCTCCAGGTGGACGCCGCTGCCCTCGGCGCGCTGGCGGACCAGTTCGAGGCTTTCCTCGACCAGATCGCGCACTTCCACCTCGCCCTCCTGCAGGTCGATGGTGCCGGCCTCGACCTTGGCCATGTCGAGCACCTCGTCGATCAGTTCCAGCAGCAGCGAGCCGGCGCGGTGGATATGGTCGAGGTAGCCGTTGCAGCGCGCCGAGCAGCGCGTGCCCAGCAGCCCGCTGCGCATGCCCTCGGAGAAGCCGATGACGCTGTTGAGCGGCGTGCGCAGCTCGTGGCTCATGTGCGCCAGGAAGCGCGACTTGGCCGCGTTCGCCTCCTCCGCCTGCTCCTTGGCGCGGCGCAGTTGCTCGCCGGTCTCGGCCAGGGCGCGCGTGCGCTCGTTCACCTTGGCTTCCAGGGTCTGGTTGAGCGCGCGCAGCTCCTCCTCCGCCCGCTTGCGCGCAGTGACGTCGCGCACCGCGGTCAGCACCGCCGGCTCGCCGTCGTGGACGATCAGCGTGCTGGAGACGTCCACGGTCAGCGGCTGGCCGCGCAGCGTGCGGTAGACCTGCTCCATGATCGGGTTGCCGCCGAAGCGGTGCGCAACGGCGATGCGGCGCAGCACGGCGTCGTGGAAGGCGGGGTCGATCACGGTCAGCACGGGCACCCCGGCCAGCGCCGCCGGGTTCTCCGCCTCGAGCAGCAGCGCGGCCTCGGCGTTGGCGTAGAGGATGGTGCCGTCGCGGTGGATCAGGATGGCGACCGGCACCGTCTCGACCAGCCGGCGGAAGCGCTGCTCGCTCTCCGTGGCGGCGCGGGCGCTGCGGAACTGGTGGTCGGCGTACCACGCCGCGCCGAACAGCGCCGTCGCCGCCAGCGCCAGGAACGCCACGCCCAGCGCGCGGAACGGCCCGGGCTCCTGCCACGCCGCGGCCTCCCAGCCGTTGATCGGCACCGCGGCGATCTCCCACCGCCCGCCGGGGAAGGACACGTCGAGACGGACCGGCTGGAGGCCGAACAGCTCCGGCCGGCCGAAGAACACCCGTCCGGCGCCGCCCCCCTCGGTGTTGCGGATCGCCACCTCGATGTAGTTGGGGATGCGGCCCAGCCCGGCCTTGAAGAACAGCTCCGCCGCGTCGATCGCCACGCTGACCAGACCGGCGAAACTCTCGCCGCTGCGGCCGTCGGCGATGAAGACCGGCGTGCGGCTGATGATGCCCAGCCCGCCCTGCACCAGCTGCACCGGCCCGGCGACGAGGCCCTTGTGCTGGATGATGGCGTTGCGCACGCCCTCCCACTGGTCGGGGATGGTGCGGTAGTCGGTGCCGATGACGCGCTTGTCGGGATAGGCGTATTCGATGACCGTCAGCGACGAGGCGACGATGTTGAGGATCTCGCGGCGGTCGGGGGTGAGGATCTGCTGGGCGACGCGGTCGAAGGTCTCGGCGTCCAGCTTGGTCTGGGCGCGCAGCAGCGCCTCGAAGCTGCGGGCGGTGAGCAGCGAGTCGTTCAGCTGGCCCTCGAGCCGCGAGCGGACCATGCCGAGGTCGTGCAGCACCTCGTGCCGCGCCGCCTCCTCGCGGCGCTGGCGCTCGGTCTGCTCGGCGACGAGGAATCCGGCGCAGGCCGCCGCCGTCAGAACGGCCGCGATCGCGTACGTCGCAATCCTCCGGAACATCGAGCCTCCCCTGTGCCGGCACCACTACTTCACATACGCACGGTAGCATTTCCCCGCGCCCGGAGGGTTGTGTTTTCCGCCGTTCGATTCCCGGCCGCGCCCGTGCTAAGGTGCCGCCGCCGCGCGCGACCCCGCCGCGGCCGTGGTGGTGGTTTTCGTCGTCGTTCATACCCGCATGCTTCATTCCCTTTACCGCGGCCTGACCTACCTCGGCGGGCCGGCGGTGCGCCTCTACCTCGACCGCCGGCGCGCGGCCGGCAAGGAAGACCCGCTGCGCGGTGACGAGCGGCTGGGCCATGCCGTGCGCCCGCGGCCAGCCGGACCGCTGGTGTGGGTGCACGCCGCCAGCGTGGGCGAGGCGAACTCGGTGCTGGTGCTGATCGACCGGGTGCTGGAACTGGCGCCGGACGCCACCGTGCTGCTGACCACCGGCACCGTCACCTCGGCGGCGCTGATGGCCCGCCGCCTGCCGGCGCGCGCCATCCACCAGTATGTGCCGGTGGACCTGCCGGGCGCGGTGGCCCGCTTCCTCGACCACTGGCGGCCCGACCTGGTGCTGTGGATCGAATCCGAGATCTGGCCGAACCTGCTGGCCGGCGTGCGGCGGCGCGGGATTCCCGCGGCGCTGGTCAACGCGCGGATGTCGGCGCGCTCCTTCGCGCGCTGGCGCTACGCGCCGGGGCTGGTGCGCGGGCTGCTGGCGACCTTCCGCGTCGTGCTGGCGCAGACCGAGGGCGATGCCGAGCGGCTGCGCGCCCTGGGCGCCGCCGGGGTCGCCTGCGTCGGCAACCTGAAGTTCTCCGCCGAGCCGCCGCCGGCCGACCCGGCGCACCTCGACGCGCTGCGCGAAGCCTGCGAGGAGCGGCCGGTCTGGCTGTTCGCCAGCTCCCACCCCGGCGAGGACGCCATCGCCGCCGAGGTGCACGCGGAACTCACCGCCCGCCTGCCCGCCCTGCTGACTATCGTGGCACCGCGCCATCCGCACCGCGGCCCGGACATCGCCGCCCTCATGCAGGCGCGCGGCCTGAGCGCCGCCCGCCGCGCCGAGGGCGCGCTGCCGCAGGCCGGGCACGCCGTCTACGTCGCCGACACCCTGGGCGAACTGGGCCTGCTGTACCGGCTGGCGCCGGTGGTGTGCATGGGCGGCTCGTTCATCCCGCACGGCGGGCAGAACCCGGTGGAGCCGGCGCAGCTCGGCTGCACGGTGGTGTACGGCCCGCACATGTGGAACTTCGCCGAGATCACCCACCAGCTGGAAGCCGCCGGCGGCGCCGTCGCCGTGGCCGACCCGGCGGCGCTGCGGGCCACCGTCGCCCGCCTGCTGACCGACGCCGAGGCCCGGGCCGCCGTGGTCGCGGGGGCGCGCCGGGTGACCGAGCACAACCGGCGCGTCGTCGACCGGGCGCTCGACGCGCTGGCGCCGCTGCTCGCCCAGGCCGGCGTGAAGGCCGCGGCATGAGGACGCCGGCCTTCTGGTATCAGCCCGCCGGCGCGCTGGCGGGACTGCTCGCCCCCGTCGGAGCCCTGTACGGGCTGGGCGGCGCGCTGCGGATGTGGCGGACGACGCCGCACCACGCGGGCGTGCCGGTGCTGTGCGTGGGCAACCTGGTGGCCGGCGGTGCCGGCAAGACGCCGGTCGCCGTCTCCATCCTGCAGGCACTCCGGGCGCGCGGCGTCGCCGCGCACGCGCTGACCCGCGGGCACGGCGGGGCGGAGCGCGGGCCGCTCGCCGTCGATCCGGCCCGGCACGGCGCCGCCGACGTCGGCGACGAGGCGCTGCTGCTGGCCGGGCACGCCCCCACCTGGGTGGCGCGCGACCGCGCCGCCGGGGCGCTGGCGGCGGTCGCTGCCGGAGCGCGGGCCGTCGTGATGGACGACGGCTTCCAGAACCCCGCCCTCGCCAAGGACCTGTCGCTGCTGGTGGTGGACGGCGCCACCGGGT
>Ga0196970_1000670_pt1 | contig 35016 bp, 37 predicted proteins | sample S1v_513CmetaG_FD_148672 | JGI IMG/M metagenome (GOLD analysis project Ga0196970, IMG submission 148672) | Soil microbial communities from Anza Borrego desert, Southern California, United States - S1+v_5-13C | ecosystem: Environmental > Terrestrial > Soil > Desert | place: USA: California... | reverse complement strand
CGCCGCCGGCTGCAAGGTCTTGAACATCATGACCAGCTTCGGCATGCCCGTCTCCCGAAAGGTGGCCTGATCACCAGATCCGGCAGGGCCGACGCTGCCACTACCTCGAGTTTCGCACCAAAGTCCCATCGGGCTGCACGACGTACCGACCATGATGGCCGTCACGCTGTTGCTCGCCGTGATCGCCGTTGCGATCAACAGCGTCCTGCTGATGCTCGATCACCGGCTCCACCGGCGGGCGGCGTGACGCCGCCTCCGCCTGCAAAAGGACCATCCACCATGTCTGATACCCTGAAGCAGCGCCTGACGCGCGAAGACCTCATCGTCGCGCCGGGCGTCTACGACATGATCTCGCTGCGCATCGCCGACCGCATGGGCTTCCAGGCCCTGTACATGACCGGCTACGGCGTCGTCGCCTCCTACCTTGGCCTGCCCGACGCTGGGCTGGCCACCTACACCGACATGCTGAACCGCGTGACGGCGATGGCGGGCATGGCGAAGACGCCCCTGATCTGCGACGGCGACACCGGCTACGGCGGTTTGCTCAACGTGCAGCACACGGTGCGCGGCTACGAGGCCGCTGGAGCCGCCGCCATCCAGCTCGAAGACCAGGAGTTTCCGAAGAAGTGCGGCCACACGCCCGGCCGGCGGGTGATCCCTATGGAAGACATGGTCCGGAAGATCAAGGTCGCGGTGGAGGCGCGCGACAGCAGCGCCTTCCTCATCATCGCCCGCACCGACGCGCGGACCTCGCTGGGCCTCGACGAGGCATTGCGGCGCGGCGAGGCCTACGCCAAGGCCGGGGCGGACATCCTCTTCATCGAGTCGCCGGAGAGCGAGGCGGAAATGGAACGGATCGGCCGCACTTTTGACGTGCCGCTGATCGCCAATATGGTCGAGAAGGGCCGGACGCCGCTGCTGAGTGCCGAGCAGCTGCGGGCCTTCGGCTTCTCCATCGCCATCTTCCCCGGGACGGCCTTCCTCGCCGCGGGCGCCGCCATCGAGCGGGTCTATGGTACCCTGAAGGAGGCGGGATCGTCGCAGCCAGTGGCCGACCAGCTCTACGACTTCGACCAGTTCAGCCGCCTGATGGGATTCGAGGCCGTGTGGGATTTCGACCGTCGGCATGCCGACCAATGAAAACGTCATGGCTTTGAGCCAGCGTAGTGCATGGAAGTGAATGGGAACGCCGGCTCCCAAGCCAGTATCAGGGCAGCTTCTCGCCGATACTGTTGAAAAACACTTTTGAAAGGGTTGGCGCGACGTATTATTTCCCGCGTCGAGCTCAATTCGGCAGATATGCTATCCTGGCGGGATCCATGGCGCACCTTCATTGCACTGCCGGCGCGCGCTACAGAGTTTTTCAACAGCATCCGCCAATACCTGCCAGTACGGTGAGGCAAAAGGGGACAACTAGATGCCATCCCGCCCTTCGACCGTGCGTTTTGTCGCGCAATAGACGTCCAAGGAGGTCGCGGACCGGAACACCGGGCCCATCACCACGAGAAGGACGGCGAACAGGATGAGGGCGAGCGCCAGATAGGTGCGCAGCGGCGGCACCTCGCCCAGGACCACGATAGCGCCGATGACGCCGACCACCGGCACGATGAGGGAACCAACCGACGCCTGCGTAACGCTGAGCCTCCGGACGATGGAGAACCACAGCAGGTAGCCGCCCGTCATGGCGAACAGCAGGTGGAAGCCCAACGCCGCCAGGACACGCGGCTCCGGCATGACGGACGGGGCGGGCTCCAGCTGAACGGCGAAGGGCAGCACCACCGGCAGCGAGATGGCGAACTGCCAGCCGGTCGCCGTGGCCGGCGCCATCGTCCATGCGGTGCGCTTCAACAGCACGCTGCCGAGCGCCCAGCACAGCGCTGCCCCCAGCATGAAGGCGGGCCCGAGCGGCAGCGCACCAATCCGCATCAGGTCCGGCCCCAGCAGGACCGCCAACCCGCCCAGTCCGCACGACAGGCCGAGCCACTGCACCGGCCCGGGACGTTCGCCCAGCAGCGGGATCGCCAGCAACATGGCCCAGGCCGGCATGGTGTAGGCGATGAGCGCCGCACCGGAGGTCGCCATGTTCATCTGGCCGAACGCGGAGCAGACATTGAACCCCGCGATGTTGAGCAGGGCGACCCCGACCAGCGGCAGGCGCTCGCCGCGCGGCACGGCGAGCGCCTCCCCGCGTAGCCGGGCGTAGGCGAGCAACACGGCACCGACGAACGCGAAACCGATGGTGCGAAGCGTCCAAGGGGGGATCTCGGACAGGATGAGCTTGACGGCGGGCCAGTTGAACCCCCAGCAGACGCTGATGAGGGCGATCAGCGTCAGGTCGTACGCCCGTGCACGGGTGATCATCTCAGAAATTCACCGCGTCGCCGCCCTTGAGGTCGAGCAGGGAGCGCGCCTCGGCCGGGGTGGCGACCTCCAGCGCCAAGCCCTCGATCACCTTGCGGATGGTCGTCACCTGCTCGGCGTTCGAGGTGGCGAGCCGGCCGGGACCGGCCCAGAGATTGTCCTCCAGCCCGACGCGGACGTTGCCGCCCATGGCCAGCGCCATGGACGCGATGGGCATCTGGTTGCGCCCGGCGCCCAGCACCGACCAGACATACTGGTCGCCGAACAGCCGGTCGGCGGTGCGCTTCATGTGCAGCACGTCCTCCGGATGCGGGCCGATGCCGCCGAGGATGCCGAACACGGACTGCACGAACAGCGGCGGCGTCACCAGCTTGCGGTCGAGGAAATGCGCCAGGGTGTAGAGGTGCGAGATGTCGTAGCACTCGAACTCGAAGCGCGTGCCGTTGCCCGAGCAGGTCTGCAGGATGTACGCGATGTCCTTGAAGGTGTTCTTGAAGACGAGGTCGTGGCTGCCCTCCAGGTAGGGCTGCTCCCAGTCGTGCTTGAACTCCTTGAAGCGCTCCAGCATCGGGAACAGCCCGAAGTTCATCGACCCCATGTTGAGCGAGGCGACCTCGGGCTGAAAGTGCGCGGCAGGGCGCAACCGGTCTTCCACCGTCATGGTGGCGCTGCCGCCGGTGGTGATGTTGACCACCGCGTTGGTCGCCTGCTTGATGCGCGGCAGGAACTTGGAGAACAGTTCCGGGTCCTGGCTGGGGCGGCCGGTCTGCGGATCGCGGGCGTGCAGATGGACGATGGAGGCGCCCGCCTCGACGGCGGCGATGGCTTCGGCTGCGATCTGGTCCGGGGTGACCGGCAGGTGCGGCGACATGGACGGCGTGTGGATGGAGCCGGTGACCGCGCAGGTGACGATCACCTTGCGGCCGGCCTTCTTCTGAATGCTCACTGGGTTTGCTCCTTACAGCAATGCTTCGATCAGGAAAGGGCCGCGCCGGCGGAACGCCGCGTCCAGCAGCCGGTTGAACGACGCCATGTCGGCGGCACGGCCGCCCTCCACGCCCATGCCGCGCGCCAGGGCGACCCAGTCCAGGTCGGGGCGGCCGATGTCGGTGGCGGCGCGCGCCGCCGGGCCGGGGGCGATGAAGCCGAGGTTCCCCATTTCCCACTGGAGGATCCCGTAGCGGCGGTTGGCGAACACCACGGTCACCACGTCGGCACCCTCGCGCGCCTGGCTCCACAGGGCTTGCAGCGTGTACATGCCGCTACCATCGGCCTGGAGGTTGACCACCTTGCGGTCCGGACAGGCCACCGCCGCCCCGAGCGCCAGCGGCATCCCGATGCCGATGGAGCCGCCGGTGATGGTCAGCCAGTCGTGCGGCCGCGCCCCCGCGGCGGCGGGATAGAGCATGGCGCTCGACGAGATCGCCTCGTCCACGACGATGGTGCCCTCCGGCAGCAGTGCGGCGAGCGTCTGCCCGACGGCCTCGGCGGTGAGGCCGCCGGTCGCGGGCGCCGGCAGGGCAAGGGTCTGCACCGGCTCAAGCATCGCGGCGGCACTGACCTCCTCCGCCAGCCACGCCAGGGCGGCGACGCCATCGGTGCCGGGTGGGGCGAGGTGGTGGATGCGGCAACCCTCGGGGGCCAGGCGGCCGGGCTTGCCGGGATAGGCGAAGAAGCCGACCGGCTCCGTGGTGCCGACGAGGATCAGGTGCTCCACCCCGGCCAGCGCGGCGAGGCCGAGGTCGATGGGATAGGGGAAGCGCTCCACCGCGACGCGCCCGGTGCCGCGCTCGATCCGCGTCGCCCCGGTGTGCGCGTAGAGCTTGGCGCCGGAGGCCGCAGCGATGCGCCCCGCCCAGGCGAGCCCGGCGGCCGTGGTGGCGGCCCCGTTGAGCATCAGCACCGTGCGCCTGCCGCTGCGCAGCGCCGCGGCGGCGGCACGGACATCCGCGGCGTCGGGGATGGCGGGGCCCGGCACCTCGACGGCGATCGGATCGGTGTCCGGCGCCTGGTCCCAGGAGGTGTCGGAGGGAAGGATCAGCGTCGCCACGCCGCAGGGCGGGGTCAGCGCCGCGCAAATCGCGGCCGCCGTGTCCGCCGCCACGGCGGCCGCGTTCGGCACCGTGCGCACCCAGGCCGACATGGGGGCCGCCAGCCCCTCGATGTTGGCGGTCAGCGGCGCGTCGTTGGCGCGGTGCCACGTGGCGTGGTCGCCGACGATGTTGAGCACCGGCACGCGGGCGCGCCGCGCGTTGTGCAGGTTGGCAAGCCCGTTCGCCAGCCCTGGCCCCAGGTGCAGCAGCGTCGCCGCCGGCCGCCCGGTCATGCGGGCGTAGCCGTCGGCCGCCCCGGTCGCCACGCCTTCGAACAGGGTCGGGACGCAGCGCACGCCCGGCATGGAATCGAAGGCGGCCAGCGCGTGCAGTTCCGACGTGCCGGGGTTGGCGAAGCACGCCCCCACCCCGTTCGCCAGCAGGGTCCGGACCAGGATCTCCGCACCGATCATCCCCGGTCTCCTCCGAAGCCGTCCAGGAAGCTCGCGAGGTTGATGGCGAGCGCGTCGCAATCATACCCGCCTTCCTGCACCAGCACCGTGGGCAGCTTTGCCGCGGCGATCCTCCGCCCCAGCGCCCCGAAGCCCGGCGTGGTCACCTTGAAGAAGGCCAGCGGGTCGCCGATGAAGGTGTCGAAGCCCAGCGACAGCACCAGCACCTCCGGCCCGAAGGCCGCGACGTGGGCCAGCGCGCGGTCCACCGCATCGAGGAAGGTGGCCTCCTCCGTGCCCATGGGCAGTGGGATGTTGAGGTTGCAGCCCTGACCGCGCCCTGTCCCGCGCTCGTGCGCGTAGCCGGCGAACCAGGGATAGAACTCGTTGGGATCGCCGTGGATCGACACGAACAGCACGTCGTCGCGGTCGTAGAAGATTGCCTGCGTACCGTTGCCGTGGTGGACGTCCACGTCCAGGATGGCGACGCGCGGCGCCCGCCCCTGCCTGGCCAGGATGGGCAGCGTGGCCTGCGCCGCGATGGCGGCGGTGTTGAGGTAGCAAAACCCCCCGGCCATGTCGCGCGAGGCATGGTGGCCCGGCGGCCGGCATAGCGCATAGGCCGCCGGCGCCTGTCCGGTCGCCACGAGGTGCGCCGCGTGCGCCGCCGTGTCGGCGCCGGCGCACACCGCCTCCCAGGTGCCTGGACCGATGGGGCAGGCGGTGTCGGCCATGTGCCAGCCGGCCTGCCCGACGATGCCCGTGGGGTACTCGGCCATGTCGGTGTTGCGGTGGACGTTGGGGATGATGACCTCCGCCGCGTCCGGCAAGGCCGACCAGCGCTCGTACGCCGTCTCCAGGAAGCGGAGGTAGTCGGCGGAATGCACCGCCGCGCGCGGCCCGGCGCCGTAGGGCGGCGGCTCCTCGATGGTCACCCCGCGGCGTTGCAGGGAGCCGAGCAGGGCTTGCGCCCGTTCCGGTTTCTCGGGCGTAGGTTTCAGGTGGCCGCGCACCAGGAAGGTGGGCGGGCGGTGGCGAAGCTGTGCATCGGCAAAGACGTAGCGCATCGCGGTGCTCCTATCGGCCGGCAGTCGTCAGCACAGCGTCGGCCAGCACGGCGCAGCCGGCCGTGGCGTGGCTCGGCTGCACGTTCTCCGCCTCGTTGTGGCTCAGGCCGCCCTCGCAGGGGATGAAGATCATCGCCGTCGGCACCTTGCGGGCGACGTAGACGGCGTCGTGCCCGGCGCCGGACACGATGTCGCGGTGGCGGAGGCCATGCCGCCGTGCCGCGTCGCGGACCCGCCCGACCAGCTCCGGTGAGAAGGGTGTGGTGGGGAAGGCCCAGAAGTCGGTCAGCTCCAGCGCCAAATCGCGCTTCCCGGCGATGGCGGCCAGCCGCTCGCGCAGCATCGTGTCCATGCGCGCCAGCGCGTCGGCGTCGGGGTTGCGCAGGTCGATGCTGAACCAGACGCGGCCGGGGATGACGTTGCGCGAGTCCGGCTGCGCCTGGATGCGCCCCACCGTGGAGCAGGCATCGCCGCCGACCTCCAGCGCGATGGCCTCAATGGCCTCGATCATCACGGCGGCACCGGCCAGCGCGTCGCGGCGCAGGCGCATCGGCGTCGGCCCGGCGTGGGATTCGCGGCCCGTGACCGTCGCCTCGTACCAGCGCTGCCCCTGGGCGCCGGTGACGACGCCCAGCTCGCAGCCCTCGGCCTCCAGCACCGGCCCCTGCTCGATGTGCGCCTCGAAATAGGCGGCCATGGCGTGCCCGGTCACCGGCACCGTGCCCTTGTAGCCGATGCGCTCCAGCTCGTCACCGAGGCGCAGGCCGTCGGTGTCGCGGATGTCCAGCACCTGCTCCAGCGTGAAGACGCCCATGGCGACGCCGGAACCCAGCATGGGCGGGGAGAAGCGCGCTCCCTCCTCGTTGGTCCAGACGATCAGGTCGATGGGCGCGTCTGTCTCGATGCCCTGGTCGTTCAGGCTGCGGATCACCTCCAGCCCGGCCATGACGCCGTAGATGCCGTCGAACCGGCCGCCGGTCGGCTGGGTGTCGAGGTGGCTGCCCATGCACACCGCCGGGCGGTCCGGGTTCCGCCCCGGCCGCCGAGCGAAGATGTTGCCCACCTCGTCCACCGTCATGGTGCAGCCGGCCTCGCGGCACCAGGACACGAACAGGTCGCGTCCCTGCCGGTCGAGGTCGGTGAGCGCCAGCCGGCAGACCCCGCCCTTGGGCGTGCCGCCGATCGTCGCAAGGTCCATCAGGCTCCGCCACAGGCGGTCGCCGTCGATGCGCAGCTCCGGCATGATCTCTATTCCATCCCTTATCGTCGTGTCTTCACGCGGACGAGCGCCCGCAAGGCGCTCACCGTGGGGAGGTTCGCCCCCACGCGCTCCGCCAGTTCCAAAGGCGCGTCGAGCACCGCCTCGATCTCCGCCCGCCGGGCCGCCGCAAGATCCGGACGGATGCGTCCGGGGTACTGGGCAAGCGTCCGGCAATCCTCCAACCCGACCGTCACCGGGTGGCCGAGTCGGGTGGCCAGACCGGACACCTCGTCCACCACCGCCGCCACGACGGGCTGCAGGTCCGCGTCGTTTGCGATGTCCCCGACCGTCAATCCAGTGGCGACTCCCAGCGCCCCGAAGGCGAGCGGCGCCAGCAGCGCCCCCCACACCTCGGCCCGGATATCGTCGGCCACCACCGCGTTGAAGCCCGCCGCGCCGAACAGCGTGGCCAGATCGCCGACGCCCGCCGTCCCGGCTGCCGGCCCGAGGGCGAGACGCAGCCCGCCCACGTGCCGCAGATAGCGGGGAGCCTGCCGCTCCACCGCCACGCGCGCCACGGTGCCGACGATCCGTTCCGCCGGAATGGCGTTCCACAGCAACCCCTGCGGATCGACGGAGGCGAGCGGTCGCCCGCCCTTTCCCCCTCCGGCCTTCGGCTGCCCAGCCGGATACCACCAGGGTATGCCGCCGACGACCGGCACCAGCCGCGTGGCCCGGCCGAGCAGCGGCGGCAGCAGTTCCAGCACCGCCGGCAGGGCGTGCGCGGGCACGGCCAGCACCACCGCGTCCTGGGGACCCAGCGACAGGGTGTCGTCGGTGACCGGCGGCTGCACGGTGACCGGGCTGCCCGACGGCCCTTCGACCGTCAGCCCCTCCTCCCGCAGAATGTCCAGGGTCCGGCGCCGTGCGACCAGGGGAACCGGCAGGCCGGCGGCCGTCAGCCGCGCGGCGATCAGCCCTCCGACCGCGCCGGCGCCGATGACGGCGACCTTCATGTGCCGGTCCGCGCCGGGTGGCCGCGCCGGGACGTCGGCAGCACGTCCGCCGGCAGGGTCCAGGCCTTGCCGGGAATGGCGTCGAGAAGCTGGCGCGTGTAGGCGTGCCGGGGATTGCCGAACACCTCGCGCGCCGGCCCAATCTCGACGATGCGGCCCTTCTGCATCACGGCGATGGTGTCGCACACCTGCGCCGCCACGCGCAGGTCGTGGGTGATGAACAGCATCGACAGGTTCAGCCGGTACCGCAGGTCCTCCAAGAGGTCGAGGACCTGCGCCTGCACCGACACGTCGAGCGCCGACACCGGCTCGTCGGCGACCAGCAGCTTCGGCTCCAGTGCCAGCGCGCGGGCGATGGAGATGCGCTGGCGCTGCCCGCCGGAGAACTCGTGCGGGAACCGGTCCACCGCCGACCGGTCGAGGCCAACGAGGTCCAGCAGCGTCCGCGCGCGGTCCAGCGCCTTGCGCCGGTCCTCGCCGAAGGCCACCGGCCCCTGGGTGATGATGTCGCCCACGGTGTGGCGCGGGTTGAGCGAGGCGTAGGGGTCCTGGAAGACCATCTGCACATGCCGGCGGTACGGCCGGAAGGCTGGCCGCGACAGCGACAGCAGGTCCACCCCCTCGAACAGGATGCGCCCTGCGTCCGGCTTGATCAGACCGACGATGGAACGCCCCAGCGTCGACTTGCCGGAGCCGGACTCGCCGACCAGCCCCACCGTCTCGCCCTTGTGGATGGTCAGCGAGATGTCGTGCCCCGCCACCACCGTGCGCCCCGGACGGAACAGCCCGCCGCCGAGATGGAAGGTTTTCGACACCGCCTCCGCCGTCAGGATCGGCGTGCGCTCGCGGGTGAAATCCTCCCGGTGCTCGATGAGGTGCGGCACCGCGGCGATGAGCTGGCGGGTGTAGGGGTGCTGCGGCCGGTTCAGCACCTCCGCCGCCGGACCCATCTCGACGATGCGGCCGTGCTGCATGACCGCGACCCGGTGGGCGATCTCCGCCACCACGCCGAAGTCGTGGGTGATGAACATCACGCCCATGCGGCGCTTGGCCTGCACCTCGCGGATCAGCTCGAGGATCTGCTTCTGCGTGGTGACGTCGAGCGCCGTGGTGGGCTCGTCAGCGATCAGCACGTCGGGCTCGACGGCCAGTGCCATGGCGATCATCACGCGCTGGCGCTGCCCGCCCGACAGGCGGAACGGATAGCTGCGCCGCAGATGCTCCGGTTCCGGCAGCCCCACGGAGGCCAGCAGCTCGACCACGCGGGCGCGCCGCGCCGCCCGATCGAGGTTCGTGTGGTAGCGCAGCACCTCGTCGATCTGGTCGCCCACCCGCATCAGCGGGTTGAGCGCCGTCATCGGTTCCTGGAAGATCATGGCGATGCGCCCGCCGCGCAGGCGCCGCTGATCCCGCTCCGGCAGCGACAGCACGTCGGTGCCGTGGTGGCGGATGGATCCTGCCGAGACCTTCACCGCCTTAGGCAGCAGCCCCATGACGGCGTGCGCGGTCATCGACTTGCCGGAGCCGGACTCGCCGACGACGCAGAGGATCTCGCCCTGCTCCAGCGCGAAGGTGACGCCCTCCACCGCGTGGCGGCGGTCGGCACCCGGCGGCAGGTCGATGGTGAGGTTCCGGACGTCGAGCAGCGGCGCGTCCATGTTGATGTCGGCCGTCATGCCCGTCCCTTTCGCGCCAGCTTGGGATTGAGTGCGTCGTTGAGCCCCTCGCCCACCAGATTGAGGGCGAGCACGGTCAGCAGGATCGCCACGCCGGGGAAGAAGCTCATCCACCACGCCTGACGGATCACGGTGCGCGCGGCCCCCACCATGTAGCCCCAGCTCATCAGGTTCGGGTCGCCGAGGCCGAGGAACGATAGCGAGCTTTCCAGCAGGATCGCCGTCGCCACCATCAGCGAGGCCGACACGATGATCGGCGACAGGCTGTTGGGCAGGATCTGCCGCCAGATGATGGTCAGGTTCGACTGCCCGGTGGTGACCGCCGCCTGCACGAACTCGCGCGTGCGCAGGCTCATGAACTCGCCCCGCGCCAGCCGCGCCAGCGGCGGCCAGGAGACGATGGCGATGGCCAGCACGATGGAGGCCAGCGACGGCGTGAAGATCGCCACCAGCACCACCGCCAGCACGAAGTTGGGGATGGTCTGGAACAGCTCGGTGAAGCGCATCACCGCGTCGTCCACCCGGCCGCCGTAGAAGCCGGCCACGGCACCCAGCAGCACCCCGATCAGCACGGCGACCGCGGTGGAGGTCAGCCCGATCAGCAGCGACACCCGCGCCCCGTGCGCGATGCCGGACGCGATGTCGCGCCCGAGCGTGTCGCTTCCCAGCAGCGCGTCCTCGGACAGCGGCGGTTGGAAGGGGATTGTGGTCATATCCCAGGGGCTGGCCGGGAACAGCAGGTCGGCGGACAGCGCCAGAAGGACGATCAGGGCGAGGAAGACGAGGCCGATCACGCCGCCCTTGTTGCGCGCGAAAGCGCGCCAGAATCCACTCCTCATGGCGCCACCTCGATCCGCGGATCGACGAGGGAATAGATCAGGTCGGTCAACAGGTTGAAGATCACCACCACCACCGAGGTCAGGAGGAAGATGCCGAGCAGCACCTGGTAGTCGCGCTGCAGCACCGCCTCGAACGCGAGGCGCCCGATGCCCGGCAGCGCGAACACCGTCTCGATGAGGATGGAGCCGCCGATGAGGTGTCCGGCCTGGAAGCCCGCCACCGTGATGACCGGCAGGATGGCGTTGCGCAGGATGTGGACCGAGACGATGCGCCATTCCGGCAGGCCTTTGGCGCGGGCCGTCTTCACGAAATCCATGTCGCGCACCTCCAGGATCGAGGCGCGGGTCAGGCGGGTGTAGACCGCCATGTAGAACAGCGCCAGCGTGGTCACTGGCAGCACGAGGTGCTTCAGGCGGTCGAGGAACGCGTCCCACCCCGTGTAGCCGGCGCCGATGGTCTCCGTCCCGAAGGCGGGCAGCCAGCCCAGGTTGACCGAGAACAGCAGGATCAGCATCAGCCCGATCCAGAAGATCGGCGTAGCGTAGGCGGTCAGCCCGACCACCGTGATCGCCGTGTCCGACCAGGTGCCGGCGCGCATCGCCGCCAGCGTGCCGAGCAGGATGCCGCCGATCAGCGCCAGCACGAAGGCCGACAAGGTGAGCGACAGGGTGACCGGCAGCCGCTCCATCAGCAGGTCGAAGACCGGCCGCTGCTGACGGTAGGAGAAGCCCAGATCGGCCTGCACGACCTTGCCCATGTAGGTGGCGAGCTGCTCGACCAGCGGCCGGTCGAGGCCGAACTGCTGGCGCAGCTGCTCGACGAACCGGGCATCGGCGGCTCCCGCCTCGCCCGCCATCACCATGGCGGGATCGCCGGGGGCGGCATGGACCAGGAAGAAGTTGAACACGGCGATCGCCAGCACGACGAACACCGCCTTCACCAACCGTTGCGAGATGAATACGGCGATGCGAGGCATGTGACCTTTACCCTCTCTCTTACCCCTCTCCCGTCCCGGGAGAGGGAGGGGCCCGCTCGGAACGAGCGGGAGGGTGAGGGTACGTCCAAGGATCCTCGCCTGTACCCTCACCCGGCCGCTGCGCGGCCACCCTCTCCCGGGACGGGAGAGGGTTACCCCCCTTACTTCTTGACCATGTAGACGCTGTCGTAGCTTTCGTTCACGCCGATGGCGGTGGTGACGGCGTTCTTGAAGCGCTTGTCGACGAAGGTCGGGAACTCCATCTCCAGCAGCCACGCCACCGGCACGTCCTCGACGAGGATCTTCTGGGCGGTGGAATAGAGCTGCTGGCGCTCCTCGTCCTTGGCGGTCTGAGCCGCCTGGGCGAACAGCTTGTCCACGTCCGCGTTCGAATAGCCCATGGTGTTGGAGAACATCACGCCCTTGCGGATGTTGTCCGACACGTAGGTGCGCGACACGCCGAGCGCCGGGTCGCCATACTGGTAGACGAAGTTGAAGGTCATCTCGTAGTCCCAGTTGGACACGCGGTTGACCCAGCCGGCGGAATCGGTCGTCTCCAGCGTCACGTCGACGCCGACCCGCTTCATCGCCTGCTTCACGTACTCGCCCAGCCGCGTCCAGGTCTCGCCGTAGGGCATGACCAGCAGGCGCACCTTGGCGCGGGTGCCGTCCGCCCCCTTCTTCAGGCCCATCTCGTCGAGCAGCGCCTCGGCCTTCTTCGGGTCGTAGTCGTATTTCTTGACGTTCGGCTCATAGAAGCGCGTCACCGAGTTGACCGGACCGGTCGCCGGGCGGCCCAGGCCGAACCAGATCTTGTCGCGGATGAACTTGCGGTCGAGCGCGTGCATGATCGCCTGGCGGAACCGCTTGTCGTCCAGCGGCTTCACGCGCGTGTTGATCTCGATCCACGACAGCGGCGCGAAGAACTCATAGCCCTTGGTCGTCATCTCGACGTTGGGCAGCGCCTTCAGGCGCGGCACGTCGAAGGTCTCGATGTCGTTGAACTGGGTCTGCTGGACGGTGCCCTGCTCCACCGCGACCGAGCGCGAGGCAGCGTCGGGGATCACCCGAAAATAGATGTCGTCCAGATAGGGCTGACCCGGCTTCCAGTACTCGTCGTTGCGCACCAGGTGGATATAGGAGCCCTTCACCCATTCCTTGAACTTGAACGGGCCGGTGCCGACGGGCGTGGCGTTGGCCGGGTTGGCCTTGAAGTCCGTGCCCTCGTAGATGTGCTTCGGCATCATCGGGGCGGTCGACACCTCGAAGGCTTGCAGGAACGGGCCGAACGGCTCCTTCAGGGTGAAGCGGACGGTGTAGTCGTCCACCGCCTCGATCGACGCGCACTTGGCGAAGATGGCGCGCGCCCGCGGGTGCGTCTCCATCAGGAACTTGGTGGTGGAGAACACCACATCCTGCGCCGTGAAGGGCTTGCCGTCGTGCCACTTCACGTTCTTCTGGAGACGGAAGGTGTAGGTCTTGCCGTCCGGCGAGACGTCCCAGCTTTCCGCCAGCCCCGGCTGCGGCTTCAGGTTAAAGTCGTAGGTCAGCAGGCTCTGGTAGATCTTGCCGGCGACGGTCTGCGTCGGCCCCTGCTGGTTGATGCCGAGGATCAGGATCGGCGGCTCCGGCTGCACGATGATGTTCATCGTGCCGCCGCGTTGGGGATCCTGCGCCGCCGCCAGCCCTGGGATCGCCAGCGCTGCGGCCAGCGCCGCCGCCGTCAGCGTGTGGCGGACGTGGGACAACCGGTTGCTCATCGATGATGCCTCCTTGTTCTTGTTGATGCTTACGAACCCTCCAGGCCGCACCACTCGGCCATGAACAGCGCCAGGACGGCGGTCACGTCGGCGACGCTGTCGAGCGACACGGACTCGTCGATGCCGTGGATGCGCTCCGCTTCCGGCCCGTAGCAGGTGGCCGGCGTATCGCCGTACAGCACGAAGTTGCGGACGTCGGTGGTGCAGGTGACTGCCAGTCGCGGCGCCGGCGCGCCAAACACCGACCGATGCGCGGCGTCCAGCGCCTCCAGCATGGGGTGGGCGGGGTCGATGGTGCAGCCCTCGGCCTGGAACCCGCGGAAGATCACGCGCGCGGCGATGCCGGCGAGTTCCGGGTCGCTGCGGCAGGCGTCCATGACCGTGCGCTCGACCTCAGCGCTGACGTCGGACGCGGCGCGGCCCGGCGGGAAACCGAAGCGCAGCTCCATCCGGCAGCGGGTCGGCACCGAGGAGGCCCACTCCCCGCCCTCGATGCGCCCGACGTTGAGGTTGTAGGGGTGGTGATGGTGCGCGTAGGCCGGATGCCGCCCCTCCGGGTGGTTCAACGCCGCCTCCAGCCGCTTCAGGTGGGACAGCACCCGGTAGGCCGCCTCGATGGCGTTGAGGCCGGCGCCAGTGTCCAGCACGTGCGCCGGGCGCCCGGTCACCTCCAACTCGCAGCGCACGACGCCGACCTGCGCGGTCTGGAGGGTGTGGTTGAACGGCTCCGGGATGACCGCGGCGTCCGCCCGGTAGCCACGGGCCACGCAGGCGAGCGCGCCGTTGCCGGTGCACTCCTCCTCGACGACCGATTGCAGGTAGACCGGAGCGGCTGGTTGCAGGCCCAGGCTCTTCAGCGCCTTGAACGCCATCACATAGGCGACGATGCCGGCCTTCATGTCGCCGGCGCCGCGGCCGAACATGCGGCCCTGCCGGACCACCGGCTCGAAGGGCGGGGCCGACCACAGCTCTTCCGGCCCGGTCGGCACAACGTCGATGTGGCCGTTGAGAATGAGCGAGCGTCCCGTGGCAACACGCGGCCGGTGTATGCCGACCACGTTCTCACGCCCCTCGTAAGAAACCAGCGACGGCGACCAGCCCGGCTGGGTCTTCAGCGCCGCTTCGTCGATGACGAAGCGGTCAACCTCCAGACCGAGTTCCACAAAGGTCCGCGCCATCAGATCCTGCGCCGGCCCTTCCTGCCCCAGCAGGCTGGGGATCCGGACCAGGTCGGCCAGCAGGCGCACTCCCTCCTCGCGCAGCATCATCACCGCGCCCAGGATCGCGTCCCGATCTGCCGCCGCGATGCTTCGCCCCCCGTCGTTGCCGCCCTCTTTGGATGCGGGCATGACTGCTCCGTCTCTAACCAATCCTTAGCGCAGTACGGTGTCTGCCCGGCGAAATCCCCCAAGGTTTGGCACATCGCTCGACGTTTGCTCCATGCCCCTTGATTGGGGTCTATGCTCACCGTTTCGGGCACAAACCGTTCTTTCGGGAAACAATTACAAATCGACTTTTCCTTTGGCTCCAAATCGATAATCCTCATCGCCCACATAAGCACGATTTATGGCACAGCCATGCGCGACCTCGACCGCCTCGGCCAGCAGCTCGACTGGAACCTGCTGCGCACCTTCATGGTCATCGTCCAGGAACAGGGGCTCACGCGCGCCGCGGCGCGCCTTGGCCTGACGCAACCAGCGATCAGCCAAGCCCTGAAGCGGCTCGAGGATCAACTGGGTCGCAGCCTCATCGAGCGCGGCCAGGGCCGCTTTCGCGTCACCGAGGCCGGTGCGGTCATCTATGACGAGGTTCTGGAGATCTACGGCAACATCTCGCGGTTCGGCGTGCTGGTGCGCGAGATCCGCGAGGAGATTTCCGGGCACGTCCGCATCCTGCTGGCGAGCCGCATCCAGTTGCCCCTGTTCGACGCAATCCTGGAGCGCTTCCACGCCACACACCCGCTGGTCACCTTCCGCCTGGACGTGATGGCGAGCGCGGACATCCACATGGCGATCCAACAGAAGACCGCGTCCGTTGGGCTCTGCCTGATGCGCGAGCCGCCGCCGAACGTCGAGCACACGCTCTTCGCCCGGCAGATCTACCGCTTCTACTGCGGCCCGCGGCATCCGCTGTACGGGCGGCGCGACTTGACGCTGAGCGACCTGCGCCGCGAGCGGTTCGTCTCCTTCACCTCGGACCAGATCGGCGGCGCACTGTCGCCGCTGGCGGTGTTCCGCGCGCAGGAGGGGTTGGAGAGCCGCATCGTCGGCGCCTCCGCCAACCTGGACGAGGTGCGCCGGATGACCGTCGCCGGGCTTGGCATCGGCCCCCTGCCCGTCCACGTGGCGGACCGCGACGTGCGCGATGGTCTGCTCTGGCCGCTGCCGCCCGAGGAAGGCGTGGCTCCCGTCGATCTGCACCTGCTGTGGAACCGAGGTGCCAAACTGAACCGGGCGGAACGCGCCTTCATCGAGGCGTGCTCAGCGGCACTCCATGCCATCCCGCTCGACCAACGCCTCACCCCCGCGGCCGCAGATACGTGGCTGAAACGGCCCTACCCTGAGAACTTGTTTGTAGACATCATGCGCTGACGGCCTGGGTTGAGAGCCGCTTCAGGCACCTGAAGAGGCTCACCGCCCAGGCCGTCAGCGCATGACATCCACGAACAGCTTCTAAGTGTGTATCGGCACGGAACTGGGGCCCCACACCTATTGTCTCGTTAAGGCTTTGTAGTCGTTGGTAAGTCAGTCACTGAGGCGGGGGCCCGATCGGCGTCGATGGGGACCCCATCTCATCAGTGGTTTTCTCAGGTGTATCAACATATTGCGGGTAGATGACCGAGGGGCCCACTTCCGCGCTGATGCACATCGTTGTGCTTGACACTGAGGGACGCGGCTATCGCGACAATGGCGTTCCGTCGCTGGTGGAATTGGCGGCCGTAGAGATCGTCGGCGGACACCGAACGGAGGTCGCTTTCCACACCCTCCTCAACCCGGACGCCGCGGTGAATCCTTTCGCTGAGGCCGTGCATGGGCTGTCACCCGAAAACCTGCAGGGCGCGCCTCGGTTCGGGGAGATGGCGCCGGCCTTCCTGGCCTTCCTGGGGGTTTCTCCTGCGGTGGCACACGGCGCCGGTTCCGATCTGGCCATGCTCGACCACGACCTTGCGGTGGCCGGTCGTCCTCCCTTGCCGCCGGACCGGCTGGCATGCACGGAGCGGATGGCCAAGCGGCTGCTCAAGGCCGACCTGAGCCTCGACGGGCTCTGCGATGCGCTGGGTGTTGACCGAGGTGTGCGGGCGGCCCGGCATGGCGTACTCATCGACGCGGAGCTCACCGCCGACTGCTTGCTGGCGCTCGCCCGGCTCCCCGGATACGCCATGCTGCGCGGCGTCCATGTCAGCCGAGCGGAAAGGCGGGCGCGGATGCGCACCCGCTGCGTCCTGCTGAACGGGAGGGTGGTCTTCACGGTGGAGAATACCGAGAGCGGCGCGGTGCAGCGGATCGAGGCTGCTGTTCCGCAACACCCGGACACCCACGAAGCCATCCCTGGCCCGGACGGCGTGCTGCGGATAGTGCGTATAGGTGGCCGCGTCCCGGAGAACCCGGACGGGGCTGCGCTGCTGATGGTACACGACGGGGAGGCGGTCAGCTATCGCCTGGAGGACAGGCGGCTGGTCAGGGTAGGGAAAGGGGATTGTCGAGCCAGCAAGTCGGGATAGGAGCCTGCGCTGGCATCTGTGGCGCGGGGGTCCAAGCTTTGCTGAAGGGAAGCATCGACCGGTGAGGGGCCGATGACGCAGGGCATGACGACGTTGCACGACGCCGTGACGTCCTGGCTAGCCACATTCGACATACTGGTGGACAGCGATGCGACCGGGCCGTTCGGATGCATCCGCGATGGACTTAGTTACCTCGTGCCACTCGCCGAAGCCGCGGAGCCGGGACCGGCGGAAGGAGGTGCCGGAATCCAGTGGCGGGGATGACCGCGGATGCCATATACCGTTGCCCCCGGCGCTGGCGCCGGTCACGGAGATGAGCATGTCGGCAACCGCACTTGAGCAAGCCCTCGAAGCCTTCCGCGCGGCCGAGCGGGCGATGGGCGCCGAGCGGCGCAAGGACGACAAAGGGCTGCCGACGGACAAGGCAGCCGCGGCACAGGCGAAGCGCCGGGCGGCCCAGCAGGTCGGGGATGCCGCCGCGGCCCTGGTGAAGGCCGACCTGTCGGAGCGCCAGCGGCGCGATGTCAAGCGCGCTCTCGACTACCTGCGTCTCAGCGCCCAAACCAAGCGCCCGGGCGGCGGAGAGAGTGCCGGTTGATCCGAAGCCCGCAACGGTCAGCTCCGTAGACTCTCGGTTCCATCGTGCTGCTCCACCAGCTTGGTGCCCGGCTTGGTGAAGGGGTAAATGAGCCTTAACCTTCCTGGAGCAGTTCGACCTCGACGAACACGATGTCCGCGCTTCCATCGTTGATGACGTTATGGCTGACCCCGGCTTTGCGGAAATAGGAACGTCCGGGCTCGAGTGGGAACTGCCGTGCAGTGCCGTCTGGGTCCACGATGTGGAAGGTGCCAAGCGTAATTGGCACGATCACATAGTCGTATTCGTGAACGTGCGCTCCTGTTTCGGCGCCGGGCACGAGGCGCCACTCAGTCACACGGGTGCGCTCGTTCTGAACATGCGATACTGAAACAGCCTGCGGTCGTGTGCTCATCGCTACTCCCTTTGTTCCCCAAGTGTAGCGCGCGGAACCGAATACGCCAATGAGCTCTGGGACCAAGCCCTGTGAGACGCCCGAAATGAGGAAGCCGCACCGCAACATCCGAGCCGCCACGCTGTTGACTCGGTGCCCCTATCTTACAGGGGCATACCTGCCCCTAGAAGCCCTAGGGGCAGACGCTGCCGACAGCGTTAAGCCGCAGCACAGAGACCGCGCCCGCGATGCGCGGTCTCGCTGTTTCTGGGCGCCTTTATGTCGGTAGATTCCCAACGCTTCGGAATGCCGGTCTGAGGGAGCGTTGCGGTGTGCGGGTGGGGGTGTGCCGGAAGGGTTCCCAGACCCCAGGGTACCCTTGGCTTCAGCCAGTGGCACAGGTGGCGTGGGGGAGTCTGGTAACGTTGCGACGGCTCTACCTGACGCTCTGGGGCGTTGAATTGCCGCTGTTTCTGGACAGTTTCGGGACGTTGTGCGTCATTGCGTGGAAAGCTGTCACGGGGCAGCGCGCAACGCTGCCTCGATGCGATCCCCGCCCTGTGCGTTCCTGGCTGTGGCGGTTTCGGACATCCGGCGCAGGCGTTCGGTCCGCCGAAACATCGCTTCCCCGCGCTGGTGGGTCTGGGCAGCGCGGTTGAGGGTCAGCGCCGCTTGCGTGCGCGCCCGTATAACGGCCGTTCCGCGCCTTGGCGTCTCGCGGCTCTTCATGGTCTCCTCCCTGATCGTCGCAGGTGAAACAGGCGAGGTTCAGCTTGGTGCCGGGTGCATGTCCTTCTGGGCGTGAGGTGCGAGGCCCGCACCTTGTGCTTCAAGGGGGGATGGGGCTAAAACCCTCTCTGTAGAAGGCACCTGCTACCGACGCCGGGAGCGGGTAATTGGGCCACTCTAGAAGAAAGAGCGTCCACGATGCCCCGGAGCTGGGTGCGGGGGCACAGAGTTGCTCTGGTGCATGGAGGGTGAGCGCAAAGCGCGACCTCGCTTCGTTGCTCTTCAAGCGAGGCGGACGGACTCCGGCCGTCCGAGGTCCAGTATTCGGTTGAGCACGTTGACGGCAATCTGGGTCTCGACCCGCTGCGCCGGTCGGGCGTAGGCATGCAAGGTATCGCCGATGATCCGCTTGTATCGGCTCATCGCCCCCTCGGCGTTGGCCCTGGCATTGTAGCCCGAGGTTCTCTGCCACCCCATGCGCCCGCGCTCGGCGATGACCTGGAGATGCCGGTCCCGCTGGCTCGGGTTGGTGCCGGCCGAGGGGCTGAGCACGGCCGTCGAACGCGGCGGTACGACAACCGCGGCTTTCGGATGGCGTTCGGTCACGGTACCGTAGACATCGTCCTGGTCATAGGCGCCGTCCGCTATAATCGCGGCAATCGGCTCCTCGACCTGGTCCAGCAGGGGCCCGAGTCCGGCGGCATCATCAACCTCCTTGCCGGTCAGGGTCGACGCGACGATCGTGCCGGTTTCGGCATCGACGCCCAGGTGAAGCTTGCGCCACGCCCGGCGGCGTTGCGTCCCATGCTTTTCGACCAGCCACTCGCCCGGCCCGCTCAGCTTCACGCCGGTGCTGTCGACCAGCAGGTGCAACGGTCCCCTCGCCGTGCGTGCCGCCGGCGCAACCACCAGCCCGCTAGCCCGCCGGCTCAGGGTGGAGTGGTCCGGCACCGGCAGATCCAGTCCCATCAGCCCGAGCAGGGAGCCGACCAGTCCCTCGGTCTGGCGCAGCGGTTGGTGAAACACCGCCCACAAGACCAGCGCCGTCTCGATCGCCAGGGCCGAGTAGCGCGCCTGACTGCCCGGCGTGGCCCGCGGCGGCGCCCGCCACGCCTTGATGGCCTCTGGAGTAAACCGGATCGTCAAGGAGCCGCGCTGCGCAGCCCGGCCTCATAGGCCGGCCAGTTCGTCACCCTGTAGCGGGTTCTCGGAATCCGGTGGCGGCGGTTGGCATTGTGCTTGTGCGGCATGCTCAGGCGGATCGATCAGGAAGGGACACGCCTCCTATCCGACTACGTCCATGCTGGCAACCACGCCATCCCTGCACCAAAGCAGCGGCGCGCGGCCTCCTCCTGGAGCGCCGAGCTGGGGAGCGCGCCGACCACCATGCCGCTCCCGATGGCGAGGCATAAGAGGCAGCCGGTGGCAAGACTCTGTTTTCTTGAAGCGATTATCCGCGATGATGTGCAGAAACGTTGAATAACGCAACCCACCGCGTTCACATTTCCAGCCGTCGGCGTGCCTCGAAAAATATTTTGGAATCCAAAGAAAATATCGCTCGAAATTTTTTGCAGTGCACTCATATCTAGAAGGATTATCTTTCTGAAGCTATGGATGGAGCCGGCGTGACCCTCAAGGATACCAGTCCGGCCGCGTGCGGAAATTTCACCGACCGCTGGATACGCGTCGCCTTTCTCAACGGCGAACTGGCCGCCGCCGCCGGGGTCGCGCGATCGTCGAACCCACATCCGGCAGGCAGCGCCTCCGCCCGAAGCTGGCTTGCCGGCTGGCGCACCCGCACCGCGACGGCCCCGACGCCGCCCGAACCCTTGGCCGCGTGGCGGCCGTCACGACACGAAGGCGACACGACAATGGATCTGATAGAAAAGCTTCCCGGACTGGCCGATGACGATCTCGGCACCCTCGTCACCAACGCCGAGCGACTGGCGCACAGCGGCACGCCGAAGCAGCAGAAGGCCGCCCAGGCGATGCTGCCTGCCATTCAGGCCGAAGTCGACGCGCGGCGGGAAAGAAAGGCGGCGATGGCACCGCCCAAGCGTACGCCGCGCGCAGGCCGAAAGGCGGCTGCGCCCTCGCAGACCGCCTGACGCGGGACAATGGCCGGAGGTCGTCGATGGACATCCCGAAATACCATGTCGGACAGATCGTCCATTTCGCCGCACCGGAGGTGAAACGTGGCGCGCCGGGCGCGGCCCATCGCGTCGAGCGTCTGCTCCCGCCCGACAGTGGCGAACACCAGTACCGGATCAAGGCGGTGGATACCGGCCGCGAACGGGTCGCCCGCGAGGGCCAGATCGACGGACAGATCGCGGTCGAGGCGCTCGCCCAAAGCCTCTATGAGGCCGGCAATACCACGAACGTCCCCTGGGCGCGACGCGACCGCATCGTCCGCGATGCCTGGATCAGGCAAGCGCACGCCCATCTCTCGAACGAAACAGAGAACAACTGAGCGGCCCGCCGCCGGGAGACCTTCCATGAAGGCCTCGGAACGCCAACCTTTGTGCCTTCTCTCGCCGGATCGCCGGCCGAGCGAGCATGCAGCTGCCGCGAGCGACGCCATGGGTGGCCATGCTCCGCCGATGCAGAGCGATGAGGACTATCGCATCGCCGCTGGCCTTGCTCACCGCCACACGGCGTGAGCATTGCGCCGTCGAAGTGATGTGACGCCGGCACGACTCCGTGCCGGCCATGCCGAACAGGAGATGTCCATGCCCACAGGCACCGTGAAATTCTTCAGCACCACCAAGGGCTTCGGCTTCATTGCGCCGGACGACGGTACGGCGGACGTCTTCGTCCACATCTCCGCCGTTGAACGCGCCGGCATCGGCAATCTCAACGAGGGCCAGAAGCTCTCCTACGAGGCCGTGCGCGATCCGCGCAAGGGCAAGGTTGCCGCGGAGAACCTGCGCGCCCTCTGAGCGCTGCGGATCCGACGACCGGAAGGGCGGCTTCGGCCGCCCTTCGCGTCTCTTTCCATACCGAAACAACAGGTCGGCGGGCGGCGCCCGCACCGATCGGAGGATTCACATGACCGACACATCACCCCTTGCCAGGACGACACCCGCGCCGCGGCACCGGCCTCAGGCCGTCGGCGCCCATCCTGTTCCTTCCCGCGCACCGGAGTGGCCCCGCCTCACCCAGCGCGAGGTGCGCCAGATCGTGCTCGATATCCTGGGCTGAGCCGGCGCCCCGGTCGTGTTGCAATGGCCGACCGTGTCGAGGCCGTCGTGGCGCTCGCCTACGAGTGCCTGTCCGGTGCCATCGCATACGAACGCACGGACGGCGGCCGGCCCAGGCCCCGCCCGTCCGTGAACCTCTTCATCACGCGGGAACGGGCCGTTGGCGTTCCGCGGGGACCTGCGCATCGACGATGCACCGGTCGGCTTCCGAGCGACGCTGTGCCGCTGCGGCGCCAGCAAGAACAAACCCTTCTGTGACGGGTCCCACGCCGAGGCCGGTTTTGTCGCGACCGGCGAGCCGCGGAATTAAGGAGACCTCGTGACCTTGGCGGCGCGCGACGGGACCATCGACATCGCTCCGCAGCACAACGGACCCCTGAGGGTCGACGGCAACCTGGAGGTCTGCTCCGGCACCGGCCGGACGGTGCTGCGGACCACCCAAGCTTGTCATGCACCAGACGCAGCGTTTCGATCCGATTCCCGGTGGATTGGAGTTCCCGCCGGGCATCCTGCGTCCTGGCGTTCTGAGACTGGATCGCGATGAAGCCGGTGATGACCTGAAGGTTGTTCTTCATCCGGTGCTGCAATTCCCGAAGAAGACGCTGCTTCCCGTCGACGGTCGCCTCCAGTTTGGGGAGCAGATTCAGCCGCTCGACCGAGGAAGCGAGGAGATTCGCATAGCCGCGGAGGAAGTCGATGTCGGTCTGGGCAAATGCACGCGGTGTGCGGCTGTCGACCTGGAGGATGCCATACGGTGGCTTCTTTCCCGAGCCGAGGATGGGGACGTTGCCGAGGGACCTGACGCCGTGTTCCCGGATGAAATCCGGGATCGTAAGGTTGTGCTCGCTCTCGATATCCAGGCAAACGGGCGGTTCGCCGGTATCGATCGCTTGTGTTTCCAAGGAGCCTGGCTCCTCCGGAATCGTGAGATGGCCGGTGATGCCGCGCTTCCAGCCCGCGCCCGCGCGCACCAACAAGGTGCCGCCCTCAGGTTGCAATTCCATAACTTTGGCGAGGTCGGCGCGGAGGCCCGGACCGACGAGGCGTCAGGCTTCCTGAAGTATGGTCCGGAGACTGTCGGCCTTGAGAGCAAAGCCGCCGAACTCCAACAACACCGTCCGTTGGACGTTGAGTTCTTCCCGTGTTGCCTTGGATCCGTCGCTCATGGGCCGACCCGGCACGCTGGCGGCTTGTCCCCCGACGAATAGGTTGTCCCTGCGGCGCTCGCCCTTGTTTGGCTCCGACAAACAGCCGGGTCCCGATCGTTCCCCTGCATTTGGGGGTCGGTTGGCGTGCGGCCGGACCTGTTGCACCGAGCAGGACAATGGAACCAGCCAATGCGCCGGCCTCACTTCGACGGCTAGTCAGGGAAAAATCAGGCCATGGACAAAGCGCAGCTTCCCCATGACCGTCGGAGCCAGGACGAAAGGATAGAGGTCAGGCAGACCCATGCTGTGGTTGAGGCTGTTGACCCCATAGATCAGCGGCAGCCATGTCTGGATCAGAGCGTCGAAGTCCGACTGACAGTAGGGATCGAAATCGATCTCCATGGCGAGCGCCGGATCGGTTCCTCCTCGCGGCCGGACACGCAGACCGAACGCGTATGCCGTCTCCAGAGTGTCCACGATGTGCAGGTAATGCGCCCAGGTCTCGGCGAAATCCTCCCAGGGGTGAGCGCTGGCATAGCTGCTGACGAAGTGCTGCTGCCAGTCGGCAGGGGGACCCTGCGCATAATGCGTTTTCAGGCTTGCCTCGTATTCCCTGCGCTCGTCGCCGAACAGGTCGCGGAACGCCGCAATCCAGGGGCTGCTGTGGACCAGCCGGTCCCAGTAGTAATGCCCGACCTCGTGGCGAAAATGTCCGAGCAGCGTGCGGTACGGCTCAGCCATGTCCTGACGCTGGCGCTCCCGCTCGGCATCGTCGGCCTCGGCGATGTCGATGGTGATCAGACCGGCCGCGTGACCAGTGACGATCTGCGTGTGGTCCCGGACCATCCGGTTCGAATTGGCGAGGAAATCAAAGGCGAGCCCCATCTCCGGATCGTCGAATCTGCTCGTCAAGGGCAGGCCGAGCCTCAGGAGCCCGTAGACGAGACGGTGCTTGGCGGCTTCCAAGCGCTGCCAGCGTAGCCGGTTCTCCCATCGATCAAGGTTGGGGATCGTGCGGTTGAGACGGCAGGCTTGGCAGAAGGCAACGGGGCTCTCGACCGGAACCAGCCAGTTGCATGCGTCATGGGCGGCATTGGCACAGAACCGGGACGGCCGAGTGGGAGCCGCCAGAGGACGCCAGCGGTCTCCCTCCAGCGGGGCAAGGGCACTCAGGACCGCAAGGTCAGGAAGGTAGCCCAGGAAGTGTCCGCAGCGTTCGCACCGGGTGTTTGCGAAATACACCATCTGGCCGCAGTGCTGGCAATGGAAGACGTTCATGAGGCAAGCCCGCGGCCGGCGTCGCCTGCGGGATCGCCCGGCAACGCTGAATCACGTGAGACGACGTCCATGTAGGCTCCGGTGAGATCCGCTCCCTGCGGGTCGGCTTTGCCCAGCTTTTCTGGAGACGCGAAAAGGGCACAGGAAATTCCGGTGCACCCTTCGCTGAAACAGAGCTCAGTGACTCAGACGGCCCTAAGGTCCTCGGCCGAGGTCTTGCCGCGCTTGGGGTCGCGCTGCTCCTCGTAGGAGACCTTCTGGCCCTCATCCAGGCCCTGCATGCCGGCGCGTGCAACCGCGGACATATGGACGAAGACGTCCGAGCCGCCGGTGTCCGGCTGGATGAAACCGTAGCCCTTGGTGCGGTTGAACCACTTGACGGTGCCAATGGTCATCGCTGTCCTCCTGTGATGCGGGTGGCAACCCGCCACGGGCGGGGTGCATCAGACTGTGTTCCAGGAATAGCACAGCGATTTCTTGTCCGAAGGCCGTGCAGGCCGAATGCCTGAAGCAGAATGACCAAACCAATATGGGGCGCAAGACAGCCGGATACTTTCCACCATTAGAGGGTTAGCCCGCCGATCATGTGCGGAAGAGCGCCGACGATAGCTATGGCGAGCTGCATGAAGGCGCTTCACGGTGGCGGGCGATTGGTTCGCCGCTGTTGGCATTTCCAGGCCTGCATGTACCGATGCGCACAGAATAACCTTCTACGCATCTTAAATAACTGCCCGCCACTTTCCATATGGATACGGTCAACGACACATACAGAGGCGTTCTCTGCATGCGTTTTCCTCATCGCGGAGCAAAGCCATGAAGCCGCACAGACAGAAAATCCTGGAATGGTACGCCGATCCGATGTTTCTGATTCCAATTGCGGTAATATTGGCCATGGCTGTGTGGACCATTTTGCGCAATGTTGGTTATTAATTCAGGGGAATATCAATTAATATCCGCTGAGCCTCCCAGTCACGAGGCAGGGTTCGTTCAGCTTTACACAAAGAGCCCGTCATGGCCACGTTGAGATTAAATGCGCGCAGTCAAAGTGATGATCGTGCCCCAAGGGGAGCGGCGCGATACAGCTTGTGCTATGTGTTGGGTGGGGACTGCTACTATGAGCTCCACGCCCGAATGGTCGAGGCCCAAAGGCGCGTTCTTGCCCTTGTCGGAGCGGGGGCTACGGACTTTTCACTGCTCAGATCAAACGGGGTCGAGATCGCCAACCATGATGATCTCATCCGCCGCGCACAAGCCGCCTCCATGGATAGAACTCACAGTTAAGGCATGTGACCACACGTCTTCGTGTTCTGGTCGCCTCTAAAGAACGGTCTCGAGATGGCTTCAGCCACCGGCTGGTCCGGTAAACAGGGTGCGGCCGCTGCTCCGGTCGGGTGCGATGGACAACACTCGTGAAATCAGGAGGCTGCTGAGGCTGGTCTTTGGTGGAGCGGCCGCTGCGGTCGCGCAATACCTTGGCCTGCGGGGGCCGAGTTCCGGCGCCGGACAGCACGGAAACACCGATAGTCGATCCTGGGAGGACGCTGCGGCACGCGCTGCCTTGGCAGCCAGCCGTTGCCGCCGCGCGGTCAGCAAGGCGAGCACCGAACGTGAACGTCTCATTGCGGAGATCCTTCGCTACGATCAAGCGCGTGAGGTTCTTATCGCTCGCGAAGTCAGCGAGCCCGATGGCGCCAAAAGAGATGAACTGCGCCGTTCCTTGAGGATGCTCGACGACCGGTTGACCGCGTGGCTCAATGAGTATGACGCGCTCACTGCGTGCATCGCCGACCTCGGATCCGGCCTTGCCTTTCTCGAGGCGCTGGCCGGCGGGGGGGGGGCCGCACGCATGGAGGCCAAGTGGACACCGCTGCGGATGCCGACGTGGCTCGTCATCTTGAAGCGCTCGGGCTCCTTGCACGGCCCACGACTCTGGTCGAGCTGAAAGCGGCATACCGAGCCCGGCTCAAGGCGGTGCATCCGGACGTCGGCACACAACCGTCGACGGAAGCCGCGGCTGCGGCCATCGTCGCTTTTGCCGAACTGCGAAAATATTTCGCGCATTGCTGACGTTATGCGCAACAATAAAGCTGCATGGTCATAATATCCATGCGCGGCATGACAGGATTTTCGCAACCAACCCCATATGAATCGTGATGCGGTAATTCGCAGGAAATTTCATCGCCGCAGATGGGAGGGTGTGATGGTTGACGCTGTGATTGGATCTCCGCCACAAGAAGCACGCGGCATGACCGAGCTTCCGGGCAGGGCCGTGACCGATGCTGCCGCCCCGACTATTCCCGCAGAGGACCGCTGGATTGGAGCCGGCGAAGATCGCTCCTGGGACGCGGCCATGTCGGAAGGCTGGCGCTCGTCGCCACCCGTGCATCGCTCGCGGTAGAGCGAACTCCAGGAGAAGTCCGATGTCCTTACGCACTAGCCGCAAAACAGTGACGTTCTCCCGCCCCTTTTCGTTGACCGGGATCGACGGCGTGCAGCCGGCGGGCACCTATACGGTCGAAACCGACGAAGAGCTGATCGACGGTTTGTCCTTTCCCGTTTACCGGCGTGTCGCGACGGTGATCCTGCTGCCGGCAACAGCCGGCGGTCCGATCCTCTTCCAGGCGGCCACGATCGATCCCCTGGAGTTGGCCGAGGCCGAGCAGGATGACGCTGCCACCGCATAGATGGCGCCACCTGCGTCGCGACACAGGCGTGGCTTTGTGGTCTTCGGTTCGGGTGGAAGCCGCCGATCGGCCGGTTGGACCGGATATGACGAGCACGCCGCGACCGTCAACGCTGCGTCGATACGGGGGCAGGGCCGGTGTGGCCATGTCCCGGCCCGTCCGGGAGTGACAGGCTTCTACAGCAAGCTTGACGGCCAGCCGGTAGCGCTCATCGCCTCCCAGATGGCCACCAAGGCGATCAGGGACAGCAACAGGGCTCCTACCAGCGCGGCGCAGAGCAGCGCGCCGTCTTCCTCCAAGTAGGCGAAGGCGATCAGGACGATCAGGAGGGCAGACGGGACGTTGCTCAAGGGGATGGGGATGAAGAGGCTCGCGCCAAGCAGCAGGACGACACCACCGACCACCCGCTTGGTCGCCTCGAACGGAGTGGCCCAGCGCGGGCGGATGAACCGTTCCAGGTATCGCAACACCGGGACGGTCCGGCGGATGACCGAGGCGAGCCGCCGCATCTCGAAGGGACGGAATGCGACGCGCAGCGGGAATACGGGGCCAGGACGATCCAGGATCATCTGGAAGGCAACGATCGTGAGCAGCACGCCGACAATCGCCGACACCCCCGGAAGCAGGCCGAGGAGCGCCAAGAGAAGGAGGATGACGCCAAAAGAGCGATCCCCGAGCCTGCCGGTTAGCCAGCCCAACGTGACGTGCTCCGCGGGTGCTTCTCCGAGAACGTTGTTCAGCACCACGGAGGTGGGTACGCGCGGGATCATGACCGCGCCCCCCAACACGCTTGAGCTGTCAGAAGATGGGACCAGGTGGCTGGCACAAGAGGGTGAAACGCTCGGACAGGTAATGCCATCGATCAAACCGGGGATCTTGGAAACGGATGCTCGTTGGCTACGAGGCGTGGAGCGATCTGTTGGATGAGTGACGGAGCGAGCAAAACATGGGCGACGCCATGAACCCGTCACAGGTGGGTCTGTTCATCGCCGCCGCCTCTGTCGTCGCGGTTTCCATTACCCTATACCGGCGCGGCCGCCTCAGCGAGGCTGGTTTGGCCGGTGTGCTGATCGGCGTAGCCGCAGTGGTGACGTGGATGCTCTCCGGCCAGTGATGGGCGTCATCCGTAAGTCAGGCACGCCGTCAAGCGCAACGGAATGCTCATGCCAAGCTCCGCGTAGGCCAAGACAAAAGACGGCCAACCATGTTGGTGCCAGGGAACGCCCTGGAGACCGTCTCCGGCGCCGTCGGAAACCGGATCGCCAGCCACTATGCCGGACGGGGCGAGCAACGGAGGAATTGCCATGGGCACCGAGAAGGGCACGGAGCGTCACCGCCAACGGCGTCAAGCCCGTGGAAGCGAAAAAGCGGCGAACCGCCCGAACGGCGACACCGAGATGGATCGTGGTCCGGACCCGCTTCCCGTGAGACCCGACATGGTGCTGGGCCTCTGGACGTCCTGGATGGAGGCCAACGCCGACGCCGTCCGGAACTGGAGCGAGGCCGGCAAGCCGTGGTGGCAGGTCGCGCCCGACGATCTCGTCGGCAACATGCTGGAGGCCGGAACCCGGCAGCTCAATGACATCCTGGCCGAGGACCCATTGCTCCGTTCCATCGACGGCTTGTGGAACGCCAACCCCTTCCGCACGATCGTGCCGGTCGACTGGGCGGAAGTCGCCCGCGCGCTCCGGACGGTGTGGATCCTGTCGCTCAACCGGCCGGACAAGACCGTCCGGAAGGCCGCCGATGTCCAAGCGGCTGTTTGGCAAGCGGCCATGGAGGCCTGGAACGACGCCGGCCGCCGCTGGTGGGGCATGGGCGATGGCAAGGCGGCAGACGGGCTCAATTCCGGCCCAGCGGCGGATGGCGACAAGCGCTTTGCCGCCCCGGAATGGCATGCCAACCCGGCCTACCGCACGCTCAAGGAGATGTACCTGCTGGCCTCCGACTGGCTGCTGGAGCAGGGGGAGCACGCAGAGGATATCGACGAGGCCGAACGGCAGCGGCTGAACTTCCATCTCCGCCAGTTCGTTGATGCAATGAGCCCGACGCTGCTGCTGTTCTCCAATCCCGCCGCCTTGCGCCGGGTTCTGGAAACGGGCGGCGCCAGTCTGGCCGACGGTGCGCGCAACCTGCTCTCGGATCTGAAGGAAGGCCGCCTCAGCATGGTGGATGCCACGGCCTTCGCGCCGGGGCGCAACTTGGCGACGACGCCCGGCAAGGTGGTCCATCGCAACCGGCTGATCGAGTTGATCCAGTACCAGCCGGCGGCCGGGACGGTGCACGCGGTGCCGTTGCTGATCATTCCGCCGTGGATCAACAAGTACTACATCCTCGACCTGCAGCCGAAGAACTCGATGGTGCGCCACCTGGTCGACCAGGGCTTCACGGTGTTCGTGATCTCGTGGAGGAATCCAGACGCCTCGATGGACGACGTCACCTTCGAGGACTACATGGACTTCGGCCCGCTCGAGGCCGCCGACGTGGTGCGCGACATCACCGGGGCCAAGTCCCTCAACGTGATGGGATACTGCATCGGCGGCACGCTCCTTGCCATCACGCTCGCCTGGCTCGCCGCGAAGGGCGACACCCGGTTCGGCGCCGCCACCTTTATGGTGTCGCTTCAGGATTTCTCCCACGTCGGCGATACCGCGGTATTTCTGGGCGAGCCGACGATCGACTTCATCGAACAGCAGATGATGGAGCGCGGCTATCTCGATAGCCGGGAGATGAGCAACATGTTCAACCTCCTGCGCTCCAACGACCTGATTTGGTCGAATGTCGTCAACAACTATCTCATGGGCAACAAGGCGCCGGCTTTCGACCTGCTGTACTGGAACAGCGACGGCACCCGCATGGCGCGGGCGGCGCACAGTTGGTATCTCCGCAACACCTATGTCGAGAACAATCTGATCGTTCCCGGCCGGGTCAAGCTCAAGGGCGAGGCCATCGACCTGGGGCGTATCCCACAGGACGTCTACGCGGTCAGTGCGGAGAAGGACCACATCGTGCCCTGGGACGCCGCGTGGCGCGTCACCCAACTGCTCGAAAGGAGCAATGTGCGCTTCGTGCTGGCGTCCAGCGGGCACATCGCCGGCATCATCAACCCGCCCGGCGGCAAGGGCACCTATTGGGTCGACGAGGCTGGGGAGCCCGGCGCCACCGCGCAGGCATGGCGCGAGAACGCCACCGCGCTCATCGGCAGTTGGTGGACGGACTGGACGGCGTGGCTGGCCGAACGGTCGGGGCGAAAAGGAAAGCCGCCGACGCTGGGCAGTGCTGCGCATCCCCCGCTCGAGGACGCGCCCGGCACCTACGTACTGGAAAAGTGATTCTGCATCGCTGCCAAGCGTCCCCGCCGGCAGGCGGATGCGGCCGTACCGCGGGAGATATCAAGACCAAAACCCGTTCATCGCCCAGGCGACGAGGATCGCCATGAGCGCAAGGAGAAGCCAATGGTCGGTGGTGCCCGTGCGGCGACTCTGTCCGCCGGCGTCTCCATGGATCGTCGTGGCGGAGCCGCCCTTGGGCAAGAGCCTCACCAAGCGATCCGCGATCGTGACGGCATCCGGAGTTTCCAGCTGTTGTCCGGGAAGCCGGCGAAGGATGGCGGCGAGTGCTGAAGCCGCGGTGTCCCTCGGCAACACCGCCAAGTGGGCCGCTTCCTCCCAGGGATCGATATCAAGCCGTGCCAGCGCCGAGAGGACGCTGAGTGGAGTTCCGTTCTTCTCCTGCCATACCGGGGCGGACAGGAACTCGCCCAAGTCGGAGTGGTGCAGGGTATATTCAGCGCGTAACGGCATGCCAATCTCCCATAAAGTCCCGTTCTCATGTTATTATATATGATGATTTTCCAAAAAATCAGCGGTGTGCTGGTGATGGAGCTGAAATCATCAAATGGTATAGATTGTGAATGTGTGCGCTTGCACTCTGATGGATATTTTTCTGCAACGATGGCGACGTATGGTCTGTGGGCGTTGCGTACAGGCCTCTGATCTGTGAATGACGCCAAGCGCCGTTTTGTCCTTCGCCCCAGTACTGCAGCAACGAGCTTCGCAATTCGTCGGCTGACTGCATAGGCGAAGACCGTCAATCGGGTGGCGGAGCCTCGTCGCGGTGCTGGCGCAGTTCCGGCGCACCACGCGAGGGCTCGTTGTGCCGTCGCTCGTAGACACCGCCGTCGCCCGCGACCCGCACCCCCTGGACCACCCGCCGCGTTCTGTCGTCCGAGGCGCCGAGGCTGCGCAGGGCATAGTCCATCAGCCCGAAGGCGAGCTCGCGCTCGCCCATGATCGCCACGCCGACCCCCTGCCGCTCCAGATGGGCGACCTCGGCCTCGCTGTGGGTACGCACCGCCGTATCGATGTCAGGGTTGATCTGGCGCGCGAGATCGAGAAGGCGCCGCGTCTGGTAGCCCTCGGGCGTGGCGATCACGATGAGGCGCGCCCGCCGGGCGCCGGCGGCTTCCAGAACGCCCGGTGTCGTCGCATCCCCATAGACCGCCAGCACGCCGCGCTCACGCAGCGCCTCGACCCTCCGGCGGTTCTGATCGATGACCACAATCGGCAGGTTTTGGCTCTTCAGGCCCTTGCCGACGACGCTCCCGACCCGACCATAGCCGACAATGATCGCATGATCGCGCGGGCCGTCGTCGTTAACCGGGGGCAGCGCCGACAGGCTGTCGTCGCCCCGGCGCTCGAGGCGGCCCAGCATGCCCGGCCGCATGCGCAGCCAACCGGAGAGCCGGCCGAGGCCGGCGAACACCAGCGGGTTGAGCGTGATCGACAGCAGCGCGCCCGCGAGGATCAAGTCGCGCCCCTCCGGCGGCAGGAGCCCAAGCACCACCCCGAGCCCCGCCAGGATGAACGAGAACTCGCCGATCTGCGCCAGACTCGCCGACACAGTGAGCGCGGTCGATGCCGGATAGCCGAACGCCAGCACAATCCCGAACGCCGCCAGCGACTTGCCAAGAATAATGACCAGGACGACTGCGAGCACGGCGAGCGGCTCGCGGACCAGGATCGTCGGGTCGAACAGCATGCCGATCGAGACGAAGAACAGCACCGCGAAGGCATCCTTCAGCGGCAGCGAGTCGGCCGCGGCCTGGTGGCTGAAGTCGCTTTCGCTCAGGACGACGCCGGCGAAGAAGGCCCCGAGCGCGAAGGAGACGCCGAACAGCTCAGCCGAGCCGAAGGCGATACCGAGCGCGGTCGCGAGCACCGAGAGCGTGAACAGCTCGCGCGACCCGGTCCGGGCGACCTGCACCAGGAGCCACGGGATCGCACGCGTGCCGACCACCACCACAAGAGCCAGGAACAGTCCAACCTTGCCCAGCGTCACCGCCAAGGTCACGGCGAGATTGTCGCCGCCGTCATGCCCCGCCACGCTGCGCGGACCGTCGCCGAGTACCCCGGCCAGCGCCGGCAGCAGCACTAGCGCCAGCACCATGGCGAGATCCTCGACGATGAGCCAGCCGACGGCGATCCGGCCGTTCGCCGAATCGAGGATGTTGCGTTCCTCGAGGGCGCGCAGCAGCACCACGGTGCTGGCGACCGAAAGCGCCAGTCCAAACACCAGACCCGCACCGAACGGCCAGCCCCAGATGTGTGCGACGCCGATACCAAGCGCCGTCGCCATCGCGATCTGGCCGAGGGCGCCGGGGATCGCAATGGTGCGGACGGCGAGCAGATCCTTGATCGAGAAATGCAGCCCGACGCCGAACATCAAGAGAATGACGCCGATCTCGGCAAGCTGGGCGGCAAGCAGCCTGTCGGCGACGAAGTCGGGCGTGAACGGGCCGACCGCGACGCCGGCCAGCAGATATCCGACGAGGGGAGGCAGCTTGAGCTTGTTGGCGAGGAGGCCACCCAGGAAGGCGAGAACCAAGCCCATGACGATGGTGGCAATGAGCGTTGTCTCGTGCGGCATGAAGATCCTTGTCCGGTCCTGGACGGAACGTCCCGTGATTGAGCCGGCTCTGCAGATATGGTGGCTGCTCGACGAACGGTCAGCATGATGCACGGCCGGAGAGGGGTGCCGGGGCCGCTGCTGGGCATGCGGGGAAGATGGCGGCAAAGGCGATAGCTGTTCGTCTGCGCCCTGGCGTGCGACACCACGCACTCCCATATCCATTGCATGGTGATGATCAAATATAGAGCCCGCTTTGACTTCGATGGCTGGATGGTCATCGATACCGCCGTCGTGAACGGCGAACTGGTCAGTGAGGCGGTTCGACGCGGCCTATCCTTCGGTGAGGCCGCACAATTGGCAGAGTCCTTTAGCAGGCTGCTGAAAAAGGCCCTTCCCGGCGCGGTGTGGTTGTGATTCGCTGGCTTGGCGGTGGTCAGGCGGGGGCACGGGGATGCGGGGACGGCAGTCGCATCAGAGCACGATGTTCAGCTACGTGTCGCTGGAGGAGCGGGTTCCGGCCAAGCATCCGTTGCGGGCGATCCGGGCGGTGGTGGACGAGGTGCTGGCGGGCATGGACGCGGGTTCGCCGGGCTCTACGCCGGCACCGGGCGCCCCTCCATCCCGCCCGAACAAGTGCTCAAGGCGCTGCTGCTGCAAGCCTTCTACTCGATCCGCTCGGAGCGCCAACTCGTCGAACAGCTCGATTTCAACCTGCTGTTCCGCTGGTTCGTCGGCCTGGGTATCGACGATCCGGTCTGGCACCCGACGGTGTTCACCAAGAACCGCGACCGCCTGCTCGCCGGCAACGTGGCGCACGCCTTTCTCGGTGCCGTGGTCGCCCACGCCAAGGTCAAGGGCCTGCTCTCGGACGAGCATTTCTCGGTGGATGGCACACTGATCGAGGCCTGGGCCAGCGTGAAGAGCTTCCGCCCCAAGGACGGCGGCGGCGAGCCGCCGGGACCAGGGCGCAACGGTGAGCGCGACTTCCATGGCGAGCGGCGCCGCAACGACACGCACGCCTCCGTGACCGATCCCGAGGCCAAGCTGTTCCGCAAGGGCCGCGGCAAGGAGGCCAAGCTCAGCTTCATGGGCCACGTGCTGATGGAGAACCGCAACGGCTTGGTGGTCGGAGCGACGCTGACGCAGGCCAGCGGCACCGCCGAGCGGAGCGCCGCGCTGGAGCTGATCGGCGCCATGGAGGGCCGGCACCGCATCACGCTGGGCGCCGACAAGGGCTACGACACGGCGGCTTTCGTGGCCGATCTGCGGGCGCTGAAGGCAACGCCGCACGTGGCGCAGAACACCTCCGGACGGCGCTCGCGCATCGACGCGCGTACCACTCGGCATCCCGGCTATGAGATCAGCCAGCGGTGCCGGAAGCGGATTGAGGAAGTGTTCGGTTGGATCAAAACGGTGGCCGGCCACACCAAGAGCCGCTTCCGCGGCACGGCTCGGGTGGGCTGGGCCTTCACTTTCGCCACCGCCGCCTACAACCTGATCCGCTTGCCCAGGCTGCTGGAGGCCTCGCCATGACGGCGCGCCGCCCCTGCGCTGTGCTCGGCAAATGGCGGCTCACCGAAGCCGACCAGTGGGACCGGGACTATCTCGATCTGGTCGAGCCGGCCTACATCCGCTTCGACGCGGACGGACGCGGCGAGATGGTGTTCGGTGCCCTTCAGGCGGGTCTGGAGTGCGAGACCGCCGTCAGCATCATCTTCTTCGACTTCGAGGGCTGCGACGAGATGACCCCCATCCGCGGCACCGGCAACGCCGAACTGGCCGAGGATGGAAGCTTGGAGGTCGAGATCAGCTTCCACCTCGGCGACGCGATCCTGCTCAAAGCCCAGCGCTGGTAGTTTTTCAGCAGCCTGCTAGGGCCTGTTGACATTCAGGGACGGTGGGGGATTCCCAAGGGCGCGGAAATTTGATTCAAGGCTACCGAAAGGAAGGTGGCCTTGGATCGGATGGTGTTGCGTGATGGCCAGTGGGAGCG
>Ga0196970_1000669_pt1 | contig 35026 bp, 20 predicted proteins | sample S1v_513CmetaG_FD_148672 | JGI IMG/M metagenome (GOLD analysis project Ga0196970, IMG submission 148672) | Soil microbial communities from Anza Borrego desert, Southern California, United States - S1+v_5-13C | ecosystem: Environmental > Terrestrial > Soil > Desert | place: USA: California... | reverse complement strand
ATAAGCTTCGGGCGTCGGGTAGCGCCTGGACACGATCTCATCCAGTTGCGCTTCGGTAAACTGGCCGCGTGGCCGAAAGCCGTTGTACCAGATATCGAACGGCTCAAGCGGACGGCCGAGGCGCTGCTCGATGAGCGCGGCCACCTTCGGCACGAGCGGCGACGAAACCACCGTTTCAAGCATCTTCCGCACGCGCTCTTCGGGAATTTGTCTGTCTTCGTCGAAGCGACGGGCAATGAGCGTTGGCGCCGTCGGCGAGTATTCGTCGTACTTGCGCGATGCCTTGAACGTCCCGAGGAGCATGGCGTAACGAGTGTCAGGCTCAGCAGCGTTGGAAGGCTTGACGTTCTCCTTGCCGGGTACCTCGCCATCGTTCGCTGTGGTCGGCTTCACCTCGTTCGTGAACGGGTTCCAGTCCACGTTCGGATTGTCGATCACCGACGCGGGAATGGTCTGGGTCACGATGCGCTCCATGACCTTCTGGATCATGCGCTGCTTGGCAGGACCGTTCTGCTCGTCGGCGTAATCGCCCTTGATCTGGTCGCGCAGGTTCCAGTGCGACAGCAAACGGAGCTTCGGCGGGAAAAGCCGGGTGCCCTTGTCGTCAACCAGGTGGTGCATCCAGATGTTGTATTGCGCAATGTAGTTCTCGGCCTTCGCCATAGCCTCTGAAAGCTGCTGGCTGACAACGGCGGGCACTCGCTTCGAGAAGCTTTCAGCCAGGCGCGTTTCAGCCCATTGGCGGCGCGTCCAGTTCTGCCCTTCGGCAAGGCGCTGATCTAGCGTCGTCAACGGGAAATTGAGCAGAACGGTAAAGGCGAGCTTGTTCTGGAAGAAGTCGTCGCTGATGTGCGCGCTGGGATTGTAGGCCGCAAAGACTTCGTCGTACGGCATGATCGGCCCGCGATCAAGATCGGCATGCTGGCGGAACTCGCGCCCAATCTGATGCATGTGCCCGGCCAGCTTCTCGTAAAGGGACTCAAAGCGATCGAACATCGTATCGAGGTCTTTTTGAGTACCAGCGAAATTGGCCATAACAAAGGACTCGAACGCCTGGGCGTTGCCGTCTTCGGCACGCCAGAACTCGGCGACCTGCTTGAGGCCGCGTCGTGCACGCTCTCGCTGGTCCTCGCCGTACTTGGTGACCAGATCCTTCTCGAGCTTCGCGGTGGACGCGTTGATCCACGCGGGTTTCGTGGGGACGGCGGGCTTAACCGCAGCGGTCTTCTTTGCTGGTTTCGGCACAGCAGACTCCTGGCTGAAAAGCGGTGCGGCGGCGACGAGGGCCGCGGCGCAAGTGAACATACATGTTCTGATGAAGCGCAAAGTATTGCCTCCGGCGTTGAGTCAACTCCGAGGAAAAGACGGAACAGTATAGCCGGAAGATAGCAACGAATCGAAATCACCAAAAGGGAATGCCGGCAGGTTTCAGCTTCAGGCCTCAACGAGAGATGGCGGTGTGCTCGGAAACGTCCTATAATGCGCACGTTAGCAGCCGAACACCGGAGGTGCCGGGATGAAAGTCAGGCACGTAGCCGTAGTTTTTGCCGTTCTAGTGTTGACGCTCGCGGCAATCGCTCAGCAGCCAGCGCAGCAGACAGTTAGCGCTTATAAGACCTATTCATTCGTGCAGCCTTCTGCCCCACCGGCGGACCGCAAGGCCGAGGTCGCCTTCCAGAAGGTTGCTGACGACGTGCAGAGCTTCTTCCGCGCCAACAGGATCTCGTTAGCCACAGACGTGGTGCGTTCGACTGTACCGGTTCCGCTGAAACAGGTATTGGAGAACGCGAAGAACGCGGGTGCGGCCAGCGTGATCTACTCCACCGTGGAACTTCCGGGCAAGGCCATCAACGTGAAGACGGTGGCGTACGCCCTCGATGGCGCACAGATATGGGAGGCGAACGCTGGATGCGAACTGGCGGAAAGGGTGCCGCTCGACGTTTGCATGAAGGTGACTCTGGAAACTATGCATGAAGCGTTGAAGTACAGGATCAGCCAGCAGGATCTGCCAGTGATGGCAGCGGAGCAGAAGCAGCAATAAGGCGAAGATCGGAAGTAACGCCTTCGTGGCGAAGGATGCGTATCAAACGCAAAGTGGGTCGGCGAAAGCCGGCCCTTTTGTTGTTGCGCAACAGTTTTGGAAAGCGGCGCTTGCACTAACGCTTGAAACTGAAAAACACCACTCCGCTTAGTACGATGCCGATAATGATGATCATCGCCGGTCCGGACTCGTACATCGAGATCGCGACGTCTCTGATGGAGTGTTATGCGTACGTCAGATCGTATGAACTCATTGGGGCGCACCTTTGCCAGCAGACACTCTACTCTAATTCGAAGAAAAATCCAGTGCTGGAGGTTGCTTACGTTGGCGTTTCTTGTCGCGAAGAGCCGGCACTGGAAGTTCGGCGTGGATGGGCTTATCTTCATGACAGGCGACTTGCAGGCGCAGAAACTGCGCGGGTCGACACGGAGGTATCCGCGATGCGAATGAAGAATGTCCCCCGATGGATATGGCCGCTGGGATTGGCTGCCGCCGGGATCGGAGCCGCAGGCGCTGTTCTGCTTCGAGGCTGCTGGCATCGCAATATGAGCTGGCCCATTCGGCACGGGGAATATGCATACAGGACGTGCAATGATTGCGGCATCAACCGGCTTTTCGACGAGAATACGTTTCGTCTATTCGGTCCGTATGGGTACGACGTGGATGAACTGATCGCATTGCATCGCGTTGAGCGCATGAAACGAATGCGGAAGTCGGGGCTGAAGGAGACCGAAACTGAGGAGAGCCCCGCTACGGTCGCCAAAGACGGCCCGAAGACAGGAACAGAACAGATTTGATGTCTCGGGGCGCGCTGCCATACTCGCGCGCTACTTTGCCTTTGCTAACACGAGCGTGATGTCGTCTGGTTGCTCGGCTGCGCCAATCCAGTCGAGCACGGAGGTAGTGACTGCCTCAGCAATCCGGTCCAGTGGAAGGTTGCGCGTCTCCCGAACGACGTCGATAAGGCGCCTCTCACCGAATTCCCCAAATTCGTTCTCCGGCTCCGTGAGGCCGTCGCTGTAAGCGACGAAAAGGTCACCCGAGTGCAGTTCCACCGAGGCTTCTTCGTAAAGCATGTCGTCGAACAAGCCGACGACTGTACCGCCGGTATCCAGCTTCTCGATTGCACCACTGTGCCGCACGATAAAGGGAGGCAAGTGGCCGCCATTCGAGTAGGTTAATGTGCGCGTGTTGCCGTCCCAAAGACCGAAGAACATGGTGGCGTATTTTTCGGGCGGCGTACTGTGATACAGGTGCCGGTTGAGCAGCGAGAGCACCGCAGCCGGAGACTGAATGACAGTGGCTGGCATCAGCGAGGTGGAGCCGGCTGCGGCAGAAATCGCTGCGGCACCGGCTGCGACGAGTTGTTCACGCGCGGGGACGCGGCCCATCTCATAGACGCGGACTGCTGAGTGGATCGTCGCCATGAGCAGCGCGGCTGAGATGCCCTTGCCGCTAATGTCACCGACGGCAATGCCGAGCTTCTCGTCACCGAGTGAAAGGAAATCGTAGTAGTCACCGCTGACGGTACGTGCAGGGCGGCAGAGTCCGTGCGTCTCGAGCGAAGTCACATGCGCTATCTGGCGAGGGAAGAGCTGCGCCTGGACTTCCTGCGCGATCGCGAGTTCGCTTTCGATGCGTTGCTTTTCTTTCTGTTCCGCAAGCAGGCGCTCGAGCGATTGCGACATTGAGTTGAATGAAGTCTCCAACTCCGCGAGTTGGTCGCGGTTCCTTACCTGAATTCGGTAGCTGAGATCGCCACGGTTGATTCGTTGCGTGGCGCTGTATAGCTGATGGACCGAACCAGTCATTGTGCGCGTGAGCCGGACGCCAATGATGATTGCAAGTAGTTCCAACAACCCGAGTGCGATGGCTAATGCCGTCAGGAACACCAGGATTGCATTAGCATTGACACCCAGGTTGGCAAAGAGGCGCCGGAACAGAAGAGAAGGCCGCGTGCTAATGACGACTGCACCATCAATGTTTTGGCCACTATCCCAGTCCAGCAGAGAAATAGGAGCTCCGAAGTCTACTCCCCGATCGAGCCGAATCGCGGGTGCGGGCACGGAGCCTGCTCGCACGGACAGACTGTTTGCGCTGTTGTTTCCGCGATTCTCAACGTTTGAGGCACCGGAGGAATCGCCCGAACGTTGGATCTGAATGATGCCCTCAGTGATCGCGACTTCGCCCAGGTCCCCTACGATGGTGCCGAGCAGTGCGCCGTCCAGTGGGACCGAAGAGATCACTGTTACAGCGTTCTTTCCGGTGCCAACCTTTTTCGCAGCTCTGAGATGAAAAAGGCCGTCATCTTTAACGAGAGCGGACACATCACCTTCAACTGGTGGCTTCGCGGTGGGGTTCAGATTGCTGGCGACTGTGCCGGAATCGTCGGCTGCCGTAGCGCGATCTCTATACCAGACCGTCAGTTGTCGGCGAGGGAAGTGGCCGTTGCGGGGGACCGTGAGTACAAATTCAGCGGGAACTCCATTCTCATAACGCGTTGCGATCTGGTCTGCTAACGCGGTGTTTGCGCTTGCAAGATTCTCCAGGCGAGCACTGATATCAGAGGTAGCAAGGAAGGTGGCGAACTGGCCGGTGAAGAGGAACCCAGTCGCAATGGCTATGGCCAAAAGGAGTATGACGGGAATGACGCCAATAAAAATGTAGGTTACGATGAGGCGGTTACGAAGACTCCACATCAGCCTGCGGCGTACCCAGCGCAGCACCAGTAGAAAAAGCAGGACCAGAAAGGCAAACCCAACCAGGCCGATCCAGCCACCAAGGGTCTGTGCTGCGTTGCTCCACCCAATGATTCTGAATATATGGCGAGTGAGATAAAGGAAGATTTGCACGCCAGCCATATACATCGTCAGGCGCGCCAGTCCGCTGCTGCGATCCCACATTCTCCGGGGCGATGGAAGAAGTTGTAACGAGCGCTTCATGCGGTCCTGACGATTATAGACGTTGCCATAAGCGCGAAGTCTGAATAGCTGGAGCCAGCGTGCTGAGAGCCGGGTGCCGTTTATGGTTCGTAGCACTTCAGTTGCCGACTTCTTTCGGGTTGCGCCGATGGAAATCAAGTTTGGACCGTTTTTTCCACATGCGTCCACAGGACGAAAACGAGGGCCGGTGCTAAGCTGATGACCCATGCGGAGCAAAATACGTATCCTGCTTGTGGATGATAAGCCTGCAGTCCTGCTCACCTACCGCCTCATTCTTCAGCAGCAAGGATACGAAGTAACAGCGGTCGAGACGTATGGTTGTGCCATTGATGAGTTGGACGCCGGAGAGTTCGATCTGCTTCTCTGCGATCTCGGATTGGGGGGCACCCGCAACGGATTCGACGTTATTGAGCACGCACGTGTGCGGCGTCCCGCGATACGCTCAGTTCTTCTGACGGGATATTCAGGCGCCGACATTGCACTCAAAGCGGCGGATATGGGCATTTCAGTATTGTTCAAGCCGGTTGACGTACGCGAGTTGCTGGCCGTGGTTCAGACCCCACTTTCGACCGAGCGCGCGATCGCCTGACTTCTTTCGTTCGACATACACCGCTCGAAGGCTAAGTTTTTGCTTCGTTCCTGACAACAGAGTCTCGACTCTGTACAATTCCGCCGTGCGCAAAGTAAATGGAATAGCCGCCTTGATTGTGTGCCTAGGAGTGTCGTTGTGGTCGCAAAATGCTCCTCAGGCACAGCAACCGGGTGTTCGGGTTAACTACCTGAACGTCTGCTCGCCCACAGAGGCGGAACAAAGAGAGATCGCGGCCGCACTTGCGCTCGTGCCGCTGAAGCCGGCCTTTGCGCTTGACTTCGAAGTGGCACGCGGACGTTCAACGATGCCGGAGCAGAGTGCCGAATCGCCGAACACGGTGATTACCTCTGCGCCGGTTTCCAGTTGGGTGCGAATCCGCCATGAATTCTCTCCGAGATCGGCTCTTTCGAACGCACAGTATTCGTTCAGCTTCGATGAGAAGGGAATCACAGAGACGCTCGCTTTGCGGGTGCGAGATGCTGCAAAGAACAACAACGTCCTTCAGATCTCCGTTCAGGACAGCGTGAGGGCAGGAACACCTGAATCGGTGCTTGCCTCCGATACTCCAGTGGGGCGTGTTCGAATTGAGCGCAGCGGAACAGCCTCGCTGGTGCTGGCCCGGTGCTCCGGCACGGACCAGTCGGCGTATGAGCCTATCTTTCGAACGGCTTCCGAGATCATGGCGAAATACCGGAGAGCGTTACGTGTGCGCGGCACTGTTCAGGGCGATTTGGCTCGACTGAGAACGGCTACAACACAACCTAACGGTCGCTCTCGCAGCAGCAAAGCGGATCAGATTAAAAAGCGGTAGCGTAGCGTGGCGATGCAGAGCCACTTTGGCATTGAAACTTTCCACCTGAAAGCGAATCGAAAGCAGAAGAATGAACGACATCCGGAACGTAGTAATCATGGGGTCGGGATGCGCCGGCCTCACGGCTGCAATTTATTGTGCGCGCGCTAATTTGAAGCCACTTGTTCTGCAAGGTCATGAGCCCGGCGGGCAACTGTCACTGACTACCCTGGTCGAAAACTTTCCCGGTTTTCCTGAGGGCATTCAAGGTCCTGAACTGATCGATAACATGCGGCGGCAAGCGGAGAAGTTCGGCACGAACTACATGACTGGGTTCGTAACGGCCGCTAAGCTCGGAGCCCATCCGTTCGAGTTGACTGTGGACGGCAAGGAAATTCGCACCCGCACTCTGATCATCGCGAGCGGGGCATCGGCAAGGTGGCTGGGACTGCCAAGCGAGCAGGCGCTGATCGGTCACGGAGTGTCGTCCTGCGCCACCTGCGACGGCTTTTTCTTCAGCGGCAAAGAGATTGTCGTCATTGGCGGCGGCGACTCGGCGATGGAAGAGGCTCTATTCCTGACGCGTTTTGCCACAAAAGTCACGATCATTCACAGACGCGATCACTTCCGTGCTTCCAAAATCATGTACGAGCGCGCGAAGGCGCATCCGAAGATCCATTTTGTTACGAACACGGTAGTGGAAGAGGTGCATGACGTAGAGAAGAAAGAAGTGACGGCGCTGACTCTGCGAAACGTGCATACCGGCAATAGGCACGTCTTCCCGACCAGCGCAATGTTTCTCGGAATCGGGCACATTCCCAATACGAAGGCGTTCGCCGGCCAACTCGATCTGGATGAAGATGGGTACATTCGCACGCGAGATTATGTTTTCACCGGTATTCCCGGCGTGTTCGCCTGCGGTGACGTGCAGGATCGCCGATATCGGCAGGCGATCTCGGCAGCAGGCACGGGTTGCATGGCGGCGCTCGAAGCTGAAAAGTTCCTTGAGGAGCAGGGACGGTGAGTGGCATCTGTTCGGACACGGGTAGCTGCGGTGATCGCATAAGCTGAGCAGCAACGGATGCACGTACGTTCGAGGCACGGCTTTCGCTGTGCCTTTTTTTGGCGTTCTCGCGCAGTTGGAAGGCCGGAGCTCGTTTCGGCGAGAATCGGAGAGGCCGGAACGATCCGTGTACATCGGAGCCGAAGGTGCTGCTGGCATCTGACCATTTGTCGCTTGTGGCTGAAGTCGCCCTTATTCGGGCCGAACATGGGGCTGTGATGTTCGTCCTAGCTGACCAGCGCTGCCGAATGTGATAAAAACTGTTCTTTTCCATACAGAGCGGAATAGTCCGAGAAAACCCGCTGCCTCCCGACGCAGGTTGCTGTTCCCCTGCGGCAAAGCTGAACCGGGTTTCCCCTGCGGCACCGCAGAAGGAGCACTGTGTTAAGGCAATTCTTTATTGCGCTTTCGGAGAGCAAGAGCTTGCGCGCGATCGCTGAGCGCTCACCAATGGGCAAGAGGGCTTCAGGCCGCTTTGTCGCGGGCACAAAGATCGAGGACATCATGCGGGTCACCCGCCAGACGAATGAAGCTGGCCTTGCCGTGACGATGGACGTGCTCGGCGAAAACGTGACGAACGCCGAAGAAGCGCGGGAAAGCATGGCGGCATACCACAAGATGCTCGACGAGATCACCGCGCAGAAGCTGAACGCGAACGTCAGCGTGAAGCTAACCCACGTTGGGTTTGATATCGATCAGCAAATGTGCAAGGAACTAGTTTGCGGACTAGTGCGTCATGCGGCCGATCTGAAGAACTTCGTGCGCATCGATATGGAAGGCTCACCTTACACGCAGCGCACGCTCGATTTGGTCAAAGAGTTGCACGCTGCAACTCAGCCTGCTGATGCGGTTGGCGTGGTAATCCAGGCCTATCTTTATCGCAGCGAAAAGGACGTCGAAGACCTGTGCTCACGGGGAATTCGCATTCGGCTCTGCAAGGGAGCGTATAAGGAGCCAGCAGAGATCGCATTCCCAAAGAAAAAAGACGTCGATGCGAATTATTTGAAACTGGCGAAGATGCTGCTCAAGAGCGGACTCTATCACGGTATCGCGACCCATGATGAGCGCATCATCCAGGAACTCATCACGTTTGCCAAGCAAGAAAAGATTCCGCCGGAGGCTTTCGAGTTCCAGATGCTTTATGGCATCAAACGCGACGTTCAGCAGCAGATCGTGAAAGACGGGTGGAGGATGCGGGTCTACGTTCCTTATGGGACGGAGTGGTATCCATACTTCATGCGAAGGCTGGCGGAGCGGCCTGCCAACGTGCTGTTCATCGCGAAGAATCTGTTCCGGAGTTGAGAACTGTAGATGTTTATCCAACGCCGCCTCAAATGGCGGCGTTTTTCTTTGTGAGACTCAGGGCGTTCGAAGTGGGTAGAGGTCGCTACTCCTGAGGTCCGTCCGGCGGCGCGCCATCGTCGTTGCTGTGCGAGGGGCCGATATTGAGATCGCTCATGCCTCGGAGAACGTCGCGTTCGTCTTCAGAGAAGGCACCACGAAACCGAGGAGAATCCAGCAAACGCTGACGTTCATGAGGGGGCATGTTGCGCAAGTTGCGCAGGGCAAAGCCCATCGCCTTGCGGCGGTCTTGAGGCATGCCACGGAAGCGCTGAAACAAACCCTGTGCGCGGTCGCGCTGCTGCGGACTCATGCGCTCCCAAGCGTCCATACGATGGAGGATGGTCTCGCGACGGTCCGGCGGCAAGCTATTGAATTTTTGCAGACGGTCGCGCAATCTCTCCTGCTGCTGGGGAGGCAAGGTTCGGAACGTCGGATCGCTTTCGAGGGCGCGCTGCTGTTCCTGGGGCGGTAGGGTGCTGTGCTGGCGCAGCCAGCCTCGATCACGCGGACCGACACTGTTGCCGCGATCGGCTCCGGGGCCAGAACCCTGACCAGGTTGACCCGGGGCGTAGTAGCGACCACGGGACGGCGATTGCTGATCGCGCCGTTCCTCGCGTTGCTGTTGCTCCCGGTCTTCACGCTGTTGTTGCCGCCGGTCTTCACGCTGTTGCTGTCGCCGCTCCTCACGTTGCTGCTGACGCTGCTCGTGGCGCTGTTCGCCACGGGAAGGCCGCTGGAATCCCTGGGCCATCGCGCCGGAGGTGGCAATCCCGGCGATCAGCAGTGCTGTGATGTAGCTGCGAACGGACAACTCGGCTTCCTTTCTGCCAGTGTGTTCTCTCGAACCAACTCTTACGGGTTCAGATCCTGTTCGGCGCCTTGCTGGTCGATCTCATCGAGCAGGTCGAAGTTTGCGTAGAGATCATGGTTCTTGTCAAGGTTCTGCAAATCGGCGACTGCAGAGCCGGGTTGGGCATTCACTTCCGCCACTTGCGGCCGCTGTTCCGGGCTTTCCGGCTCCGGACGTTGCTGGTAAAGGGTAACTCCCACTGCCATTAGGCCGACCATGGCGAAAGCCAAAACGGGTTTGCGCAGCCATGCGAACCAGTCTCGCGCTGGCGCGGCGGCTTCCTCGCGCAAACGGGCTTGCAGACGTGAATCGAAATATGGAGACGGCTCAGGCGCCTGCCATTCATCCAGCAGCGACATCGTCTGGGCGAGGGAAGCAAGCTCATCAGTGCACGCTTCACAAACCTGAAGATGCTGCCTGGTCTCCGCGTCCGGCGTTGCCCCGGCAGCAAGATCCAGCAGTCGATCGCGCATGTCCTTGCAGTTCATAACCGCCTCTTACCTCTAAACGAAATCCTTTAGCTTTTGACGCAGCGTTTCGTAAGCACGAAACAGTAGAGACTTAGTCGCCGATTCGCTGAGCTTGAGCACTTCGGCGATCTGACGATAGTCCAAACCCTGATACTTATGCATCAGCACGGCAGTTCGCTGCCGTTCGGGCAGAGCATCCACGTGTCGTCGGATAGCTGCCAGCCTTTCCCGACGAAGCATGTTTTGCTCCGCATTCAATGAGCCGTCTGCGACGTCGACAGTAAGACCGGTGCCCTCGTCGGGTTCATCGATGCTCACCTTCAGCTCGGGTCGCTCATATTTCGTGTCCCGCGCATGATTGACCGCGAGGTTCGTGGCGATGCGATAAAGCCAAGTGGTGAACTTTGCGTCAGCCGAATACGTCTGCCGTGACCGATAAACCCGGAGGAAGACCTCCTGAGCCAACTCTTCTGCGATGGCAGCGTTGTGCGACATCCGGTACATGAAGTTGACCATTGGTCGACGGTACTTCTGTACGAGGTAGTCGAACGCACTGTCGTCGCCGGCTTTCACGCGCAGCATGATCTCGGCGTCGTCGAGGACGCCGATGGATGCGCGTACCACATCCTCGCCGCCTAGTTCGTCGGCGGTGCCGATGGCCGGATTTCCGGCTCGCAGTATCCCGGTCTCTAAGGCCAGACTGCTCACATCGGAGCTAACCCGTCCAGCGGCAGAAAGTTGCGAGCCATTTTGAGCGTCGTCGTGCATGGCCGGTTGCCCAGATTTGACCCGCCGTAACAGTCACCAGCCGAACCGGCTGGCACTTTGGAAGGCCGTTCTCTGGAGCCAATAACCTCCGATCCCAAGGGACGTGGTCCCTGCGTAAGAACGCATGCAAATTAGACGAACGAGCGGCGCTAACGAAACAAACTGCCTTATTCTACTATTCTGCTCAGCCAGACCCATCTGCTAGAATACTTTTGTTGTTACGTGGGCGCTTAACTCAGCGGTAGAGTGCCATCTTCACACGGTGGAAGTCACTGGTTCGAATCCAGTAGCGCCCACCATAAACACCGTGTGTTTTCAAGCAGTTAGCAATACTGTCCCCTCCGGCTGAAGACTCTCGCGCGTAGAATTCCTCTCACTTGCATCAACTCTGTCGACCAACTCGTTCGCAGTAGCCGCTAACCTTTGTGGTACTCAGGCCGTCACAAGAACACGTATGAAGCGAAACTCACCATGGACGTTTGTTGTTTCTGCATTTCTAGCACTGCTTGTGGCTCCAGCGATTGCGGCTGAAGGTGGAGAGCCGGACGGTCGGGAGTCCCAGATCAGCACGGTTCAGGTGTCTCCGAATGTCTACATCCTTCAAGCGAAGGCTGACGATGCGGATATAGCGGTCTACGTCAGCAAAGATGGCGTGGTGGTGGTTGATACCGGCCTGCAGCCGATTGCGCAAAACTTGCGAGACGCCATTCGTGCAATCAGCCCGAAACCCATTCGATATGTTGTGCTCACGCATTACCATTTCGACCATATTGGCGGCGCGGAGCTTTTGGCGCGCGAGGCTCCAGTAGTGGCGCAGGAACGTGTGAGAACTCGGATGATGATGCCAAGTCACGTTGGTGGCAGGAATGATCCACCCGCGCCGACGGCAGCCCTGCCCGTTATCACTTTCGACAAGCAGCTCTCGATCTTCGCGAATGGAGAGGAGATCCGACTGATCTCCTTTCCGGCCCACACGGATGGCGACGCAGTCGTGTGGTTCACTCGAGAGAACGTCGTTCACATGGGGGATGCGATTCTGGGTACCGACATCGACGGCGGCGGCGATGTTTATGGCATGGTCGAGGCCTGCGAGCGCGTTGCCTCAATGGTGCCGCCGGATGCGAAGGTCATCGTCGGTCATGTTGGAGTGATCAGTGTCGAGGACCTGCGCAAGAAAGGTAAACAGTGGAAACAGGCCGCGAATGCGGTGGACGCCGCGATCAAACAGGGCAAGTCACTGCAGCAGATCAGGGAAGAGAAGCTTCTGGGGGGAATGTTCGAGAACAATGCAGATCGGATTGCCGGGATGATCTACGCTAATCTCACCAGGAAGAAGTGATACGTACTTCGGACGTGCGCGGACGAGCCCGTCCGCGCCACAGCCGGCGAGCCGCCGGCGTTACAGTCTGGCGCCGCCATTTGCAGTTCGCTCTATAGCTGAATTCCCGGAGCGCCCGCGCTACAGCACCGGTCAGTTGGGTGCGCGAGTTTTTCGGCTGCAGCTTTCTCCTGATCGAAATCGAACTGCAGAGAGGCGGGCCAGCCGCCGGAGTCGTGTCGAGTGTTGTAGTTCAGCCGGTATTCAAGATGCTCGGGGCTGTCGGGGTACTGTTCTGCTCCGGAGTACGGATACGTTGTCATGCGATGGAATGGCAACGGCAACACGGTTGTGCCATCGGCGGCGTAGAAATCCATGTCTTTTTCGAAACCGTCGGCGAAAAAGAAGTAGTCGCGGGCCCATCCGTGCGGTAGTTGAGGCAGATTGCTGGGATCGAACTCGAGCTGGACTTCTTCTCCGGAGCCGAATGTGACGAACCGGTCGTCCGATGCGGTCACGAGGCCCGTCACTTCTCCGAATCGCGTGTATGAGCCCGCCTGGCGGAGATAAGGGCCGCTGCGGCTAACGTCTTCGTAGTCGAACATCAGGTCACCGGGCGTATCGAGTTCCCTCATCCGTGGATAGCCGTGGAAAGCAAGGTTGGCGCTTGCGAGCGGAACCTCCGCGATTCTGAGCGCAACGTCCGCGTCTCGGGTCGTGTCTACCAGTATCTGGTCCCAGTAGATTTGAAGGTTGGTTGTCAGCCTAATGCTCCGGGTGCCAGGTGGCAGTTTCTCCGTTAAATCAGCGGTCATCGTCCGATACAGTCCGGCTGGGAAGCCAACGTCGTCGATGACTCGCAACCATGTGCCGTCGGGTCGTTGCGCTTCAAGATAGGGTGCGAACGGTTCTACTCCGGCCTGATAAGCGGCGTACATCGAATTGGCCATGAAGTACTCGATGTAGCCCGTCATGAGCAGGCGCAGTGGGCCGCCTTTGTACGGTTGCGTCAAGTCGAGCGTGAGAGTATGAGGCTTCGTGAAGCCGAGCCATGGAAGGAGTTCGAGGCTGGTGACGTACCGCCGATCTTTCGTCAGCAGCAACGGAAGAACGTCTCTGCCAGTATCGTCGAGGGCTGCCGCCGGTGGGCGTGCGTCGCGACTCGCGACGACCTTGAAACTCGCGAATGGCGGCGTGCTGGCGAAGTATTCGTTCGGATAAACCGCAATCGTGGACGGGTGATCGACCGCGAGTAGCCTCACCTGGTCCAGATAAACGACTTCTTCCATTGGCTCCAGCAGCCGAAAGCTCAATCGGCCGTCCTTTAGTGCAGGGATCACGCCTTGAATCTTGAGGTACTCGGTTGGATCGGGAGTGTTCTTCTGGGTGGGCGAAATCCAATGGCCGACAACACCCGCGCCAAGCATGTCGGTGATGAAGCGGTAGCCCGTACCGTCCCAGGCGAACAAAACGGGGCACGACGAGCCACGACGATCGATCTCGGTGATCTTTCGTGTCGTGCGGGCACTCAGTTCGGCTTCGTCCTGCACGACGCCGGTTGGCCACAGCAGTCGAACAACGTCCACCGACTTTTCTTGGCCCAAGCCCGCAATGATCTCGGTTGAGTTTTGACCCAGTAAGGCAGCGGGGCTAACTTCCCACTTTTGACGAAGGCCGCCAGCGAAAACTTCGATCTTGGTCCCGATAGCGGACCTGTTGTCGGCGAGACCTCGAAGCGAGATCTTCAGGAAATTGTTGCGGTTGCCACCGTCGTTGCGGAGCAGAATGGGGTGACCGTCTTCCTGAGTGACGAGGAGGTCGGTATCGCCATCGTTGTCGTAGTCAGCCGCAAGCAGACCCCGGGGATGAGACAGGTTCATCTTGGTCAAGCCGACACTGGCTGTGACGTCTTGAAATCCTTTCGGCCCGCCATTACGGAAGATGCGAAGGGTTCCCGCGTTGCCGGGCGTTTGACCGGCTGCAATCAGATCGATCCAGCCGTCGTTGTCGTAGTCCGCGGCGACGATGCCGCTCGCGCGCAACCATAGTGATGATCGAAGAGGAACGCGCTCAAACTTGTTACCTTCCACGTTTCGCCAGAGGGCGATGTAGGGCTCACCCGAGTAGGTGAACGCGAGATCCATCGAACCATCTTTGTCGAAATCGAGTAGCGCCATACCAAGTGCACGCGAGCCGGGTGCAGCCGAGAATGGCGATTCGTGGCGCCAGCGGCCCTCGCGTGGATTGAAGAGAACCTTCAACGGTTGACCGGCGATCACCAGGTCTACGGCACGATCATTGTTCACGTCACTCGCGAGGGCAGCCAAAGAACCGCCTTCCCCGGCTACCCCAAGCTCAGGCGTCACATCCGTGAACGACCCATTGCCGTTATTGCGAAGCAGGACGTTTGGTGCACTACCGTCGGGAGTTCTATCCGGAAGTTCAGGAACGGACTTGTCAGAGAGAAGGTAGAGGTCTGCATCACCGTCGTGGTCGAAATCTACGAACATGAGACCTGCGGGAGCGTGCTGCCGGGCTATTGCAGTTTTTGAAGTGACGTCTGCAAATCGACCAGAACCGCTGTTGCGAAGGAGTCGGAAGCCTGAACCGGTGGCAAGAGCCAGATCTGTATGGCCATCGTTATCGAAGTCGGCGGCAGCGCAGGCAAAGCCTACCGTTTCTGGGTTGAGGCCAGTGCTGGCTGTTGCGTCTTTGAATACGTTGCCATCCGCGTTCCGAAACAGCCGTATTCGTTTCGCGGGGCCAGCTTGCATAAAGAGAATGTCGTGACGTGCGTCGCCATCGAAGTCGAGCCAGCATGCAGCAGGGGAGGAAACGGGCTGTGCATCGTCTTGAGGCGCGCGCGCGCCAGTCAGTTGAGAAAGCCCGGATTCCGAAGTCGCATCGGTGAAAGTAACTTTAACGGGAGCTGGAACTGACTGCACTCCGCCGGCTTGCACCGCGAGCGAAAGGAGGCCCTGATCGCCATAGGCGAGACTCATCAGCTTGCCTTGCTTGGTCTTTGTGATTTGCTCAAAACGAGCCAAGTGGGCCTTAGCCTTATCCTGTTCTTTCAGGCGCTGGTAAGAACGGGCGAGGCCGAATTCTGCTGATGCGTGTTCCGGGGCGAGTTCCAGCGCTTTGCGGAATGCGGCGGCTGCCCGTCTCTCGTCACCGACTTGTGAGTACATGGAACCGATGAAGTAGAAAATGTCAGTGTCCTGAGGCTCGAGTTGGGCTGCGCGCTGAAACGCTTTCAACGCCGCATCGGTTTCGCCTTGCGCTTTATGAAGCAGCCCGAGGTTGTACCAGGGCCGCGGATTTCGCGGCTCGCGCTTGGCCATGTCGGTCAAAATCTGGCGGGCAGCGGTGAAACGCTGAAGGTTCAGTAGCGCGATGCCCTGGTTCAGACGAGCTTCAGTCAATCGGGAATCTGCGGCATAGGCGCGCCGAAAAAGGTTGAGGGCACGCTCGAACTGCTGCTGGTTCATATAGGCCGTGCCGAGATTGTTTAAGCGGATGGCTTCTGAGCGTTGAGCCGCGGCGGACTTTCGGGATGGTGCGGTGCGGGGAGCGGACGATTCAGTCTGGCCGAGAGCCGGTGAAGCGAGCGGAGTCAGGAGCAGAACGGCGGCGTTGAACAGCGCGCAAAACTTGAGGTTTCTCACGCGAACTCCCCGTCACGTAAAACTTCCGGGATGATAGCACCCCTTTGCCTTCCTGGACTGTAACGGTCTGGCCTGTCGAAACGTTCGTCAGGCGATCTTTATGCCCGCTGGGCCACTCGACTTCGAGGCTCGATACGCTTGTATGCTGGCCAACACCAAAGGTCAGGACCAGTTCGCTCGCGGAGAGATAGCTGGATCCGCTGCGCATCATCTGCCACTGCGTTTCGCCGTTCCCGTAGTTGATGCGGACGACAGCGCCTATGCCATTGCGATTGGATCTGACGCCGGCCAATCGCACTCGCAATGCCCTGTTGGCGCCAGGCTCATTGCGATAGAGGTATGCGGGACCCCCGTTGGTTGTGACCAGCAGGTCGAGATGGCCGTCGTTGTCGATGTCGCCGATAGCCGCACCGCGAGCAACCTTGGGAGCAGCGAATAACTTGCCTGCCGTTTGCGCTACGTCCACGAACTTTCCATCTCCCAGATTGCGGAAAAGGTGTGGTGGCTGACGGTACTTGATTCGCTTCTGAATACGCTCTATCTCTGGTTCTATGTGGCCGTTCGCGCCAAAGATGTCCAGCCATCCATCGAGATCGAAATCGGCGAAGAAGCACGCGAATCCCAAAGTCAGCAGACTGGCGCGCCCGATCTCAGAGCGCGGAGCTTCGTCCACGAACAAGCCTTTGCCTTCGTTGTGATAGAGGGCCATCATCTGATTGGAAAAGTTGCTGATGATGATTGAGGGCCGACCACTGCGGTCGTAGTCGGCGGCATCGATCCCCATTCCTGCTCGCGCAATTCCGTCTTCGCTATATGCGATGCCCGCCGGCAGACCTTTCTCGGTGAACCTGCCGTAGCCGTTATTCACGTACAGGTGGTTCGGTTGGGTGTCATTGGCGATGAGGATGTCGGGCCAGTTATCGCCGTTGTAGTCCAGAATGGCGGCGCCGAGTCCTTTCCCCGTCGGGTCATGGACTCCGGATCTCTCTGTAGCGTCTTCGAACTTACCGCTTCCAATGTTGTGCCACAGACGTATCGATGCACCCCGGTAAGACTCCGGCGTGCAGTAGGATTTTCGGGCTCCGTCGAGCGTGCAGTAGATGTCGTTTTCAGGGGACCATTGGACGTAGTTTGCGACCACGAGATCCAGTTTGCCGTCGCGGTCGTAATCGAGAAATGCCGCACTGGTGCTGAATTCTTGTGGGCCCCACAGTCCGGCCTGCCGTGTCGCGTCACTGAACTTGCCGTTTCCGTTGTTCCGGAACATCCGGCTCTGGCCGACGGCGGTCACGAATACATCGTCACGACCATCATTGTCGTAGTCGCCAACTGCAACGCCCATTCCGTAGAGACTTACGTTGAGGCCTGATCTGGCTGTAACGTCGGCGAAGGTTCCGTTGTGGTTATTGCGATAAAGCTTCAGAGTTGTGTTGCCGCGGGTACGGTGGCCGGGCCAGTCCTGTCCGTTGACGAGCAGGATGTCGGGGTAGCCGTCGCTGTCGTAGTCGATGAACGCGCAACCCGGGCCGAGCGTTTCCGGCAGCCAGCGTTTTCCGAACGCGCCGTTGTTGTGAACGAAACGGATACCCGCTTCTGCAGTGATGTCCGTGAACCGGATTTGGGCGTGTGTGTCTGTGGGCAAGGCAAGCACACACGCGAGGACCGCTGTGAAGAAAGCCAGCGTGGCTGCGGATATGCGAACCTCACCCTTCAGCCGGAACAGGCTCATCGCTGCGCGCCTCCAGAGGAAGCAGCGGCTTGGGAACCATCACCTTTGCTTGATGGTGTGATGCCGGCAGAGTTCTCGTCGCTGCGAACTTTCGCTGGAAGCGCAGACTTCTTGTTGAGTTTTGACAGGTCGGCTGACACGTGCTCGTGGATCGGTTGGCGTTCGTTGTTGTCCTCGGGGTGCTTACGGCGATATTCCCCGGTGAGTGTTTGTGCAGACTCGTCGGCTTTGAAGCGGAGATAAAGCTTTTGATGCTGCTGGGCCAGGTCGTCACGTCCTAAGCCCTGATAACTGAGCATGAGGTTGTAGTGGGCCTGAAGATCTTCGGGGTCGATCGCCAGGACTCTCTTGATCTCACTGACAGCCTCCTCGTACTTCCGCTGCAAGAAGAGCAGGCGCCCGAGGTCGTTGATTACAACTCGATCACGCGGGTACTGCGATAACACGAGACGGAGCCTTTGGACAGCTTCGTCATAGCGTCCCTCGTTGCGCAGGACCTTGGCGAAGAAAAAGTTTGCTCGAGCAAGATCGGGCTTGAGCTGTAGCGCACGTTCCAAAACCTGCCGGGCGCGGGCGGTGTCTCCTTCCTGGACGGCAACCCGACCGAGGTTCACCCAGCCATCGACATTCGTCTCATCGATTTCCGTGATCTTTTCAAAGGCTCGTTGAGCGCCTCGCAGGTCACCTTGCAGCAGCAGACCGATGCCGTAGTCGTTCCATCGAGTCCAGTCTTCTGCGTCAAGCACAGCTCGGGCCGGCTGGGGCTTAGCTGTGTTCGGAGCCACATCGAGGGTTACTTCACTTTCTGAGATCGAAATAATGGGCAGGTCGGGTATCCGCCTAAGCCTTCCCGAGACGGTGGATGTATCGCCGGTGAAGACGTACCTCGTGTCATCGTAACCGGGAGCGACTTGCGAGGTTATTTGTTTGGGATCGGGGACGCCCGCGAACGAGAACTGCGTGTTCCACCACGTGAATTTGCGATAGCAGAGGCGTGCGTGCAACTTGATCTTTTTGCCGGCGTTCTCGGGAATATGGAGGCGGTAGTGAACCGTGTCTGCAGCGCCCGGCGGGATGAGGCGGACGTACACGACAGCGCGCGCCGCCCACGCATTGCGTTTGTTGATCGGGTTCCCGTGCCCGTCGATCAGCAGCGAGCGGTAGAAGTGTGCTCCACGTTCGACAGGACCCTTGCCGTTATCTTCGACCATGCCGCTCCAAAAGATGGTCTGGTTCTTGTCGTCCGTCGCTTTCAACTCGACCCATGTGTCATAGGCATCGACGGTTCCACCCGGGAAGAAATGGCCTACCCGGCGCGTGCGTACCACCACATCGACCAGCACGTCGTCGCCGCGTCGAACAACCCCTTGAACGCGATCCAGCGGTGCGATGATCGGTAGCACCTCTGTGGTCGCGCCATCGGGCAGTGACGCTTCAGCTTCCTCTCCCACAGCAAACGTCGTAGAGAGCTCAGGACGTTGTGCTGAAGCTCCCACTTCAGCTCTCGGTAGCGCAGGCGAGAGTGCAAAGATGTCAACCGTGACGGAGCCTTTCAGGAACTGCTTAACGGCATCGAGTTGCTGTGAGTCTTCGTTCGCAGTGGGAAGAGCGGTGTTTGCGGCGGCGAAGCTGTGCGAGTGGACGGTTCCGTTTATGTTGCCGGCGTCCTTGGATGCGACCTGGGGCATGTGACAATCGGCGCAGTCAAGAGGCCTCGGTGGGTAGTAGAACGAGCGCGCACCTTCGCCGGAGACTCCGCTGGCTTGCCAGTTGTCATACTCGTTAAACCCGCGGATCCATCGGTAATGGTTCACGGGCACGTCCAGATGTACCTTGTGGCACGACGAGCAGAACTCTGCTGACTGAGTGCGCATGAATGGTTTCAGGAAGACTCGCCGGTGCGGTTCGGGGTTCAGGCGGACCGAGAAATCGTGTAGCGCGCGGACGATTGGGTTTTCGCTCGCTGCGAGTTCGTGGAGCCTGGGATACTCGAGTACGAAGTCGCCCTGCCCCATCGTGCTTTTCACCTTTGCGATGGAGTGACACATGACGCATCCGAGTCCGGCCTGCGCCTCGGGAGTGTTCACAATTTCCTTGATCGGCGTGTCCATCATGCCGCTGTAAAGCACCGCCGGATCGTGGCACCCGCCGCACCACTTCGAAGGTCGCGTGCCGACGACTTCCTGCATATACTCGATGCTCTTGCGGTACCACTGATTGTTGAACGAGGAGAAGCGATGAGCTGATCCGAACCATTGCTTGTACACGTCCTGATGGCATCGCTCACACGCCTGGGACTGCATGAAAAATTTCCCCGGGATCTTTATGTCGCCTTTCACCTGTGCTGAACTTGGGAAAAAGGGGCCCTCTGGCCCATCCCCTTCCCCGTCCATGCTGGCGGGCGGGACTGCCGGGTTAGCAATGCGATGAGCGTTGTGCCATCGGTCATTCCGAGACCAGTCGGCCGCGTAGGCAACAGCGAACGCGGCCACGAAGCATAGACTCAGTGCCAATGCGGTTGCCGGAACGCGGCCTAAACGAATCCGGCTGCTGAGCCAGGCGGCTGCGAGAAACACCACACCGAACAGGCTTATGAATATGTGCGAGTAGAGCCACCTGTGTTGTGGACGCGCAGTGCCAATTACCACCAGAACGCAGCCGACAATCGCTCCCACAACTATGGCACCCCAACCGATGCGACCCACAGTTCGCAATTTCCGGAAGGCGCCACTCAGCCACACAAGCAGGAGCACGGTGGCAACGAGCCCTACGAGAACATGCAGAAGGACTATGGCTGCGTAAAAGAGATTCGGAGCAGGGAACGCGTACAGGTATGCTGCCGACGCAGACAGCACGACAACAAGCCATACGGCCATGCGGTCCAAAGAGGGACGTATGCGTTTCCGCATAGAGAGGTACTCTGGCTCGGCCAGCAAGAAAACCTGAGCTGCAATTTGCTATTTCGCAGGCCACACGGTTGAGCAGCGATGCATCTCAGGACAACCAGCAGCCCCGACCAAGCCAATTAGAGTCAGGTGCCCGCAAAGCGAGATGAGTTGCTTCCGAATTCGAGGCTCAAAGGATTTTCACTGCATTGAACCGGCTTTTGCAGGATTCGTGATTGTCGCTGGCAGGACGCCTCTGGGGCGAAGCCAAACTCGCAAGAGAAGGACCAATGTGAGGTTCGCGATGTCGAAGAGATTGGGTTCACTTATGGGCATCGTGCTGATCGCGCTTTTAGCGACTGCAGAGATGACCGGTCAGGACCAGAAGGCCGCTGCTCCAAAACCCCGCGTCCTTGTTATCGGCGTGAACGGTATGGAGATGGACGTGATTCGTCCGCTTCTGCTTCAGGGCAAGATGCCGAATCTGGCGAAGATTGCTGAACGCGGCGTGTACGGCAAGCTCCGAACTCTATCGGCTCCAAATTGCCCCAAGGTGTACGCAACAGTCGCTACCAGCACGCCTCCTGAGATGAACGGCATCACTGGATTCCTGGTGGGCGGGCAGACGGCGAACACAAACATGCTGAAGCAAGAACCGTTCTGGTCGATCCTCTCGAAGCACAATGTGAGTGTGGGCATGGCGAATGTCCCCGCGACGTTCCCGGTCATGCCCGTCAACGGTTACATGATCAGCGGCATGCTGACGCGCGGCAAAAACTGCGAAGACGGAGTCCTCTGCGCACCCAAACTGACGGACGTCGAGGGTGGCGATCCTGTGTATCCGAAGAGCATGGTTAAGGAGTTGCTGGCCAACGTTGGCAACTTCTATATCGATTGCTCGCGAATGCCTGGAGCGGAAGAACTGAAAGGGCAAGAAGCCAAAGTCATTAACGAATGGCTCGCGCGAGTGGAGGAGATCCGTGCGCAGCAGACGAAGCTCTTCGACTATCTGCTGACGAATCATCCGACCGATTTCACGATGCTCGTTCAGTCTTGCGAGGACCGCGTCGGTCATTGGCTGTACCCGATTCAGCCTTTCAACGCTGGGTACAACCAGGACATAAACTCCGTACGGGTCGATGCTTTCCCGAACCAATACGTAGCGTTTGACAAGGTATTGGGCAAGATCCTGGCCCACACAGACGACAACACGTACGTGTTTATCCTCTCTGATCACGGGATAAAGCCGTTGCGCGAATTCGAGGAGAAAGATCCTCACGCGCACATGGATCATCAGAAGACGACGCCAGTGATCGCGAAGCACGACTTTGCGGATGGCGACGACGTGCCGGGATCATTCTTTGCAGCGGGTCCTGGAATCAAGCGCGATTTCAGGTTGATGGGATTACCTGCGAGCGTGTTCGATATCGCACCAACGATCCTCCACATCTACGGGATCAAACAGCCGAAACAGATGCAGGGGCGTGTGCTCACGGAGATTTTCGTAGGAGAGCCCGGAAAAGCGGTGGCGGAGAAGAAGGATGTAGCCCAGCCATCGCACAATCATCATCCATAACCCGTCATCATTGGGCCGCTAGACGCTCCACTGATGAACCGCCCGCGAATGGGAGTGGACACCATTCGCGGGTTTCTTATGTTCAGTTCTTACCGCGCAAGGGACGAAGCGCGTGCGGCCGCGCGCTTCGCCAAATCGTTTCGACCCAGCCGTTCGTATGCAGTTTGCATCAACAGGAAGGCCTGGCGATTTCTCGGCTGCATGCGTGTTGCTTGTTCAAGCTCGGACACGGCCTTTTCGACTTGACCGTCAGCAATGAGTGCGCGTCCAAACTCGACACGCGTCCCCACGTTCTTGGGCTGAAGGAAAACTGCGGCCTCGAGCTGTTCAACCGCTTGCTTTGGTCGGTGAAGGCCGAGATAAATGCGGCCGAGCGCCTCACGCACGCCCGCTTGGCCCGGTGCGAGCTTCAGGCTGGCCTCGTATGCATCACGAGCGGCTGGCAGGTTACCGGCCTTTTCGTTTGCCTCCCCAAGGTACAGGGCCGTAGCAGAATCCTCGGGGCGCAATTTATGAGCGATACCGAGATGCGCTGCCGCTTGAGCGTAGTTGCCAATCTTCAGCTCCAGTCGTCCGAGTTGCGAGAAAGCAATCGCTGACGTGGGATCGATCTGAGTGGCCCGCACCAGTAGCGAACGCGCAGCGTTGGTGCGACCGTCCTCAGTCGCCATCATGGCCGCGTGCAGCAGGTTCTGGATCTCGATCTTGTCTTTGGGGTCCGGCAGGAGTGAATGGTCGGGAACATCCGTCGCTCCTTCAGGGCCCAAATACCCAAGCGCGCGAAGTTCGTCGACTGTGGTTTTGGGCACGCCGCTGCCGTCCGTCCGTCCTTTCGCGCTAGACGCAAAACGCGCCAGTGCGGAGCGTGAATCTTTGACCCGCTCGTTCCATGGCTCGTACATATTCTTGTTCTCTGCAGGATCGGTGCTGAGGTCGTACAACTCGGGACGTGGAGCTTCGATGAACTTGAATGCCGATGTGCGCAATGACCGCAGCGGAGCCCAACCGAAACGCAGAGGGTAATCAGTTTCGGCGATTGCTGGCTCGTCCGCACCTGAACCCGAAAGGATGAGTGCTTTGAGGGAGCGTCCATCGAATTTCGGCGGGCGCGAGTTGGGCGCTCGCGTTGTTTGTGTGAAGTCGAGGATAGTCGGCGTGATGTCGGTGGTGCGTACCTGGGCATTGACGACAGTTCCCGCGCGACGGCCGTCCGGCAACTTTGCGATTAGAGGGACGTGAAGGGTTGAGTCGTACAAGAAGATCCCGTGTGTCTGTTCGTTGTGCTCGCCCAGCCCTTCTCCGTGATCGCCGACCAGAACGATAAGTGATTTGTCATAACGGCGCTGCCGGCGGAGAGACGACAGGAGTTCCGACAGGGCATGGTCGGCGTACGCGATTTCGCCGTTGTACGGACGTTCCTTGTAGGTTGCGGAGAAGGGGGGCGGCGGCTCATAAGGGTCATGCGGATCAAAAAGGTGAATCCACACAAATCTCGGGGCTGAAGTATTCGCGGCCATCCACTTCTTCGCCCTCCCGACCACGTCCCTTGCGCGGCGTTCCAAACGTCCGAATCGCGAGCTGGTCGTCGGCTTCTGAGGAAAGTTGTCGTAATGATCGAAACCGCGATCCAGACCTGGCGCCAGTTGCCGGCTATCGAGAATGACGGCGCCAATGAACGCTGCCGTCCGATAACCCCGCGCCTTAAGCAAACTTGCCAGCGTGGAATGAGACTCCCCAAGGGGAACGCCGAAGTCGGTGACGCCGTGAGAACTCGGATACAGTCCGGTGAGAATCGTGGCATGTGAGCTGTTTGTTATGGGACTTGCGGTAAAGGAGTTTGCGAATCGCACGCCGTCGCGAGCCAGGGCGTCCATAGCGGGCGTCTTGATGTTGGACTTGCCGTAGCACCCAACGTGGTCGGCGCGAATAGTGTCGATGGTTACAAGGATGATGTCGGGATTGGATCCTGACCGGGCCTGTGCCTCAGCCTGGGCCAAGCATGTGCTCCAGAAAAGCAGCACAACTGCCGTTAATCGCATCAGTGTCACGGTAGCTCGCATGAGTCTCGCCGCCATCCGCCGGAACATACCAGCAGCTACGCTCCTGTTGTGCTTATGGATGCTGGTATCGTTGGCGGCGTCTGCCTCGCAGTCCCAGGTCGCAGACCGCCGTTCTCGACCGAACCTAGTCCTGATCACGATCGATACCGTTCGAGCGGACCACATCGGTTGCTATGGCTACAAGGGGATTAAGACGCCGAACATCGACGCCCTTGCTGCCGACGGCACGAGGATGGAGCGCGCTTACACTCCCGTACCGATTACGTTGCCCTCACATGCCGTGATGTTTACAGGGACGTACCCGATGAAGACGGGGATGCACGACTTCAGCGGGAATACCCTCGGCGCAGAGCAGCAAACGCTCGCATCAGTTCTGAAACAGCACGGCTACGACACGGGTGCGGTGGTCGGGTCAGCGGTGCTCGATTCTCGCTTTGGGCTAAACCGCGGCTTCGACTTCTACTACGACCACTTTGACTTCAGTCGGCTGCTAGAGACAAATCTGGATGCTATGGAGCGTCCGGGCAATTTGGTGGCTGATGAGGCACTGCAATGGTTCGGGAAGCGCACCGACAAGCCGTTCTTCTTCTGGATGCACCTCTACGATCCGCACCACCCGTACAATCCCCCATCGCCGTACGCGGAGGAGTACAAGACGGCTCCTTACGATGGTGAGATCGCTTTCGCCGATGCGCAGGTCGGGCGCGTGCTGGACATCTTGAAGAAGCGCGGACACTATCAGAATACCCTGGTTGTTTTGACCGGAGATCATGGGGAGGGTCTGGGGGAACACGGCGAAACGACACACGGTTTCTTCATCTACAACTCAACGCTACACGTGCCTTTGATTTTCAAGTGGCCGTCAGCGATGAAAGTCCGGAAGATCTCGCGTGTTCCGGTCAGCCTCGTGGACTTGATGCCGACAGTGCTGGCAGCTCTGAAAATAGCCGCTCCTTCCGAGGTCCAGGGACGCAGCTTGCTGCCGGTAATCGAGGGCAAGAAAGACGCGGAGGCAAGTCCGCTTTACGCCGAATCCTTCCTGCCGAGGTTGCATTTCAACTGGAGCGAGCTGCGCGGGGTTCAGGTACGGAACTACCGCTTCATACACGCCCCAAAGCCAGAGCTGTACGACCTTGCGTCAGATCCTGGCGAGACGACAAATCTGTATGCGCAGAAGAAGCCGCTCTCGCAAGAGCTTGAGGCGGAGCTGAATAAAACCATCGCTGCTTTCACGCCGAGCGGCGAGCAGACGGCTAATAGGGGAACACTCGATCCGGCGCTGGCCGAAAGGCTGCAATCGCTGGGGTATGCTGCATTTTCGGGCGGCACGGCTTCGGGTGAGGCGAACCACAATTTGCCAGATCCGAAGGATCGCATTCAGTTCTACGAGACGTTCTCGACGGCGATGAACGAAGGTCAGCGCGGAAAGTATGCTGAATCTATCGCCAAGCTCAGGGCTCTGCTGAAGATCGAGCCCGACTCGATTCCGGTTAATTACCTGCTAGGACTGAATCACTACAAGTCACAGCAGTTCAAGGATGCGGTGCAGGCATTTCAAACGACTGTGAAGCTGAGCCCGGAGTACGCGCTTGCGAACTACTATCTAGGTCTTGCACAGGCTCGCTCGGGAAACGTTGATGCTGCGCTCGCATCTTTCAATAGAACGCTACAGCTCGATCCGACAAACTTTTCTGCGGCTTTCAACGCCGGCTCGGCGTACGCGATGCAGGGCAACATGGAACAAGCCATAGCCGCGTTCCGTCGTTCTATCGAGATCAATCCGTCGTATGCGGAAGGGCATCGTGCGCTTGGGGAAGTTCTAATGTACCGCGGTCAGCTGGAGCAAGCGATCGCCGAATTGCGACAGGCTGTAGGCCTTGCACCAGGAGATCCGCGAGTGCATGTGAGTTTAGCGAAAGCTCTGAAAGCAAAGGGTCTGGACCGGGAGGCCCAGGAGCATTTGCGGCAGGCACAGGCGGCACAAGCTGAGCGCGCACGCCAGCCCTGAACCATGAGTAGCGTCCGCCGCACATTCGCGTTCGCTCTGATATTGCTTGCGTGCGGTGCGACCTTGGCGCAAGATGCCGGAAGAAAGAGCAGCGGGTCTCCGAAACGACTCAAACCCAATATTCTGCTGGTGACTATCGACACCCTGCGGGCTGACCGCCTCGGTTGCTACGGAGCGCGGAATGTCGACACGCCCACCATTGATGCGCTGGCGCGGGAAGGAACTGTTTTCGATCGCGCTATCTCTCAGGTTCCCCTTACGTGGCCGTCACACGTTTCCATGCTGACAGGGACCTATCCTTTTCACAATGGCGTGCAGGACTTCACCGGCCAGCCCCTGTCATCGAAGTTCAGGAGTGTTGCGCAGGCATTGAAAGCGAATGGCTATCACACGGGCGCGGTGATCAGTTCGTTTGTGCTTGACCGCAGTTGGGGTTTAGCGCGCGGGTTCGATTCCTACGACGACGCATTCGCCGGGAGCGACTTCTTGACCAAGGACCTTGCACTCGTAGAACGCAGGGCCGGCGCAAGCGTCGATCGCGCGATTACCTGGTTGAGCAAGCCTGGAACACGGCCGTTCTTCCTATGGTTGCACCTGTTCGACCCGCACAGTCCGTACGATGCCCCTGCACCTTTCCGGACGCGGTACAAAGATCGGCCATACGATGGAGAAGTTGCATACACGGACAGCGAACTGGGACGGCTGATCTCCTGGCTGAAAACGAAGAAGATGTATAGCAACACAGCCGTTGTAATTGTGAGTGACCACGGTGAATCTCTCGGAGAGCACGGTGAGCGGGAGCACGGGTTCTTCATCTACAACTCGACGGTTCACGTGCCGCTCATAGTCAGGCTGCCAAAGGCGCAGTCCTCAAGGCGAGTCGCTCATCCGGTGGAGATCGCCTCTGTCGCTCCTACTCTGCTTGATGTTGCAGGTGTGAGAGATGAAATAGAGAAGCAGTTCGATGTGAAGTCGCTACTTGCTTCCCCGGGAGCGGCGACCCCTGTTGCGTACAGCGAGACGTTCTATCCGTTCAGCTCTTTCGGTTGGAGCCCGCTTCGCGGCCTGCAGTCGGGCGAATTTCACTACATCCAGGCGCCACGGTCCGAACTTTACGACTTGCGAGTAGACGCTGCCGAGCGCCAGAACGTTGCTGAGTCGAAGGCTGCGATGGGTTCGGCATTACAGCAACGGTTACGGGAGATCGCGTCGAAGGCGGTTCCAAAACGTGATCGGAGCGAAGCCAGAGTCGGTGAGGATAACGCAGCACAGGAAAAGCTTCAAGCGCTGGGGTACGTCGGCTATCGAGCACCCGTAAGAAATGAAGCGCTGGACAAACTCGCCGACCCAAAGGACAAGGTCGAAGAATTCGAAACAATCCTATCGGCGGCTGACGCATTTCGCGCGGGCGCTTTCGATAAGGGCAGGGAACTACTAGCGTCTGTTCAGAAGCGCGACCCGCAGATGTATCTCGTCCCGTTCATGCTGGCCCAGGCGGCGCTTCAGCAGAGGGACTGGTCAGGCGCGACTACAAACTTCAGGAGGGCTCTCGACCTCCATCCGACTTTCGACCAGGCTATGACCGGCATCGCGCGGTCATTGTTCGAGCAAGGAAAGTCAGAGGAGGCGCGCGTGTGGCTCGAGAAGGCACTCAAGCAAAACGGTACGAATTTCAGAGCGTGGTATCAACTGGGTTGGATGCAAGCGCAGTCTGCGCCTGATCGAGCAGCTCAGGCTTTCGAGAAGTGCCTGCAAATTCAACCGAATTTTGCTCCGGCACGACGCGATCTCGGGATGATCGCGATACGCGGCCAGCGTTACGAACAGGCAGCGCAAGAATTGCAAAAAGCAGCCGACTTGGGGCTCAAGGAAGCGCAACTGTTCAACTTTCTAGGCATCGCCTACAGTCGAACCAATCGCCTCAAGAGGGCTGTTGCGAGTTATCGAAAAGCTTTGGAACTGGAGCCTGAGTTGGCCGAAGCACACCTCAATCTCGGCTTCGCGTACCAACGACTGAACAACATCGCGCAAGCGAAGGGTGCATACAGCGAAGCGTGTCGACTCGAGCCGAAGTTGTGCTCAATGATTCCGCAGTGGTGAAGTTGTCAGTTTTCAGCTTCGAGTCTCTTCAACACCTCCTGCGCTTTCGGCGCCAGCGGGTCCTGCGGGGCCGATTTCAAGAACATCTTGAGCTCTGCTGCTGCAAGATCTTTCCGCTGTTGCTGAAGGTAGACATTGACGAGTGCGAGATGAGCTTTCGTCATTGAGGTATCCAGTTCCAGCGCACGCCGTAGTTCCCGTTCGGCTTCCGCATAATTGCCGCTGTTCCCGAGTGCTGAGCCCAGTACAAAATGACCGAACGCAGATCCGGGCTGCAGGCGTAGCCCTTCGCTGGCGAGTCGCTGTGCCTCCAAGGGTTGTTTGCTCAGAAGCATAAGGTTCGCCATGTTGAAGTAAGAACTGGCTTCCGATGGATTGATTCGCATCGCTGCCTGAAACTGCTCTCGGGCAACAGCGAAATCGGACCGAGCCAGGGCCATGGAGCCGAGATTGTTGCGAGCTTCGTAAAACTCTGGCGCCAATTCCACAGCCTTACTGTAGTGCCGCATCGCTTCTTCGAGCTTCTTTCGTTTTTCGGCTTGCACTCCCTTTTTGAATTCACGCAAAGCGGACTCGGGAACTACACGCTTGAGAGCACTTGGGTTGGTTACGTTCGGGTTGCTGCCCGGAATGGATTCGTCGCGCGCGGCGGGCTTGGCCTCTTTGACCCTCGGCGAAAGAGTGATGTTTAGCATGCGAACTGCCGCACTTGATGGGTCTAGCGCAACCAGTTCGTCAACGGGCGCATAATCCGGGTCATTGATGATGACGTGATAAGGGTTTCCCATCAGGCCGTTGAACGAGAATCGGCCCTCGTTGTCCGTATAGCCGCTGGCGATGGTGGCCCCCCGAGTATGCAATTCAATCAGCACCGCCCTGGAGGGGAGAGAACCTGGTGATACCCGGACTTGCCCAACAATGCTGCCATACTGCGGTCCCTGCGAGTGAACCGCGACTGCTGGGCAGAGGACAACCAACAAGAGCACGCGCGCCAAGACCAGCGGCCGTACCATTTGTCATCCTTCGTTGAATGCAAGTGAAAGGGGTCCGCCAGAGCGAACCCCTTTTCAAAGCGATCCGGATTAGAAGTTGAGCTTCAATCCGAACTGAAGGTTGCGTGGGTTGAAAGTGCCCCCAGCTTGTCCGAAGTTCGGACGATTGATTTGGTTGTTGGTTGCGCCGCCGGCTCCAGGTAACTGGAAATTAGTGTGGTTGAACACGTTGAACGACTCGGCACGGAATTGCATGTTCACGCGCTCCGTGATCCTGATGTTCTTAAACAGCGACGCGTCGAAGTTCCAGTACTCGGGACCGACGAAGGTGTTGCGTCGGAGGTTTCCAATGCAGCCCAGACATGGAGCACTAAAGAAACCTCCGCCGGGAGCAAAAATGCCGCCCCAGCCACTGGCCCACTGTTCATCGCTTGGGTCGAAGCTGCTCGCTAGCGCGTTTGGACGATCGTTGCGTTCTCCATCCAGGTTGTAGTCACCGCCGGTATTGATGCACAAACCGGCATCGATTCCAGCCTGTGAGCAATCTCCTTCCAGCGACCCGACCGGGAAGCCACCCTGCCGGCGATCGAACGGACTCCAATGAGCGCCAGTCTGGTAGGAGAAGATGCCGTTCCACTGCCAGCCACCGAGCACGCGGCCAAGGAAGCCCTCTTGGTTTCTGAAGAACGGCAACTCCCAAACGAAGTTAGCTACTATGCGGTGCCGGATGTCGAAGATGGAGTTTCCTCGATCCAGCTTGCCGATGAGCGGATCGGTCGTGTAGCCCTCGCCTGCTGCGGGGCCATTGGAACTGGTAGCTCCGCTGTGCCACGTTGAACCGTCGTCGATTGCGTGACTCCAGGTGTAGTTGATGTTGAAGCTGACTCCACCCGAGAGTTGGCGACGCAACGAGGCCTGGAGCGCGTTGTAATTAGAGTTGACCACGTTCTGCCAGACGCGGAGCGTTCCGAAGTTCGGATTCAAGCGTCCGGCGGGGTTAATGGTCTCTTCGGCGTCAACCTGGCTGCAGAGCCTGCGGCCAAGGTTGTCCGTAGTACAAGTTCCCGGTGGCAGACGGCCCCCAGGAATGCGATTGGCGTTCTGCGCGCGGAAGAGCTTGTGTCCCGTCGTGCCAACGTAATTCAGCTCCATTACGGTTCTGGGAAAGATCTCGTGCTGGAGGCCGAGGAAGTAGTTGTACACGTACGGGTCCCTGATACCCTCGGGGAAGACGATGCCCGTCAGATTCGCCAGGTTCTGGTTGGCAGGGTCCCAGCCGGTGAGATTGCCGGTCGCCTGTGCACCGACACCCATAAATGGGTTCGAAGGCGGTCCACCAAAAGCTGGAGGCGCCAGGGGATCGCGACGGCAACCGAGAGCGTCGCACACTGTTGGACCGTATACAACGTTCTGCACGTCTCCGCCTAGCGGACTGGTGGCTGAGTTGAACGAGTAATACGGCAAGTTCCAGCGCGAGTTCGAAAGCGGGTTGTACAGGGTGCCCTCGTACGAAACGCCAAAACCGCCGCGCAACGAAGTTCGACCAGTGCCGAACATATCCCAGGCGAAGCCCACGCGCGGTCCGAAGTTGTTGTGATCGCCCGCACCGAGCGCCTCGGCGGCGGCAAAACCACCGGGCCCGCACACACCTGCGATTTGCGCCAGGGCAGTTTGCTGTGGCGTGTCGCAACCGGGAAGTCCGACGGGCACGCTGGCGTTCTGGATCTGACCGGCACCGGTCGTGATGTCGTCGATGAAGAACGTGCCCGGCCCCTTGATGAACGTGGTCTCCAGATTGTCGAGTTCTCGATGCCGCTGGTAAAGGTCGTAACGCAAGCCCAAGTTTAAGGTCAGAGTACGAGTGACCTTCCAGTCATCCTGGAAATAGACGCCGAATTCCCAGTTCCGCCAGTGACGAGTGTTGCTTGCGAGTTGTGCTGGCTGACCACTGACGATTCCCGGGTCGACTCCGGCGGTCTGGGTATACGGAGCGTCGGCGGCGAAGAACAGCGGGTCGAAGAAGTAGTACGACGGTCTCGCAACGCTGAATTCGCTATTTTCGATATTCCGGCGGAGGTCGGCTCCGACTCTGATGTTGTGCTTACCTTTGGAGATCGAGACCATGTCGGAATACGTGTAGATGTTTTCGTGGAACACCTGCGGGTATCCCGAGTACGACCCGAACCCCATAACTCCGTCGTCAAACCTGATGTCCGGCACACCCGGTTCGGCCACCCTTACGTTCTCGATATTTCCTACGTATCCCGCACGGAATTCATTCAGAACGTTCGGACTGAAGGTGTGGACGTAAGAAAATTGGAAGTTCGGGTAGGTGTTCCGGATTGGATTCAGGAACGCGGGACCGCGGCCGTTGCTGTTGCTAGTAGTGTTCGGGAAGCCGAAGCGATCGTCCTGACGGGTCCAGTTCATTTGTCCGTAGAGGCGATCGTTCGCAGTTACGTTCGCGTCAAGGCGGAACGAAGCCTCCCAGCCATTGAACAGGTTGCCGGTGCCGATCGCAGGCTGGTTCTGGGTGCCGTTGAACGAAATGGTGTCATAGAGGAACGGGGCATTGCGGTCCAGGAGCCCGGCCTGTATTGCGGGAATGCTGCTGCAGCCGGCCATCGCCGCCTGGTCAGCGGCCGTAACTCCAAACAGAGTCGCGAACCTTCCAGCGATCTCAGGGGTGGTGTTGTCAGGGCAGAGGTATTGACCGAAGTCAGAGAAACCAGATCCCGAAAAGTTGCCGCCATTCACGTAGTCAGACAGCGTCAAAGCCGGACTGCCGACTATTTGTGGCTGAAAGTTTCTGTAAAGCAACGCCGCCACGGAGTTCGGAAAAGCCTGAATCACTGCCTGCCGGAACTCCGGAGATTCCACCTGCACTGCAGTTGGCGGCGCCGACTCCCGAAACCGGTCGTTCTGGTAAGACGCGAAGAAGAACACCTTGTTCTTCACTATCGGACCGCCGATTGTACCGCCAACCTGATTGAATCGAAGGGCCTGCTTCTCGACTCCCTCGCGATTCAGGAAGAAGGAGTTCGCGTCAAATATGTCGTTGCGGACGAACCACCAGGCGCTGCCGTGCACGTCGTTAGTGCCTGACTTGGTGACAAGATTCGTAATTGAACCCGCGCTGTTACCATACTGCGCTGACATGTTCAACGTGAGTTCCTGAAACTCCTGCACTGTGTCCTGAATCGGGGTCGTTACTGCGGCGCCGCTGAGACCCTTATTCGCGACGCCGTTGATCAGGAATCCGTTGAAGTTCTGGCGCAGGCCGTTCACAACGGTTCCGACACCCTCTTCCGTTAGCACGCCGCGAACATTCACCGCACCTGGAGCAAGTTGGATGAGGTCGTAAACGTTACGGCCGTTGAGCGGCAGGTTCGCAACTTGCGCACCGCTCACCGTCTGAGCTAGTCGCGAGGTCTCGACGTCAATCTGGGGCGGAGCTCCCGTAACTTCTACGGTCTCGGTGACCTGCCCGACCTGCAATCTTGCGTCAACGTGCTGAATGGTACCTGCGTTGACCGGCAGATCCGCTCGATGGTAGCTCTTGAATCCAGCAGCCGTAATCGTCAGGCTGTAGGTACCGATCGGGACCTGATTAATGACGAAGTGCCCGGTCTGATTTGCTGTTGACTTAACGGTGAGACCGGTCTGGACGTTGGTAGCCGTCACTTGTGCGTTCGGGACTGCCGCACCGGACGGATCGACAATGTCACCGGTGATCTGTCCGTTCTGAACTTGAGTTAAACCGGAGATGGCGACAAGCGCCACAAACGCGAACACCAGGCTGAGCCTGGTGACTTCTGTTAGCCTCTTCATCATTCACCCCGTCCAATGAGCCTTGGGTACCATCTTGGGCGTGCCGACAACCTGTGGACTGGGTTGGGGGCGCGACTTGAGGTCTTTTACATCGCGTGTCAAATGTCACACGACGATGTGATAAGAGCTGCACGCAGTGCGCCAAAGCAGGGGTATCGAAAAATCAACATGTTGGAAGAATGGGAGGCAGCTACTGCTTCCGAAATCCGGAAACAGCTTACGTTGCACTCCGGATTCGTGAAGAAAGGTCGACGCGAGACTCGGAAAGCGACACCTTTCGTTACGTTGTAGGCGCTAAGCAAGACCAGATGCAGATCGCTGCTGGAGCTATTTGCGAGAGGGACTCTGACCTGCTGAGTTCAGCGCGCGCGAGATTACTCCCCGACCCTCTTCGATGATGAGTTCCTGACTACTTTGCTGGGGACCGATTTTGTCGATCACTCCTGAAGGCCAGTGGATGGTAATAGCATCAACGCGTTTGCTTGTCCCGAGTCCGAAGTGCAGCCTTGGATCGCTTGCCGAGAGATAGCTGCTGTTGGCACGAACTTCGGCTACCTGGGTGAGACCCGCGGCAGACACCTCGACCCGTGCCCCGAAGCCATCGCGATTCGAGCGTCGGCCCACCAACTTGATCCGCAACCATTGTCCGCGTCGGGATTGATTTCGCAGGAGTAAAGGCGAATCGTCGAGATTAGTCTGAAGAAGTGCGAGAACGCCATCGTTGTTGAGGTCGGCGGCTGCGAGTCCACGACCCACTCGCGGATGTCTCAGCGCTGGACCGCCCCGAAGTCCGGTTTCCACGAATTTGCCGTTTCCTAAGTTGCGGAAGATCAGCGGACGCTCGGCATATGACACTCCGAAGCCGTGTCCTTCCACCTGTGGGTTGACGTGTCCGTTGGCGACATAAATATCAGGCCAGCCATCGTCATTCAGATCCACAAACTTCACTCCAAATCCAAGGAACGGAATGCTCACAGGACCAAAGCCGCTCGGGCCAGTCATGTCAGTAAATTGGCCATTGCGGTCATTGTGATAAAGGTTATTTGTGTCGTCCGAAAAGTTAGTCTTTACGATGTCTGGCCAGCTATCGTTATCGTAGTCTGCCGCGTCGACGCCCATTCCGGCTTGTGGCTTGCCATCGGAACTGAAAGCTACGCCGCTCGCTACGCCAACCTCGGAAAAGCTTCCTTTGCAGTCGTTCTGGTAGAGGAGGCTGGGGGATGAGTCGTTTGCGACGTAAACATCAAGGCAGCGATCCTTGTTGTAATCGAGCCAAATCACGCCCAATCCGTAGTACGCCTCGGGATCAATTCCGAGTTTCTCAGTGACGTTGCTGAATGTACCGTTGCGATTGTTTCGATACAGGCGGTCGCGGGCTCCCTTGAGACCACGAGGACCACAGGAAACGGGGATGCCGCGATACTGACAAAATGCAGAACTTCCGAACGCAGGTAGATTATCGAGGTCACCGACGTAATTGGCGACGTACAGGTCGAGATAACCGTCGTTGTCGTAGTCGCCGAATGCCGCGCTAGTTCCCCACAAACGGGAGTTATCTACGCCTGCTTTGTCCGTGACATCGGTGAAAGTGCCAGCATTGTTGTGGTAGAGCACTCCTCCATCCAGGTTCGTGATGTACACGTCTTGCCAGCCGTCATTGTCGTAGTCGCCGACTGCCACTCCGAAACCCCAGCGGCAATGCGTGAGTCCCGTTTTCTCGGTTACGTCGATGAAAGTGCCGTTGTGGTCATTCCGATACAACTTGCTAGCGTGGCACTTGCCAGCCTTGACGTCCTCGGAGGTCGATCCATTGACAAAGAGAATGTCCACCCAGCCGTCATTGTCATAGTCGAAGAATGCGACCCCGCCGCACATTGCGTCCATGATCCACCGTTTGTCGCGGGTACCGCAGGTCAGGTGGAAATCGATTCCGGATGATTGGGTTATGTCTTCGAGGACGATTTGCGGGGCAGCCTGGGACTTTGTTGGTTTCGAACGA
>Ga0196970_1000668_pt1 | contig 35036 bp, 31 predicted proteins | sample S1v_513CmetaG_FD_148672 | JGI IMG/M metagenome (GOLD analysis project Ga0196970, IMG submission 148672) | Soil microbial communities from Anza Borrego desert, Southern California, United States - S1+v_5-13C | ecosystem: Environmental > Terrestrial > Soil > Desert | place: USA: California... | reverse complement strand
GTAATGATGCTGCCTGGAATTATACCAGCGGTCTGGAGCTCTGCTGCGGTATACATGATCAAATTCTTGCTGTAGTGATTGGTGCTGGTTGCACTAGCCCGGTAAAGTGGTCAGTAGTAAAGACCCGAACCAGTCCCGTTTCCTATCTGCACAGTTTGTGCCGTCAGGTCCAGTGCTGCCGCATTTAGCATCACTAATAAGATCGAATAGATTTTCCTCATACTTATTGTTTTTTGTGGTATTACTGATTTATTTACCACACCTCCAACATTGGAGGTGCCTCACTTTTCGGTTTACAAACAAGAAAAGCACTATTGCGTCATCGCAGCTATTCCGTTGCTGGGTACAAGCGGGTAATTCAGCTCTATAGAATGGGGAAACAATATAATATGAAGATAAGTATTAATCTGAATAAAACTTCAATACATACTAAGAAAAGTATTGGGCTTGCCTGATCATTCCACATCACGGTTCATACAAACCCCCGTTTCAGCTGTTGCACATGAGTTATCTTTACAGGGTAACAGATATTTATGATTGAACAAGTCGAGATAGGCGCACTTCATTTTGAGGATTATCAGGAATTGCTGCAGGCCATGAAAGCTTCCTACAAGGGCTGGCAAGGCGGATTCTGGAGCCCCCAGGCTATTCAGAATTTGATCACCAGGTTTCCCGAAGGACAGATAGTGATCAAGGTCGGTGGTGTGGTCGTGGGCTGTGCACTATCTATTATTGTCGATTACCGCAAATTTGGCGATGACCATACCTACAAGCAAATAACCGGCAACTACACTTTTAATACGCACGACCGCAAGGGTGATGTTCTTTATGGCATAGAGATATTCATCCATCCTGAGTACCGAGGGCTGCGCCTGGGGAGAAGGCTTTATGATGCCCGCAAAGACTTGTGTGAAAATCTGAACCTGAAAGCGATCATTTTTGGGGGCCGTCTTCCTAATTATCATGAGCATGCTAGTGAGCTTTCGCCAAAGGAGTATATTCAAAAGGTAAAAAGGAAGGAGATCTATGACCCAGTCCTTTCATTTCAGCTGGCGAACGACTTTCACGTAAAAAAGGTGTTGCATAACTACATGCCCGAGGATGAGCAAAGCAAGGAGTTTGCCACCTTACTTCAGTGGTTCAATGTCTACTATGTGCCAGACCTCAAACATGTGTTCAATGTCAAGACATATGTCAGGATCGGCCTCATTCAATGGCAGATGCGCCCTTACAAGGATATTGAGGAGATGTTTAGCCAGATGGAGTACTTCGTCGATTCTGTTTCCGCCTACAAGAGCGACTTTGCTGTGTTTCCCGAACTGTTCAATGGGCCTCTTCTCGCGGGCTTCAACCACATGTCTGAAGCCGAGGCCATGCGGGAACTGGCAAAGTATACGCCAGAAATAAGAGATCGTTTCCGGCAGCTTGCAATAAGTTATAATGTCAACATCATAACAGGTAGCCTGCCTAGTATTGAGGATGACTCGCTGAAGAACATCGGCTTCCTTTGCCACCGCAATGGCTCCATAGACGTCTATGAAAAGATTCATATTACACCAGATGAAACTAAGCACTGGGGTATTCGCGGAGGAAACTCCCTGAAGGTGTTCGACACCGATGCCGGCCGTGTTGGCATCCTCATTTGCTATGATGTCGAGTTCCCGGAACTGGGCAGGCTTTTAGCCGATGAGGGTATGCAGATACTATTCGTCCCATTCCTTACAGACACCCAGAACGCCTACATGCGTGTGCGCCTTTGTGCTCAGGCAAGGGCAATAGAAAATGAGTGCTTTGTAGCCATCACTGGTAGCGTGGGCAATCTCCCCAAGGTGGAGAACATGGATATCTCCTATTCCCAGGCAGCAGTATTCACCCCCAGCGATTTTGCTTTTCCGTCGAATTGCATAAAGAGTGAAGCAACAGCCAACACGGAGATGATCCTGATAGCAGAGGTAGACCTGTCGCTGCTGCACGAGCTGCACAGCTATGGTAGCGTCCGCAACCTTAAGGATCGCCGCCGTGACTTTTACGAGTTACGTTTAAAGACAAGGCCCAAAGACACTATCGGGAGAATTAAAGATTAGCAGTCAAGCTTGAAAAGTCAGGTTCTAATTTCCCAATAACTCCAGTTCTGGAATAAGCCTTCCTTCTTTTCCAGGGCTAGTATATTACAAAAATCACCCAAGTACCTGGGATATCATTGGGATTGCACCGGCATTGCATTGGGAATGCATAGGCACTGCACCGTAATTGGACTGAGAATGAATACAAACTTCCTCTTCCCGGTTCACCTGATCCACCCGTTGCATGGCAGTACTTTATCAGCTAAAATTCATTAATTTGATAAGCATGAAGTTTCCCTTACTCCTGCTGTTAATAGCCGTCTTGTTTTACTCCTGCAAGTGCAGCTGTAAATGTGACAAAGACCTTGGTTGCAGAACGATGTCAGCCAAACTCCTGTCCACCGACAGCTTGCTGGCGGAAAACATATATTGTTCCGATGGAAACTACTACACCGACAAGGTGCTGGCAGACTCCACTAACAGCTTTACCACACGCTGGCTGTCCGACAGCACCATTGTCACAGGGATCGATTCCATTTTCAAACATGAGCATATCGCTAAAGTGGGATGTGATGATCGCGATTTGTTCGAGGATAGAGGCTACGGTTGTAGTTGCGTCAAATAGTTAGTTGGCGAGTCCATAAAGCTAAGTCTCAATGGCTGAGAAGAACATCCTTAAACGCCAAATGGCTGCAAACTGCAGCCATTTGAGAGAAATCAGGATGTAATTTCTGTAGTTCCACCAGGATTCGAACCTAGACTAACTGAACCAAAATCAGTTGTGCTACCTTTACACCATGGAACTATCCGTTCTTGTGGGTGGCAAATGTACAGCGGGTTTTTAAAAAGCCAAAATCTTTCCTAGAAATATATTTTATCGCAAAGTATCCCTGTTAGTTCCCACTGAATAAATCTCTGTTTTTAAAGCTTTCTTTAACCGTAGCAAATCATGTTTTTACAGTAGGTTTGCAAAGGCTTCGTTTCCAATTAACTTTAGTGTAGGCATGTCTCTTGCGGTCAATTCCCGCCAACTTGTTATAAGATTTATTTTTATCGGTATCGCCCTTACGATACTGGTAAGGCTTTTCTTTCTCCAGATATTTGAGGATAAGTATAAGGTCATGGCCAACGATATAGCCATTTACCGCAAGGTGGTTTACCCACCGAGGGGGGTGATCGTTGATAGGAATGGCAAAACTATGTGCTACAACGAGGTGGTATATGACCTGATGGTGACCCCCACCAAGGTGCCTGACGACCTGGATACTGCTGCACTGTGCAGTGTCTTGGGTATTACCGAAGAGAACTTTGGTAAGATGCTTTACAAGACGCGCATCAAGAACGGCTCTATGCGACAAGGTGTCTTCATAGAGCAGCTTACCCGTGAGCAGACTGCCCGATTCAAAGAAAATATGTTTCTTTTTACCGGTTTTGAGCTATTGGAGCGCTCTATCCGGTCTTATCCGAATGCCAGCGCTGGCATCATTCTGGGCTACATTGGTGAGGTCTCACCTAAGATGCTGAAGAAGGAACGCTACGCCTCCTACCGGCAGGGCGACTATGTGGGTATGAATGGCCTTGAGAGTAGCTATGAAGAGGTGCTGCGCGGACAGAGAGGTGTGTACTATTTTGAAAGGGACAATTTTAACCGTCCGAGGGAGAGCTACAAGAGAGGAGCTCTGGATACCCAGGCAATAGCTGGCAAAACACTGGAGCTATACTTGGACGCTGAGTTGCAGGAGTATGCCGAAAAGCTGATGGTGAACAAGATAGGCAGCGTGGTAGCTATAGACCCCTCTACAGGCGGTATCCTGTCACTGGTCAGCGCTCCCAGCTTCGACCCCAACCTGTTAAAAGGAAGGGAGCGCTCTAAAAACTTTGCTGCTCTGTTTTTGGATGCAAAGCACCCATTGTTTAACAGGGCAACCCAGGCTACATACCAGCCAGGTTCTACCTTCAAACCAATTACTGCTCTGGTGGCGCTCGACGTTGGAGTTATTTCTCCTTCATTTGGGTATCCCTGCGGCGGAGGCTACTATGGCTGTGGCAGAAGGATAGGGTGTACCCACTCCGGTGGCGGCCACGCTGCAAACCTCCGACTGGCACTGGCACATTCCTGTAACTCGTATTTTGTCCACATCTTCAGACTTATTGAAGATGCTAAGAAATTTAAGAATACGAAAGTGGGTCTGCAGTCGTGGGCTGATTACATGTTCAAGTTCGGCTTTGGCCATCCCACGGGAATTGATATACCCTATGAAGGGAAGGGGCTAGTGCCTGACACTGCGCTGTACAACAAGATGTACAACAACGTTTGGAACTCCTGTACCAATCTGTTTGTAGGAATGGGGCAGGGGGAAATAGCACTTACGCCGCTGCAGCTTGCCAATGCTATGTGCATTATCGCCAATAAGGGATTCTATTACACCCCCCATTTGGTTAAATCTATAGACAACGACCCTAATGACCCCATTCTGAAGCCTTATAAGGTGAAGCATACGGCACTGGGCAATATTCCCGATACCGTTTACTCCATTGTAAAACACGCCATGCAAGATGTGGTGGAACATGGTACGGGTCGGGTAGCGCAACTTCCAGGCATTGAGATATGTGCTAAGACCGGCACAGTGGAGAACAAGGCAGTAGTACATGGCAAGGCTATGCAGATGAAGGACCACTCGGTGTTTGTGGCGTTTGCCCCTAGGGTGAATCCGAAGATAGCCATAGCCGTGATAGTAGAGAATGCCGGCTACGGCGCCACCTGGGCTGGACCTGTAGCGAGCCTGATGATAGAAAAATACCTCACAGACAGTGTGGCTAGCAAGCGAAAACACCTGGAGGAGAAACTGTATAATGCTAAGTTAATCAACCCATACATCTACGCAATAGACTCTGCCGATAAGCGGAAATGGAGAGAAAGGGAAGCAAGAAGAATAGAAGCAAAGAGAATAAAAGACAGTACCACAAGAGCGCGCGACTCCATAATGATCAGGGCGTGGTTTGAGAAACGACTAGGCAGAAAGCTACCCGAAAAGCTGATTTTTAATAAATGACCCAGGAGAGAAAGACATTTGTAAGCAGGATAGACAGCGTGACCATAATGCTGTACCTCATCCTCGTGTTTATAGGGCTGGTAACAGTATTCTCGGTAGAGTACCGAAGCACAGATCCAAGTATATTTATGATGAGCAAGAGTCATATGAAGCAGTTCACATGGCTGTGTGTTTCCTTGTTCGTGGGGCTCATTATTTTGTTTACTGAAAGCAAGTTCTTCTCAAGCTTTGCATTCCTGTTCTATACGATCGGCATCATTCTCCTGGTTGTTACCATCTTTGCCGGCAAGAACGTAAAAGGCTCGCATTCCTGGCTGGGAGTTGGCAGTTTTGCTTTTCAGCCCGGGGAGGTGTGCAAGATCTTTACTGCGCTCGCGCTATCAAAATTTCTGTCCATACCGGAGACGAATTTCAAGACTTTAAAAGATAGGTTGATCGGTGCCTCGCTGGCGCTGGTTCCCTGCTTTATTATCATTATGCAGTCGGAGACCGGCCTGGCGCTAGTGTACCTGAGCTTCTTCCTGGTTATGTATCGTGAGGGGCTCCCAAACATTGTACTCATTATAGGCTTCTCAGTTGTGGTACTTACTCTGGCAACCTTATTAGTTGACAGGATCATAATGTTCTACATTCTTACTGGTGTTGCGGTATTGGTAGCTGTGCTCATGCGGAAGACCATCAAACGCAATATTGTAGTGCTTTTCATGATTGTGGGCGTATGGGGCATAGGGATGGCCTTTTCCCAGGTGCTCGTACCTTTTACTTTTAAGAACGTGCTTAGAGGCTACCAGATAGACCGTATCTATTCTATGCTGGGGCAGGAAGTGCCTGAAGAATATTCGGAAATACGAGAAGATGATGCTCCTGCAAAGAAGGTAAATGCCTCCGACTACAATGTTATACAGTCCAAAATTGCAATCGGGTCGGGTGGTTTGCTGGGCAAGGGTTTCCTGAACGGCACCTCCACCAAGAACGACTTTGTGCCCGAGCAGAATACTGATTTTATCTTCTGCGCTATAGGAGAACAGTTTGGCTTTGTGGGCAGTGCCATACTCATTCTGCTGTATCTCTCTCTTATGCTGAGGATATTATTTCTTGCTGAGCGACAACGTTCTGCCTTCAGCCGGATATATGGCTACTGTGTTGCTTCTATCCTGTTCTTCCATTTTGCAGTGAATCTATCAATGACAATTGGACTGGCTCCCGTGATTGGTATCACTTTGCCCTTCCTCAGCTATGGCGGTTCATCCCTGCTGTCATTTAGTATTCTGATATTCATACTTATCAGGCTCGATGCCGACCGTCAGGTGATGATACGTTAACTTTGCCGCCGTATGGCCACAATCTTTGCTTTGTCGGAAGGCGTGTTTACGATAGGACATGATAAAATCTTTCATCCCTTTAACCCTGATGTAGACGAACTCAACGACCGCCCCAGAGGATCTTTGCTCGTTGAGGTACAACCATTTCTGGTAGTCACTGACAAAGATGTGATTTTACTGGACACAGGGCTGGGGTTTAATGCTGCTAATGGAGAGCTGCAACTGCACCAGAGCCTCCGCGCCTATGGCTATCAACCAGAGCAGATTACTAAGGTGCTTCTTACACACCTGCATAAAGACCATGCGGGAGGAGTAACTTACAAAGATGGTGCGGGTGTGGTGAAGCCCACCCTGCCAAACGCCACCTATTACATTTACAGGCCTGAAGCTGACTATGCATTGAAGGTTGGGTTCCCATCCTACATTACTGAAGAGCTGGAACCACTATTTTCATCTTCTCAGGTTGAGTGGCTCGATGGCAAAGAGGGAAGCATAGGTGAACAGATCAGGTATTTCCACTCAGGCGGTCACTGTCCTGAGCATATTGTTTTCCTGATAGATGATGGACAGGACAAAGTATTCTTCGGTGGGGATGAGGCGCCTCAGCTGAAGCAGATGAAGATAAAGTACGTGGCCAAATATGACTATGACGGCAAGAAAGCAATGGAACTTAGAGAGGACTATGCCCGAAGGGGTAGGGAAGAAGGATGGAAATTCCTCTTCTACCATGATGTTCAAAAACCTACTGCTATGCTATAGTCAACACAGGGTAGATAGCAAACAAGTGAAGGAGTACCTGCCTTGAGTAAGATAGACCGGACTTTCGTTTAAAAAAAAACCGCCCCGAAAGGGGCGGTCCGCAGGTTCCAGGTCGTTCCCCCGCGTCACAAATGTAAGTCTGCTATCACACTTCCAATGGCGGAGGAGTACCTTAACAAACAGTTTACTTTCGCTTTTTGTCTCTTAGTCTCTGTATCAGCATCTGCTTAAACTCGCGTTCTGCCGTATACAAGTCTGCGAGTTGCTGAGCTGAGATGACCTTTAGGAATTGCCCCTTATACCGTCGCTTAAGGTCTATGATAGCTTCCTGGAAGTCTAAATTGTTCTCTACATATTGCCGCGCTTCAGCATCTGTCATCCTTTTATTTCTGGCTTTTCCCTGAGCTAGATACTGCTTTCTTGTGGTTCTGACATCTTGCTCGTATTTATTATATACTGGCCAGAATTGTTCAGCCTGGGCAGATGACAGCTTCAGCTTATTAGTTATAAAGCTCACCTTCAGCGCGTGTATTCGTTCACCCTTTCCGGACTGAGCAAAGGTGGTGGCGCTTATCAGCACTGCCAGAAGTATTAGTAGTAGTGGTCTTGTAAGTTTCATGATATTGCTTTCATCGGTTTAAGTTATTGCCACCCCATCTCATCCAGATACAAGGTTATTTCTTCTTCTGTGAGCTGAGTAGTTGCCAGATGTCCTGTTTCTAACACAAGATCGGCGGGGGCAACATCGAAGCCGCTCCTGTTATCCTGCACATATTCGATTACAGCATCGGCTGGAAGAGATGCAAGCTTTTGCTCTACTGAGTTCTCACTGTTCAACATCTGAAGGGTTCCAAACCCTGCAGTTAAAAGGAGTACTGCTGCGGCAGCCCATCGAATGCTCTTCCAGATATTATTACCAAAAGAAATAACTTTTGGCGGGTGCTGTTCCTGCTGAAATGCAACCTTGCTCAAAAGCTGCTGCGGCAATTGGTCGAAGTACCCAGTGGGAACCTCGAAAGGATTGCCTTTTGATATGACGTCAGCAAGAGAGGCTTCGATCGTTTTTGCTAGAATAGCTTCGGGCAGGACTTTGAAATAGTCATTTGCCACAACGTAAGGCGTTTTCCTTGATAGACCTGTCAGGGTGCTCCCCATGCTTTCCAGTTCCTGCACTATTTCATTCTCATGGATCATAGTAATTAGACCAGCGTTTAATCCAAAGGTTTAATGGCTTAACAGAAATGCTTCAACTTTTTTTACTGCATGGTGGTAAGACGCCTTAAGCGCTCCAACTGAAGTGTCCAGTACTTTCGACATTTCCTCGTAGGGCATTTCATCATAATACCTCAGGTTAAAAACGACTTTTTGCTTGTCCGGTAGCGACTGAATTGCCTGCTGCAGTTTCCATTCGATCCTATTAGCATCAAACCCCTTCTCGGCTTCAAGCTTGTTGGCTAGTGAGGTGTTTTCATCATTACTTAGCGATATTGACACTCTCTTCTTCTGGTTCTCCATCCAGGTGAGCGTTTCATTGGTGGCTATTCTGTACAACCAGGTATACAAATTAGCCTCTTTGCGGAACTGACCCAGATTATTCCAGACTCTTATGAATACATTCTGCAAAATGTCGTTAGCATCGTCATGAGAGACTACCATCCGGCGTATATGCCAATAGAGCTTCTGCTGATACTTGCGCACAAGTTGTGTGAAAGCAAACTCCCTGGTCTTCTCATTTTGGAAGGTTGCAAGAATAAGTTGATCATCTGGTATTGTAGTGTGTGTCATCTTTGGATGTTTAACCCTTCTGACAAGACTTTCGTCTATTTAGTTAGTTATACTCCTTTAGATTTGCACTTTCCATGCCAGCTAATTGTTAAGCAAATCAGAATACTACATGCGAACATTACAGGAACTTAAGATCATCTTTATGGGCACCCCGGATTTTGCTGTTGCATCGCTTGATGCGCTGGTAAAGGCAGGAGCAAATATCGTTGCTGTGATCACAGCTCCCGATAAATCTTCGGGACGGGGCATGCAATTGCAGGAGTCGCCTGTGAAGAGGTTCGCGGTTGCGAACAATCTTAAAGTGCTCCAGCCGCCTAAGCTAAAGAATCCTGAGTTTTTAAAGGAGCTCAAAGCGCTGGAGGCTGATCTCGGAGTAGTGGTAGCCTTTCGAATGTTACCGGAAGCAGTGTGGCATATGCCGCACCTGGGGACGGTGAATGTGCACGGATCATTGCTGCCTCAATACCGTGGCGCTGCTCCGATTAACTGGGCGATAATGAATGGGGAGACTGAGACCGGCGTAACCACTTTCAAGTTGAAGCACGAGATTGATACAGGGGATATACTGCTGCAGCACAAGGTGCCTATTGAGCCATCAGACAATGCAGGCACCATCCATGACAAGCTGATGGAGGCTGGCGCACGGCTACTGATTGAGACGGTAGAGGGGCTGGCCATTGGCACCATCAGGGAGGTGCCACAGGCAGCTATTGCATCCGAAGAACTGAAGCACGCACCGAAGATATTTAAGGAGGATATGAGGATAGACTGGACAAAATCAGCTTTTCAGGTTCTTAATCACATCCGGGGGCTTTCCCCCTATCCTGCAGCATTTACCACTTTGGGCGGCAAACAGGTAAAGATTTACGCTGCTACAAGCGAGCAAACACAGACCGGAGTTTCTCCAGCATCCTTCAACACTGACAAGCGCACATATCTACGCATAGCGGCTGCCGACGGCTGGATTTACATTACGGACATTCAACAAGAAGGTAAAAAACGTATGGACATAGAAGCATTCCTGCGAGGTTTTCGACTTGAGGAATAAGCGCTTTTCTGGCAGCATCAGCAGCCTCCTCTTTGTACTAGTCGAGCTGCATGGTTTTTTACTTCTACTGCGTAAGTTCTGACGTTTACTCTTGCGTTCACAGGCTTGCCTTCTTTAACAGCGGGTTTGAACTTCACGCGTCCGTTTAATAGTGAAACAATCTTCTGATCCAGTTCCTGGCTTAGGTCGCTCCGAATGGTTGCATATGGTGTCCCTCCCCATCCTTTGGCCGACACCATGCCATTAGACTCGAAATAGGCGACATTCCCATGGTCATCTATTACAATCCTATTCACATCGAATAGGTACACACCATCGTCCAGCTTGTTCAGATCTGCATGTAGTTGCTGAAACAAGTGTTTCTCAAGGTCTTTACCTGGTCCGATGAATACTGGTTGTTGATAATTGGTGATATGTTTCGGTAACACGTACTCGGCCTCGTTTCCGAGAATTGGTTTCCCGTTGATTGCAACCGGAACAGTATCTACAGGTGCGGGATGCATGGTGACATCGCCTGTCCGGTAGTGTTTTACGGGGAATGAGTCGGGATACGATGCATATTGAAAGGCGTCTCTTTGCGTTTTCAGTACTTCAATATAATCTGGGGGGTAAACTTTGAATTTCGCTAGTTCTATTTCATTGCCTTTGAACTGAATCTTATTGGTCTTTATTGCAGTTTCATTGTTGCCCTCTTTCTCCGTGCAGAAGGCAGAGAGAACTATTAGGAGAGGTATGACTGAAAGATATTTCAGTTGTCTTGTACGAGCACTTTTGTTTCCTGTGAGCATCGCAATACGTTTTTTAAGAGGTGAATAATTTATTGAGTGTGTTATGGCTGGTGCCGCTCCCATCAAAGTTTGCTCGAGAAGAAAGGTGCCATATGCTGCTGTATCAAGAGTGGCAAAATCGTCCGCCTGGTACTCATGTACCATGCGCAGCCTTCTATGGTATAAATGAATCAGCGGGTGGAACCAAAATGCCATACGTGTAAGGATAAGCAGCATGTTATCTAACGAGTGATACCGCCGGCTGTGTTCTTTTTCGTGGGCTAACAGGAACGTCCACTCAGAAGAACTGTATTCCTTTCTGGTTCTGACAAACAGTGTATTAAAGAACGCGAATGAACAGTGGTTCTTCCCCGTTTCTATTACCAGAATGCCTTCTTCAAACTTGTGGGTGCCTGATCTGTAAAGCCTTACCAGATAGAATATTTCTCGCAGCAGTAATAGGAACCCTACCGCCACACCTATCATATATATTGACCAGAGTAAAACCTCCGAAGTAAGTATAGTTGCTGAACCCTGAACTGCTCCAGGGTCTGTTGCAGTTGAAGATGATTGTTGGACAGATACTTCTTGAATGAAGAGCGCTCTCTTTACCTCGTATACCTGTTCCGTAGGTTTGTGGAGGACGTTGTTAGGTACCAGGTTGTCAATATTTGCCAAAGGGAGAAGTAACCCCGTAACCAGACTTGCCAAAAGATATATCCTGTTGAATTGGTGGAAGGTCTCTTTTCTAAATAGAAATTCGTAAACCAGAAGGCAGACCAGCCAAATAACACTCGAATTGATAATGTACTGCAGCATAGTATATCTATTTAAGACAGTTCAGCTATTGATAGAGTTTGTGCTTTTGTGCATGGTGTCAGGTCATCAGGTTGTTTTCTACACAAAATCTATTTCTTGTTCTTTTTGGTTAATGTCGCCATCAGTTCGTTCAACTCTTTCATGTCCAGATCATTCTCCTGGACAAGAAAGCTTACCAACTGCTTTGGCGAACCGCCAAAGTATTTCTTAATCAAGCTCTTTACATTCTGTTGTGCGTATTCTTCTTTGGAAACAACAGCCCGATACTCATGTGTTTTTCCATATGCCTTATGTGTCACAAAGCCTTTCTTTTCCAGAATTCTAACCACAGAAGAAATGGTACTATGCGGCATGTCAGGCTCACCGAGGTTTTCAATTATGTCTCGCACAAGGCATGGCTCCAACTTCCAGATAAGCTGCATTATTTCCTCTTCAGCTTTTGTTAATGATGGTAGTGAATGCGCTGTCATAATAGTATAACGTAAAGATACGTTATAGAACTTAATAAACAAATAAATCTTTTGGGAGCGAACGAAGTTGGCAGGATGCTCCTGTAAGGATAACTGAATGAATGGCTTAATTCGAAAAGAAAGGGGTGAGAATCAGAGTAGAGTAGAAAAACACAAGCATTTACAATGTGAACACTTTTCCATGCAATGCCTATAGTACTGGCAAGTAGATGTAGAACTCTGCGCCTTTGCCTAGTTCGCTTTGCACTTTGATAAAGCCATTATGGTTTTCCACTATCTTTTTACAGAGGGCTAAACCGATACCGGTGCCGGGATAGTTCTGCCGGTCGTGTAGGCGCTGAAAGATCGCAAAGACTTTGTCTGCATATATCTGCTCAAATCCTATTCCGTTATCCTTGAAACGCACTTCATGGTACTCGAGGAAAAGGTGGTCAGCCTTAGGGAGATCCAGGTCTTTGGCTGCAACTCTTCTTGCAGAAACGCGAATCTCAGGATCTTTGTCGGCAAACTTAAGAGAATTGCTAACCAGGTTGTAGAATAACTGGTGAAGCTGCAACGGCATACCCAGCACCACCGGTAGTTCCTCTTTGATAATCTGGCCGTTCTTTTCGGTCAGTAGCAGCTCAAAGTCAGTTCTAACCTCATCAATGGTTTTATTTAGGTCTACCCATTCCTGGTGATCGTCAGCCTTCGAGAGCCTGCTGTAGTTCAGTACCGACTTGATCAACGCGGCCATACGTTCCGCCGAGGAGCTGATTTTATTGATGTATGTCTGGGTAGCTTCTCTATTACCAGGATTTCTGCCTGCCAATTCTGAGAAGGTCCTTATCTTTCTAAGGGGCTCCTGCAGGTCGTGAGAGGAGACATAAGCAAACTGTTCCAGATCACGGTTTGACTTAATCAGTTTGCTGTTAACCACAGCCAGCTCGTTGTTTGCGTTTTCCAATTCGCTGGTGCGCTTTCTTATCTTCTCCTCCAGTTCCTGGTTAAAGGAGGTGATCTTGTCATTTTGGGACTCTATCTGTGAAAGCATGCTGTTGAACGCGTCCGTAAGTTCCCCAAGTTCATCATCGTCATCGTACGTCTTTTCAGCTCTTACCGAGTAGTCCTGGTTTTTAGTCACCGAGCGCGAGGTTGCTGCAAGGTGCAGGATAGGTCTGATGATCCTTTTCTGCAGGCGGCGGGAAACAATGTAACCAAGAAGAAATGAGGCAATGATAACCAGAGCGGTGATCAATGAATATAGTCGAAGTCGCTCGTACATGGCTTCCATATCCGACTTCAGGTATAGGGTTCCGAGTGGAACCACCTGCTCTATTACTGGCTGAAAGCCCTCGAGGTAATCATCTGTGAATCTGAACCCAACACGGCCTGGTGCCATGGGCAACTGGTCATCCGGTATATTTGGCGGGTATTTTGCGAATATCCTGCCGTTCTCGTCATAGAGGCATGCCGCTACTATGTGCTTTTCAGTCCGCAGGCCCGATAGTAGCTCATTGGCATCCTCCTGATTGTCGAATGCCAGTGCTGCCGTGCTGTTGGCAGCGATGATTTTGCCCACGGTTGCGAGGTTGTCCCTGGCGCTTTCCCGAAAGGAGAAATATTCATAAACGGTGAAGGTGGCACAGGTTATTACCAGAACAATTCCACTAGTGAGCATGAAAATTCTCATTAGTTTCCGTTGTATCGGTGTGCCTTTTACCTTCATTCGTAGTGTTTTGTTAGTCCGTTATTTCAGATACCCGTAATAGCTTGGAGCTGATTGTAAGCCCTGCCGATCTGGCTGCGGTTGGGTTTGCCTGCAGTTTTATCTTATTGTTCCTTTTTATGAATCCGATCATCCCGCCGATTTTGGTAAAGTTGCGGCAGTCGCTTACTGTTAGCATTCTTGGTTTTTTAAGAGCGCCTATTATTTCGCTTACCTTATCAGGATCCTTTTCACTGATGTACAATAAATGACAGGATTTAACTTCGTCAATTGACTTGTAATGCTGGATGACAATGTGCCTGCCTTGCACCCGCTCGTCTTTAACAGTCTCTTCAAGATATCTATCGAACGGATCGTTACCCAGGATGCCGATAACGAGCGGAGCGTTACCATCGGCAAATGAGCCTTCGGGCCACTCAGTGAATTGCGTAAAATTAAAAAGGAACACTGCCTTTACGTGACTTTCCGGCACACCAGTCTGTGCGAAAGATGATTGCGGTAAAGCTATAGCGATTGCCGCCAGCATGACAACGATAATCTTTCGCAGCCTTATGTAAGGTTTATATGTTAGAACTGCTATCAAAGACGAAGGGTTATTTTCTGGTATATACTTCTTGGTATTTGTCTGTTGCCAAACTCTGTATGTCGTTCCTGAAGAAGATTCCTGCCATTTATCGAAAAGGTAAACCTCTTATAAACCCAGGCGATTCTCGCATTAAGAGTGATGAAAGAAGCTACCGCAATAGTAGACGGAACAAGGTCCACATATCGTCCCACAAGGTCCAGTTGGAAACCTTTAGGGAGATCCATGTTCGATTGCAGTAGTATCTGGTTTCGGGGGTCCTGAGCCTCTACAAGAACACTCGCTGGCAATACCTGTGGGGCACTTGGGCTTAACTTTGTTCTTAAGAAGGTATATCCTCCTCTTATTCGCCACCAGTTTCTCAGAAACACGTTCGCTGAAAACTCTATACCTGAGCTGGATCCATCCAGATTGTTGTCAAACACAAAGAAGGGACCTGAATTAAGATTTGTATCAATACTCCTGACATGGTCGTAATTGTTATGAAAGACAGCAAGTGACAACGAGACCTTGTTTGTTGGTGTCATTCTATAGCCTAGCTCATAAGCGGTCACTTTTTCGGATCTGAAGTCCTGAACAGAGCCTAGTACCGGACTAATAATCTCGGCATCCAGCCGAGAAGGTGTTTTTACTGCGCGTGATACTGCGGCCCATAGCGTATTCCTTTGATTGGGCAGCCAGGCTATTCTTGCGCTGGGCTGCCATTCAAAGCCAGTGTAGTCGTTATGAATAAGCTTGGTGCCCAATGTCAGCTCAAGCTGGCGCGGTATGAGCGAAATCTGATCCTGAATAAAACCGTTGAACAGGTCTAACGTTCGGCGAGAGGGAGAAAACGATAAGCCTGGTGTAGACCTAAAGTTGTCATCCATTATCCTGTAGCCAATACCCCATAATACCTTGTGCCTTTTGCGCACCGGAAAGTGGTGTTGGAAGTCGGCATCATAAGTGTTCAGGACATCGAATAATCCTGACGCTTCCTGGTTACGATAGGTACGATCATAATAGACCTGGAGTGTAATATCAGATTGGTCCGTAAATAAATGGGTCCACCTGGCTAGTACGTTTTGTCCGTTCAAGTCGGAGACTGCTGAGTCGGTTTTGCCTCCGTAAATATCACCCTGAAGGGTAAATGTGTTCTTAGAAGTAGGGTAGTAATCCATGCGGAAACCTCCCTGTGTCATATGCCACTCGTCATTGGATTCATCACCATTAAGCCTTCTGGTGGGATTGTGGTCTATACGTTGACCATATACCCGGAAGAATAGCTTGGAGTCAACTTGTGCACCGTACCGCAGGCTGATCTGATCCTGAAGGAAGGTGCCGATAGATTCTGAGAAAAGGAGTCCCTGTGTTTCCCTGGCGCTTTTACTCATGATGTTGATCACACCATTTACCGCATTTGCACCCCAAAGTGTGCCTCCTGGCCCGCTTACCACTTCAATTCTGTCCAGGTCTTCCAGCATCACATTCTGCACTCCCCAGAATACACCACCAAACAGTGGGGTGTAAATGGTTCTGCCGTCAATCATCACCAGGAGCTTGTTAGCAAGCGTGTTGCTCGACAGAGGCGCGCCGTTAAAGCCCCTGGCAGTCACCGCCCAATCGTGAGCGTTAGACTGAGCCACCTGTAGGTTGGTGGCGAGTCTAAGTGCTTCAGGTAAGCGTGTTGCAGTGGAGCGAACAACGTCTTCGTTCGTCACTACCTGAACAGCGGATGCTACCTCAGAAAGCTTTTCGGGAGCTTTGGATACTGAGGTGACCTCCAGATTCATTAACTCCTCAACAGAAAGCTTTTTCAGATCTTCCGGAGACAGCCTTTTCCCTGGCTGAGCATAGGTAAGCCTTGGAAGGGTAATCAATATAAGTACGAAGAAGAGCCACCTATGCAGAGAGCGCAGCGGTGGCGATGCGGCAGCAGTAACTGCCATGTTTCTGTTTGTAAGGTTGTAACCCTTTGATTTCATGGTGCCTGGTCTTTAAACAATTTTTGTCAGTAGTTGCTTAAGCTTGGTGAAGCTGGAGGGTTTTTCGATAAAATCAGTGGCGCCTGAGTCTTTTGCTTGCCTTGCCAACATGGGATCGCCACCTGTGGAGTACATATAGATATTCACATCGTTCAGACGATGAATCTGCCGAAGGTGCCTGATACACTCAAGGCCATTCATGAGCGGCATGTTCATGTCAATGAATATCATAGAAGGTGTAAATGATTCATCGTCAGCTAGCTGCTTCAGTGCCTGAACGCCGTTGCTTGCAAATGAGCAACTTATGGTTTCATCAACCTCCTGCAGGGCAAGAGTAAAAATTTCCGTATCCTCAGCATCATTATCGATGAGGAAGCAGTTCTTAGTAGCGGTCATAATGGTCAAGAGCCTATAAAGTTAACCTTTTCAGCAAGTAATGCAAGGGTATCAAGGCTGGATTAATGTGTAGGAAAGTCTTGCGACAGCTGTATTGCCTATACGTGTCTACTGGCGAAATAATCAACTGCCAGACGGTAGCCATGCAGCCCTAATCCGCTGATGGAGCCAACGCACTTACTGGCGATAAAAGATTGTTTCCTGAAGTCTTCCCTGGCCAGAACATTAGAGATATGGACCTCTACCACAGGCAATCCGATGGCTGCTATTGCATCTGCCAGGGCTATACTAGTGTGTGAATAAGCCCCGGCATTAAGTATTACGCCCTGCACCGATCCTCGGCACCTATGTAGCTGATCGATAAGCAAGCCCTCAACATTACTCTGATAGAGGGTAAAGCTAATTTGAGGAAAGTCTGCTGTGAGTGATTGCAGGTACTCATCTATAGAAATGCTGCCGTATATAGCCGGCTCGCGGGTGCCAACCAGATTGAGATTAGGACCATTTATTATTGCCAGGGACAACATTGCTAATAACTTTTCAAGGCAAGGTAGTAAAGATGCTTTTATTTTGAGGCGACTATAACGGGACGAGGAACAATAATGTGGGAAGCATATATAAAGGGATTTAAAGCGTACATGCAGTTAGAGCGCTCCCTGTCTGACAACACTGTGGAGGCATACCAGCATGACGTAGCAATGTTGTCGCAATACGTTCAGGCTGTACACAGCGGAATTGACCCCACAAACATTGAGCTTCGGCACCTAAAGGAATTTTTAGGACACATAAATGAAATGGAACTGGCTGCGGGGAGTCAAGCGAGAATTATTAGTGGAGTGAAGTCATTCTTCAGGTACCTGCTTCTGGAGGATGTTATTAAGGTAGATCCCTCTGAGCTGCTGGAGTCGCCGAAGATGCAACGTACCCTTCCAGACTTTCTAAGCATTGAAGAGATAGATCGACTGTTTTCTGCTATAGACCACACTTCCCCTAAGGGGCAGCGGAACCGCGCTATGCTGGAGACACTGTATAGCTGTGGCTTGCGGGTAAGTGAACTGATAAACCTGATGATTTCCAACCTCTACCTGGACGTTGGCTTCATAAAAGTATTGGGAAAAGGAAACAAGGAACGCCTGGTGCCTATTGGTGGAGAGGCTGTGCGGCAGATCAAGCTGTATAAAGACCATGTAAGAAGCCATATGAAGATAAAGCCAGGACAGGAGGACATCTTGTTCCTGAACAGGCGGGGAGCAGGCCTGAGCAGAGTAATGGTATTCCTCATTCTAAAAGACTTGACACAGAAAGCCGGAATAAAGAAGAATATTCACCCCCACGTGCTGAGGCATTCTTTCGCCACCCACCTTGTAGAGGCCGGAGCAGACCTGAGGGCGGTGCAGGAGATGCTGGGACACAAGAGTATTACAACTACGGAGATATATACACACCTGGACAGGGGCTACCTGAGAAATACACTGGAAAGATACCATCCTCGGTATGGTAAGTAGCGGATTTTCAACACTCATCTGTCTAATCTACTCTTTAACAACCCATTAGGTAAAATGGGAGTTACATGGCACAGCTTTTCATGTGGTAGGTGAAAAAGGTAGAGCAGACAGAACATAAACCCTATAGCGATGAAGATCTTAGTATTTGATGATGAAAAAGATGTTTGCTTCCTATACAAGTTGATCCTGAAGCAGAAGGGGCACCAGGTAGAGACCAGGACGGATGCCAGCAGGTTGCTGGAGGATGTGAAAGATGTAAAGCCTGACGTGATATTTATGGACAACTCAATGCCGGGAGTGACCGGATATGAAGCCACACTGACACTTAAACAGCAGGAAGGCTATAACGATATTCCAGTAATCTTTTGCTCTGCAAACTGGAATGCAGACTACCTGGCAAAGGCAGCGCAAGCAGACTATTTCCTGCCAAAGCCTTTTAGTGTAAATGATATTGAACAATCGCTGAAAATAGTGCAGAACCGGGCTGCCTAGGCCAAGCCTATTGATCTTGGAGCCCCGTCTTCATCTCCTGAATTCGTCGGTAAGATTCATTGATTCTTGATTCACTTATCTTGTTTTCATTAAGAAGCTTCTTTATGGTGCTATGTACCTGAGAAGCTGAGACGTGTTTATCCTGCGATGGAAGTGTGTTGGCAAACATGAGAACGTCTACACCTGCGTTAATAGCGAGCGCTATAGCATTCTCAAACCCGTAGTGGTCGCTGATGGCCTGCATTTGCATATCATCGGAGAAGACGGGGCCCGGGTAATCGAGGATGTTGCGAAGCAGGGTAGTGATGACACTCTTCGAGAGCGTAGCAGGGAGGCGGGAGGCATCCCACCGCTGATTGATTATGTGAGCAGTCATGATGCCATCATATTGCCCGTTGCGGATGAGCTGATCGTAGGGGATGAGCTCGCGGAGCTGCCAGGTCTTGGTTACGTCTACAATTCCGTAGTGGGAGTCGGTGGTGGAGCTACCATGGCCCGGAAAATGCTTAAGCACGGTTAATACACCATACTCGTGATGCGCTTTGATAACCTGCTCGGCATGGCGGGTGACGATATCGCCATCGTTACCAAAACTTCGCTCATTCTTTACGATCACCGTATTGTTTGGGTTGACTGCCATATCCACCACGGGAGCATAGTTGAGGTTAATACCAAGCTCGCCGAGGAGCGCAGCCAGGCGGCGGTGATGAGCCAGTGTAGTGTCTGGATTGTTTAATCTTCCAAGATCGGCGGCGGAGGGGATATCAAAGAAGCCGTATTTAGCCTTCAACCTATGGACTCTACCGCCTTCTTCGTCTATGGAGACGAATAGAGGAAGGGGGGAATGCTTCTTCAGATTGCTGGTGAGGGCCTGCAACGTAGCTTTTGAATTGGCAGAAGAGATATTCTTTTCAAACAGCACTACACCGCCTACCTTGCCCTGAGCCAGCTCCTGAACAAGCGGATCATCGCTACTGAGGGAGGTGCGGTCGCCAATACCGATCATGATCATCTGACCGATCTTGAGGTCAAGGCTATCGATTGATTGGGCGTGGGAGAGAACAGGAAACAGTGAAAGTAGGGCGGCAAGAATGCGAAACTTCATAGGACAAAATGTAAATGTTGAAACAAAGACATTCAAATATCGTGCGACGATCGGGGGAATTCTGTGGGTCAAATATAGTTAACCTATTACTATGGTGCAGGACGATGTGAAAAGCATTATAAAAAACAGTGAGGTGAAGCATTTATGGTGTTGAACTCCGGCATAGAAACACTGCAGGTGCAGGACAGGTGAGGTACGTATACTCCGGATCAAGTCCTGGTTTCATTCGCTGGTACTGGTTGGCTACTGATTGGCTACTGATTGGCTACTGGTTGGCTACTGGTTGGCTACTGGTTGCAGACTGGTAGGGAAGGGTAGTGGACGCTGGCAGAACGATAAGGAAACGATGAGGAGTACGGGAAATGAGCGGCTGGTGATGGGAGCGCTAAAGAGTAAAAGTTATATTTGCCGCATGGAATTGACCAGTCTCACAGCAATAAGTCCCGTTGATGGACGCTACAGATCACAGCTATCGATGTTCGCTCCTTACTTTTCGGAGTTTGGGCTGATAAGATATAGAGTAAGAGTGGAGGTAGAGTACTTTCTCTTCCTTGCAGAAAAGAAGATATTTAAACTGCCAGCGGGAGTGAAACCTGCGAAGCTGAGGAGCATCTACGAACAATTTACCGAAGAAGACGCACAACAGATAAAAACAATAGAGAAGACCACCAACCACGACGTGAAGGCGGTGGAGTACTACCTGAAGGAGAAGTTGAACGAGCTGGGCGCAGGAGATAGCGTGGAGTGGGTTCACTTTGGGTTGACAAGCCAGGACATCAACAACACGGCTACACCGCTGCTATGGAAAGAAGCCCTGGAGGAAACCTACTTGCCGACATTGCAAAACATAGTGCTGAAGCTGCGGAAGATGGCCAGAGAGTGGCAGGGTATACCCATGCTGGCGAAGACCCACGGACAGCCTGCATCGCCTACTACATTGGGCAAAGAATGGATGGTGTTTGTGGAGCGACTCGAGGGTCAGATACAGCAACTATCGCACGTGCCATTCGCAGCGAAGTTTGGCGGAGCGACGGGGAACTTTAACGCCCATTACATTGCCTTCCCTCAGATGAACTGGGTGAAGTTTGGTAATGACTTTGTGAACAACAAACTGGGCCTGGAGCGGATGCAGTACACTACCCAGATAGAACATTATGATAATATTGCTGCACAGTTTGATGCGCTGAAGAGAATTAACACCATTCTTATAGATCTGTGCAGGGATGTGTGGACCTACATATCGATGGAGTACTTTAAACAGCAGGTGAAGAAAGATGAAGTGGGCTCGTCGGCTATGCCACACAAGGTGAACCCGATAGACTTTGAGAATGCAGAAGGTAACCTGGGCATGGCGAACGCTATATATGAGCACCTCTCTGCCAAACTGCCGATAAGCAGACTGCAGCGAGATCTCACAGACAGCACTGTACTTAGGAACGTGGGTGTGCCGATGTCGCACAGCTTTCTGGCATTGCGCTCGCTGGAGAAGGGCCTGAATAAACTGCTGCTGAACAAAGACAGGATAAAGCAAGACCTGGAGCAGAACTGGGCAGTGGTGGCTGAGGCCATACAGACCGTACTGAGAAGAGAGAACTACCCCCAGCCCTATGAGGCACTGAAAGCACTGACAAGAGGCAAGGCAGGGATAAACAAAGAAGATATTCACCAGTTTATAGACGGACTGAAGATAACGGCCAAGCTGAAAAAAGAGCTGAAGCAGATAACGCCACACAACTACGTGGGGGTACCATTTGACCTTTAAGAATAGCGTGACGGCACTACCAACTATACTGCTGCACGACCTGGAGGCCGTGAGTGGCTTTGACAAAGAAGCCTTTATAGCTGCGCACCAGCAGCAAGCAGTGACATCACTGAGGCTGCATCCGCTGAAGCAAACGGGCAGCTACAAAGATGCGAGAAAAGTGCCATGGTGCGGCGAAGGCAGATACCTGGAGCAACGACCGGTATTTACACTGGACCCGGCCTACCATGGAGGAGCCTACTATGTGCAGGAAGCAAGCAGTATGTTTCTGGACCACATGGTGAGGACGGTGATGCCGCAACGGACGAACCTGCGTGTGCTGGACCTATGTGGCGCACCGGGTGGCAAGAGCACCCTGCTGGCAAGCCTAATGGAAGAGGGGACACTGCTGATATCGAACGAAGTGATAAGGAGCAGAGCGACCATACTGGAAGAAAACGTGGTGCGATGGGGCTACACGAACAACTGGGTGACAAGTAATGACCCCGAAGTCTTTGGCAGACTGGAGGGGTACTTTGACCTGATAGTAGTAGATGCGCCATGCAGTGGATCAGGCCTTTTTCGCAAAGACCAGAAGGCACTGGAAGACTGGACAGAAGCGAACGTGCACCTTTGCAGTCAGCGCCAGCAAAGAATACTCGCCGATGTCTGGCCCAGCCTGAAAGAAGGAGGCGTTCTGATATACGCAACATGCAGCTACTCGACAGAAGAAGATGAAGAAATACTGGACTGGCTGGCGAGGGAGTGCCATGCGACCACACTATCAGCCGAACACCCGGCGGAGTGGGGTATAGTGACGACAGAGAGCAAGGAAGGAATGAAAGGATATAGATTCTTTCCTGACAAGGTGGGGGGCGAGGGCTTTTTTATAGCGGCAGTGCGGAAAGATGAAGTAACAAGGGACCTGAAATACCCGAGGTATAAAACCATACACGACCCCAAGGCAAAGAGCCAAAGCGCCTATCTGTTACAGCGGGATGACCTGCTGGTGATACCCGCGAGCAAGGAATCTTATCACGCCATAGGCCCGGGACACGAGGCAGACTGGCACCTGCTACAGAAACAGATATACCTGAGAAAGACCGGACTAGCGCTGGGCATGGGTGCTGCGAAAGAATGGTTGCCAGCCCATGACGTGGCGCTGAGTGTGGATAGATCGATTAACATACCAACCTTAGAAGTGGACAGAGAGCCTGCGCTGAGATACCTGAAGAAGGAAGACTTTGTGACTGACCTGGAGACAAAAGGGTGGCAGATAGTGGCGCATGAGGGCATGGGGCTGGGGTGGATAAAAGGACTGGGTAACAGGTTTAACAATTATTTACCCAAGCATTGGAGAATAAGAATGGACATAGAATAGCGGCTGAGGAGGGGAGGAAAGTGCGCTGCTGTAACAGTATGCCAATGTTGCCATCAGGAGCAAAAAGGCATAATTGTTGTACTTTAGAGACTATCAATCACACAACAAAAGCATGCTTCGAATCTTAATATTAGCCTTATTGCTATTTCCCTTTAGTCAACTCCTTGCACAGCGGGCGGACAGCCTGTTTGTGAAGCAAAGCGACGCCGGATGGGTAATAAGCCATAAAGTGAAAGCAGGTGAGACGATATTTACCATCGCGAGGAGGTACCACGTACCACCTAAAATATTATCAGACTACAACAATATACCATTTCAACAGGAACTGGGCTCTGGCCGAAAGGTATTTGTACCGGTAGGAGCTTATAATCTGCAGACGGCGAAACCCAGGATAAACAGCGAGGTGAGGCCAGCGTACTTCAAAGTAGGAAGCGAGCGCAGTGTAGCAAGGATTGCCAGACTATCAGGAGTGAAGCCAAGGACGCTGCAGGAATGGAATAACCTGGAGTATTGGGAAGTGGATCCCGGGAAAGTGCTGCTGGTAGGGTGGATACTGTATGACAACACAGAGTTGCCAATGGTAAAGAAACACGTAGAAAGTCAGAGCAAAACTCCTGAAGTGCAAAGAGAGTCGAAAATACAAGTGACCCAGACACCGGTGGCGCCACAGTGGAGAGATACCGTTTATGTGAATGCAGACGATACTTCAACAACAGGGTTGGTTGATTCGATGCATGTTGTAACAGAAGGCGAGCGGCTGTTTTTGGAGCAGACATTCAACGAAATGAGCGTAGCTGAAGAGAAGGGGACTGCGGCCTTTTTTAAGCGATCAGGAATTAGCAATGGTGGCGTTTACTTTGCCTTCCACAATACTGCAAAACGCGGAACAATACTGAAGATACACAATCCGGGAACGGGACAGACGGTATTCGCCAAAGTGATAGGAGCGGTGCCTACTACTGCAAACTTTCATAATGCGGTGGTAGGCATAAGCAGTGACGCACGTGCGGAACTAGGTGCCTTTGAAAGCAAGGCATGGGTGCATGTGAGCTATGCGCCCTAGCAGCCGGACACTACTTAAGCGGGATTATGATGGTGAAGCTGGCACCTACGCCATATTCACCTTTAGCTTCGATGATCCCCTCGTGGTGCTCAACGATCTTCTTAACGATAGCAAGTCCGATACCTGAGCCTTCGAAGTCGACCTTGCCATGCAGGCGCTGGAACATACCAAAAATTTTATCGGCATACTCAGGCTCAAAGCCGATGCCATTGTCTTTGAATGTGATACTCAGGTATTTTGGGCCAGGGAGTAAACCATACTTTGTCAGCTCATTATTGCGCAGATGACGATGAGTGATTTTGATGATCGGAGGTACATCGGGACGTCTGAATTTGATGGAATTGCTGAGGAGATTTAGGAAAAGTTGCTCGAACTGAGAAGGAATGACCCGCGCTTCGGGTAGACCATCGGAAGTAATAGTGGCCTCACTGTCTTTGATTTTTAACTCGAGATCAGAAAGCACCTTATCCAGAGCTGCCTGCAGGTCAGCCAACTTAAATTCTTTGTTGTGCGTAATGGTTGATAATTCAAGAAGGTCGTCAATCATCTTTTGCATCCGCTTGCCTCCTTCAATCATTTTATTAACATACATCTTTGCCTGATCGCTGAGATTGTCTTTAGTGAAGGAGAGGAGCATTTCGCCGAATGTGCTGATCTTACGAAGGGGCTCCTTCATGTCATGACTGGCGACATAGGCAAACTCCTCCAGGTTAGCGTTTGACTGCTGGAGTTGTTTATTGCGCTGTTGCAGTATCATCTCCGCCTCAACATTCTTGGTAATATCCTGAACAGTTCCGAAGAGCTTGGATGGCTTGTTCTTGATATCTGTGAGCACCTCCGCCTTAACCTGCAGGTACCTGATCTGCTTATCAGGAAGGATGATACGGAAACTAATGTCGAGAGGCTCCCGTGTTTCAATGGTCTTAGCAAACTCCTCCCTGATAAACCCGTCATCATCCGGGTGACGGAAGCTGACTACCTCCTCCTGAGTTATGCCGTCTTCTCTCGGTTCCAGACCATAGATTCGAAACACCTCATCGCTCCAGGATAGCTTCTTGGTGTTCAGGTCCTCCTCCCAGCTACCTATGTGACTTATTGCCTGCGCCTGTTTCAGCTTCTCTTCACTTTTCTGAAGCTGATCCATCAGCATCTGCTTTTCTGTAATATCCTGCGTGGTGCCAATAATCTTAGCTGGAGAATTGGTATCATCAAGAATGACATCAGCTTTTATGTTGAGGATCTTTGTTTCCTTATTAGGAAGTGTGATGCTGAAGTTGAAATCGGCAGACTTCTGGTACTTGATAGCAAGATGTATCCTATCCAGCAGGATTTCCCGGCCCTCAAAATCCAGCATGTCTGCGAACTTCTCGTACGTGATATTCTGATTGGCAGGATCAAGGCCGTATATCCGGTATAATTCATCGGACCAGCGCACCGCATTCGTTTTAAGATCCCAGACGAAATTGCCTATATGAGCTCGTTCCTGTGCCTGCTTATACAGCTGATCACTTTCCCGAAGCTTGTGAAGAATGGCGTTACGGCTGGTGATATCCATAACCGTTGCTTTCAGCACAGGCTGATCATTGTTCGGGAGAATGTTTCCACGAGTCCAGATCACCTTTTCCTTTCCGGAGGTGAAGTAACGGAACTCGCAATCGAACGGACTATTGTTGTCTTTGGCTTCCTTTAGGGCAGTGTGGAATTTCTCACGGTCTTCAGGGTGCACTTTGGAAAGAAATACTTTGAAGGAGTCATTTTCGTCCAGCTCAAGTATCTTGAGTAGCTGAGGAGTGGAATTGCCTTCCATAGACACGAGGTTCCAGGAAAATGAGCCCACCTCTGCAATCTCCTGAGCCTCCAGAAGCTGTTCTTCCCTCTGGACTATCTCTTCCTTCAGAATGGCTGAGTAAGTGCCTGAAGCCTGTGTGTCGGCTTCCTTGAAGTAATCCTCAAGCTCGTTGACAAGGGTAAGGCCTTTAAGAAAATCGAGTGTGTATAAGGGAATGAGATTAAGTAAAGTCTTACGACGTACATAGCTGATGAGTGTGAGGTCCTCTATGCTTATCTGGAATTTGTCGATGAGTGGTAGCTGATCATTCTTCCACTTGCTGAGACTTTCCTGTATCTGTTCTGATGCTCTGTTCTCTGCGAGATAAGTAAGGAATTCGAGGCTTGACTGCCGGGACACCTCCATAATCTGATCATCTGAATAGGACGCGAAATGTTTCAGGACAGGAAGATCATGTGCCCGTGCGAGGTCGAGCTGCGTTTTTATATAGTCTTCTAAGTGGTTGTCACGAATAAAAGTGATGTACTGTGGCAGGTACTTGAAATTCAGCAGGTTTTCTTTGACCGTTGGTGTTAGCGTAGTGTGTTCCACAAATGACAAGTTATGTATACGATGATAAACAAAAAATACATGATGAAGACTGTGGTGTCAGGCATTTAAAACTCTGAACAATTCTTGTAACCTCTCTTCCAGATTGCTGTGATGAAGCAAAAAAAAAGCTAAAGAATCATGCCATGCTTCTGAGAATGAATGGGTTGGAGAAATATGAGCATGGTGCAACGCGGAGTGAGGGCATAAAAAAGTCCCGTCGAATAACGGGACTGTAACAAGCTTGCGTATTATTTTAGTTACCCAGGTAAGACTTCAGCAAGGAGCAACGGCTCGCTGTTCTTAACTTGGTTATTGCTTTATCCTTGATCTGACGCACACGCTCGCGGGTCAGGGAAAACTTCTCGCCAATGTCTTCCAGACTCATAGGATGCTCAACACCGATACCAAAGTAAAGTTTGATAACATCCCTCTGACGATCTGTAAGTGTACTGAGAGAGCGCTCTATTTCACAACGCAGCGAGTCGTAGTGCTCAAGTTCAGAATCTGTAGATTCAGCGTTGGGATTCTCAAGTACATCGAGGAGACTGTTATCCTCACTATCTGCAAATGGTGCATCAACAGACACGTGCCTTGCTGCAACACCCAGCGTTGTTTCTACTTCTTCTGTCCCTATTTCCAGCAGTTCTGCAAGTTCTTCAGTAGAAGGTTCTCTTTCGTATTCCTGCTCCAGCTGAGAATAAGCTTTGCTGATTTTGTTAGATAGGCCAACTTTGTTTAACGGAAGCCTTACTATACGAGACTGCTCGGCAAGTGCCTGCAGTATTGACTGGCGGATCCACCAAACTGCGTAAGAGATAAATTTAAAACCGCGGGTTTCATCGAAACGCTGTGCAGCCTTGATAAGTCCAAGATTTCCCTCGTTAATAAGATCGCTTAGTGATAAACCCTGGTTCTGGTACTGTTTTGCCACAGAAACAACGAATCTCAGGTTAGCTTTAGTAAGTTTCTCCAGTGCTCTCTGATCACCTTGTTTAATACGAACTGCGAGTTGAACTTCTTCTTCTGGTGTGATTAGATCTACTTTACCGATCTCCTGCAAATACTTTTCAAGAGACTGGCTCTCACGATTCGTAATAGATTTCGTGATTTTAAGCTGACGCATAGACATAGGCAAAGTATATTTTGGTTAGTAAATGGAAGGTCCGTAATGGGCTCAGTGAAAAGGAGGTGAATGACATTTCTATGGCAAATCTAAGCGGTGAAGCAATTCAACCCAAAAAAAATTAAGTAATTATTAACAGCCTATGCCCAACCCTTTGAAGAGAAACTGATAAAAGCAAGTCCCTTTCCGTTTAATTTAATTTTGATTATTGACTTGTTTTTTTATTATTGCAGCCAAAGTAATCAATAGTGAAGACATCTACGATGAAGAAAAAAGTAATGTACACGTTAGAATTCCCGGTTCGCTGCTCTCCGACTATACTATATGAATTTCTCTCTACTCCGGTAGGCTTGCAGGAGTGGTTCGCCGATAAAGTAGATCAGAAGGATCACACATACTATTTTACCTGGAATGGTGCTACTGATAGTGCTGACTTGGTAGAATCGGCAGAAAACGAGTTTGTTGTGTACAGGTGGGATTACTATGATGACGAAGAGTTTTTCGAATTCAGAATCGAGCAAAGCCCAATTACAAACGAGACGATCCTGAAGATCACCGACTTTGCTGATAAGAGCGATCTTAAAGATCAGGAGCGCTTGTGGAACTCGCAGGTTAGTGACCTGAAGCACCGAATAGGCAGTTAACCTGAATGAAAATATTTAACTGAGAGCTTGCTCTGCGGAGCAGGCTTTTTTATTCGTGCAAAGAAAGGTTAATCCGAAATGTGCCTGATAAAATAGGTATTGATTTATGTAGGTTTGCAATCAAATAGATCCGGGAATTGATCAAGAAGCTGGATAATCTGATCATACGCAGTTTTATAGGTCCGTTTATCGTTACATTTTTTGTGTCGTTGTTTGTGCTGGTTATGCAGTTCTTCTGGCTGTATATGGACGAACTGATAGGCAAAGGTCTTGGCATCTGGATGATATTACAGCTCCTGTTCTACATGTCTGCCACCATGGTTCCCCTTGCCCTCCCGTTAGGCATTTTGCTGGCCTCAATAATGACCTTCGGCAGTATGGGTGAGAACTTTGAGCTCGTGGCAATTAAGTCTGCGGGAATCTCCTTACTTCGGTTCTTAAGACCACTGCTTTTCTTTATCATAGGTATCGGAGCTTTTGCTTTCTTCTTCAACAATAACATTATTCCTGTTGCTAATCTGAAGGCTTTATCCCTGCTGTATGATCTCAGAAATTCAAAGCCTACGCTAAACATCAGAGCAGGACAGTTCAACAGGGATATAGAAGGATATTCTATTCGGGTAGGGGAGAAAGATGAAGATGGTCATACCATCAGGAATGTTATTGTATACGACCACACTTCTGGCTACGGCAATGATAATGTAGTGCTGGCGAAGGAGGGCGATATGATTCCGGCTCCTAACAAACAGTTCCTCATATTCAGACTAAAGGATGGATGGCGCTATTCTGAAGGGACATCTTCGCGCAACAACACCCACAACTATCAGCAGGTGCGAATGTACTTCCGTAAGTGGGACAAGGTATTCGATCTGTCATCATTCAAACTAAGCAGAACCAACGAGGATCTCTTTAAAGGGGCCTATCAGATGATGAATGTTCGTCAGCTGAATGACGGTATTGATAGTCTCAGACGAGAGGAGAGAGATATTTACAAGAATGTAGCCAACTATCTTAAGCCTTACCTGTCCTACGGACTTCATATTAGTAGTGACTCCCTTATTGCGGAAAAGCTCGAAGTGATTAAATCTCCAGGCAGAACATACGATTCAACCTTTTTGGAAGAGGTTCCTGATTCTTTAAGAAGTAGTGTTATTCAGGCTGCAGCTAACAACATCAGGAACTCAAAGGGCCTGTTGGATATCACAGCATCAGACAAACAGATAAAGAGAGAAAACTACCTGAAGTATAATATCGAGTGGCATCGGAAGTTTACATTATCCTTCGCATGTGTACTGCTATTCCTTATAGGAGCGCCCCTGGGTGCCATTATCAGGAAGGGAGGTCTCGGCATGCCTATGGTTATTGCAATAGCATTTTTCATCGTATTTCATATAATGTCGATAACGGGGGAGAAGCTCGCTAAAACTGCTGCCGTAGAACCCTGGCTGGGTATGTGGATGGCAACCGGAATGCTGCTACCCATTGCATTTTTTCTTATAAATGCATCACGTAAAGACTCGCAGATATTTACTAAGGAGTGGTATACCAGAAGGTGGAACAGAATGCGAAAGGTCTTCAGCAAAAAGTAGTCTTAACATGAATAGAGATATCAATCCCCCATATTCTTCTTTTAATCCATGGTTCCTCATACCGTTCATTTTGTGGCTGGTGTTCGGGGGTATCGCACTATTAATGTTTGATAACAGGGTGTTGTTCTCTATGGTCAATGCCAATCATACGATCTTTCTGGATAACTGGATGTTGATCATAACGAGGATGGGCGAAGGAGTCTTCGGAGCGATAATACTGCTGATGCTCTTGGCCTTTAATTCGTTCCGAAACTGGTGGTATTTCTCCGCTGCGCTTCTTTGCAACGTAATCCCTGCATTATTAACCCAGTTCGTCAAGAGCTGGGTAAACGCCCCCAGGCCTCTCAATTATTTTAAGGATGCTCCCTGGATACATACGCTGCCGCAGTGGGAACGCCTTATGGAAAGAAGTTTTCCCTCAGGGCACACCAGCACTGCATTCTGTCTCTTCTGCTTTCTTGCTCTTATACTTACACCAAAGTACAAGTGGCTTGGCCTTATCTTCTTTATTCTTGCCATGGCTGTTGGCTATAGCAGGATATACCTTGCTGCCCATTTCTTTCTCGACGTGTATGTCGGTAGCATTATTGGCGTCATTTTCACTATTTTAGTGGTGGCTTTGATGCGTCAATACCCTCACCATTTTTACCGGAAAGCAAAAGCTGAAATTCGGAGAGATTCATGAACGTACATAATCTACTACGCTATTCGGCCATAGTATTAATGGCTGGATTGCTGTTTTTGCCCTTCCTTGGCCATGTTCATCTATTCGATTGGGATGAGATCAACTTTGCGGAGTGTGCTCGGGAGATGATCGTTTCTAAGGATTATCTGCTTGTCCAGATCGACTTTAAACCGTTCTGGGAAAAGCCTCCATTGTTCATCTGGATGCAGATGTTGTCTATGCAGCTATTTGGTATCAATGAGTATGCAGCTCGGTTCCCGAATGCCCTAATGGGGATTGTTACTCTTGTTACGTTGTTCTATGTTGGTAAAAAGGTTGCTTCCGAACGTATCGGTATGTGGTGGTGCTTGCTCTATGCCACTTCCTGGCTGCCGCACATTTATTTCAAGTCTGGCATCATAGATCCTACTTTCAACTACTTCATTTTCCTTGCGTTTTTCCAGGTTTATATGGTCAGGCAGGGTGCCGATCATTTCAAGCATGCTCTGTGGGCTGGACTCTTCCTTGGTCTGGCAGTGCTCACAAAAGGTCCCGTAGCTGCCTTGATTGCTATCTTGTCACTTATCATTTATCTGCTGATAAATAAAGGTCTCTGGGGCTACAGGATACAGCATCTGGTGCTTATCGGTCTTACAGCTCTCCTGCCGTTTGCACTTTGGTTCGGCGCAGCGATACTTAAACATGGCTGGGAATATGGTAGCTGGTTTATGAATGAGTTCATCACCTACCAGATCAGACTCTTCAGTACCGAGGACGCTGACCACGGTGGACCCTTCTTTTACCATTTCATTGTCCTGCTGGTGGGGTGCTTCCCGGCATCTATATTCTTATTCCAATATTTTGGCAAGCGCACGCTTGATCCGGAGCCCACCCGCAGTTTCAATAGGTGGATGTGGATACTCTTTTGGGTCACTTTGATACTCTTCTCTATCGTAAAAACGAAGATTGTTCACTACTCCTCCCTCTGCTACTTCCCGCTTACCTACCTTGCAGCGCTAAAGTTGGATCAGATTGTCTCCGGCGAGGTCCGTTTGAAACGGTGGGTAAAGGGCATATTTCTATTCATAGGTTTTCTCTGGGCGACAATCCTTATAGCCATACCATTCGTTGGCATTTATAAAGAAAAGCTCATCCCTTACATAAACGATCCTTTTGCCGTCGCAAATCTCAGTGCACAGGTGCCCTGGTCGCCGATGGAGGCTATATGGGGGCTGCTATATCTTGTTGGTATTGTTGTGGTGCTGTATCTGATGCGGCGGAACTTCTCTAAAGCTATATTGACAATGGCGGTAGTCCAGGTTATCATCATCCAGGTTACTGTCCTTCACTTCACGCCTAAGGTTGAAGCTTATTCTCAACGCGCAGCTATCCGGTATTTCAAGAGCTTTGTAGACAAGGATGTATATGTGCAGGTGCTTGGATATAAGAGTTTTGCCCACCTGTTTTATACCAGGAAGCTGCCAACCACTAATAAGAATTACTACAACGAGCAATGGTTGCTCACTGGACCGGTAGACAAGCCCACTTACTTCATCTGTAAGATCACCGCTGCTGACGAGTATCGTAAATACCCTCAACTCCAGGAACTGGGCCAGCAAAATGGCTTCGTCTTCTTTAAGAGGCGCTAAACACTACAAACTACACAGAAACGCCATCGTGTCTACACCATCTGCGTACTCATTAAGTGATGGTTCCTGGGCTTTGCCAAAGGGTGTAAAACCCCGCCCTACAATCGTCTGGATATCATTGCTTTCCTGCAACTCGTGTACCAGGTCTTTCAGGTTGTTGTAATACCGGTAGTGCAGTACGCTCACGGCCGAGAACGGTACCGCATTCTCCACCATATGTATGGTGTTATTGGTCAGGTACGGCACCTTATTCAGTAGATAGATGGCCAGGTAGTAGTCGTAATTATTCTTGTACTTGTTGTGGTGTATATACCGCTCATAGCTGTTGAATGCATCCATAAGCTTTGTCAGATCATACCCTTCAGGCACACACACCTGCGTCACGTTCCTGCACCCCAATCCATAGTAGGTAAACACATCTTTGCCCAGTTCATGCAGCTCCTCCTGCGTCTCATCTCCCTCCAATATAGCAACGGACGTCCTGTTCCTGCGTATAATGTTCGGATATTTCCCAAAGTATTGTTCAAAGTACCGTGAGGTGTTGTTGCTGCCTGTAGCAATATAAGCGTCACAATCCTTGAGCTGTTCAGCTATATGTACGTGCTCCCTTACTTCCGGTTCCCATTCTATCAGCTTGTCTGTCAGGTGCTTTAGCAACACTTCGTCTTTGCTTGATAGCTTTATGTATATCCTGTGTCCGCTTAAGAAGCCACACAGGAAGTCATGAAATCCAACAAGTGGTATGTTCCCCGCCATCACTATACCCACCTTCTTCGGTTGCTCTGGCATTGTGTATTCCGACAACCACGCTTGTAGTCTGGCTTCGTCCAGCAGTTCCTTTACTATGTTTGTTACAGCTATATCTATATGTTCTATTGTAAACCAGGCATTAGTATTCGTAGCCCTGTGTTTTACGTCTTCCCACGTTTCACTGTCCTCAAGCATGTATTTGCCCAGCCTCACCAGTAGCTCTGTTCTTTTTTCCACCGAAACCATCCTCTGTAAAATTTGTGTTTGCGAAATTGTAACTTTGTTGTCACATAACCCAAAAATTAGGACCAGATATGGCAATTAAGATAACAGACGAATGTATAAACTGTGGTGCTTGTGAACCTGAGTGTCCGAATAATGCTATTTATGAGGGGGGTGTAGAATGGGCTATTGCAGATGGTACCTCAGTTAAAGGATCATATACAAGAATGGACGGTACTATGACGGATGCTGGCGATCGTCACGCTCCAGTAGCTGTCGACACCTATTACATCACTCCTGAAAAGTGTACCGAGTGCCAGGGTTTCCACGAAGAACCCCAGTGCGCTGCAGTTTGTCCGGTTGACTGCTGCGTTCCCGACGAAATGTATCGCGAAACGGTCGAAGAGCTCCTCGCTAAAAAAGATAAGTTACATCTATAACAATAAAGGCTGTTCCCCGAACAGCCTTTATTGTTTGTTTAATCGACTAACGACTAACTACTAACTACTAACTACTTGATACTTGCTACTTACTACTTGATACTTCATACTTACTACTTCTTCTTCCATCCCCCATCCAATACCGGCGCCTCACCACTCGCAGGCCTGTTCACCAGCTCATCCACTTCTGTAGCTAGCACTTTAAGAAACATTGGTCCGAAGTGCGCGTTCCTCACCTCTTTCGTTGTTTTGCCATAGGTAAATGTAAAGTTGATCCCAGGCACATCAGCTATCAGCGATTTGTATTCCTTTTGCAGCGTATCCACCCTGTATTTCGTAAAGCTGCCCAACACCTCTGCTGCCTTCGCGGCGCCAATATTCTTTTCATATACCCCTGAGTCCTGCACAAACCTCATCCCGGTATATCTCACCAGTCCATTCTCGTACACTTCCACCGAATAGCTGGGGCATTTCCCAAAGCATGTTGTCCGCCACATCTTCATGTAGGTTACATCTGAATTACTGGTTGCATTCTTTGGTCCTGCACAAGCAGTCAGCACCATTATCATTAGCATAAATATTCCCGGGAGGTTCCTTCTCATTATTTTATTTTTGCAGCCCCAAAGATAACAGGTGCTTTTATAGGAAGATCACAAATATGCTGCCAATTCCCTCCCACACTGAAGAGTTTTACCAGATTGCCCTAACCTTTGTACCCGACGTAGGGCCTAAAACAACCCGCGCCCTGCTCTCCCGTTTCCCTTCTGCCGAGGCTATTTTCAAAGCAAATCTCAAGGAGTTGGTCACGGTCGACAGGCTCGGCGAATCCCGTGCCCGTAAGCTTCGCGAAAAGGATACGTTCATTCAGGCAGAAAAGGAACTGGAGTATTGTATTAAGAATGACATCCGCCCCCTGTTCATGACTTCTCCCGCCTATCCTAAGCGTTTCATGAGTTGCGATGATGCTCCCGTTCTTCTGTACTACAAGGGCAACGCAGATCTAAATGCTTCCAAAGTAGTAGCTGTTATAGGTACTCGTAAGAATTCAGACTACGGTCAGCGTGCTACTGAAGATCTCGTTACGGGGCTTCAGGGTCTTGAAGATGTTATAGTCGTCAGCGGCCTCGCCTTGGGTATCGATACTATAGCTCACAAGGTATCTTTAAAGCATGGCCTTCCTACAGTAGGTGTGGTGGGTCATGGCCTCGATATCATCTATCCTTCGTCTAATAAGAGCCTCGCTGCCGATATGATCAGCAATGGTGGGTTACTTACAGAGTTCCCCTCAGGCACTCCGCTCGACAGAAGTAATTTCCCTGTGCGCAATCGTGTAGTAGCCGGCATGAGTGATATCACCGTTCTGGTAGAAAGTGACATAAAGGGTGGGGGAATGATCACAGCCTACGTCGCCCACAGCTACAATCGTGATGTTGCTGCATTCCCTGGCCGTGTTTACGATAGTAAGTCAGGCGGACCAAACCACCTAATTAAGAAGAACATAGCTTCAATGATCACTAGTGCGGATGATCTTCTCGAGGTCATGAACTGGGG
>Ga0196970_1000667_pt1 | contig 35092 bp, 33 predicted proteins | sample S1v_513CmetaG_FD_148672 | JGI IMG/M metagenome (GOLD analysis project Ga0196970, IMG submission 148672) | Soil microbial communities from Anza Borrego desert, Southern California, United States - S1+v_5-13C | ecosystem: Environmental > Terrestrial > Soil > Desert | place: USA: California... | reverse complement strand
CACGGCGTCGCCGACGGCGATGCCGCCCGCCCCGGTCTCGGCCGGCTGGGCGCCCCTCGGCCTGGACGACGCCCCGCGCGCCGGGGGCGGGACGGGTCAGTACCGTCGCGACCCCGCCGAGGACGAGGACACCTCGAAGCCCTGGCTGATGTGGCTGCTCATCGGCGTCGCGGCACTGGCGATCATCGGCATCATCTTCCTGCTCACGCGTGGCGACGGGACGCCGGAGGAGCCGACGACCACGATGGTCGACCTGCCCGACCTCCGGGGGGAGACCGAGGCAGACGCCCGCGCGATCCTCACCGAGCTCGAGCTCGAGGCGACGTTCGTCACCGAGGAGAGCACCGAGGTCGAGGCCGGGCTCGTCATCAGCACCGACCCCCAGGGGCCGACGGCGGTGCCCGTCGGCAGCCCGGTCGAGGTGACCGTCTCTGCGGTACCGGCGCCGCTCACCGTCCCCGTGCTCAAGAACCAGCCCGAGGCGCAGGCGAGGGACATCCTCGAGGACGCCGGCTTCAACCCCGGCAACATCAAGTGGACCACCATCGACGACCCGCAGGTCGTCGCCGGCGCCGTCGTGAAGACGGACCCCGCGGAGGGGACGGAGGTCCCCGCCGACGCGCAGCTCACCGTCTACCTGTCCACCGGCAAGGTGGTGCTGCAGAACCTCGTCGGGCAGACGGAGCAGGCGGCCCGCGACGCGCTCGTGGCGCTCGGCCTGACGCCGAACCCCACGTACGAGGAGACGACCGAGGCGGAGCCCGGCACTGTGATCCGGCAGGACCCGGGCCCCGGGACCGTCGACCAGCACGTGACCGTGACGATCGTCATCGCGCAGGAGCCCACGGTCGAGATGACGACCGTGCCGGGTGGCCTCGACGCGATGACGTGTCAGCAGGCGCTCCAGGCGCTGGGCAACGCGGGGCTCAACGGTGACTGCCAGTACGAGGACGGCACGCGTGCCAACAACTCGGACGCCGTCATCAGCAGCGACCCGGCGTCCGGCACCGAGGTCCCGGTGGGGACGAGGGTGATCCTGGTCGCCGAGGCGCCGCCGGCGACGGAGCCGTAGCCCGGGCGGAGCCCTGAAGGAAGGTTCAGCCGTGCGCCGTCGTGCGCACGAGCGGAGCCATGCCCGCCGAGCGCTCCACCGCGCCCTCGAGGCCGCAGAGCTCGAGCCAGTTGGCCAGCAGGCGGTGGCCACCCTCGGTGAGCACGGACTCGGGGTGGAACTGCACGCCGTGCAGCGGCAGGTCGCGGTGCTGCAGGCCCATGATCACGCCGGGGCGCCCGTCGTCGGAAGGCTCCGTGCGGGCGGTGACGACCAGCTCGTCCGGCACCGTCCCGTCGGCCACTGCGAGCGAGTGGTACCGCGTGGCCGTGAAGGGTGAGCCCAGGCCCGCGAGCACGCCCTCGCCGTCGTGCACCACGCGGCTGGTCTTGCCGTGCATGAGCTCCGGCGCGTGCGTGACGGTGGCGCCGAACACCTCCCCGAGCGCCTGGTGGCCCAGGCACACCCCGAGCATCGGCTGCTCCGCGTCGGCGCAGTCGGCGATGACGTGCATGCTCTCGCCCGCGGACCGCGGCGTGCCCGGGCCGGGGGAGATGAGCACGCCGTCGTACGCCGCCCGCTCGGCGACCGGCGGCACGGCGTCGTTGCGCACCACGACCGTCTCGGCACCCAGCTGGTCCAGGTAGCCGACGATCGTGTAGACGAACGAGTCGTAGTTGTCGACGACGAGGATGCGGGTCATCTAGTCCACCGTGATGTCGTTGAAGGGCACGAGGGGGGCGAGCGCCGGGAACGCCCAGAGGAAGCACACTGCCACCACAACGGCCGCGGCGACCACGAGGATTCCCACGCGCACCCAGGCCGGTCCGGGCAGGTGCCGCCACAACCAGCCGTACATCACGCGTCTCCCTGCAGCTCGACGGGCGTGCCCTCGGGTGCCATCCAGTAGTCCAGCGTGGCGTGCACGATGTACCGCTCGCGCGCCGAGTACATGGGGTGGCACGTGGTGAGTGTCATGACGGCCTGCGTCGGGGCGACGTCGGGCTGCGACGGCACGGGCAGCAGCACCTCCACCTGCGAAGGGCGGACGACCAGCGCCTCCGTGACCCGGTACACGTACCAGGCCTGCTCGGTCTGCACGATGAGCGGGTCCCCGATCTGCAGCTCCTCGACCCGGTTGAGCGGCTTGCCGTAGGTGACGCGGTGGCCGGCGACGGCGAAGTTCCCGATCGCGCCCGGCATCGCGGTGCCCTCGTAGTGCCCGAGGCCCAGGGTGTCGAGCACGTCCGTCTTGCCGGTGCCCTGCGTGATGGGCCGCACGTAGTCGGCCCCCCAGCGCGGCACGTGCAGGGTGGCGAACGTCGTGGCGTACGCCGGCTCGGCCATCACGGGCGCGGGGTCCGTGCGCTCGGCCGGAGCCTCGGCGGTGGGCTCCGCCGTCGGGCGCGGCCGCTGCGGCGTCCACGCCCAGTCCAGCTCCGCGACCACCTCGGCCTGCTCGCGCTCCGCGACGACGTCGGTCCACCACAGCTGCCAGACCACGAACAGCCCGACGAGCACACCGAGCGTGATCAGCAGCTCGCCCACCACCCCGACGACCGTCGCGACGACGGACCGGCCGCGCGGGGGGCGTGAGGGCCGAGCGGGCGGGGTCGCCACGTCGGGCGCCGCCGTCACTCGTCCTCCTCGAGCACGTCGGCGTACCGGAGCCCGCTGCCGCCGGCGTACGCCGGGAGGGCCAGCTCCGACTCCTCGTCCACGGACCAGCCCAGCCCGATGGCGTCGACGTAGTCCTTGTACCGCTGCACCTCGGGCGAGGACTCGAGCGCCTCGAGCAGCTGCTCCGGGTCCCCGATCGCCTGGACGACGTAGGGCGGCGAGTAGATCTGGCCGTGCAGCCGCAGCACGTTCCCGACGCACCGGAAGGCCGACGTCGTGATGACCCGCTCGCCCTGCAGCGTCATGGCCTCGGCGCCGCCGGCCCAGAGGCTGTTGATGACCGCCTGGAGGTCCTGCTGGTGGACGACGAGGTAGTCGTTCGTCACCCAGTCCGGCCGCGGCACGTCCGCTGGGGCGTCCCAGAGCTGGACGGTCACGCCCGGACCGGTGACGGCGACGCGACCGGCGGCGAGCGCCGTCAGGGCGGCGCGCTCCGCGTCGTCGGCGGGCAGGTCCTCGACGACGGCGTCGGTCAGCTCGTCGACCTCGGCCTGGAGGCGGTCGACCTCCTCCTGCAGGACGCCGGCGCGGTTCGCCTCGGCGTCCACCAGCCCGGGGAGGTCCTGCGGTTGGCGGGCGTCGACGCCACCCGCCAGCTTCGCGTTCGCGGTGAAGAGCACGCCGGCCATCACGAGCACGGCGACGACGGCGAGCGATCCCCAGCCGTGCCACACGGAGATCCGGCGGCCGCCGACGCCGCTCGGCCGGGCGGTGCCCGGCTCGGCAGCGCTCGCATGCGCCCCGTGGGCCGGCCTGTGGTCGTCAGCAGGAGGCGCGGCGACGTCGTCGGACATCGGCACCTCCTTCCGGGCGTCCGCGGGCAGCGCGAGGGCGTCTGGCGGCTGTGCGCCGCCGCGAGCACTACGCTAGACGAGGAGCAGGGCTGACCGACGCCACGCCCCGGCCGCACAGGAGAGATCGTGCCCGAGTCCCGGACCCGCAAGAAGCGCAGCTACACGCCACCGCCGACCGCCAAGGAAGAACGGCCGAGCCCGCGGTGGTACGCCCCCGTCATGCTGGGGCTGATGGTCCTCGGGCTGGCGTGGGTCGTGACGACGTACATCGCGGGCGGTGAGTACCCCGTCCCGGGCATCAACAACTGGAACCTGGCGATCGGCTTCGTCCTCATGATCGCCGGCTTCGGGATGACTACGCGCTGGCGCTGACCGCCCGCTGCACTTCCTCCGGCGTCACGCCCTTGCACCATGCCGTGACGCCCCCCTTCGCCGTACCCACCGACCACTTGTCCCCAGTAGTGGACAACACTGTGGATAACTACACCGGTGTAGTTCCACAGGTGGGATTACCCCTGTGGAAGATTGAGGCGGCAGTCCGGGCGCATGGGGACGAAGTCGTGCAGCACGGCCGCGGCACCCCGGCCGGGCTCTTCCGCCGGGCGAGCGTGACGTCAGGCCCGGGAGGCCTTCAGGCCGCTCCGGACACGCTCCGCCGCCTGGTCGAGCTCGGCTCGCGGCCGTTCACGCCAGTCGGCCGCGATGCGGAAGCCATCGCCGGGCGTTCGCGGGAACACGTGGAGGTGGACGTGGAAGACCTCCTGGAAGGCTGCCTCGCCGTCGGCCAGGAACAGGTTCACGCCCTCGCACGGAAGTCCGGAGGACCGAAGCGCCGCGGCGAGCCGCTGCCCGATGCGGAACAGCGACGTCCCCAGCTGCTCGTCCAGGTCAGCCAGGTACGCCGCGTGGCGCTTGGGGATGACCAGGAGGTGCCCCTCCGTCACGGGCTGGATGTCCATGAACGCGAGGACGTCCTCGTCCTCGTACACCCGGCTCGACTCAAGGGCCCCCGCAACCACGCGGCAGAAGACGCAGTCATCGGCACTCATGGACGCCTACTGTGCCCGAGCCCGTGCTCACCGCATCAGGGCTCGCCCACAGGCACCCCTGACACGTCCATCACCACACCGGAATCCAGTGCGGGGCGCCTCGGCGTCAGACGTTCGCGTAGGTGAGGGCGGCCAGACCGACGAGGATGACCAGCATCACTGCTGGGGCGGCCACCGCGACGGTCCGACGGTGCTCCTTCGGTGCATAGGCGAACGCGAACCCCAGCGCGGCGCCGACGAGGAAGCCGCCCAGGTGCCCCTGCCACGAGATGCGCGGGATCACGAACGCCATCACCGCGTTGATCACCAGGAGCACGACGATGCCCCGCGGGTCGCGCCCCAGGCGGCGCATGATGATGAAGACGGCGCCGAACAGCCCGAACACCGCACCCGACGCGCCGACCACGCCCTGCCGCCAGGCCGCGTCGTCGGCGAGGAGCAGCACCATGACGTGCCCGCCCACGGCGCTCACGAGGTACAGGGCGAGGTACCGCGCCCTGCCGAGCGCGGGCTCGAGGAACTGCCCCATGGCCCAGAGCGCGTACATGTTGAAGCCGATGTGGAAGATCGACCCGGGGTAGTGCAGGAACGCGGACGTGAGGAACCGCCACGGCTCGGCCTCGCCGATGGACGGGGCGAAGATCAGTGCGTCGATCCAGGCGTTGCTCCTGAACGGTCCGAGCGCCGACTGCAGCAGGAAGCTCACGACGTTGAGCCCGATGAGCGCGTAGGTCACGACCGGCGCGGCGCCGCGACGCAGCGGCGCGCCGAACGCCGTCCGCGCCTGCGGAGCGCCCCGGACCGCCTCCCGCACGCAGTCCACGCAGTGCACGCCGACGGCGGCCGGGCGCTGGCACTCCGGGCACACCGGCCGCTCGCACCGCTGACAGCGGACGTACGAGACGCGGTCGGGGTGCCGCGGGCAGACGGGCGGACCCTGGGGCGACGCGGCCGGCGTCGACCCGTCCGGCGGGAGGGGGGCGTCCGGGCCCGCCCCCCCGGGCGGCGGTGTGCTCACTCCTCGACGGTCACCGAGGTGATGGTGACGTCCGTGGCCGGGCGGTCGTTCTGGCCCGTGCGCACGGCGGCGATCGCGTCGACGACGGCGCGCGACTCGTCGTCGGCCACGCGACCGAAGATCGTGTGCTTGCCGTTCAGCCACGTGGTCGGCGCCACCGAGATGAAGAACTGGGAGCCGTTGGTGCCGCCCACCTTGCCCGTCACGGGGTCGCGACGCAGGCCGGCGTTCGCCATGGCCAGCAGGTACGGCTGGTCGAAGCTGAGCTCGGGGTGGATCTCGTCGTCGAACTGGTAGCCGGGGCCGCCCGTGCCGGTGCCCAGGGGGTCACCGCCCTGGATCATGAAGCCCGGGATGACGCGATGGAAGATCACGCCCGAGTACAGCGGCTCGTTGCGCTCGACCCCGGTGCGCGGGTCCTTCCAGGCGATCTCGCCGGTCGCGAGCCCGACGAAGTTGCGCACCGTCTTGGGTGCGTGGTTCGGCAGGAGCTCGACGCGGATGTCACCAGCGGTGGTGTGCAGGGTTGCGAACATGAGCAACATCCTCCCATGCAGGCCGGGCATGGGCTGCGCAAGGGTGGCAGCATGGGGAGGACGGCAGGTCCGACACGATCAAGGAGCCGCACATGTTCGACAACCTCCGCCGCACACGCGTGCAGGTGGACACCGACCGCTTGAAGAGCCAGGCGGCCGAGGTCGGCGCGGTGCTGTCCGGGGCGTCGGTGCGCGCCGGCCACACCGCGGAGCACCTCGCCCACCAGGCGAAGGACGCCGCCCTCCAGGCGAAGGACTGGGCGGGTCCCCGCGTCGAGCGCGCCTGGTACCAGGGCCGCAGCGCCGCCCAGCCCAAGGTGGAGCAGGCCGTCGAGCAGGTCGCCGAGAAGGCGCTGCCGCTCGTCGACAAGACCCACGACCGGCTGGTCGAAGACGTCCTGCCGCGGCTCGTCGCCGCCATCAACGCCGCTGCCGCCGCGGCCGTGATCGGCGCCGACCGTGCCCGCGACGCCGCGAACGAGCGCCTCACCGAGCTCGCCCACATCCCGCCGCCCCCGCCGCCGAAGCGGCACACCGGGGCCAAGGTGTTCTGGTCGATCGCCGGCCTCGCCGTCGTCGGCGCCGTGCTCGCGGCGGTGCGCCGCAACCGCCCGACCACCGACCCGTGGGCGGAGGAGCCCTGGGAGGACGAGGTCGCCACGGAGCCTGCGACGGCCGCCGTGAGCGACCTCGCGACGGAGAGCGCCGACACGGCGCCCGCCGACGAGGCGGCCGGGCCGGTGACGACGACGCCGGTGGACACGTCGAGCGGGGCCGCTGCGGAGCTCGCGGCGGCGCTGGACCCGTCGGAGGCGACGCCCGCCGCCCCCAAGCCGCCGCGCGCGCCACGTCGGACGACGCCAAAGCCGGTGGACCCGGAGCAGGACGCCGGCACCGCGAACAGCTGAGGCGGCGTCGGCCCGGCGGCCGACCGCGATGCCACGAGGCGCCCCACCCCGGACGGGTGGGGCGCCTCGTCGTGTCGGGCTCAGGCGTCCCGGCGGACCCCGTAGGCGGCGAGCGCGAGGTCGACCACGCGCTCGGCGAAGGCGCGGTCGAGTGCCCGGTCGGACCCGGTGCCGGAGACGTACCGCCGGTGGAACAGCGGCCCGCTCACCAGGTCGAGCACCTCGGCGAGGTCGGCGTCCCCCGGAAGCTCGCCGCGCTCGCGGCCGCGGTGCAGGATCCGGTGCATGACCGCGAGGCGCTCGGCCGCCTCCTGACGGTGCAGCTCGGCGAACCGCTCGTCCCGCTCGGCGGCGTCGATCAGCGCGGCCATCAACGACGCCGCCGGGCTGTCCCGGAGGGCGTCGGCAAGACTGCCGAGCGCCTCCAGCAGGTCGCCGCGCAGCGACCCCGTGTCCGGGTCCGCCGGCTGGCGCAGGAGGGTCTGGAACGCGGCGAGGACGAGGCTCCGCCCGTCCGGCCACTGCCGGTAGATCGTGGTCTTCGCGACGCCGGAGCGCTCGGCCACGGCGTCCACCGTGATGCCACCGATGCCACGTTCGCCGACGAGCTCGAGGGTGGCGCCGATGACCGTCGACCGGGAGCGCTGCACCCGGGGGTCGAGCCGGGCCTCGGTGGTCATCGACGCACCCCGGCCGGTGCGGCGTCCGGCAGCCACCGCGAGCGGTGGTCGCGCACGTACTCCTGCAGGGTCCGGGGCGGGCGCCCGAGGAGTGCCGCCAGGGTGGGGTCGACCGTCTCGGCGTCACCGCGGCGCAGGCCGACATGCAGGACGGTCTGAACCAGGGCCTGTGTGACCGTCCGTCCGCTGCGGCGCACGTGCGCGAGGTATCCGAGGACGGAGGCGGGCTCGTACCGGACCGGGCGCCCGAGCTCGTGCGTCAGGAGGTCTGCGACGTCGCCGAACGTGACCGCCTCACCGCCCGTCAGCGTGTAGGCGGCCCCCGCGTGCCGGGCCGGGTGGGCCAGGACCGCCGCGACGGCGGCGCCGATGTCGCGGGTGTCGATGAAGGCGACGCGCCCGCTGCCGGCGGGGACGTGGAGCCGGTCGTCCCGGACGACGTCGGCCGCGTACGCATCCGCGAGGTTCTGGGCGAAGAAGCCCGGCCGCAGGACGGTCCAGGGGATCCCCGCCGTCGCCAGGTGCTTCTCGACGCGGTGGTGGGGGATGAGCCGGTTGGCCTCGGCTCCGGCGACAGACACGAAGACCACGTGCCCGACGCCGGCCCGCCCGGCCTCGTCGACGAGCGCGTTCAGGGTCGGGCCCACGCGGGTGATCGCGGGGGGGCGGACGAGGACGAGGGCGGAGGCGCCGGCCACCGCAGGGCCGAAGGTCTCCGGCCGGTGCAGGTCGAGCAGGGCTGTCGTCGTGCCGGGGTAGCGGGCGGCGAGCGCGTCCGGGTCCGTCCCCACCGGGCGCACGGGGACGCCTGCGGCGCGCAGCGCCTCGACCGCGGCGCCACCGACGTTCCCGGAGGCGCCGACGACGACGACCTCGCCCGTCACCGGTCCAGCTCCACGCGGATGACCGAGAGCCCGTCCCGCCGCGCGGCGTCGGCGAGCTCGTCGAGCGTGGGTGCACGACGCACGCCCAGGCGGATGCCGAGGCGGCGTCCGGCACGCTGCCACCCGTGCCGTTCGATGAGCTCGGAGTACACGCCGGCGACGACGTCGGGCTGCTCGACGAGCTCCGCGGTCGCGGGGCGTCGGAGCCCGTCGAGCGTGACCTCCACCGGCGCGCCACCACGCAGGTTCGTCCGCCAGCGTGCACTGGTCAGGACGACCGTCTGCCCGTCAGCGGTGCGGTGCCGGGCCACGGGGATGTCGAGCGTGCGCCCACTGGTGCGTCCGGTGACGTGCAGGACCATGAGCTGCTCGGCGAGACCGTGCGGCGGCCGGGGTCGGGTGAGGAGCCGGCGCATCACCGCGTTGACGACGCGGTACGGCGCGCGCGGCGGGTGGGCGGCCTGGACGGCTGGAGTGGTCATGCCGTCCAGACTACGCTACGACTTCGTAGCGAATCTAGGCGGAGCCGGGTGAAGCCGCAGAGATGTAGCCCGCCAGCGGCCTGGTCCACAGGTCCGTGTCGTCCGACGGCACCAGCAGCAGCCCGGCGTTCGCGTAGTCGTCCCGTGCGGCGTCGTACGTGGCGTAGAACCCCGACTCCGCACGGAACACCTCGCCCGTGGCCGGGTCGTACAGGCGGTCGTAGCCGAGGGTGGCATCCGAGCGTTGCTGGGAGACGGCGTCGTACGACGTCTGCCGGGCCGCCCAGGCGGCGTTGTACGAGTCGTACGCAGCGGTCATCGTGGCCGCGTAGGCGAGCATGGCGCCGGTCTCCTCCGCGACGTGCTGCCCGGCCGCCGCCACGTAGGCGTCGGTGTAGGCGAAGCTCGCCAGCGACCGGGCCAGCACCTCCTCGAGCTGGGCGAACTCGTCGCCGGGCGCCGCGATGCCCATCACGTTGTAGACGGAGAGCGGCGACGTGTCGACGCCGTCCACCAGGTAGGGCCCGCCGTCGAACACCGACGCCGCGAACAGGCCCTCTGTCGACACGCCCTCCGTGGTGAAGAGCCCGCGCACGACGGCGTCGTCCGCCGTGTAGTCCCCGATGGGGGTCTGCAGGGGGAGCACCTCGACGATCTCGAGGTCCGCCAGGGACGTGAACGTGTGGTCGATGCCATAGGCGCCGGCGAAGGCGGTGTACTGGTCGAAGACCGTGAAGAACTGCTGCGTCGTCACGGGGGACAGGGTGGGGGCGTTCGCGTACATCTGCGCGTACGACTGCCCGGGGATCATGGCCGCCGAGGCCTGGTAGACGGCGCGGGCGTCCTCGCTCTTGATGAAGGGCTCCATCTTCGAGTAGAAGAACAGCTGCCGTCCCGGGTGCGCGGGGTCGTGCGCCCTGATCCCGAAGGTCGTGTACTCGCCGACGGTCTCCCACTCCCAGCCGGCCGGCAGGTCCATCGTGAAGGCGTCCGTGGCCACCGGGACCAGCTCGAGGGAGACCTCCGGGGCCGGCGAGACGGTGATCGGCAGGCCGCTCCGGCGGCTCTCGCCCCCCTGCATCGCGCCGCCGGTGTCGCCCGGCGTGGCCACCACCTGGTCCGCCGTCCCGCCGGAGCCCTTGGCGTCCTTCGGCCGCGCCGTCTCGCCGTCCCGGTCCGGCCCAGGCGGGGCCGAGGTGCACGCGGGCATCGCGAGGAGGGCGCCGATGCACAGCGCGGCCACCACCCGTCGCACGCCCGCCACCTCCTCTCCAGGGGAGGTCGGCACCCTGAAGCCCCGGGGAGAGGATGAAACCGCTGTTCAGCGGCGCAGTTCACCCTGGCGGGTGACGCCGTCTAGGCCGTCCGGGTGGTCGCCGAGGGACAGCGTCGAGAAGGGCCGGGTCCTGGGGGATCCGGCCCTTCGTCGCGGTGGTGGAGCCAAGGGGACTCGAACCCCTAACCCCCTGCTTGCAAAGCAGGTGCGCTACCACTTGCCCATGGCCCCGTGCTCGTGCGCCGCGGCGCACTGCGCGTCACCGGGTCACTCGACGTCGTCGGTGACCTCGGTCCACAGGTCTCGCTCGTCCCGCTCCTCCGCGTACTGCCGCCAGAGGACGTACCCGACGCCGCCGACGAGCGCCGCCAGCACCAGCTTCTTCATCGGTCCTCCGGGGTACGAAGGGAGTGGGCCTAGGAGGACTTGAACCTCCGACCTCTTCCTTATCAGGGAAGCGCTCTAACCGCCTGAGCTATAGGCCCGCGCGCTGGGCGCCGGACGAGACTATCCCAGTGCCGCCCCGGCGCCCAAGTCAGAAGGTCCTGCGCGGGTGTCACCCCGCCCCGGGCCCTCCGGCGTCGTCCGTCAGTCGTCCGTCAGCGTCACCGTGATGCCGCCGACGAGGGCGGACACGATGTTGTAGAGGAACGCCCCGATCGTGGCCAGCGCCGTGAGGATGACTACGTCGACGACGGCGATCATCGTCGCCAGCGAGATGACCCGCTTGAACGACGCGAACTCCAGCACGTTGAAGAAGTCCGCCTTGCCGGTGATCTCGCGGATCGTGTCGTTCAGCGACGTGAACACCGCGAGGTCGTCGAGGGTGTACCAGACGACCGCGGCCGCGACGACGATCATGATGCCCACGGCGACCGACAGCAGGAACGACAGCTTCATCACCGACCACGGGTCGATCTTCGACACGGCGAGGCGCACCTTGCGCGGCCCGCCGGACGTGGCCGACGCCGTCGGACGGCTCGTCTCCGCGACGGCCTCGCGCGCCGCGGCGTCCTCCCGCAGCGGCACCGCCGTGGCAGCCGTGGCCGTCGTCGCCGCGCCGTTCGGCCGGGCGCGGGTGTCCTCGAGGTCGTCGACCACGGCCGACGCCGTCGGCCGGCTCGTCTCCGCGACGCTCGCGGCCGTGCGCTTGATGCGCTCACCCACCGACGGCGGGGTGCTGCCGCTGAGGGGCGCGGTGACGGGTCGGGTGGACCGCACGCCGGCGTCAGTGGTGCGGGCCTGTCCGCTCTTCGCGCCCGTCGACGGCCGGTTCGGCCGCGACGGGGTCTTCTTCGGAGCGATCGAGGGCGGCTGCGTCCCGTCGGTGCTCATCGGTCTCCCTCAGTCGGCGCCCCGTCGGTCGGGGCGTTCTCTGCCTCGGTGGCATCCGTGGCGTCGTCGATCGTGGCCTCGTCCGGTGCCTCCGGCGGGGCGTCGTCCTCAGTGTCGGCAGAGACGTCGGCATCAACGGTAGCCGCATCGCCGCCGAGGTTGCGCCCGACGTTGCGTGCGACCGCCAGGATGCGGTCGCCCGGGTCCGGCTTCGCCAGGATGACCCCGGTCGCGTCGCGGCCGTGCACGGGGATCTCCTCCACCAGCGACCGGACCACCTTGCCGCCCTCCATGACGACGAGGACCTCGTCGCCCTGCTCGGCCATCATCGCCCCGACCAGGTTGCCGCGGTCGTCGGGCAGCCGCACCGCACGGACGCCCAGCCCGCCGCGGTTGGTCCGCCGGTAGTCGAGGTTGCCGTCGCTGTTGGTCCGGTGCATGTCCGAGCGCTTCGCGGTGCCGCCGTCGGTGACCGTGACCAGGAACGACTCCGCGGTGATCACGTCCATGCTGAGCAGCTCGTCGTCCTCGCGGAACCGCATGCCCGTGACGCCCGACGTCGCGCGACCCATCGGTCGCAGCTGATCGGCCGTCGCGCGGAACCGCACCGCCTGACCCTTCCGGCTCACCAGAACCAGCTCGTCGTCGTCGTCCACCAAGGCGGCCGAGACTAGTTCGTCGGGCGTCCCCGTCGCGTCCTCCCGCAGGTTGATCGCGATGAGGCCCCCGGAGCGGTTCGAGTCGTACTCCGACAGCCGCGTCTTCTTCACCAGGCCGCGACGCGTCGCGAGCACCAGGTACTCGTGCTCGTCGTAGTCGCGCAGGTCGATGACCTTGGCGATCTCCTCGCCCGGCTGGAACGCGAGCAGGTTGGCGACGTGCTGGCCCTTCGAGTCGCGGCTGCCCTCCGGCAGCTCGTAGGCCTTGGCCCGGTAGACCCGGCCCAGGTTCGTGAAGAACAGCAGCCAGTGGTGCGTCGTCGTCACGCCGAAGTGCTCCACGACGTCGTCCGCGCGCAGCTGGGCACCGCGCACGCCCTTGCCGCCCCGCTTCTGCACGCGGTACTGGTCGCTGCGCGTGCGCTTGGCGTAGCCGCCACGCGTGATGGTGACCACCACCTCCTCCTCGGCGATGAGGTCCTCCATCGAGACCTCGCCGTCGTAGGGGAGGATCTGCGTCCGCCGGTCGTCGCCGTACTTGTCGACGATCTCCGTGAGCTCCTCGCCGACGATCGTCCGCTGGCGCTCCGGCTTGGCGAGGATGTCCGTGTAGTCCGCGATCTTCGCCATCAAGGACTCGTACTCGTCGATGATCTTCTGGCGCTCGAGGGCGGCGAGCTGGCGGAGCTGCAGGTTGAGGATCGCGCGCGCCTGGATGTCGTCGACGTCGAGCAGCGCCATCAGGCCCTCGCGGGCCTCGTCCACCGTGGCCGACGCGCGGATGAGCGCGATCACCTCGTCGAGCATGTCCAGCGCCTTGAGGTAGCCGCGCAGGATGTGCGCGCGCTCCTCGGCCTGCTTCAGGCGGAAGCGGGTCCGCCGCTGGATCACGTCGAGCTGGTGGCTCACCCAGTGCCGGATGAAGGCGTCGATGCTCAGGGTGCGCGGCACGCCGTCGACCAGAGCGAGCATGTTCGCACCGAACGTGTCCTGCAGCTGCGTGTGCTTGTACAGGTTGTTCAGGACGACCTTCGCGACGGCGTCGCGCTTGAGGACGATCACGAGGCGCTGGCCCGTGCGGCCGGACGTCTCGTCGCGGATGTCCGCGATGCCGGTGACGCGCCCGTCCTTGACGAGGTCGGCGATCTTCGCGGCGACGTTGTCGGGGTTCACCTGGTACGGCAGCTCGGTGACGACGAGGCAGATCCGGTTGTGGATCTCCTCCACGGTCACCACGGCCCGCATCGTGATCGAGCCACGGCCCGTGCGGTACGCCTCCTCGATGCCGCGCCGGCCGAGGATGGTCGCGCCCGTCGGGAAGTCGGGGCCCGGGATGCGCTCGATGAGCGCCTCGAGCAGCTCCTCCTTGCTGGCCTCCGGGTGGGCGAGGTGCCACTTCACGCCCTCGGCGACCTCGCGGAGGTTGTGCGGCGGGATGTTCGTCGCCATGCCGACGGCGATGCCGGCGCTGCCGTTGACCAGCAGGTTGGGGAAGCGCGCCGGGAGGACGACGGGCTCCTTGGTGCGGCCGTCGTAGTTGTCGCGGAAGTCGACGGTGTCCTCGTCGATGTCCCGGACCATCTCCATGGCGAGCGGTGCCATGCGGCACTCGGTGTACCGGGGCGCGGCCGCGGGGTCGTTGCCCGGGGAGCCGAAGTTCCCCTGGCCGTTGACCAGCGGGTAGCGCATGGTCCAGTCCTGGACCAGCCGGACGAGGGCGTCGTAGATCGCGACGTCGCCGTGCGGGTGGTACTTGCCCATCACGTCGCCGACGACGCGACTGCACTTCGAGAACTGGCGGTCCGGCCGGTAGCCGCCGTCGTACATCGCATACAGCACCCGGTTGTGCACCGGCTTGAGACCGTCGCGGACGTCGGGCAGCGCCCGGCCCACGATGACGCTCATCGCGTAGTCCAGGTAGGAGCGCTGCATCTCGAGCTGCAGGTCCACCGGCTGGATGCGGTCGGTGGTCACCGCGGCGTCGTCGAGCGGCTCCGGAAGGCCGTCGGCGGGCGGTGTCTGATCGGTCACGTCGTCCTCGTCTCGTGGTCAGGTCCTGGTCGGTCGGCCGGCGCCGGTCAGATGTCCAGGAACCTCACGTCCTTCGCGTTGCGCTGGATGAACGTCCGGCGGGACTCGACGTCCTCGCCCATGAGGATCGCGAAGATCTCGTCTGCCGCTGCGGCGTCGTCCATGGTGACCTGGAGCAGCGTGCGGTGGTCGGGGTCCATCGTGGTGTCCCAGAGCTCGGAGTAGTCCATCTCGCCGAGGCCCTTGTAGCGCTGGATCCCGTTGTCCTTGGGGATGCGCTTGCCCGCGGCCTGCCCTTCCGCGAGGAACGCGTCACGTTCGCGGTCCGAGTAGACGTAGTCGTGCGGGGCGTTCGACCACTTGATGCGGTACAGCGGGGGCTGCGCCAGGTAGACGTGCCCGTTCTTGATGAGGTCCGGCATGTAGCGGAACAGCAGGGTGAGCAGCAGCGTGCAGATGTGCTGGCCGTCCACGTCGGCGTCGGCCATGAGGACGATCTTGTGGTACCGCAGCTTGCTGAGGTCGAAGTCCTCGCCGATGCCCGTGCCGAAGGCCGTGATGAGCGCCTGCACCTCGGCGTTCCCGAGCGCCCGGTCGAGCCTGGCGCGCTCGACGTTGAGGATCTTGCCGCGCAGCGGCAGGATCGCCTGGGTGCGCGGGTTGCGTCCGCGGACGGCGGAGCCACCCGCGGAGTCGCCCTCCACGATGAAGATCTCGGACTCCGCGGCGTCGTTCGACTGGCAGTCGCGCAGCTTGCCCGGCATGCCGCCCGACTCGAGCAGGCCCTTGCGGCGGGTGGCCTCGCGTGCCTTGCGGGCGGCCATGCGGGCGGCCGACGCCTGGATCGACTTGCGGATGATGTCGCGGGCCTCGGTCGGGTGGGCGTCGAGCCAGTCGCCGAACTGCTCGTGGACCACCTTCTGCACGAACGTCTTGGCCTCGGTGTTGCCGAGCTTCGTCTTGGTCTGCCCCTCGAACTGCGGCTCGCCAAGCTTGACGGAGATGACGGCGGTCAGGCCCTCGCGGACGTCGTCGCCGGTGAGGTTCTCGTCCTTGTCCTTGAGCAGGCCCTTGTCGCGCGCGTACCGGTTCACCAGCGACGTCATCGCCGCACGGAAACCCTCCTCGTGCGTGCCGCCCTCGGTGGTGGAGATCGTGTTGGCGTAGGTGTGCACCGACTCCGAGTACGCGCTGGTCCACTGCATCGCGATCTCGACGGAGATGCGGCGCTCGGTGTCCTCGGCGGTGAAGTCGATGACCTCCGGGTGCACCAGCTCGGCCTTCTTGGCGCCGTTGAGGTGCGCCACGTAGTCGACGAGCCCGCCGTCGTACTTGAACGTGACCGTGCGCCGTGCCGGCGCCCCGTTGCCGGCGTCCTCGGTGATCCCGTCCGCCTCGTGCGCCGCCTTCGCAGCCGCGGCGTCGGTGATCTCGTCCTCGGTGCCGGTGTGCTTCGGGCGCTCGTCGGTGAGCGAGATGGCCAGGCCCTTGTTCAGGAACGCCATCTGCTGGAAGCGGGTCCGGAGCGTCTCGAAGTCGTACTCGGTCGTCTCGAAGATGTCGCCGTTCGCCCAGAAGGTGACGGTGGTGCCGGTCTCCTCCGTCGCCTCGCCCTCGGCCAGCGGTGCCTGCGGCACGCCGTCGGCGTAGGACTGGCGGTACACGTTCCCGTCCCGTCGCACCTCGACCTCGAGCCGGTGCGAGAGGGCGTTCACGACGGAGACGCCGACGCCGTGCAGGCCGCCCGACACCGCGTACCCCGCGCCGCCGAACTTGCCGCCGGCGTGCAGGACGGTCAGGACGACCTCGACGGCCGGCCGGCCCTCGCTCTCGACGATGCCCACGGGGATGCCACGGCCGTCGTCCTTGACGCTGACGCCGCCGTCGGCCCGGAGAACGACGTCGATCTGGCTGCAGTAGCCGGCGAGCGCCTCGTCGACCGAGTTGTCGACGACCTCGTACACGAGGTGGTGCAGGCCGCGCGGACCGGTCGAGCCGATGTACATGCCGGGCCGCTTGCGGACGGCCTCGAGGCCCTCCAGGACGGTGATGGCGCTGGCGTCGTATCCGCTGACCGGGGTGGTGCGCTGGTCGGTCACGGGCGAAGGTGCTCCTCACGCGGTGCGCGCGCCACCACGGCGGTGGGCGCTGGGCTCCCGGAACCGCAGGACCAGACGGGGCACGCCGACACCAGGCTGAGCCCGCGACGCGGCATGCGCGAACACCGGGAAATGACAGGTCCCAGTCTACCGTGCGACAGGGCCTAGGGCCGCTTTCCCACAACGCAGACGCGTCGACGGGGCCCGGGTGTGATCAGGGGGTCGGCGGGTCGCATTCGATGCGTCCCAGGCCGGTCCACGCCGATCGGCGCCATGGTGGTCCTCAGCCGTAGGTGTCGCGGGGGCCGCGGCCCTTCACGCGCCTCGGGCCCCGCCCCCACTGGGGGCCGGACGGCCCCAGGACGAGGACCTCCCGGACGACGTCGGGGCCGACCTCGGTCTCGAGCCTCGCCAGGAGCTTGGGCGCCAGCATCCGGAGGCTCGTCGCCCAGCTCGACGAGTCCGCGCGGACCACAAGGCGGCCGTCCTCGAACGTCTCCGGCGTGCAGTGCTCGGCGACGTCGTCGCCCACGACCTCACGCCAGCGCCCGATCACCCCGCCGACGGAGAGCTCCGAGGACCAGCCGCGCTCGGCCGCGATCCGCGACAGGGTGTCGCCCACCAGCACGGGGTCCCGGCCGTCGGGCCGCGCCGACGAGCGGACGCCGGGGTCCCGCCGGCGCTGGGGCTGGGGGCGCCCGGGCTCGAGGCCGCTGGCCCGCGCCGCCGCCTTCGCGCGGTTCAGGGCGGCCCGCGCCACCTCCGAGGCCGGCGTCAGGCCGAGCGCCTCCGCGACGGGTCGCGTCGGGTCCGGCGGCGGCGTCGCGACGTCGTCGTGCCCCGGCTCGGCCGGCACGAGCCCCCGCTCGGCCGGCGCGGGCGCCGGATCCGGGCGCTTCGCCTCGCGCTTCCGTTCACCGGACACGGTTGACCTGGCCCCCCATGACGTCGAACCGGGCGCCGACCAGGTCCTCCGGCACGTCGTGCGGCACCGCCGCTGTGATGAGCACCTGCTCTGCGCCGGCCACCAGCGCCGCGAGCCGTCCGCGGCGTCGCGTGTCGAGCTCGGCGAAGACGTCGTCCAGCACGAGCACCGGCTCCGAGCCCTCGGCCCAACCCGCGATCCCGTTGTCGCCTTCTGCACCGTGGGTGAGCAGGTGGTAGCTCGCCATCCGCAGGGCCAGCGCGAACGACCAGGACTCGCCGTGGCTCGCGTAACCCTTCGCGGGAAGTCCGCCGAGGCCGAGCGCCAGGTCGTCGCGGTGCGGTCCCACCAGGTTCACGCCCCGCTCGATCTCCTTGGGCCGCAGGCGCTCGAGCGCGGCCAGCAGGTCTTCCTCCACGGACTCGACGGAGGCTCCGAGGTGGGGGATCCCGGCCTCGTGGAGGCCGTCGCCCCCGACGTCCGCACGCGGCACGTCAAGCCCGACCGTGTCCTCCTCCGTACGGCTGTGCAGCGACGACCGGTAGCCCAGCGTGGCGCGCCCGCCCTCGCTCACCTGCTCGTAGGCGCGGGCCACGTGGGGCAGCAGCTGGTCCACCAGACGGGCCCGCGACGCCAGGACCTGCGCGCCGAGCTGCGCCAGCTTGGCGTCCCAGACGTCGAGGGTGCGCAGATCGCCGCGACCGTCGCCGTCGTCGTCGGGCACGCGCACACGGCTCCGCCGCGCCAGGCCGGCCGACTTGAGCAGGGCGCCGCGCTGCCGGAGCACACGGTCGTAGTCCGCGAGGACGCCGGCCATGCGCGGCGCCACCTGGACGGTCAGCTCGTCGAGGAACCGCCGACGGCCGTCCGGGTCACCCTTCACGAGCGCCAGGTCCTCGGGTGCGAACACGACCGTGCGGAGGATGCCGAGGACGTCCCGCGACCGGCGCACGGGGGACCGGTTCACCTGGGCACGGTTCGCCCGGCCAGGGTTGATCTCGAGCTCGACGAGCGTCTGCCGGTCACCACGCACCGCGCGCACCCGCACGACGGCGCGCTGCGTGCCGGCGCGGACCAGTGCGGCGTCGGACGTCACGCGGTGGCTCGACAGCGTCGCGGCGTACGCGATCGCCTCGACGAGGTTGGTCTTGCCCTGCCCGTTCGGCCCCACGAACGCGCTCGGACCCGGCTCGAGGTCCAGGTCGAGCTGCGGGTACGACCGGAAGTCGGTCAGCGAGATCTGACTGACGTGCACGGGTCACCCTCGTCGAGTTGAGGCCCGGCCGCCCGGGCAGTGGTACCCATCATTGCTCAGGCGGCCGACGCGCGGGTCACCCGTCCTCCCCGGTGGGCTGCCGTCGTCAGCCGTCCGACGGCGGCAGCGTGCTGCGCACTGCATGGCCGCCGAACTGGCGTCGCAGCGCGGCGACGGCCTTCATCGACGGCGAGTCGACCTGCCGCGACGAGAAGCGTGCGAACAGCGCTGCCGAGATGACGTGCAGCGGCACGGCACGGTCGATCGCCTCGTCGACCGTCCAGCGCCCCTCGCCGGAGTCCTCGACCCAGTCGTCCACCGAACCCAGGGCCGGGTCCTCCTCGAGCGCCGCCACGAGCAGGTCCAGCAGCCACGACCGCACGACGGTGCCGCGCGACCAGGCCTTCATGGTGCCCGCCACGTCCGTGACCAGGTCCTGCGCGAGGAGCAGCTCGTACCCCTCGGCGTAGGCCTGCATGAGGCCGTACTCGATGCCGTTGTGGACCATCTTCGCGTAGTGGCCGGCGCCGACCGGGCCGGCGTGCACGAAGCCCTCGTCCCGCGGCCCATCCGGGCGCAGGGCGTCGAACACGGGCATGCAGAGCTCGATGTCCTCGGGTGCCCCGCCGGCCATCAGGCCGTAGCCGTTCGCCAGGCCCCAGACGCCACCCGACACACCGACGTCGACGTAGTGGATGCCGTGCGCGGCGAGCACCTCGGCGTTCGCCCGATCGTCGACGTAGTGCGAGTTCCCGCCCTCGATCACCACGTCGCCCTCGCTGAGGAGCGCGCCCAGCTCGGCCACGACGCCCCGCGTCGCGTCACCCGCCGGAACCATGATCCACACGACCCGCCGCTCCGTCGGCAGCGCTGCCACGAGCGCCGGGAGGTCGGCCACGTCCGAGACGTCGGGGTGGTGGTCGAAGCCCGTCACCTCGATCCCGCGCTCCCGAAGCCGCGAGCGCATGTTGGCGCCCATCTTGCCCAGACCTACGAGACCTATGTGCATAGGCACCATCTCAGCTCGCGAAGCGGATGGGCACCAACAGGTAGCGGTAGGTGGAGTCGTCGTCGCCCTCGAGCGAGCCCTGCCCGGTGAACTCGACGGGCTTGTTCGGGTGGGTGAACGACATGCGGACGAAGTCCGTCGTCAGCGCCCCCAGACCGTCCAGGAGGAACTGGGGGTTGAACGCGACCGTGATGTCCTCGCCGGTCAGCGCAGCCTCGAGGGCCTCGGACGCCTGGGCGTCGTCGCCCTGACCCGCGTCCAGGACGACCTGGCCCTCGGAGAACGCGAGCCGGATCGGGGTGTTGCGCTCGGCCACCAGCGAGACGCGCTTGGCCGCCTCGGTCAGCGCCGCCAACGGCACGACGGCGTGGATCGGCGTCTCGTCCGGGAACAGCCGCCGCACCGCGGGGTAGTCACCGTCCACCAGCAGCGACGTCGTGTGGCGGCCGCCCGCCTCGAACCCGATCAGGTCCACCCCTGCACCGGTGGCCAGCGCGAGGGTCACCTCGTCGGATCCGCCGAGCGACCGGGCGGCGTCGGACAGGGTGCGGGCACGGACGAGCGCGACCGTGGAGATGTCGGGGCCGGCGGGCCGCCAGGTCAGCTCGCGCAGGGCGAGCCGGTAGCGGTCGGTCGCGAGGAGCGTGATCTTCTCGCCTTCGATCTCCATGCGGACGCCCGTGAGGAGGGGCAGCGTGTCGTCCCGGCTCGCCGCGACGGTGACCTGTCCCACCGCCTCGGTCAGGACGTCGCCGGGGACGGTGCCGATGACATCCGGCATCGCGGGGAGGGCGGGGTAGTCCTCGACCGGCATCGTCAGCAGCGAGAAGCGTGATGCGCCGCAGGTGACGGAGACCTTGGTGCCGTCGAGCACCACGTCGACCGGCTTGGCCGGCAGCGCCCTGGAGATCTCGGCGAGCAGACGGCCGGACACCAGGACGGTGCCCTTCTCCGCCACGTCGGCGGCGATCTCCGACCTGGCCGACACCTCGTAGTCGAAGCTCGACAGCTGTACCGCGCCGGTCTCGTCCGCCTCGATGCGGACGCCGGCCAGCACCGGCACGGGCGGTCGGGTGGGCAGGGATCGGGCCGTCCAGGTCACGGCCTCAGCCAGGACGTCGCGCTCGACCCTGAACCTCATCACACATCCCTCCGACGGCGTGCCGCAGGTGCGGCGAGACCCTGGACCGCGTGCGGCGCGTCCGTCCGGAGGCGGTCGCCGAGCAGGCAGGGGAAGTACGTGGTGAACAGTACGCGAGAGCGCTGACGCGGGGACAGCAGTGGGAACACGACACACGCCAATGGCGGATCGCAGCGACCGGATGCCCAGGCCATGAAGGTGCGGGGATTTCCTGGATGACAAGAGTTCGTCGTCGTCATCGGTGGTGTGGACACTGTGGATGGGGACCGATGCTGCAGGTCAGAGACGTTCGCGCGGTGTGGAGGAGATGTCGACCGAGCTGTCGACGGCCGAGTCGTTCCGTGGACGGACGTCGGGCGTACACCTGTCGTCCACGGAACGGCAGGGAAATGTCCACACGACGCCCGGGGGCCATCCACGGGCATCCACAAGGATGTCCACAGGTGTGAACAGTCGTCCGACGATGAATCGTGTGGTTCGACGGCGAGCGGAATGGACGGCGTCGGCGCGATGCGCAGCGCAAGCCGTTCCGTTGACGTGCACAAGGCCGGGGATCAGCCGCCGCGGTGCTGCTGCTTGATCCGGTTGGTGAGCTCCGTGACCTGGTTGTAGATGGAACGTCGCTCGGCCATCAGCTCGCGGATCTTGCGGTTCGCGTGCATCACCGTGGTGTGGTCGCGGCCGCCGAACTGCTGGCCGATCTTCGGCAGGCTCATGTCGGTCAGCTCGCGGCACAGGTACATCGCGATCTGTCGCGCCGTCACCAGCACACGGGAACGCGACGACCCGCAGAGGTCGTCGATCGTCAGCCCGAAGTAGTTGGCGGTCTGGGTGATGATCGTCGCAGCCGTGATCTCCGCCGTGTCGTCGTCGGTGATGAGGTCCTTGAGGACGATCTCCGCCAGGGCGAGGTCGACGTGCTGGCGGTTGAGGTTGGCGAAGGCGGTCACGCGGATCAGGGCGCCCTCGAGCTCCCGGATGTTGGTCGAGATCTTCGAGGCGATGTACTCCAGGACGTCGTCCGGCGCCTGGAGCTTCTCGCTCGCCGCCTTCTTGCGGAGGATCGCGATGCGGGTCTCGAGGTCCGGCGGCTGGATGTCGGTGATCAGGCCCCACTCGAACCGTGAGCGCATCCGGTCCTCGAAGCCGGCGAGCTGCTTGGGCGGCACGTCCGAGGTGATGACCACCTGCTTGTTGGCGTTGTGCAGGGTGTTGAACGTGTGGAAGAACTCCTCCATCGTCTGTTCCTTGCCCTGCAGGAACTGGATGTCGTCGACCAGCAGGACGTCCACCTCGCGGTACCGCCGCTGGAACGCGCCGGCCTTGCCCTCACCGATCGAGTTGATGAAGTCGTTGGTGAACTCCTCCGAGTTCACGTAGCGCACGCGCACGCCGGGGTAGAGCGAGAAGGCGTAGTGCCCGATGGCGTGGAGCAGGTGCGTCTTGCCGAGGCCCGAGTCGCCGTAGATGAAGAGCGGGTTGTACGCCTTGGCCGGCGCCTCGGCGACGGCGACGGCGGCCGCATGGGCGAAGCGGTTGGACGAGCCGATGACGAATGTCTCGAACAGGTACTTGGGGTTGAGGAGCGGCTGCTCGGCGGGGGTCCGGTGCCCGTGGGGGTGCGGACGCTCCCGGTCGTCGAACGGGCTCGGGCGCCGCTCGGGTCGCCGACGCTCCTCGAGCTCGTCGCGCGAGTCCCGGTCACGGGGGTGCTCCGGGGCGCGGTCGACCAGGGCGGTGTCGCCGTCGGAGGCACGCGACTCCTCGACCATGACGGCGATGCGCGCATCCGTGCCGAGGACTCCACTCAGTGCCGCGATGAGCTCGTTGCGGACCCTCGTCTCGAGGTAGTCCTTGGTGAACGTGTTGTCCACGGAGAGCAGGACCGTGCCGTCGAGGAGCCCGACCGGCCGGGCGAGCCGGATGAATGCCAGCTGCTGCGACGTGGTCGACGGATCTGTGGCCAGCTGCCCCACCGCCCGGTCCCAGACCTCGGCGATCGGGTCTTCCTGTGCTGCCACGTGGCTGCTCCTGTTGCTGGTCCGGTGCCCTGATCCGTGCGGCAGTGTCGCACGGAGGACCTTCCTCCACACAGTTGTCCACAGACTGTGTGCGGACGACGGGCAGACCTGTCCCACGCGCGAACCACTGGAGACGGACCGCCGACGAGGCTGTTCCCGGGGCACCATGAGGGTGACGTCCCACATCGTGGCCGGAGTGTCGCCACGGCGGATCGGCCGTACGGGTGCATTCTGACGGGTTGGGCGGCCTCGTGGGAGGGGTTCCGCTCGTTTGACCCTTCGGCATGCCGCCGCGTACCGTTGCACAGCCGTTTCCTGACGGCTCCTGCTGGCGTGCCCTCGTCGCGCTGCGGTGTTCTACCCGCGTGCGCGCGACAACGCGTGGTGGTGGAACGACGTCGGGAGTGGCGCGGCTGTCCGCCACCGTGGCGGTGACCTGAACCGAACCAGTGGAGTCTGACGTGTCGAAGCGCACCTTCCAGCCGAACAACCGGCGCCGAGCCAAGACGCACGGTTTCCGCCTGCGCATGCGCACGCGCGCGGGCCGGGCCATCCTCGCGGCACGTCGGCGCAAGGGCCGCACCGAGCTGTCCGCCTGATCTTGCTGCCCGCCGCGCTGCGGATGCGCCGGTCCGCCGACTTCGAGGCGACCGTCCGCCGTGGCGCTCGGGCCGGCCGCTCGACGCTCGTCGTGCACTGCCGGCCCGTGACCGACCGCGTGGGTACGCACATCGGCATGGTCGTGGCGCGGTCCGTCGGCGGCGCAGTCGTCCGTAACACGGTGCGACGCAGGCTGCGAGGTGTCGTGATGGAGTCCCGGGCGATGCTCCCGGACGGCGCGGACGTCGTCGTGCGGGCGCTGCCGCCTGCCGCAGCGGCCACCTACGGTCAGCTGGCGGCCGACTTCCGCTCCGCCCTGCCGGCCGCGGTGGCGCGCAGCGTGGACGGCGGCCGCGGGCGTCGCCGGGACCAGGACCCGTCATGAGCGCGGCCAGCCCCGCCCACCCGGTGGGTGATGACGTCACCGCAGCACTGCGCGCCGTCGGCCGCGTCGCGCTCCACCTTCCCGGCCGTGCGCTGCTCGGACTGCTGTGGGTCTACCAGCGGTTCATCTCGCCGCTCACCCCGCCGAGCTGCAAGTACTACCCGAGCTGCTCCCAGTACGCCGTCGTCGCGATCGGCCGCCACGGCGCGCTCCGCGGGAGCTGGCTCGCCATCCGACGCCTGGGGCGGTGCCACCCCTGGGCAGCCGGCGGCGTGGACGACGTCCCCCCGGCACGTGAGACCTCGGCCCACGACCACGGGCCTCGACGAGCGAGGAGCTCGACGCGATGAGCTGGTTCGACACCATCCTCTACCCGCTGATGTGGGTCGTGGCCTGGATCATGTACGGCTTCCACTGGGTGCTCACGCGTGTGGGTCTCGAGTCGGACTCCGGCGTGACGTGGGCACTCTCGATCATCGGCCTGGTCATCACGATCCGGATCCTGCTGATCCCGCTGTTCGTGAGGCAGATCAAGGCCGCCCGTGGCATGCAGATGCTGTCGCCCGAGCTCCAGGCCCTCCAGAAGAAGTACAAGGGCAAGACCGACCCGGCGTCCCGTGAGGCGATGACGCGGGAGACGATGGAGCTGTACCGCAAGCACGGGACGAACCCCTTCTCGTCGTGCCTGCCGCTGCTGGCCCAGTCGCCGATCTTCCTCGCGCTGTTCCGTGTGCTGTCGAACCTGCGCGCGTTGGCTGAGGGCACGTTCCAGGGCGGCGAGCGGACCAACATCGGCCCGATCACCCAGCAGGTCGCGGAGGAGGCGAACCGTGCGACGATCTTCGACGCCGAGATCTCGTCGTGGTTCCTCATGGAGAACGCGACCATGGCCACCAAGGTCGTGGCGGTCGCGCTCATCATCCTGATGTCGGTCACGACGTTCACCACCCAGAAGCAGCTGACGCAGAAGAACATGCCTGCGTCGGCGCTCCAGGGGCCGATGGCGCAGCAGCAGAAGATGCTGCTCTATATCCTGCCGCTCGTCTTCGCGCTCTCCGGTGTGAGCTTCCCGATCGGTGTCCTCATCTACTGGTCGACCACCAACCTCTGGTCGATGGGCCAGCAGTTCTACGTGATCCGCCGCAACCCGACTCCAGGCTCCGAGGCCGAGCGGCTCCTGAAGGAGCGCCGGGCGCGTAAGGCAGCCGCAAAGGGGATCGTCCTGGAGGACGAGCCGACCGAGATCGAGCCGGAGAAGCCGAAGGGCCAGCGTCAGCAGCCGGTGCGGAAGGACCGCGCTCGCCCACGTCCCACCGGTGCTGCCGGTACCGGTGGCTCAGCCACACGGCCCGCCGGCGCTCCGTCGCCAAAGGCGGGTCAGGGGAAGCCGACGGCCGCCGGGAAGACCACACCGAACGCGTCCGCCGGGGCCGGGAAGGGTGCCCCGGGCAAGCCCGCCGCCACGGGGAAGGGTGCCCCGAGCAAGCCCGCCGCCGCAGGGAAGGGCTCCACGGGCGGCGTGCCCGCCTCGCCGGGGAAGTCGGGCGGGACGACGGCAGGCACCAAGAGCGACGGGACCGGCCGCCCGGCGCGACCGGCGAGCTCGGCGACCGCAGGTGGAAGCGGCAAGCGGCGACCGGGCGGAGCCACGGGAGGGTCGCAGGCGCCTCGCAAGGCGGCACCGACCGGAACGCCACGGCCGACCTCGCCGACCGAGACCAACGCGGCGCCGCCGGCCGCGGGTGAGACCGGGGCGACCAGCCCCCAGGACGAGCAGTGACCAGCGGCTCAGCCGCCGCCGACCAGGAGGCCGTGATGACGGAGATGACACCCGACGAGACGCCCATCGAGGAGGAGGGCGGACTGACGCGCCGACTCGAGGAGGAGGGCGAGATCGCAGCCGACTACCTCGAGGAGCTCCTCGACATCACGGACATGGACGGTGACATCGACATCGACGTCGACCATGCGCGTGCGTCGGTGGCGATCGTCGCCGAAGGCTCCTCGGGGCGGGACCTCAAGCGGCTTGTCGGCCCGAGCGGCGAGGTGCTCGACGCGCTGCAGGAGCTGACGAGGCTCGCCGTGCAGGCACGGACCGGCGAGCGGAGCCGCCTGATGCTCGACATCGCGGGCTACCGCGCCGGGCGTCGCGCGGTGCTCGCGGACGTGGCCCGGGAGGCGATCCGGCAGGTCCAGGAGACGGGCACCCCCGTCGCCCTCGAGGCGATGAACCCCTTCGAGCGGAAGGTGGTCCACGACGTCGTGGCTGCCGCGGGCCTGGTCAGTGACAGTGAGGGCGAGGAGCCGAGCCGCCACGTGGTGGTGCACCCGGCGGTTGGGTGAGCGCTGGGGCGGTGCTGAGGCGGGTCATCCCTCGGGGTGACCCGCCTCGCTGTTTCACGTGAAACACGGGGCGGGCCGGCGGTGACCATGCTGCGGGTCCCCAGGACGGCGCGGGTCGGCGGGAGTCGGCGGGGCTGCCAGCCTGTAGGCCGCGTCGGGGAAGGCCTGTGGGTGCAGGATCTCCCGCAGGGCTCCCTGCGCTGCTCTTGCCTGTGCAGGGAGGTCCCCGGCTGCCAGGCCCCGGCTGTGCCAGACCGGCGGTGTTTCACGTGAAACAGCCGCCGCGAGGCCGGACGTGCGCAGGCCACCCGACGGGCTAGGGACAAAGAACAAGAAGTGAGAACCAGCAGGCCTCCGTGGTGGGCAGGAAGCGTTTCACGTGAAACGGCGTCGCCCCAACACGGGTGGAGCAAGACCAGCGTCCAGGGCGCACGAGTCGCGGCTGGGGTGGTTTCACGTGAAACAGCGTCGGAGTTCGAGCGCCGTCTCTCACACCACCGCGATGCTTCGTCGCTGCGTCAGTCACACCGTCACTTCGGCGCACGAGAGGATGAGGGTATGAACGACGAGCCGGTCATCAGCCCCGAGACGACGCCTGGGCTTCGGGACTACCTCGGAGCCGGCTTCGACAGGGTGGAGCAGTTCGGGCGTCTCCTGGCCGACCAGGGCGTCACCCGGGGACTCATCGGCCCGCGAGAGGTCCCGCGCCTGTGGGACCGCCACCTGCTGAACTCAGCCGCCGTGGCGCAGTACCTCCCGGCCGACGGCGCCCTCGTGGACGTAGGCACCGGTGCCGGGCTGCCGGGCGTCGTCCTCGCGTGCCTGCGACCCGACCTCCATGTCGTGCTCCTGGAGCCGATGGAGCGCCGGGTCGCGTGGCTCACGGAGGTGGTCGAAGACCTCGGTCTCACGTCTGTCGACGTGGTGCGGGGGAGGGCGGAGGACGTCCGCCTCGCCGTCCCAGCTTCCGCTGTCACGGCTCGTGCCGTGGCACCGATGGACCGCCTCGCCCTATGGACACTCCCTCTGCTCGCTGTCGGTGGCGTGCTCCTCGCGATGAAGGGAAGCCGTGCGGCTGAGGAGGTCGCGGCGGCGCACGAGCAGATCCAGAGGCTGGGGGGCGGTGAGGTGGAGGTGTTGTCCGCGACGACGATCCCTGAAGTCACCCCCACCGTGGTCGTCCGGGTCGTGAAGGAGCGGGACGCCGGCCGGCCGAGGGCAGCCACGCAGCGCAGGGGGCGGAGAAGCACCAGGGCTGCCCGCTGACGGCGCCGGACCTCCGCGGCGACCGCATTCCGCTCGCACGCCCATCAAGCCGGCGCACGCCACAGTCCGCGGCTGTGCACCTGGCCGGGACGTCGCCTCCCGGATGGCAGGATGTGTCCGACCCGGATCTCAGGAGGACTGGTGGACCAGCACGACGGCACGTCGTGGCACGCGGCCGACCCGGCCGACGACGAACGCCGCGCGGCGATCATCGACGGCCTTCCCGAGGTCGACGAGAGCACGCCGCTCGCGGCCCAGATCGCAGCCGACGCGCGGCGTCGCATCGAGCTCTCCGGGCGGCGGTTCCCGCGGCCACCCGCTACCCGCGTCCTCACCATCGCCAACCAGAAGGGCGGGGTCGGCAAGACGACGACGACCGTCAACCTCGCCGCGGCGTTGGCGCAAGCCGGTCTGAACGTCCTCGTCATCGACAACGACCCCCAAGGCAATGCGTCGACGGCGCTCGGGGTCGAGCACCGCGCCGGGACACCATCGATCTACGAGGTGCTCATCGAGGACGAGGACCTGGCGGCGGTCGTGCAGCCGTGCCCGCGGATCCCGCGGCTCCTGTGCGCGCCGGCGACCATCGACCTCTCGGGGGCGGAGATCGAGCTCGTCTCGCTGGTGGCGCGCGAGAACCGGCTACGGAATGCCGTCGAGGCGTACCTGGCGCACCGCGCGGCCCGCGGTGAGGACCGCATCGACTACGTGTTCATCGACTGCCCGCCGAGCCTCGGTCTGCTCACCGTGAATGCATTCGTCGCGGCGCGCGAGGTGCTCATCCCGATCCAGTGCGAGTACTACGCCCTTGAAGGGCTCAGCCAGCTGCTGAAGAACGTGCAGCTCATCAAGAACCACCTGAACCCAACCCTGCACGTCTCCACGATCATCCTCACCATGTACGACGCACGGACCAATCTGTCGCACCAGGTGGCGGACGAAGTCCGGGAGCACTTCGGCCAGCAGACCCTGCGGACGACGATTCCCCGTTCGGTCCGGATCTCGGAAGCGCCGAGCTACGGGCAGACCGTCATGACCTACGAGCCGGGGTCGTCCGGTGCTCTGTCGTACCTCGCCGCTGCCCGGGAGATCGCCGAGCGCGCCGTTCCCGGCCCCCCGCAGTCGCAGGCGTCCCCCGTCGCCGCGACACCCACGAAGGAGTCCTGATGGCCGAGAAGCGGCGTGGTCTGGGCAAGGGCCTTGGTGCTCTGATCCCCACGACGACGGAGCGCGAGACGCGACCGGTCGACGTGTTCTTCCCTGGGGTACCCGACGAGGCGGACGCCTCCGTCTTCGCCCCGGCGGGCCCGGCGCCGGGGATGCGCGACCTCGGACCGCTGCACGGTGTCGTCGCCGTCGAGGGCGACGGCGCGGCGGGCTCCGACGCACGCCCGACCGACGGCGCCGGGAGAGAGGCCGCCTCCGAGCGGGAGCTGCTGCCGGTGCCGGGCGCCCGGTTCGCTGAGATCGACCTCACGGACATCCGCCCGAACCCGCGGCAGCCGCGTACCGCCTTCGACGAGGAGGCGCTCGTCGAGCTGGTCGGCTCCATCCGCGAGATCGGCGTCCTGCAGCCCGTCGTCGTGCGCCCGCTGTCCCCGCCCGAGGACGGCGTGCACTACGAGCTCATCGTGGGGGAGCGGCGCTGGCGCGCGAGCGCGCAGGCCGGGCTCACGACCGTGCCCGCCATCGTCCGCGAGACCGCGGATGGCGACCTCCTGCGGGACGCACTCCTGGAGAACCTCCACCGGAGCAACCTCAACCCGCTCGAAGAGGCCGCCGCCTACCAGCAGCTCCTGGACGACTTCGGCTGCACCCACGAGGAGCTGGCACACCGCATCCACCGGTCCCGGCCGCAGATCAGCAACACGCTCCGGCTCCTTCGGCTGCCCCCGCTCGTGCAGCGGCGGGTCGCCGCAGGCGTCCTCTCCGCCGGCCACGCCCGCGCGCTGCTCGCACTGCCCGACGCCGCGGCGATGGAACGCCTCGCGCAGCGGATCGTCGCCGAGGGGCTCTCCGTCCGGGCGACCGAGGAGATCGTCACGCTCGGCGGTGACCCCGAGCCGCGCATCAAGCCCCGATCCCCCCGCCCAGGCGATCGCATCCAGGCGCTGGACGACCTCGCGGGACGTCTGTCCGACCGGCTCGACACACGCGTCAAGGTGAGCCTCGGCAAGACCAAGGGCCGCCTGACGGTCGAGTTCGCCTCGGTCCAGGACCTCAACCGCATCCTCGAGGTGCTCGCGCCCGAGGACCCGGGCCTGCTCCGCTGAGCACGCCGCCCGCTCCGCTGTCGGCGCAGGGGCGCCGACCCGGCCTCAGGCGGTGTCGGGTCCGCCCATCTCGACCTGTGCCGCCTCGGGGTGGGCGTCCGTGCCGAACACCCTGACGAGCTCGACCTCGTCGGCGACGACCCCTGCGAGCCGCCGTACGCCCTCCCGGATGCGCTCCGGCGTCGGGTAGCAGAACGAGAGCCGCATGTGGTCCGAGCCCTGGCCGTCGGCGTAGAAGGCCGTACCGGACACGTACGCCACCAGCGCCGTGATCGCCCGGGGGAGCATCGCCTTCGCGTCGATCCCGTACGGGAGCTTGACCCAGGTGTAGAAGCCGCCCGCCGGGACCGTCCAGGTCGCCTCCGGCATGTACTCGGACAGCGCCCCGATCATCGCGTCCCGACGGTCGCGGTACATCTCCCGGTACGCCTTGATCTGGCCGCGCCAGTCGTGGTTCGTCAGGTACGTCGAGACGGCGAGCTGCGACGCGTTCGAGGGGCAGAGGATGGCCGACTCGTTGGCGAGCACGAGCTTCTCGCGCAGCGAGGGCGGCGCGACCGCCCAGCCCACGCGGTAGCCGGGGGCGAACGTCTTCGAGAACGACCCCAGGTAGACGACGCCCGTCTCCTCCATCGCGCGCATCGCCGGCAGCGGGTCGCCATCGAAGCCGAGGAGGCCGTACGGGTTGTCCTCGATGAGGAGCACGCGGTGGCGCTGCGCGATCTCGAGGATCCGCGGCCGCCGGTCGAGCGAGAGCGTCACGCCGGCGGGGTTGTGGAAGTTCGGCACGCAGTAGATGAGCTTGGCGGGGCGGCCCTCGGCCTCCAGCCGGGTGAGCGTCTGGTCGAGCGCCTCGGGGATGAGCCCGTTCTCGTCGAGCGGCACGTGGACGACGTCCGCCTGGTACGAGTGGAAGACCCCGAGGGCACCCACATAGCTCGGCGCCTCCGCGACGATGACGTCACCCGGGTTGATGAACAGGCGAGTAACAAGGTCGAGAGCTTGTTGCGACCCAGTGGTCACGACGACATCGTCAGGGTGGGCGTGGATCCCCTCGATCCGCATGATCTCGAGGATCTGCTCGCGCAGGGTCTCGTCACCCTGGCCGGATCCGTACTGGAGGGCGGTGGTGCCGCGCTTCAGCACGAGCTCGTGGGCGGACTCGGCAAGCGCCTCGAGCGGCAGGCCCTCGAGGTACGGCATGCCGCCGGCGAGCGACACGACCTCCGGCCGGTTCGCGACGGCGAAGAGGGCGCGGATCTCGGAGGCGCGCATGCCGTGGGTGCGGTCGGCGTACGCGTCGATCCACGGGTCGAGGCGGGTCCCGGTGACGGGCTGGACGGGGTGGGCGGCGCTGCCGGAGGCGGGCGTCACCCGCCCCATCGGCTCACCGTGCTCGGGTGTCATGGGGTGCAGTCTGCCACGGTCGCGATCGGTGCCTGCAGTGCATTCGTCCCGTGGCGCGCGCAGAACAGCGCGAGCACCTCGCCACGTTCACGCAGGTCCCGCAGCGTGCCGTCCCGAGGGGTGGATGAGTCGGCCCGAGGGGCGAACGCGGCCCGGACGGAGCCGACGCCTCGGTGTCAGGCGAGAACGGCCTCGATCTCGGTGACCAGCGCCGGCTTCGGCCGCGCACCGATGACCTGCTTGACCAGCTCGCCGCCCTTGTAGATGTTCAGGGTCGGGATCGAGATGATGTTGTAGGCCTGGCTCACCGCAGGGTTCTCGTCCGTGTTGATCTTGACGATCTTGACCCGACCCGCGTAGGTCTGCGACAGCTCCTCGAGCACGGGTGCGACCTGGCGGCACGGACCGCACCAGGGCGCCCAGAAGTCCACCAGCACGGGGAGGTCGGACTGCAGCACCTCGGCCTGGAAGGTGGCGTCGGTGACGGGGACGGTGGTCACAGGGTCTCCTCGATCTTCTCCGGAAGGGTGGCGGGTGCCGGGGGCTCGGCGGCGTCCACGAGCGCGGCCAAGAAGTGCTGCGCGTCCAGCGCGGCGGCGCAGCCGGTGCCGGCGGCGGTGATCGCCTGCCGGTAGGTGTGGTCGACGAGGTCACCGCAGGCGAAGACGCCCGGCAGCGACGTCGCCGTGCTGCGGGCACCGTCCTGACCGGCGAGGACGTAGCCCTCGTCGTCGGTCGCGACCTTGCCCACCACAAGCTCGCTGCGCGGGATGTGGCCGATGGCGACGAAGACGCCGGTGGCGTCGAGCTCCCGCTCGGCGCCCGTGATCGTGTCGCGAAGCGTGACACCGCTGACCTTCTCCGCGCCGTGGATCGCGACGACCTCGCTGTTCCACGCGAAACGGATCTTCGGGTCCGCCATCGCCCGGTCCGCCATGATCTTCGAGGCCCGCAGCTGGTCCCGCCGGTGGACCATCGTGACCGTCTCGGCGAACCGCGTGAGGAACGTGGCCTCCTCGACGGCGGAGTCACCGCCGCCGACGACCACGACGTGCTGGCCGCGGAAGAAGAAGCCGTCGCAGGTGGCGCACCAGGAGACGCCGTGGCCGGACAGCCGCTTCTCGTCGGGAAGCCCGAGCTCGCGGTACGCCGAGCCCATCGCCAGGATCACGGCGCGCGACCGGAAGGTGTCGCCGTTGCCGGTGACCACCGTCTTGACGGGCGCGTCCAGGGAGAGCTCGACCGCGTCGTCGTACAGGATCTCGGCGCCGAAGCGCTCGGCCTGCTTGCGCATCGTCTCCATGAGGTCCGGCCCCATGATGCCGTCGACGAAGCCCGGGAAGTTCTCGACCTCGGTGGTGTTCATGAGCGCGCCACCGGCGGTCACCGAGCCGGCGAGCACGACAGGGGCGAGCCCGGCGCGAGCCGCGTAGATCGCGGCGGTGTAGCCGGCTGGGCCGGACCCGACGATGACGAGGTCGCGGGTTGAGTCGGTCACGAGTGTTCCTTCGCTACGAACGGCGGTCTGCCGGGAGTCTGCGGGCGTCAACCGATCCTAGGTTGCTTGTGTTCCCCCACGGGACAGGGTCCCAGCCGCCGCCGACACCGCCCGGCCCCCGCGCCGGTGCTGGTGCGTGACACGGACCGCCCGTGCCGGGCCGTGTCACGCCAGCTGGATCTCGAAGAGCTCGATGCGGTTCTCGCCGGTGGGGTTCTGCGGCAGCTGCGTGACCCACACGACGATGTGCTGCGCCTCCGTCGGCTGGCTGAGCGTGAAGACGGTGGTGGGCTCGAGCGGGCCCGAGGCGAGCACGTCGCCCTCGGTGGGCGTGCTCGGGTCGGTCGCACGGATCTCGACGTTGCCGCCCGCCCCGTTGACCAGCAGCGTGACGGTCGTCACCGTGGCCGGCTCCGCGAGGGTGACGGCGTAGCCGATGCCGGGCTTCATGCCGAACGCGGGGTTGGTGTACATCCGCGAGTACCACTTGGTGGTGGGGTCGCCGTCGATGGCGAGGGGCACCGCCTCCGGGTGCTCGTTCTGGTCGCCGCCCGGCGGCGGGTCGATCATCTGGGCGGACGCGATGACGGGGGGCGTGCCCGACGTCGGCTGCGTGGGCTCGGCGGACGGCGTCGCCGCCGGGTCGGCCGGAGCCGGCTCCTCGCCGTCCTGCCCGTCGTCGGGCTCCGCGGCGGGGTCGCCCTCGTCGTCCTCGGTGAGGTCGAAGCCCTGGTCGCCACCGATCGGCGGCGCCGGGGCCGTGAGCGACCTGAACGCCCAGACCAGACCCCCGATCACCAGGAGGGCGATGAGGGTCAGCACGATGGGTGTGGCGTTCACCCCGCGCCGCTGGCCGTCGTCGTCGTCCGAGCGCGTGATGAACTCGTCGAAGTCGTCACCGCGCGGTGCGGGTCGGCTCGGCGGCGGCAGCACGGGCGGTGGCTGGTGCGCAGCGACGGGGACCGCCGGCCCGGTCGGGGCAGCGGCCCGGACCGGCGCCTCGGCACCGGTCCCCGCTGCGGGCGGGGCGCCCATGACGGCGGTCGGCCCCGACCACGCTGACGTCGCCGCAGGTGGGTCCGGCCGCCGGAACGTCGGCGGCTGTGCGGGCGGCGGCGTCCCTGCTCGGACGGCGGTCGCGTCCGGGTCGGAGAACGACGCGCGGACCGACTGGCGCTGCACGGGCGGGGGGGTCCCGCCTCCGGGACCACCCGCACCGGCCGCGCCCGCACCGGCCGCGCCGACCGCGAGGTCCGGGTCGACCACCTCGGTGAACGGTCCCTGGCGGGCGGCGCGCGCGGCTGCGGACCCGTCGGCGCTCCACGGCCCCGACGGCACCGTGGCGGGCCGGTCCACGGCGTCGAGCGAGCCGAAGAGCGCGTCGGGGTCGACGGCACCCCACGGCTCGAGCTCCCGAACCAGCTCGCCCGGGCTGTGCGGACCGTCGTCGTGCGGGCCGAGCGTGACCGCGCAGAGCGTGTCGAGGTCGTTCGGGACGGCCGGCGACAGCTCCGCGGGGGGCACGGGGGCACCCGCGACCGCGGGCGCCACGGAGACCCCGGCGGGGCCCGCGAGGACGGCGGGCGTGTCGGGCCAGCGGCCGGTGAGGGCCAGGTAGAGCAGGGCGACGAGCCCGACGGTGTCCGCCCGCGACGTCGTCTTGGCGTCACCGCCGGCCCGCCCGAGCAGCTCGCCGTCCATCGCCAGCCCGGACACCAGGACGGAGCCGTCCGGGGTCACGTGCACCGCCGACGGCCGCAGGGCGAGGTGGTGCACCCCCCGGCGCCTCGCGACCTCGAGCGCCGCGGCGGCCTCACCGACGACGGCGCGCGCCTGGTCGGCGTCGAGCGGGCCACGTGCCGTCAGCTGCGCCAGGTCCTGCCCGACGACGGGCTCGGTGACCGTGTAGGCGACCCCCTCGTGGTCGCCGACGTCGAGCACGCGCAGCAGGCGGCGGTCCGACACGAGGGCGGCGCGGCGGGCGGCGTCCTGGGCGCCCGCGACGTTCCCGCTGCGCACGACGAGCGCGCGGACCGGGCGGTCGAGGATCTGGTCGCGCGCCGTCCAGGCCTCTACACCGGGCAGGTCGACGACGACGGGCTGGTGCAGGCGGTAACGACCGGCGAGCAGGGTGCCGCGGCCGATGACGACGTCCAGACGATCACCTCCACGTCCGACCGGCGCGGCGCCCGGGCGGGCGGCGTCGGCCGCGCCCTGTGCAGCGCCGGGGGTGCTCATGCTACGGCGAAGCCGCGACATCAGGGGCCTGAGCACGTCGTCGAGCTCCGTGACGCCCAGCCGGCGCAGCAGCAGGAGGTACGTGCCGAGCATCACGAGCCCGACGACGACGCACGTCGCCAGGGCGCGGAACCAGCCGCCCGCGGCCACGTCGCCGAACAGCCGGCTGACGAGCCATCCGAGGCCCGTCGCGACGACGGCGGCGAGGCCCGCCCGGACGTGCAGCCGGATGATGCGGCTCAGACCCCC
>Ga0196970_1000665_pt1 | contig 35469 bp, 37 predicted proteins | sample S1v_513CmetaG_FD_148672 | JGI IMG/M metagenome (GOLD analysis project Ga0196970, IMG submission 148672) | Soil microbial communities from Anza Borrego desert, Southern California, United States - S1+v_5-13C | ecosystem: Environmental > Terrestrial > Soil > Desert | place: USA: California... | reverse complement strand
GTCGCGCATGCGCAGCAGCGGCTGGGTCAGGCGGTCCTGGCCATACATGATCTTGGACAGGAAATAGCCCTTCACGCAGTTCAGGCCGCGGTTCACCTCCGCCTGCATGTCACCGTGGGTGGCGACGACGCGGTTGTCCTTGGTCGCAACCATCACGCCGCAGCCGGTGCCGCAGAAGCGGCAGGGCGCCTTCGACCATTTCAGCGCCGTATCCTCGCCCGCCACCATCGAACTCTGGGCAGCGGCCGGCAGGCTGATGCCCCCCGCGGCAGCAGCGGCGGCCACCGCCTGGGCCTTGATGAAATCGCGACGGTCCAACATGGGCGTTCCCCCTTTTCTTCTGGCGTTCGGGTCGGGCGGGCAGGGCAGGAGGGTCAGGGTTGGGAAGGCACACCCCCCTCCCCACGGTCGACGTGGTGAAAGACCATGACCGCGGAGAACACGCCGTCCAGCAGATGCAGCGCGGTCATGCGGTCGGCGATCCACCCCTCATGCGGTCCTTCGACGGTGACCACCATCTTGCCGGACTGTTCGATGTGAAGCTCGGTACCGGGCATGGCCGCGATCTCCGCGCGGACCGTCGGCTGGCGGTCGGGCCGCACATGCAGCAGCAGCGAGGCGATGTGGAGTTCGCCGGCGGGCACCAATCCAGTGGTGTCATCGAACGGCATGGGCTGGGCTCCCGGTCTGGTGGTCGAGGGTCACGGCACCGGCCGGGCAGGCGGCGACACAGGCGCCGCAGCCGGTGCAGGCGGCATCGTCGATGCGCGCATGGGCGGCCCCGCCGGCGGCGGGGATAAAGCGGATGGCACCTTCCGGACAGGCATCCTGGCAACTGCGGCACACCACCCGCCGCACCGCCAGACAATCGTCGGCGACGGTGGCGCGCAAGGACCAGGGTGCGGCCGTGGGATCGAAGATCGGCTCGGCACAGGCATCGGCGCAGGCGCCGCAGAAGCTGCATTCGCCGCGCGTGAAGTCGACCTCCGGATAGCCGCCGTCGCCAGGGCGCAGGATCGTCTCCGGGCAGGCATCGGCACAGGCGCCGCAGCGGGTGCAAAGCGCAGTGAAGTAATCGGGACGCGACCAGGGAGGATGGATCGGTGCGGGACCGCTTGCCGGGCGGCCCCGCAGGAAGCTCCGCCGTCCCCGGTCGATGGCATCGGCAGCCATGGGGGCGGCCTCCGTCAGACCGGCGGCGGACCGGGCGGACCCAGGATCAGCTGCGACATCCAGACGGCGAAGCCATAGCCGCCGACGATGGCGATCGACAGCACCGGCCAAATGAAAACGGCCAGCAGCAGGAACATCGCAATCTCGCGCCGGCGTGTTCCCGGTTCGACCGGCGGAACCCCCCCCGGCGACAGCAGGGGATCGGCAGATGTGGAAGCATCGGTGCGGCGGGCTTGGCTGGGTTGCCGGGCTACGCTCATGGGATGCGGCCTTCTGCTTTATCTCGGATTGACCGTTCCAACCGCAAATTGCTGGAAACGTCACGCAGCAGCACCTTGCCCCTAGGGGGTATGTCATCGGAGAGTAGGCAACTTCCTCTCGCGCCCGCTGAAAGGGCATTTCCCCCAACTCACACTTTCCCTCAAAAGTTGTTGATCTGGCGCAATTCGCACAGCGGTCCGCCAAACTCTTGACCGCGGTCAAGAACTCCCCCGCCACCGCGCGCTTTCATGCCTCCCGAGACACCAATGCCCGAGCCACCGATACCAAGTGGCGAAACTCGGAGGATGGCCGTCGTGAGGTTCGCGCGCTTACAACGTTGGATGGGATCGGCGCTCGCCGCCATCCTGCTGCTGCTGACCGGCATCGCCGCGGCTCATGCCGCCGACAGCGGCCGGCTGCTGCCCTATCTGGCGAAGCTGCAGCCCTCCAACCTCGTTCCCGGCGCGGACCGCTTCGGCACACCGGCCGCCAACTCCCCCACCGTCCCGGTCTACAAGGGCGATGCCGTGGTGGGTCACGCCTATCTCACCTCCGACTTCGTCAACACGACCGGCTATTCGGGCCGGCCCATCGATGTGGTGGTCGGACTGACGCCGGACGGCACGGTGACGGGCGCGCGGCTGATGGACCATCACGAGCCCATCGTGCTGATCGGCATCCCACCCGCCCGCATCAACGGCTTCATCGACGGCTATGTCGGCAAGAACGTGCTGGCGCTCGCCACCCAGAGCGCCGCCAGCCCGCCGGTGGACATCGTGTCAGGCGCCACCGTGACGGTGATGGTCATCGGCGATTCGATCATCCGCTCCGGCAAGAAGGTGATGACCGCCCTCGGCAAGACCGTGGCGGAGGCGGCACCCACCGTGACCAAGACCATCGACTGGTCGAAGGACGCGGTGGAGGACTGGGCGACCCTGATCGGCGACGGCTCGGTCCGCCGCCTGACCCTGACGGTGGGCGAGGTGAACGCCGCCTTCGAGCGCACCGGCAAGGCCGAGGCCATCGCCCGCGCCGAGCCCGGCAATTCCGACGACACCTTCATCGACCTCTACGCCGCCCTGGTGACCATCCCCACCATCGGCCGCTCGCTGCTGGGCGATGCGGAGTACGAGGCGCTGACCAAGCGGCTGAAGCCGGGCCAGCAGGCAGTGTGGGTGGCGGGGCAGGGGCGCTATTCCTTCAAGGGCTCGGGCTATGTCCGCGGCGGCATCTTCGACCGGGTGGAGATGGTGCAGCATGAGGGCTCCATCCGCTTCCGCGACAAGATGCACAAGCGCATGGGCAGCACCGCCGCGGTCGGCGCCCCCGACTTCCCCGAAATCGGCCTGTTCCTGCTGCCGGAGGGCGCCGAATTCGACCCGGCCGCGCCGTGGCGCCTGCAGTTGCTGGTGCAGCGGGCCGTCGCCGCGCTGGACAAGGTGTTCGTCACCTTCGACCTCGGCTACCAGCCGCCCGACAAATACCTGAAGATCGAAAAGCCGGCCGCTGCGGTTCCCGCCCCGGCTGCCACCCAGCCTGCCGCCCAATCCGCCAGCCACAGCGCCGCCATCCAGGCCGCCGGCGTGGCGGAAGCCGAGGAGGCCGCCGAAACACCGCTGTGGCAGCGCATCTGGCAGAACCGGCAGCTCGACATCGCCATCCTGTCCGCCGCCATCCTGCTGCTGACCGGCATCTTCTTCTTCCAGGACCAGCTGACCAAACGCCCGGCGCTGTATGAGCGGGTGCGGACGGCCTATCTGGTCTTCACCCTGGTCTGGCTCGGCTGGTACGCCACGGCGCAGCTGTCGGTGGTCAATGTGCTGACCTTCGCCAACGCGCTACGCACCGACTTCCGCTGGGACTATTTCATGATGGACCCGCTGGTGTTCATCCTGTGGTTCTCGGTGGCGGCGTCGCTGCTGTTCTGGGGGCGGGGCGCCTTCTGCGGCTGGCTCTGCCCGTTCGGCGCGCTGCAGGAACTGGCGTCGAAGGCGGCAAAAAGGATCGGCATCCGCCAGGTCACCGTGCCCTTCGCCCTGCACCAGCGCCTGTGGCCGATCAAGTACATCATCTTCCTGCTGCTGTTCGGCTTTTCGCTGCAATCGCTGGCGACGGCGGAGAAGGCGGCGGAGATCGAACCGTTCAAGACCGCCATCATCCTGCATTTCATCCGCGACTGGTGGTTCGTGGCCTTCGCCGTGGCCCTGTTGGCGGCCGGTCTGGTCATCGAACGCTTCTTCTGCCGCTATCTCTGCCCGCTGGGTGCGGCGCTGGCGATCCCCGGCCGGTTGCGGATGTTCGACTGGCTGCGCCGCTACAAGGAATGCGGCAGCCCGTGCCAGCGCTGCGGCAACGAATGCCCGGTGCAGGCCATCCATCCCGACGGCACGATCAACCCCAACGAATGCATCCAGTGCCTGCACTGCCAGATGCTCTACCACCACGACCACAAATGCCCGGTCATGATCCAGAAGCGGCAGAAGCGCGAGAAGTGGCAGGCCGCCGAGGCCAAGGCTGCGGCGGAAAAGGAAGCCGCCAAGCCCGCCGCCGCCCGCACCGCCGTGGCCACCGCCGATCCGGCCACCGGCCGGCTGACGCTGCGGCCCCACGGGTCCTGACCGCCATCCCCTCCTCATCCCCATAACCGGACCCGGTCGCAACGGGTCTTATGACAGCCCCGAAGCGGGGTCAGCGAAGGAGCAGACCATGTCGAACGAGACGAACAACACGGCAGGCGTCAACCGCCGTGCCCTTCTGGGCGGAACGGCGAAGGCGGCGGCACTCGCCGGCCTGACCGGTGCCGTGGGCGGTGCCGCCGCTGGCGGCATTGCCGGGAACGCGCTGTTCGGCGCCTCTGCCGCGCTGGCGGCGACCCCGCAGGCCGGCCGCCAGAGCGTCGAGGTGAAGCCCGGCGATCTCGACGAATACTACGTCTTCCATTCCGGCGGCCATTCCGGCGAAGTCCGCATCATGGGCCTGCCGTCGATGCGCGAACTGATGCGCATCCCGGTTTTCAACCGCTGCTCCGCCACCGGCTGGGGCCTGACCAACGAGAGCCGCAAGATTCTCACCGCCAATCTGACGGAGGAGACCAAGGCCTTCCTGTCCAAGCGCGGCGGCGAGTACCTGAACGGCGACCTGCACCACCCGCACATGTCCTTCACCGACGGGACCTATGACGGGCGCTACATCTTCGCCAACGACAAGGCCAACAGCCGGGTGACGCGCATCCGCTGCGACATCATGAAGCCGGACGTCATCCTCGAGATCCCGAACGCCTCGGCCATCCACGGCCTGCGCCTGCAGAAGTACCCGCGCACCGGCTACGTCTTCTGCAACGGCGAGCAGCGCGTGCCGACGCCGAACGACGGTAAGATCCTGGACGAGCCGAAGAAATACCGGTCGCACTTCACCGCCATCGACGGCGATTCGATGAAGATCGCCTGGCAGGTGTGGGTCGACGGCAACCTCGACAACACCGACGCCGACTACCAGGGCAAATACGTCTTCTCGACCTGCTACAACTCCGAGGAAGGGGTGACGACGGCCGAGATGACGGCCAACGAGCAGGATTGGCTGGTCGTCTTCAACATCAAGCGCATCGAAGAGGCGGTGAAGGCCGGCAAGGTGGAGGTGATCCACGGCGTGCCGGTGGTGGACGGCCGCCATGGCAGCGCCTACACCCGCTACATCCCGATCCCCAACAGCCCGCACGGCGTCAACACCGCCCCCGACGGCATCCACGTCACCGTGAACGGCAAGCTGTCGCCGACCGTCTCGGTCATGGACGTGCGCAAGCTGGACGAGCTGTTCGAGGACAAGATCAAGCCGCGCGACGTGATCGTCGCCGAACCGCAGGTCGGCCTCGGCCCGCTCCACACCGCCTATGACGGACGCGGCAACGCATACACCACCCTGTTCCTCGACAGCCAGGTGGTGAAGTGGAACATCGACAAGGCCAAGCGCGCCTTCAAGGGCGAGAAGGTCGATCCCATCATCCAGAAGCTGGACGTGCATTACCAGCCGGGCCACCTGCATTCCTCCATGGGCCAGACCAAGGAGGCCGACGGCAAGTGGCTGATCGTGCTGAACAAGTTCTCCAAGGACCGTTTCCTGAACGTCGGTCCGATGAAGCCGGAGAACGACCAGCTGATCGACATCTCCGGCGACGAGATGAAGCTGGTGCATGACGGCCCCACCTTCGCCGAGCCGCACGACACGCTGATCGTCCACCGCTCCAAGGTCAATCCGAAGAGCATCTACACCCGCGACGACAAGATGTGGGAAGACGCCCGCATCCAGGCGAAGAAGGACGGGGTGGACCTGGACAACGACACCAAGGTGATCCGCGACGGCAACAAGGTCCGCGTCTACATGTGGAGCCGCGCCCCGGCCTTCGGCCTGGAGGAGTTCACGGTGAAACAGGGCGACGAGGTGACGGTCTACATCTCCAACATGGACGATGTGGACGACCTGACCCACGGCTTCACCATGACCAACCATGGCGTTTGCATGGAGATCAGCCCGCAGCAGACCGCGTCGGTGACCTTCACCGCCGACCGTCCGGGCGTGCACTGGTACTATTGCCAGTGGTTCTGCCACGCCCTGCACATGGAAATGGGCGGCCGCATGCTGGTCGAACCGCGCTCGACCTGATCGGGGTCTAGTCCCTTTAACCGACGGTCTCCCTCTCCCCCCCGGGGAGAGGGTCGGGGTGAGGGGGATGCACCGCGTGGCTATCCCGAGAATCCTCGCAATGCGTCCCCCTCACCCTAACCCTCTCCCCGGGGGGGGAGAGGGGATCACTCACCCACGGATCCCCCCATGCTCCTCCGCACGGCGACCATCCTCGGCACGGTTCTGCTCGGCTCCCCCGCGCTGGCGGCCACCATCCCGGTGGCTCCGGGCGGGCTGACCGCCGCCATCGCCGCTGCAAGCCCCGGCGACACGCTGCGCCTCGCCGCCGGCCGGCACATAGGCCCGGTGAAGGTCGACAAGCCGCTGACCCTGGAGGGCGAGCCCGGCGCCGTGCTGGACGGAGAAGGGCAGGGCAGCGTCGTCACCGTCACCGCCCCCGACGTCACGCTGCGCGGGCTGGAGGTGCGCAACACCGGCACCAGCCTGTTCGACCAGCATTCCGGCATCTTCCTGAGCAAGACCGCCAAGCGGGCGGTGGTCGAGGACAACCGGCTGCGCGACACGCTGATCGGCATCTATGTCTGGGGCGCCGACGACAGCCTCGTCCGCCGCAACGACGTCACCGGCCGCACCGACCTGCGCGTGTCGGAACGCGGCAACGGCATCCAGATCTGGAACGCGCCCGGCACCCGCGTGCTCGACAACAGCGTGCGCGATGCCCGCGACGGCGTCTTCACCACCACCTCGCGCAAGAACCTGTTCGCCGGAAACCGGTTCGAGCGGGTCCGATTCGCCGTCCACTACATGTACACAAACGACTCCGAGGTGTCGGGCAACGTCTCGATCGGCAGCAGCGTCGGCTACGCCATCATGTATTCCAACAATCTGGTGGTGAAGGACAACCGATCGGTCGCCGACCGGGAGCACGGCTTCCTGCTGAACGCCGCCAACAGCGCGCAGTTCACGAACAACAGCGTCGCCGGCCGCTTCGCCGGTGCGGTGTCCGACAGCGGCGAGGCGCTGGCCGACAACGACATCCCCCACGACAGCGAGGCGATGGACGGCCGGCTGCGCAGCGGCACCTGGAAGTGCGTCTTCATCTACAACGCCAACAAGAACCGCTTCGCCGGCAACCGGTTCGAGGGCTGCGAGATCGGCGTCCATTTCACCGCCGGGTCGGAGCGCAACAGCATGACCGGCAACGCCTTCATCGGCAACCGCACCCAGGTGAAGTATGTCGGTACCCGTTACCTCGACTGGTCGGAGAAGGGGCGGGGCAACTACTGGTCCGACAACGCCGCCTTCGACCTGAACGGCGACGGCATCTCCGACGAGCCCTACCGCCCCAACGACGTGGTCGACCGCGTCATGTGGGCCTATCCGGCGGCCAAGCTGCTGATGAACAGCCCCGGCGTCCAGGTGATCCGCTGGGCTCAGAAGCAGTTCCCGGCCCTGCATCCCGGCGGCGTGATCGACAGCGCGCCCCTGATGGCGCCTCCCGCCATGTCCGCTCCCGTCCAATCTGCCGAAAGGAACCAGCCATGACCGACTTCACCGCAGAGGTGCGGGGCGTCACCAAGCGCTATGGCGAGACCGAGGCGGTGCGCGGCGTGGACCTGACGCTGGCGCCCGGCGAATGCGTGGCGATGGTCGGCCACAACGGCGCCGGCAAAAGCTCTCTCATCAAGCTGATGCTCGGCCTGACCACCCCGACGGAAGGCAGCATCCGCGTGCTGGGCGGCGATCCGGCCAGCGCCGCCTGTTCCCCCATCCGCCGCCAGATCGGCTTCCTGCCGGAAAACGTCGCCTTCCACCCCAACATGACCGGGCGGGAGACTTTGGATTTCTACGCCCGGCTGAAGGGCGCATCGCGCCGCGGCAACGACGCTCTGTTCGAGAAGGTCGGGCTGGAGCCCACCGCGATCAAACGCCGCGTCTCCACATATTCCAAGGGGATGCGCCAGCGCCTGGCGCTCGCCCAGGCCCTGCTCGGCGGCCCGAAGCTGCTGTTCCTGGACGAGCCCACCACCGGCCTCGACCCGGCGCTGCGCCAGAGCTTCTACGCCATCGTGGCTGAACTGCGCGACCAGGGCACCACCGTCCTGCTGTGCAGCCACGCCCTGACGGAGTTGGAGGGGCAGGCCGACCGCGTGATGGTGATGAGCCGGGGCCGCAAGGTCGCCGACGGCTCGCTCGCCACCCTGCGCAGCCTCGCCCAACTGCCGGTCCGCATCCGCCTGACCCTGCCGACCGACGACATCGACGCCCTGGCGAGCCGGGTGGGGCAGGGCGCCGCCCTGACCCGTCTGGCCGGCGGGGTGGTGGAGCTGGCCTGCGCCAACGACGACAAGATCGATCTGGTGCGCCGCATCGCCTGCGACGGCCCGGCCGCCAAGGTCGCCGTCAAGGACATCGAGATCGTCCAGCCGAGCCTGGACGAGATGTACGCCCACTTCCTGCGCCGGGAGGCTGCGGAATGAACACGCTACTCATCATCGCCGGCAAGGAACTGCGCGAGGCGACCCGCAACCGCTGGGTCGTCGCCACCACCCTGCTGATGGCGGCGCTGGCCCTGACGCTGAGCTTCCTGGGCTCCGCACCAACCGGCACGGTCGGCGTCGGTCCGGTGGAGATCACCATCGTCAGCCTGTCCAGCCTGACCATCTTCCTGCTGCCGCTGATCGCATTGCTGCTGTCCTTCGACGCGGTGGTGGGCGAGATCGACCGCGGCACCATGACCCTGCTGCTGTCCTATCCGGTGGCGCGCTGGCAATTGCTGCTCGGCAAGTTCCTGGGGCACGCCGCGGTGATCGCGCTGGCCACCGTGGTCGGCTACGGCGCCGCCGGGGTGGCGATGGCGATGGGCGACGCCCCCATCGGCACTGAGAGCTGGCGTGCCTTCGCTGCGATGATCGGATCCAGCGTGATGCTGGGCGCCGCCTTCACCGCGCTCGGCTATCTCGCCTCCACCATCGTGCGCGACCGCGGCACGGCGGCAGGCATCGCCGTGGCGGTCTGGCTCGGCTTCGTCCTGCTCTACGACATGGCCCTGCTCGGCCTGCTGGTCGGCGGCAGCGGCATCGGGGTGGAGGCGCTGAACTGGCTGCTGCTCGCCAACCCGGCCGACGCCTACCGCCTGTTCAACCTGACCGGCTTCAAGGGCGTCAGCACCTTTGCCGGCACCGCCGGCCTCGCCGCCCATGTCCAGCTGTCGGTCCCGCTGCTGCTGGCCGTGATGGCCGGCTGGATCGCCGCCCCGCTGGCGCTGGCCGCCGCCCTCTTTTCGAGGAAGCAGATCTGATGCGCACCTCCCCACTCCTGCGGACCGCCCTTTTCGCCGCCGTCCTGCTGCTGCCGCTCACCGCCTGCAAGCAGGAGAAGGCGGAAGTCGCCCCGCCGCCGCCCGTGACGCTGACCGCCGATGCGATCGGCCATTACTGCGGCATGAACCTCGCCGACCATCCCGGTCCCAAGGGCCAGATCCTGGTGAAGGGGCAGCAGCGGCCGATCTGGCTGTCCTCTGTGCGCGACACCTTCGCCTTCACCATGCTGCCGGAGGAACCGAAGGAGATCAGCGCCATCTACGTCACCGACGTCGGCAAGGCCAAGGACCCCGCCGCCCCCGACCTGACCGTCTGGGTCGAGGCGCGCAAGGCCTGGTATGTGCTGGGCAGCAAGCTTCGCGGCGGCATGGGCGATGCGGAACCCTATCCCTTCGCCGAGGAATCCGCGGCCCGCGCCTTCGCCGCCGCCAACGGCGGCACGGTGCAGCGCTTCGCCGAGGTGCATGAGGACCAGATCCTCACCCCGCCGGCCGGCCCCGTCGCCGAGGGAGGCCACTGATGGCCGCCGCGCTCACCAGACGCCGCTTTCTTACCGTTGGCGCAACCGCGGCCGGACTGTCGCTGCTGCCGCACCGGCTTCTGCATGCCGAGGGCGTGCCCGTCCGGGTCTGGCGCGGCGTGGCGCTGGGGGCGGACGCCAGCCTGACCATCGCCCATCCCGATCCCGCCGAGGCCGACCGCCTGATCGCGCTGAGCCTGGAGGAGGTTTCCCGGCTGGAACGCGTTTTCAGCCTCTACCGCGCCGACTCCGCCCTCCGCCGTCTCAACCGCGACGGCGTGCTGGAGGCGCCGCCGACCGACCTCGTCCGCCTTCTGGCCCAGGCCGCCGCCTTCGGCCGCAGCACCGGCGGCGCCTTCGATCCCACGGTCCAGCCGCTATGGCAGCTCTATGCCGGCCATTTCGGGCGCGCGAACGCCGACCCTGCCGGCCCGCCGGACGCCGTGATCCGTGCCGCCCGCGCCCTGGTCGATGTCCGGGCGTTGCGGGTGGAGCCCGACCGCATCGCCTTCGACCGTCCCGGCATGGCGGTGACACTGAACGGCATCGCCCAGGGCTACATCACCGACCGGGTGACGGAGCGGCTGAAGGCCGAGGGCATGGACCGCGTGCTGGTCGACATGGGGGAGCTACGGGCGCTCGGCCGCCACCCCTCCGGCCGTCCCTGGACCGTCGGGCTGGCCGATCCGGCCGACCCCGACCGGACGGTCGAGACGTTGGTGCTTGCCGAGGGCGCGCTGGCGACCACCGGCGGCTACGGTACCCGCTTCGACGCGGCCGGCCGCTTCACCCACCTGTTCGACCCCGCGAGCGGTGCTTGCGCCGTCCATTGGCAGGCGGTTACGGTACAGGCACCGGACGCCACGACGGCCGATGCCCTGTCGACCGCGCTTTCGGTGGTGCCGGAGGATCGGGTGCCGGCCATCCTCGCAGCCTATCCCGGCGTCACCGCCCGCTTCACCCACCCCGACGGCCGCATCCTGCGGCTGCCTGCTTGAGAGATCGGATCATCGTCATGGGAAGTTTCAGCCTGTTCCACTGGGCCGTCGTTCTGCTGGTCGTCCTGCTGCTGTTCGGCGCCGGCAAGCTGCCGAGCGTGATGGGCGACTTCGCCAAAGGCATCAAGAGCTTCAAGTCCGGCCTGAAGGACGACGAGGAGGAGCGCAAGCCGATCGCGTGATTGTTTAAGTCTAGCCCCCTCCCCATCCCTCCCCCGCTCTCAGCGGACCTACGGTCCGCCTGTCGCGTCAGCACAAAGCAGAGCTTTGTGCGAGAGCTTCGCGGGAGAGGGGGTCGGACGCTTGTCGGCGTGACAGATGTGCAAAGCGGCGGCAGTCCCCTCTCCCGCGCAGCGGGGGAGGGTTAGGGAGGGGGCACCCGCCGCACCCACTCCCCACACCCTCACGCCACCCGCAGCGCCCCCGCGGTGTCGTGGTAGAAGCCGTTCACCAGCGGCGCGTCGATCAGCCCGCCCAGTTCCGCCGCCACCTCCGCCCCGTCGCGCCGCCCATCGAGCACCGCCCGGAACCCCTCGGCGACGCGCACCATGTCCATCGCCTGCGGCGACAAGCGGAAGCGCGAAACACCCATCTCCACCAGTGCCGGCAGCTCCGACGTCAGGCACAAACACCCGTGCGACATCGTCTGCGTCCCGTTGACGGTCAGGAAGGGCTGGCCGTCCATCGTCGTCACCGGCATGCCGTCCGGGTCGTTGCCGCAGACGAACTGGCAGCCGTCCTTGTGCAGGCCATGGGCGCGCGCGTGATAGCAGCGGGCCGAGATGGCGAGCGGCGCCCGGCCCCAGGCCTGCACCTCCACATCGACACCCAGTTCCCGCCCGGCCTTCGCCAGCGCCGCAACGGTCGCCGCCGGCAGCTCGGCCGGCAGCGACACCGACACGGCTCCACGCTCCGCCATCCAGGCCAGCGTCGCCTCGTTGTAGACGTTGATCGTCGGCCCGATGGCGTGCGGACGCCCGGCCAGCAGGGCCAGCGCGCCCATGTCATTGGCCTCGACCAGCCCACCGTCCGCAAGCCCGGCATCCGCTGCCACCAGCTCGCGCATCGCCGACCGTTCGCGCTCGCTGCCGACCAGGATCGGGCTGGCGAGCCAGACCGTCTTTCCGGCTGAGCTCAGGCGTTCGATCACCTCGCCCATCGCCTCGGCGAAGAAAGGCGCCCGCTTGAAGCAGACGATCTCGCCGACGATCACCGTGTCCACCGGCGCCTCGTCGGCGATGCGGGCGTAGAAGTCGCGCCAGCGGTCGACCGGCCAGTTGAACAGCACCGGCCCCAGAGTGAGTGACGCAGTCATTCGATAAAGCTCCTTACCGCCCGGTGCTCAGCGCCAGGCGCGGGTGTAGGCGCCGGTGGTCTGGGTTCCGCCCTCGACCATCGCCTGCAGATCGATGTGCGGCACCGGCCGGCCGGCGGCGAAGCTGTCCAGAGCCTCGCGATAGGCGCGGACGACGGCGCCGATATAGGCCTTGCCGCGCTGCCGCCCCTCGATCTTCAGCGCATGGACGCCGGCTGCCTTCAACTCGGGCAGCAGATCCATGGCGTTCAGGCTGGTCGGCTCCTCGAACAGGTAGGCCGGCGCGCCGCCGGCGACGAAGCGGCCCTTGCACAGCGTCGGATAGCCCGCCTGCTCGCCCTCGCCGAAGACATTGATGGTGAAGCCGCCCAGGGTGGAGGCCAACGCGCCGCCGCGCTGCTCGTAACGGACATGCGTGGCCGGGGAACAGACGCCCTGCTTGTTCGGCGACAGGCCGGTGGCATAGGAGGACAGCGAGCAGCGCCCTTCCGCCATCGGGCAGAGGCCGCCGAAGACGAACACCTCTGTCTCGACGTCAATCTCGGCGTTCAGCTTGGCGATCTCCGGCACCGTCAGCACGCGCGGCAGCACCACCCGGCGCACGCCGAAGGCGTCGCGATAGAGCCGGATCGCCTCCACATTGGCGGCCGACGCCTGGACCGACAGGTGCAGGCGCAGGTCGGGATGGCGCTTGGCGGCATAGGCCAGCAGCCCCGGATCGGCCAGGATGACCGCATCCACCTTCAGCCGCGCCGCGTCGTCCACCGCCTTCTGCCAGGGGCCGAGATTGCCGGCCTGCGGGTAGGTGTTGATGGCGACATAGACCTCCACCTTGCGGGCGTGGGCATAGTCCACCGCGTCGGCCACATCCTGCCGGGTGAAGTTCAGTCCCGGAAAGTTGCGGGCGTTGGTCTCGTCCCGGAAGCCGAGATAGACCGCGTCGGCCCCGGCATCGACGGCGGCGCGCAGGGCGGCCGGGGTGCCGGCCGGGCAGATCAGTTCGAAATTGTCCATGATCCTCACGCCCCCGCCCCCGGATTTGTGCTCGGAACCGTCCCCGTCAGGCGTGCCTCGATCCTCGCGCCGATCCGCTCGATCCCGCGCCGCAGCGGCGGGGGCAGCAGCCGGCGCGCCGCTTCGACCCGATCCAGCACCGGGCCGGCATTCCGGCGCAGCACCGGCAGGGCGCGGGCCAGCGGTCCGGCGATGGACGCTGCATCGGCGATCAAATCCATCTCGTCCTCGCCGTCCAGCGTGTTGCGCAGGGCCAGGATCAGGGCGGTGTCGCCGGAAATGGTCAGTTCGCGCCGGAAGAACAGGGCATCGCCGTCGATGCGCCCTTCCAGCAGGTCGAGCAGCCGGGCATAGGGGCCGCGGATGACCGCGTCGGCCGCAGCCCCACCGGCCCCAATCGCCCCACGGGGCAGTGCATGCAGGGACAGCCCCGGCCCGACGCGCATCATCAGTGCGACCGGGGCATCCACCGGCTCGATCAGCACGCGGGCGTCCTGCATCTCGCGCAGTGCGTCGAAGGCGCGCGGGTGGCGCTCCGCCAGCACGCGCAGAAGGCGGGCCAGCAGCGCATCGCTGACCCTCTCCCCCAGCCGCGGGACGAGCCCGAGCCCCGCACGGCTCAGACTGGCTTCGAAACGTCGGGCCCGGTCGTCGTCAATCGCGGTCGGTGCGACGGCAGGATCGCGCTTGGGCTCTCGAATGGGCTCTCGCATGGGCGGAGTCCCTCCTTATCGGTCATTCCGCCGCCCATCAAATCCGCTAATCGCCCGCCGTCATTGACCTCGGTCAAGTTTAAGCTTGAAAAGCCGTGCTCAGGCGGCGCTGGCCAGCCCCGCGCGGTCGATCAGGTCGTACAGTTCGCGGTCCTCGCGGCCGATGCGATGTTTCAGCGCAGCCACCACCTCGCGCGTCTCGCGGACGAAGGCGGAGGGGTCCTTGGCGACCGCCACCGGGCCGGGCCAACGCGTGCGGTACAGGTCGAACCGCGCCCGCAGGCCGCCCATCTCCGCCTGGAAGTGCGCCGCCGTGCTGCGCAGTTTCGCATCCGGGTGGGCGAGCAGGCGGGGGTAGAGCGCGCTGTCCTCCAGCGACAGGTGGACGGCGAAGATGCCGAACAGCTCCCGCACTGTGGCGATGAGCGCCGCCGTGTCCGACTCCACGGACTTCGAGGCGAGCAGCGATTCGATGCGGCCGACCAGCTGGCCGACGCCGGCATGGTGGTCGCGGTAGAGCGCGGTGCTGACGGTGACGCAGGTCATGATGCTGTCTCCAACCGGTGCCGCCCTTCATGGGCAGCGTTGAAGGCAGTATGCCGGCCCACCCGGCCGGCATCGTTGCGCCACAGCAAGCAGTTTCCCGAAAGATCGGGGTAACGCGGTGGCGGCCCTCCCGCACTACCTAACTGTCCAGGCCGCCGACAGGCTTGCGATACGGGCGCAGGAGGGAGTGAGCATGACAGCGACACGACGAGCGATCCTGCAGGGTGCTCTGGCCGCGACAGCCATGGCGATGCAGCCGGCATTCGCCGGGGCCCAGGCCTATCCGCAGGCCGGCGCACCGGCGGCACGGCGCATTCCCTCCACGGGCGAGGCGATTCCCCCCGTGGGGCTCGGCACTTGGATCACCTTCAATGTCGGCGACGACGACGAGTTGCGCGACGAATGCGCGGCCGTTATGGATGCCTTCTTCCGGGCCGGGGGCGGGATGATCGACTCCTCCCCCATGTACGGCTCCGCCCAGCAGGTGGTCGGTTACGGCCTGCGGAAGCTGGGGCAGCCGAAGGGCCTGATCTCCGCCGACAAGGTCTGGATTTCCTCCGGCAGCCGCGGGCCGTCGCAGATCGAAGAATCGCGCAGCCTGTGGGGCGTGCCGCGCTTCGACCTGCTGCAGGTGCACAACCTGCTGTCCTGGGAGGAGCATCTGAAGACGCTGTTCGCGATGAAGGCGGCGGGCCGGCTCCGCTATGTCGGCATCACGACGTCGGAGGGCCGGCGCCACGACCTGCTGGAGACGATCATGGCCAGCCAGCCGCTCGACTTCGTGCAGCTGACCTACAACATCGTCGACCGCGAGGTGGAAGAGCGAATCCTGCCGCTGGCGGCGAACCGCGGCATCGGCGTCATCGTCAACCGCCCGTTCCAGCAGGGCGTCCTGCTCCGCCGGCTGTCCGGCCAGCCGCTGCCCGCCTGGGCCGGCGACATCGGCGTGTCCAGTTGGGCGCAGGTCGTCCTGAAATTCATCATCTCCCATCCCGCCGTCACGGTGGCCATACCGGCGACCAGCCAGGTCGCCCATGTGCGCGAGAACATGGCCGCGATGAGCGGACCGATGCCCGACGCCGCGATGAGGAGGCGCATGGCCGAGCATGTGAGGGCGCTCTGATGCCGGAGTGGTGGACCTACTCCGCCGAGGACTTCCTGCTGTTCAGCCCCCGCGCCTACTGGCGGCTGATCGAACGCCACAATGAGGCGCTGTGGCCGGCGCAGGTGTTGGCGCTGCTGCTCGGCATCGCGATTCTGTGGTTCCTGCTCCGGCCCCGGCCCTGGTCGCACCGGCTGATCGCGGGGAGTCTGGCGATCCTGTGGGGCTGGGTCGCCTGGAGTTTCCTGTGGGAGCGTTACGCCACCATCAATTGGGCGGCAGTCTACATGGCACCGCTGTTCGCGCTTCAGGCCGTGCTGCTTGCGTCGGTCGGGGGGCGGCTGCGCTGGTCGTTCGACCGGTCGGTGCGTGGAATGGTGGGGCCCGGATCTGTGGGGTTGGGGCTGTTCCTCTATGCCCTTGTCCTGCACCCGCTGACGGCGTCGCTGATGGGGCGGCCGATGCGCGGAGCGGAGGTCTTCGGCATCATGCCGGACCCGACCGCCATCGCGACCGTCGGGCTTGTCCTGATGGCGGCCGGGCGCTGGTCGTGGCTGCTGCTCGTCATCCCATTGCTCTGGTGCTTTGCCGGCTGGCTGACCCTGTACGGCATGGGAGCGGCGGAGAGCTGGGTCCTGCTGGCGGCGGCGGGGGCAGGGGCGGCACTCGCCGTCCTGCCCGTCGCGCGCCGTCAGGATTCGGATTGAAGCCACTTGTGGGGCCGCTCACAGCGCTGGAGCGGGAATGCGCTCAGGATCGCTCCGACGCCGCAAACAGCCTCCGGACGGAGCGATCCCATGAGTGTCCTGTTCATCGCCATCGCCCTGTCGATCCTCAGCATCGGGCTGCTGATCGGCTTCGACCTCTGCATCGACCTGCCTTCGGATTTGGCGGGGACAAGGACCAGCCGATGCAACGACGGAAAGCTCGGTGAGGACGTCATGGGTTAGCGGCAGGACAGTGCCCGAAGCGGTCGCCATGCGCCTACGGTTGGCCGCTGCCGCCGGCGGCGCCATAGATGTGGCCGGTGGTGTAGCTGCCGTCCTCCGCCGCGAGCTGGACATAGATGCCGGCAAGCTCGGCCGGCTGGCCGGGACGGCCCAGCGGGGTCTGGCCGCCGAACTGCTTCAGCTTCTCCTGGGTGGCGCCGCCGCTGACCTGCAGCGGGGTCCAGATCGGGCCGGGGGCCACGCCGTTGACGCGGATGCCCTTGGACGCGAACTGCTTGGCCAGCGACTTGACGTAGTTCATCGTCGCCGCCTTGGTCTGGGCATAGTGGTACAGCTCCGGCGTCGGGTCGTAGGATTGCTCCGAGGTGGTGCCGATGATGACCGAGCCGGGCTTCAGATGCGGCAGCGCCGCCTTGATGGTCCAGAACGGCGCGTAGATGTTGGTCTTCATCGTCGCGTCGAACTCCTCGCTGGTCAGGTCGAGGATGGATGGGCAGGCCTGCTGCCGCGCGGCGTTGCACACCAGGATGTCGAGGCCGCCGAGCCCGGCGACCGCATCCGCCACCATCTGCCGGCAGAACGCCTCGTCCCGCAGGTCGCCGGGAATGGCGACGGCCTTGCGGCCCGCCGCCTCGATCAGCGCCACGACCTCGCGGGCGTCCGGCTCCTCGGTCGGGAAATAATTGATGGCGACGTCGGCGCCTTCGCGGGCATAGGCGATGGCGGCGGCGCGTCCCATTCCGGAATCGCCGCCGGTGATCAGCGCCTTTCGCCCGGCCAGCCGGCCGGAGCCCTTGTAGCTGGTCTCGCCATGGTCGGGCGGCGGGTCCATGTCGCGGGCCAGGCCCGGCCAGGGCTGCGACTGGCCCTTGAAGGGCGGCTGGGGATACTTGTACCGCGGGTCCTGCGGCGATGCGGTGTCGTCACTCCGGTCCATGTGCGTCTCCTTGGTCGGGCGTTACACACAGAACCGGGCAGGGCCGGATTGGTTGCCGGCCGGGGCGGGCGGCAGCCATTCCGAAACCGGGAATGGCCGCCAGGTCCCCCTGTCCTCACCCGCACATCCCGCCACAGCAGGAACCGTTGCGCCGCGCCAGCAGCCGCTCATAGGCGATGCTGACCACGCCGGCCGGCGGGATCACGCCCTGCAGCAGCGACAGCACGTCGGCCGTCAGCGTGCCGGGCGGGCAGTCCGTCACTTCACAGACCGACGCGCCGCTGCCGTCCGGACCCAGCCGCGCGTCGTCGGCCGCGACCGCCACGTCGCCGTTGCGGTCGATGCGCACGCGCAGGCTGGTCGCCGCCGCGCCTTCGGGACGGGCGATGCGGACCTGCCAGACCTCAGGCCCCTGCTGCAGGTATTCCCAGGAGAAGCCGGCGCCGAACAGGCTGAGGAGCTGGTGGTGCAGCGGGCGCGGGTCATGGTCGTTGACCAGCGAGAAGCCATCGCCGGGGGTCAGATCCTGCACCGACTGGAAGATCAGCTGGTGGCGCTGGTAGGGCGGGATGGCGCGGAGGTCGAGGACCGGTTCGGCCCGCGTGGCCTGGGTACCATGGAGGGTTGTGGTCGGCATCGTCGTCCGTCTGGCTGTGGGGGAGCGGCAGGATCGCCATGCACCGCTGTAACCCGGATCGCCGATGCCTTCTTTGCTCCAGCACAAACGCCGGAGAGGGTTGGCGCCGGAGAGGGTAGGGACGTCAGCAGCCCATCGCCTTTGCGAAGGCACGGTCGTCGACAAGTTGCGGTGCCGCAAAGTCCGAGCGAAGGTACCTGAAGCCGCCTGCCGGCAAATTTTGCAACAGAACCCTGCCGTCAGTACGCTTGGCGGTATAGGGCCAAGGCATCTTCATAGGAGACCTCGCGCGGATTGTTGATCAAAAGCCTCTGCACCTTCATGGCATCGGCAGCCAGCATCGGCAGATCATCGCGCCGCACGCCGACCTGCTCCAGCCGCTGTTCCATCGGCATGGCGGCGACCAGATCGCGCATGGCGCCGAGGAAGGCGTCCGTCGCCTTGGCCGGCGTGGCGAAGGCGCTGCCGGGCAGGATCGCCGGGGCGAGTTCGGCATAGAGCGTCTCGGCGGCGGGCCGGTTGAACTCCAGCACCGGTCCGAGCATGAGCGCGTTGCTCAGCCCGTGCGGCACATGGAAATGGCCGCCCAACGGGTAGGCCAGGGCATGGACCGCCCCGACCGGCGCGTTGGCGAAGGCGATGCCGGCGAGCAGCGAGCCCTGGAGCATGGCCGCGCGCGCGGCGACGTCGCGTCCGTCGGCAATGACGGTGCGGATGTTGCCGCCCAACAGGCTCAGCGCCCGCAGTGCGAGGCTGTCGGACAGGGGGTTCTTCTTGTGGCGGGTGGTGTAGGCTTCGATGGCGTGGACCATCGCATCGATGCCGGTCATCGCTGTGACGCGCGGCGGAAGCCCCAGCGTCAGATGAGCGTCCAACACCGCCAGATCGGGATAAAGCAGGCTGGAGACCACCCCCTTCTTCTCGCTGGTGGGCGTGGTCACGATGGCGATCGGCGTCACCTCCGACCCGGTGCCGGCGGTGGTCGGCACCTGGATCAGCGGCAGGCGCGGCCCCTTGGCGAGACCGATGCCGTAGATGTCCGGCAGTTCCTGCGGCGTGCCGGTCAGCAAGGCGACCAGTTTTGCCGTATCCAGCGAACTGCCGCCGCCGACCCCGATCACGCCGTCGGCCCCGGCGTCCCGCGCCGCCTGCACCGCCAGCGCGACCGACTGCTCCGGTGGGTCGGCCACGACGTCGGAGAACAGGGTGCAGACCGTCCCGGCGGCCCTGAAACCGGCCTGGACCGACTCCAGCAGCCCGGCTGCGACCAGACCGGCGTCGGTGACGATCAGCGCACGGCGGATCCCCAGTTCCCTTGCCATCTCGCCCAGCCGGGTCGCCGCTCCAGCCTCGCACACCAGCTTCGGGGTGGTTTCGAACACGAAGTCCATCATGTCTCGGTCCTCACCGGAAAGGGGTGTCAGGCGGTTTCAGCCGGCACGACCAGCCGCTCGAGCACTGCGCGAAGCTTCTCCGGCAGCGCCGCTGGGCGGCGCGTCTCGCGATCGACGTAGACATGCACGAAATGGCCGCAGGCCGCCGGAGCCGGATCGTCGTTGCGGAACAGTCCGACCTCGTAGCGGACGCTGCTGGTGCCCAGCCGCGCCACGCGCAGCCCGGCCTCGACCTGGTCGGGGAAGCTGACCGGCGCGTAATAGCTGCAGCCGGTGTCCACCACCAGCCCGATCACCGGGCTGGTTTCGATGTCGAGCGCACCGTTCTCGATCAGGTACTGGTTCACCACCGTATCGAAGTAGCTGTAATAGACCACATTGTTGACATGGCCGTAGGCGTCGTTGTCCATCCACCGCGTCGGGATGGTCTGGAAATGGGGGTAGGCGGCGCGGGTGTCGTGCTTGCGGTGCATCGGTGTTCCTCCCTGGAGCGGATTCGATATTGGAGACTCAGGCGACTTCGAACAGGCCGGCGGCGCCCATGCCGCCACCGACACACATGGTGACGACGACATGGCGCACACCCCGGCGCTTGCCCTCGATCAGGGCGTGGGCGACCAGACGGGCGCCCGACATCCCATAGGGATGGCCGATGGCGATGGCCCCGCCGTTGACGTTCAGCCGCTCGTCGGGGATGCCGAGCCGGTCGCGGCAGTGGATCACCTGTGCCGCGAAGGCCTCGTTCAACTCCCACAGCCCGATGTCGTCGACGGTCAGTCCGTGCTGCTTCAGCAGCTTCGGCACGGCGAAGACCGGCCCGATCCCCATTTCGTCCGGGTCGCAGCCGGCAACGGCAATGCCCCGGTAGATGCCGAGCGGATGCAGGCCCCGCCGTTCGGCCTCCGCCGCCTCCATCAGCACGCTGGCCGACGCGCCGTCCGACAGCTGCGAGGCGTTGCCGGCGGTGACGAAACGCCCCTCCCGGATTTGCTGGCCGTCGCGGAACACCGGCTTCAGCGCCGACAGCCCGGCCAGCGTGGTGTCCGGCCGGTTGCTCTCGTCGCGGTCCAGCGTCACCGGGTGGCGGGTGGTCTCGCCGGTCGCCTTGTCGAGGCGGGTCATGGTGGTGGTGACCGGCACGATCTCCGCGTCGAAGCGCCCGGCGTCCTGCGCCTCGGCGGTGCGGGCCTGGGAGCGGGCGGCGTAGGCGTCCTGCGCCTCGCGCGGCACGCCGTAGCGCGCCGCCACGATCTCCGCCGTCTCGATCATCGCCATGTAGACGTCGGGGCGGTGCTCGACCAGCCAGGGATCGCGCCAGCGCTCGACGTTCATGCGGTGGGTCTGCACCAGCGACAGCGATTCCAGCCCGCCGCCGACCGCCACGGTCATGCCGTCGGCGACGATCTGCTTGGCGGCGATGGCGATGGCCATCAGGCCCGAGGCGCATTGCCGGTCCACCGACTGTGCCGCCACCGAGGTCGGCAGCCCGGCGCGCAGCGCGCATTGCCGGGCCATGTTCATGTGGGTGGCGCCCTGCTGCAGCGCCGCCCCCATCACCACGTCGTCGATCTCGGCGGGGTCGATCCCGGCGCGGGCGACGGCATGGGCGATGGCGTGCCCGCCCAGGGCCTGCGCCTGGGTATCGTTGAAGGCGCCCCGGTAGGCCTTGCCGATCGGGGTGCGGGCGGTTGATACGATGACGGCTTCTCTCACCGATCTTCTCCTTGGCCGCGGTCGGCGTTCGGACCGGCGGCCTCCGCCGCGCGTTTCAGGATGCGGTCGACATGGCTCAGGCCGGCGTCGATCTCGTGCTGGCGGTCGAGCGACGCGATCTCGGCGAAGCGGGCGGCCACGGCTTCCGGCGTGCGCTCGCCCTCGGGCAGGAAGACGCCGTCCGATTCGACGATGGCGAGCCGGGCATAGGTGCCGGCGCCGGCCAGGATCACCGTGCGGCTCGGCGCCTGCTCCGACACCAGGAACAGCGCCGCCGGGGTGACGAAATCGGGGCTCAGCCGGGCCAAGGCCGTCTCGTCGAGGATGTCGGACGTCATGCGGGTCGCCGCGGTCGGAGCGACCGCGTTGACGTGGATGCCGTTGCGCACCCCCTCCAGATGCAGGACGTTCATCAGCCCGACCAGACCGGCCTTCGCGGCGCCGTAGTTCGATTGGCCGAAATTGCCGTAGACGCCCGAGGTCGAGGTCGTCATCAGGACGCGGCCGTAACTCTGCGCCCGCATGATCGGCCAGACCGCATGGGTGACGTTGGCCGCCCCCATCAGATGCACGTCGACGACCGAGCGGAAATCCTCCAGATCCATCTTGGCGAAGCTCTTGTCGCGCAGGATGCCGGCGTTGTTGATCAGCACGTCGATGCGGCCCCATTGGCCGAGGGTGCGCTCGACCATGGCGGCGACCTGCGCCGGGTCGGTGACGTTGGTGCCGTCGGCGATGGCCTCGCCGCCGCGGTCGCGGATCTCCGCAACCACGGTTTCGGCGGCACCCGAAGCGCCGCGGCCGTCGCGCCCGCCGCCCAGGTCGTTGACCACCACCCTGGCGCCGCGTGCCGCCAGTTCCAGCGCATAGCCGCGTCCCAGGCCGTTCCCCGCCCCGGTGACGATCGCGACGCGCCCGTCGAAGCGGATGCCGTCAGGCCCCAAGTCGTTCGATTGAATGCTCATGCCGCGTCCACCTGTTCTTTCAAGAGGGTCAGGATGATCCAGTCGGCCGCCAGCGCCGGCTTGCCGCCGCCTTCGATCTCCACCGTCACCGCATAGCGTGCGACCAGTTCCCGATCTGACCGGCGGGTCGCCTCGCTCAGCACGAAGCGGGCGCGGACCCGCGCGCCGGACCTGACCGGCGCGAGGAAGCGGACGCGGTCGAAGCCGTAATTGATGACCATCGCTTCCCCGGCAATCACCGGCAGCACGCCCGCCCCCATCGCGGTCAGCAGCGACAGCGACAGGAAGCCGTGGGCGATGGTGCCGCCGAAGGGGGTGTCGCGGCTTGCCCGCTCGGGATCGACATGGATGAACTGGTGGTCGTCGATGACGTCGGCGAAGGCGTCGATGCGCTCCTGGGGGATCGTGAACCAACGCGACGCGCCGATCTCGCCGCCGACGCGCCGTTCCAGGTCCCCAGGGGAAACAGGTTCGATCATTGGGGTTCTTCCCATGTCCGTTTGGCCGTTCACCGGATGCGGTCGCCGCAAAGTTTGCTTGCGCCACGCACAAAAAACATACCAAGTAGTATGTGAGCGTTCCGGTCCTGTCCAGGCAGAAATGTTGCCTGAGGCATGGATTGGTCCTAGCTTCGCCGAACCGACCGACGCCGCGCCGTCGCGGAGGGTCGGTGCGGGCGAAACGGGTTGGTCGTCGACGAACATATTGAGCTGGAACTGGATTATGAGCAGTGAAAAGAGCCCGCTGTCGCCCCGCATAGACAAGACCGGGAACATCGACATCCTGATCGCCGCCGCCGAATGCTTCATGGAGCAGGGATACCATGCGACGAGCATCGACGATGTGGCCCGACGTCTGGGCGCCACCAAAGGGCGCATCTATCACTATTATCGTTCGAAGACGGAGTTGTTCTTCGACGTCCACCGCGAAGGGATGCGGCGCAACTTCGAAGCCGTCACCCCGGTGATGAAGGGGCCGGAGCCGGCCGCGCGGCGCCTCAACGCCATGTTTCGCCAGCACGCCCTCTCGATGATGGAGAATCTCGCCCTGGAGGCGGTGGTGGTTCAGGGCGTGGAGATGCACCGCTTCGGCGCCACGACGCCCGAGCAGCGCCGCACGCTGGCCGAGCTGATGACCGTGCGCAACGACTTCGAAAGCCTGTTCAAGCGGGTCGCCTACGAAGGCGTCGAGGACGGTTCGATCCGCACCAGCGACGTGTCGGTGGCGGTCAAGGTGGCGCTGGGCGCCATCAACTGGCTGTCGATCTGGTATCGCCCCCGCCCGGCGGAGACCCGCGACGACCGCGAGATCCTGGCCGACAAGATCGTCGATTCGATCATGCAGGGGCTGAACGCGCCGGACTGAAAATGGAGAAGCCCCCGATCCAGCATCGGAACGAGGGCTTCGGTGTCCTTGATGCCGCGGGCTGAGGCCGTGGGCTCGTCAGGCGAGGGTTTCCCGCTTGAAGCGGATGCCCGCCGCCTCGCGGTCCCAGCACTCCTCCGTCAGCCCCTCGGCGCGCAATGTGTGCTTCTGGAGCTTGCCGCTGGCGGTCTTCGGCAACTCCTCCACCACCCGGACGTAGCGCGGCACCATGTAGTGCGCAACCCGCGCCGCCAGGAAGCCAACCAGTTCCGCCGGATCGACTGACGCGCCGGGAACCGGGGCGACGACCGCCAGCACCTCGTCCTCGCCGACCGAACTGGGCACCGCGACCGTCACCGCCTCGCGCACCGCCGGGTGGGCGCAGATTTCCGCCTCCAGTTCGAAGGAGGAGATGTTTTCGCCGCGGCGGCGGATCACGTCCTTCAGGCGGTCGACGAAGAAGAATCGGCCGTCCGCCTCCATGCGGAAGGCGTCGCCGGTGTGGAACCAGCCGTTGCGCATGGCCGCCAGCGTCGCCTCCGGGTTCCGGTAATAGCCGGATCCGAGTGCCCATGGGCGATGGGAGCGGATGATCAACTCGCCGACCGTGCCCGGTGGCAGCTCCGCGTCGTTGCCGTCGACCACGCGCAACTCGAAGCAGGGCCGCGCGCGGCCGCACAGGCCCGGCACCATCCCATCCGGCCCTGCCGTCAGGGGGCTGGCGATCTCGGTCATGTTGTAGACGGTGTGGAGTTCGACACCGAAGCGCGCGCCGAAGCGCGGTGCGTCGTCGCCGAAGGGGACGATGAAAACCTTCCTGAGAGTATGGTCGCGGTCGTCCGCCCCTGGCGGCGCCTTCAGCAGGAAGCTCGCCATGACGCCGAGAAGCAGGACCACCGTGCTGCCGGTATCGCGGATCGAATCCCAGAACTCCGCCGTCCGGAATTCCGGAACCATCGCCATGGAACCGCCCTTGCCCAGCATGCAATAGACGTAGAGCGTGCTGCCGCAATGGAAGATCGGCCCGCAGATCATGCAGCGGTCGTCCGCCGTGATGCTGTCGAAGGCGTCCGGCCCCATCGTGTAAATCTGCACGTAGGACGTCACGACCCCCTTGGCCGCCCCGGTCGTACCCGATGAATACATGATCGCATGCGGATCCCAGGGCTGGATCGGCCGCTCGAGGTCCAGGTCGAGATCGGCGTCGGCGGGCGCATCGACCAGCGGCGCGATGGTGACGCCGGGCAACTCGGGCGGGTCCAAGTCCGCCGCGCCGACGGTCAGGACCGTAGCCAGAGACCCCTGGTCGATCTCCGCCAGGCGGCCGACCAACGCCGCGTGGGCAATGAGGACTGCGGCGCCGGCGTTGTCCAGCATGTGCTCCAGCGGGCGTCCCCGGCTCGCCGTGTTGAGCGGCACATAGACCGCCCCGAGGTAATTGATGGCGAACCACGAGGTCAGCAAATCGGGCCCGTTCCCCATCCAGCACAGCACATGGTCGCCCTGGCGCACGCCTTGCGCGCGCAGGGCCGCGGCGCGGCGGCGGACATGCTCCAGCGTCTTCCGGTAGGTCCAGGTCTCACCCCGCCAGAAAGCGACGAACACCGCGTCGGGCTGCCGCTCGGCCTGTCTTTCCAGAAGATTGCGCAAGACGCACTCGTCCGCCGTGGGGATCCGCCCCCGATCATCTCCGTGCATCGCCGAAAACCCTCCCTGTTCGTCCAACCACGACATCCGGCCGTTGGGCCGCCCACCGCCCGGCAGCGGCGGCCATCCATATGTTTGCACCACCAATCAAACGATTGCAACATACTCAGTAGAATGTTAGGTGATGAAGGCCGGCCCGGATGGCCGTCGGCTCGGGAGGAGGGGGGGCAAACGAGATGAGTTTCGTTTCGGTTGAGCAGTCGGACGGGGTGGCGCTGGTCCGCTACGACCGTGGCGGACGGGCCAATGCGTTGAGCGCTGCGGCGATGACGGAGCTGACGGACGCGGCCCGCCACCTGCGCACCGACACCACCGTGCGGGCGGTGGTGCTGACCGGTGCCGCAGCAGTGTTTTCCGGCGGCATCGACCTGTCCGACCCACAGCTCTGGCCGACCGGCGGGGATGTCCTGGAGCAGCATGCCGCCATCGAGCGCGGCCGGATCCTGTGCGACGCCTGGGCGGCGCTGCCCCAACTCACCATCGCCGCCGTCGAAGGGCCGGCGATCGGCGGCGGCGGGGTGCTGGCGATGGCGTTGGACTGGCGGGTTTTCGGGCGCGGCGCACATCTTCGCCTGCCGGAGGCCCGGCTCGGCTTCACCCTCGCCTGGGGCGGCCTCCCGCGTCTGGTGTCGCTGGTCGGCCCGGCGCGGGCGAAGCGGCTGCTGTTCACCGATTTGCGCGTCGACGCAGGGCTGGCGCTCGACTGGGGCCTCGCCGACCTCGTCGCCGAGGACGGCGCCGTGGTCGCGGACAGCCTGCGGCTGGCCCGTGACGCGGCGACGGTCCCCCCGCTGATCTTGCGCATGACCAAGCGTGCAATCGACGCCCAGACCGACCAGACGCGTCTGGCCCATGGCGACAGCGACCAGTTCCTGCTCGGCCGCCTGCTGCGCGACGCCGCCGGGGCCTGAGCCTTTCCCTCAAAACAGCACAAGAACCGGGAGGATAAACACATGAAGACGCTCAAGACGGTCCTGCTCGCGGGCCTGGCCACCTTCACCCTGGCCGGCACCCTGGCCGGCACCATGATCGGCACGGCCCAGGCGCAGGTTTCCGACGATGTCGTGAAGATCGCCGTGCTCGACGACATGACCGGCATCTACGCGGACCTCGCCGGGCGCGGTTCGGTGGTCGCGGCGCAGATGGCCGTCGAGGATTTCGGCGGCAAGGTCAAGGGCGCGCCGGTCCAGGTCGTCTTCGCCGATCACCAGAACAAGGCCGACATTGCCGCCAGCATCTCCCGCCAGTGGATCGACCGCGAACAGGTCGACGTGATCGTCGATGTCGGCAATTCCGCCGCGGCACTGGCGGTGCAGGAGGTGACGCGCGAGACCGGCCGGGTTCACCTGAACTCCACCGCCGGCACCACCGAACTGACCAACGAAAAATGTTCGCCGACCGGCGTCCACTGGACCTACGATACCTACGCGCTCGCCAACGGCGCCGGCCGTGCCCTGACCCAACAGGGCAACAAATCGTGGTTCTTCATCACCGCCGACTACACCTTCGGCCGCAGCCTGGAGACCAACACGGCGAACGCGGTCAAGAAGGCCGGCGGCGCGGTTCTGGGCGCGGTGCGGGCGCCGGTCGCGACGCCGGACTTCTCATCTTTCCTGCTTCAGGCGCAGGCGTCGGGCGCGCAGGTGGTGGCGCTCGCCAACGCCGGGGGTGACTTCGTGAACGCGGTCAAGCAGGCCAACGAGTTCGGGCTGACCCAGGGCGGCCAGAAGATGGTCGGCATGCTCGTCTTCCTCACCGACATCGACAGCCTCGGCCTCGAGGTGACCAAGGGGATGGTCATCACCACCGGCTGGTATTGGGACAGCGACGAGCGGACACGCGAGTTCGCCCGGCGTTTCGGCCAGCGGCACGAGGGCAAGATGCCGACCATGGCCCAGGCCGGCGTCTATTCGGCGGTGCTGAACTACCTGAAGGCCATCGATGCCGCCGGCACCGACAAGGGTCTGACGGTGGTCAACCAGCTGAAGACCATGCCGATCGAGGACATGTTCGCTCGCAACGGGAAGGTCCGCGCCGACGGTCGCATGGTCCACGACATGCACCTTGTCGAGGTCAAGAGCCCCGCCGAATCCAAGGGCCGGTGGGACTATTACAAAATCCTCAGCACCATCTCCGGCGACGACGCCTTCCTGCCGCTGTCCGAAAGCAAGTGCCCCCTGGTCAAGGGCTGAGGATGGCGGGCTGCCGGCACGGCGCGGGAAGGGGGAGGCGACGGACGCCATCGATGTCGATCAGCGCACCGGCAGACGTTGGCGCCACTGCGGCACCGGAGAATTTTCGCGCATCGTGGCGATGCACAGCGTAGATTCTGCCGGGTCGCCGGATGCCCCTCCACTCTATCCAAGGAAGTCGGTAGCCGGCGACGACCGACGGGAGAGACGACGGACCGTCCGCCACCCCAAAGCCGTCAAACACCCCGGAGCCGCCAAGCAGGAGACCGATCCGATGGCCGAAACCGCCGTAGGCCGCTTCACCACCGGTTCGCCGATGCGCCATGTGATGGTGATGACCGCCACCGGCTCGGTCGGGCTGATCGCGGTGTTCGCGGTCGATCTGCTGAACCTGTTCTACATTTCACTGCTGGGCGAACGCGAACTGGCGGCGGCGGTGGGCTTCGCCGGCACCGTCCTGTTCCTGCAATCGTCGTTGTGCATTGGACTGTCGATTGGCGCCGGAGCACTGGTAGCGCGCGCGATAGGCGGCGGCCGGCGCGCGGAGGCGGAGAGGCTGGCGGGCTCCAGCCTGATCCTCACCGCGCTGGTCGCCGCGTTGGTCGGCCTGCTGACCTTGCCGCTGCTGGGGCCGGCGATGGAGCTGCTGGGCGCCAGGGGAGCCACCAAGGAGCTGGCTGTCGGCTATCTGACCATCCTGTCACCGACCCTGCCGTTGCTCGGCCTCGGTATGGGCTGTTCGGCGATGCTGCGGGCGCAGGGCGATGCGCGCCGCGCCATGACCGTCACGCTCTATGCCGCACTGTTCTCCGCGGCGCTGAACCCGGTCCTGATATTCGGCCTGCGGCTGGACCTGACCGGTGCCGCGGTGACGGTCGTGCTGTCGCGCTGCCTGCTCGCCGCCGTCGGCTGGCACGGTGTGGCGCGGGTGCACCGGCTGCTCGCCGCCCCGGGCTGGACCGGGCTGGTGAAGGATGCCAGGACCCTGGCCGGCATCGCCGGTCCGGCGGTCCTCACCAATCTCGCCACCCCGGTCGCCGGCGTCTACGTCACCACCAGCATGGCCCGCTTCGGCGATGCGGCAGTCGCCGGGGCGGCCATCGTCGACCGCATGGTTCCGGTCGCCTTCGGCACGATCTTCGCCCTGACCGGCGCGGTCGGTCCGATCCTAGCGCAGAATCTGGGCGCTGGCCGGCTCGACCGGGTGCGGGCGACCCTGCTGGCCAGCCTGGCGCTGATCGTCGTCTGGGTGCTGGCGGTCTGGCTGGGCCTGTTCCTTGCCCGCGACTGGGTGGTGATCGCCTTTTCCGCCGAAGGCGTGTCGGCCGATCTGGTCCGCCTGTTCTGCACCGCCGTGGCCGGCGGGTTCCTGTTCGTCGGCTTCCTCTTCGTCGGCAACGCCGCGTTCAACAATCTGGGCTTTCCCCTGCTGGCGACCGGGTTCAACTGGGGCAGGGCGACGCTGGGAACCATGCCGTTCGTGGCGGCGGGCGGTTGGCTGGGCGGGGCGCCGGGGGTGCTGATCGGACAGGCGGCGGGATCGGTGCTGTTCGGTATCGCGGCGGTCTGGGTGGCGTTTCGGGTGACCGGACGGCTCGGCCATAAGCAGTTGGGCCGGACCGGAGGCGGCCCGGCACCGGAGGCCGTGGTGGTACCGGCCGACGTTCCGCTGTCCGACAAGGCGGCGGCGGCGCTGACCGTGCAGATCAACCGGCCGTGAGGCGGCACCGGGAGTGCCTCCACGGTGTCCTGCACCGAAGGTGAAGCGGAATTCCACCATGGAGCGTGTACAAAAACACGCACAGGATTCACGTTCCAGACTTCACCGATTTCCCAATGAAATCAAACGCAATCGCACTTTGTGGTTCCTTCAGAGAAGGGGCCGGCCGGGAATCGGCGGCGGCGAGATCGTCCAGCAGGGCGTCAAGCTCCAGCCCATAAGCCTCGGCCGCCTCCCGCACGGTCATGAAAGGCGCCATGGCGCAGCCGGGACAGGCGAGGCCGCGGCGAAGCAGGACCGGCACCACCGCGGGGCGCTCGCGCATCAGATCGGCCATGGTCATGTCGGCGATCGTCATCTTGGACACGGATGATGAGGCGGCCATGGCGGCATGCTCCTGCGCTGGGGACAGGCAGCCACCATAGCCGCCGGGCGGCGAGCGGTCTTTGCGCCACCGCAAGCGCCCTGCATTCAGCCGCGCGGCGGAACCGGCGGCAGATCCTCGGCGATGGTGACCAGCGCGTGGGGCTTGCGGATCACCACCTGCTGCCGGCCGCTTTCGACGATCCCCTGGCTTTCCCAGGCCGACAGGGTGCGGCTGACGGTGTGCAGAGTGGTGCCGGTCATCTCCGCCACGTCCTGGCGCGACAGGGGGAAATCGATCTCCACCCCCGCCTCCACCCGCCGGCCGGCTTGGCGCACCAGACGCAGCAGGGCATGTGCGATGCGGCGCTCCACCCGTTCAGTCGCGATCTCGCGCAGGCGGTTCTGCACTTCGCGCAGACGGCCGCCGACGATGGACAGCGCGTTGCGGGCGATGACGGGATGGCGGTCCATCAGCTCCGTCATCGCGGCGGCCGGCCAGGACAGCTCGACGCAATCCGCCACGGCGACGGCATCGGCCGGATAAAGGCCGTCGGTGAAGATCGCCAGCGTCCCGAACATCTCGCCCGGGCCGATGAAGCGCATCACCACCTGCTGGCCGTCGGGACCGGTCTGCACGATCTTCACCCGCCCGTCGATCAGCGCATGGCCGGCGGCGGCCGGCTCCCCCTGGGTGAACAGGGCGGCGCCGCGGGCATGCCGGCGCGGGCGGGCGAGCGCGACCGCCTCGGCCAGCGCGTCGGCATCCAGCCCGGCGAACAGCGGCATGCCGCGCAGAACGGCGGGGTCGGGGGGCGGGGGCATGGCGGTCGTCCTGGCTCGGTCCGGGTCTGGCCCTGCAGTGTAGCGGCCAAAGCATACCCATTCGTAAGCGAATTTGTTGCGGGTCAAAGCGCGCCCGCCCGGCGGCCGCCAGAATGACCGGACCGGTCCACCGAAGAGCCCGCCTCCCATGCATGCCCCCGCTCCCGTAACCAGCGCCCCCGTCACCAGCGCCCACCGCCTGATGTATCCGGCAGCCGCCTTCTATGCCGCGCTGGCCGTTCCGCTGTGGCTGGCGGCGGTGTCCGGCCTGCTGCCGGTGGACTGGTCGCCGGCTCTGCATGCCCACGAGATGACGCTGGGCTATGCGCTGGCGGTGGTCGGCGGTTTCCTGATGACGAGGCTGTCGCGGCGGATGGTAGCGGTGGCCTTCCTGTCCTGGCTGGCCGGGCGGCTGGCGCTGCTGGGCGGAGCGCCGGCGGTGGTGGCCCTGCCGCTGGGCATCGCCTATCCGCTGCTGCTGTTCGTGGTCGCCGGCCTGCCGTTCCTGCGCACCAGCCGCAGCAGACACAATGCGGTGTTCGGCCCGCTGATCGGCGCCTTCCTGCTGGCGGAGGCGCTGTTCTGGGCGTCGGAGCTCGGGCTCGTCCCGGCCGGCGGGATGCCTGTCGGGCTGCTGCTGATCGCGACCTTGCTGCTGACCATGGGCGGGCGCGTCATCCCCGCGGCAACGGCCGGCGCCCTGCGCCGCCGCGGCATCACCCTGGCGCAGCGGGTGCAGCCGCGGCTGGAGGCGATGGGCGTCGCCGGTGCCGCCCTCTGCCTGCTGTCGGCGGCGACCGGCCTGCTGCCGCCACTGGGGGCCGCCGGTGCGGCGATGGCGGGGGCGAGCGCGCTGCTGCGGCTGGCCCGCTGGAAACCGCTGCTCCTGCTGGGACAGCCGGAGATCGCCAGCCTGCATCTGGGCTATCTCTGCCTCGGCACCGGCTGGCTGCTGACGGGTTTCGCGGAGCTCGCTGGTCTGCCGCCGGCCGCCGGCTGGCATATGCTGGGGGTGGGGGCGCTCGGCATCCTCGCCAGCGCCATGATGATCCGCACCACCCTGCAGCGGGAGGCGGAGCCGGAGCGCTTCCCGCCCGCCGCGACGGCCACCGTCGCGCTGATGGCCACGGCCGCGGTTCTGCGCTTGGCGGCGGTCTGGTGGCCGTCGATGACGCTGCTGGCGGCGGCGGGTGCCTTCTGGACGCTCTCCCAGCTTCTGACCGCCGCCGTCCTGCTCACCCGGCCGAGGCGTGGAAAACGATGATCCCTCACCCCCGTTGCCAGATCCCCTTGCCTGGCAGCCGGTCGCGGTCGTGGCTGCGGTCGAAGTCCAGGGCCGGCCCCTTCGGCACGATCAGGGTCGGGTTGATGGCGGGATTGGTGTAGTAGCCTGCCTTGATGTGGTCGAGCTTCACCGTGTCGCGGATGCCCGGCCACTGGTACAACTCGCGCAGATAGGCGGACAGGTTCGGGTAGTCCTCGATCCGGCGCAGATTGCATTTGAAGGCGCCATGATAGGCGGCGTCAAAGCGCACCAGCGTGACGAACAGGCGCCAGTCGGCCTCGGTCAGATGCTCCCCCGCCAGATAGCGGCTGGCCGACAGATGATCCTCCAGCCGGTCGAGCGTGGCGAACAGCCCGTCGAACGCCTCATCGTAGCTGGCCTGCGACTTGGCGAAGCCGCAGCGGTACACGCCGTTGTTGACGCTGGCATAGACCACATCGTTCCAGTGGTCGGTTTCCGACCGCAGCGGCTCGGGATAGAGATCCAGCCGGTTGCCGGTCAGACCGTCGAAGGCGCTGTTCAGGATGCGGATGATGTCGGCCGACTCGTTGTTGACAATGCGGCGCTCCTGCCGGTCCCACAGCACCGGCACCGACACCTTGCCGGTGTAGGTCGGATCGCTCGCGGTATAGAGGCGGTGATGGTGGCGGAAGGGACCGACGCCCTCGCCGGCGTCCTGGTCCTCGGCATAGACCCAGCCGTCCTCGCCCAGCACCGGTTCGGCGGCGGACAGGCCGATCACCCCCTCCAGCCCCTTCAGCACCCGGAAGATCAGCGTGCGCGAGGCCCAGGGGCACAGGTAGGAGACATAGAGGTGATAGCGTCCGGCCACCGCCGGCAGGGTGGGGCGCCCCTCCGCATCAGGTGAACCGTCCGGCGTGATCCAGTCGCGGAAGCGGGTCGGCTCGCGGTGGAAGGCGCCGTTCCTGATCTCGCTGGCCGCGATGTCGCCCTTCACCCAGACACCATTCACAAGCTGCGGCATCGCGGCCTCCAATCACAAGGGGGTGGAAACAGGGGGGTGGAAACGGAAAGGGACCGGCGAACCGGTCCCCTCCACACTGCAACAGACCGGAACGGTCCTTCGGTCAGGACTTGACCGCCTCGATCTCGATCAGCAGCTGGATGTCGTCGCCGACGGCGGGGGCGCCGTACTTCATGCCGAAATCGGTGCGCTTCACCGTGCCGCGGGCGGAGAAGCCGGCGGTCTCCAGCTTGCTGGCCGGGCTGACGCCGTCCTTGTTGAAGGTGATGTCCAGAACCACCGGCTTGGTCACGCCCAGCATGGTCAGATCGCCGTGCAGCTTGCCGGTCTTGTCGCCGGTCTTCTCGATCTTGGTGCTCTTGAAGGTCAGCTTCGGGAACTCCTTCGCGTTGAAGAAGTCCGGGGAGCGCAGATGCTCGTCACGCTTGGCGTGGTTGGTGTCGATGCTGGTGGAGTCGATGGTGACGTTGACCGTGCTCTTCTCCACCGCGTCCTTGTCGAAGCTGATGTCGCCGCCGACCGTGTTGAAGCGGCCGATCACGTTGGAAAAGCCGATGTGGTTGACGATGAAGGCGACGGCCGTGTGCGCCGGATCGATCTTGTAGCTGACCGGGGCGGCGAAGGCGGGCGTCAGGGTGCCGGCGGCGGTCGCGACGAACAGGGCGGCGGCGAACAGGGTCTTCTTCATGAACGGAGCTCCGAGGATTGGGTTCGGATGATGGGGATGGAGGATCAGTAGGGCGATGCTTCGCCGCCGGTCAGCGCATAGGCCGCACCGATGGCGACCAGCGCCGGAAGGACCGCGACCACCGTGACGGCGGCCGACGAGGCGGCCCGGCCGATCAGGCCGCGGCCCTGGGGAACGAAACGGCTGACATGGCCGGCCAGCAGTGCCGGCAACGCCAGCAGCAGGACGGCGGTCTGCGCCTGGGTGAAGAGGGTCAGCACGGCGGCCAGCAGAACCGCGATGCCCGTGGCGACCCGGCCCGACACGCCCCAGCCATGGCGCTCCACCGGCCAGTTCCACAGCAGGAAGCCGCCGGCCGACGCGGCCAGGGCCAATGCCATCTGGGCGATGGACGCCGATGAGCCGATCAGGGCCGTGCCGCCGACGGCCAGCGCAATCGCCAGCAGCGAGGCGGCCGGCGCGGTCGGGCTCTCTGCCTTCTCCGACCCATGCGTCTGCGAAGCGCGGGCAAAGGCGACCCACGCGGCGACGGCGAGCAGGATCACGACGCTGACGACCGCCGCCATGGAATCCAGGGCGGGCAGCGCGATCCACAGCAGCGAACCGGCCAGCCACGCCGCCAGCGCCGCCGAAACCGCCCGGCCACGCAGGCCCGCCGCATCGGCGGCGACCCCCAGCAGCAGCCCGATGGCGGACGACCAGAACAGCTTCCCCATGCTCGACGGCGGGGGCAGGGCCGGAAGGCCGACCACCATCACGAAGACCACCAGGAACCCGGCCGCGATCCCGGCGGCGGCCAGCGGACGGCGCAGCAGGTGCAGGGCACCGACGAGGATCAGGCTGACTACCAAGGGCAGGGCGCTGGACTGGACGAAGGGATCTTGAAGCAACTCGGACATGCGGACGGCCGGCTTTGGATGGGGTGGCGCAGGATGCGCTTGGTGCAGACCCTAACCTGTGCTCTGGTGAGCGCAAATTGGCGAGTTTTGCAAAAAGCATCTGCAGGAATGAGCGGGAATAAATGGGAAACGGTAACAATTGGGATGACCTGCGTTACCTGCTGGCCGTGGCGCGGCATGGCTCCCTGTCCGCCGCCGCACGCGTCCTGGGGGTGAACCACAGCACGGTGCTGCGCCGGGTTACGGCGCTGGAGCAGGCCATGGGCGCCCAGCTGTTCGACAAGCTGCCCGGCGGCTATGTGCTGACCGCGGCGGGCGACGAGATGCACCGGGTGGCACAGAAGATGGAGGAGGATCTGGCCGCCGCCAACCGCCTGCTGTCCGGCCGCGACACCCGGATCAGCGGCAGCCTGCGTGTGACCACCGTCGACATCCTGACGCTCTACATCCTGCCGCGCCACATCGCCGCCTTCCGCCGACTCCACCCCGAACTGCGTGTCGATCTGGTGGCGGCGGAGGCGTCGCTCAGCCTGACCCGGCGCGAAGCCGACGTGGCGATCCGAGCCACCAGCCGGCCGCCGGAAAACCTTGTCGGGCGTGCGGTCTCCGGGCTGGCCTTCGCCGTCTATGGGGCATCCTCCTATCTGGACCGGGTCGGCGGTGCCGACGACCTGGACAGGCATCCGTGGGTCGGGCTGGACGAGTCCTTCGAGCACACCTCCCTCGCCCAGTGGATGAAGCGGACGGTGCCGGCGGCGTCCATCGGCTACCGGGTCAATTCGGTCGCCGGGGCGGTGGAGGCGGTGCGGGCCGGAATCGGCCTCGGGCTGCTGCCCTGCGGGGTGGTGGACCGCGACCCGGGCTTCCGCCGCATCGGCGATCCCGTGCCGGAGGCCGATGCCAAGCTCTGGCTGCTGACGCACGAGGATTTGCGCCATATGGGCCGCGTCCGCGCCTTCCTCGACTTCATGGCCGACGCACTCACCCGCGAACGCGACCTGCTGGAGGGGCGGTGTCCCTGCCCAATCTCCCTCTCCCCTCCAGGCTCCCTCTCCCCCCCGGGGAGAGGGTCGGGGTGAGGGGGAGGCGCGGAGACGGGCGTCCGGCAGGCGGATCCCCCTTGTATCTGGAATGGGTCCCTGTTTCGTGATGGAACTTGGATAGCGCCGGGTCCGGTGGCCACCGGACCCGGCGCGAGGCGGACGGCGCCCGACGCCCCTCAGGCCACAACCGTGGGTGAG
>Ga0196970_1000664_pt1 | contig 35503 bp, 31 predicted proteins | sample S1v_513CmetaG_FD_148672 | JGI IMG/M metagenome (GOLD analysis project Ga0196970, IMG submission 148672) | Soil microbial communities from Anza Borrego desert, Southern California, United States - S1+v_5-13C | ecosystem: Environmental > Terrestrial > Soil > Desert | place: USA: California... | reverse complement strand
TGGTCGCCATCGACGTCAACTCGGGCAAGTCGACGCGCGAGCGCAACATCGAGGAGACGGCGTACAAGACCAACCTGGAGGCCGCCGAGGAGGTGGCCCGCCAGCTCCGCCTGCGCGACCTCGCGGGCCTCATCGTGATCGATTTCATCGACATGGAGGACGCGAAGAACAACGCGTCGGTCGAACGCCGCCTGAAGGAGGCGATGAAGAACGACCGGGCGCGCATCCAGCTCGGCCGCATTTCGCCCTTCGGCCTGCTGGAGCTGTCGCGCCAGCGGCTGCGCCCGTCGCTGCTGGAGACCAACTTCGAGCGCTGCGTGCACTGCGCCGGCACCGGCGTGGTCCGTTCGGTGGAGTCGGCGTCGCTGCACGTGCTGCGCCACATCGAGGAGGAGGGCATCCGCAAGCGCTCCGCCGAGATCACGGTGACCGTCCCGACCTCGATCGCGCTTTATATCCTGAACCAGAAGCGTACGGACCTCGCCCGCATCGAGATGAAGTACGGCTTCCGCGTGCTGGTGCAGGCCGACGACACGCTGATCGCCCCCGACCTGCGCCTCGAGCGCGTCAAGGCCAAGCAGCCGGGCGATGAGACCGCGCCGCTGGTCAGCGCCGACCGCGTCATGGCCGAAACCGACCGCGTGCTCGCCGCCGAGGCGGAGGAGGAAGAGGAGGACACGGAGGACGAGGCCGTCGAGAGCGAGGCCGAGAGCGTCGAGCGTCCGGCCGAGGCCTCCGATGCCGGCGAGAACGGCGAGCGCCGCCGCCGTCGCCGTCGCCGTCGCCGCGGCCGCGGCGAGCGCGAGGGCGGCGAGCGCGAGGCCGCCGAGCAGCGCACCGACGTGGAGGCCTTGTCGACCGAGGCCGAGGGCGCCGAAGACGACGAAGAGGTTGAGGGCGACGAGTCCGACGCCGACACCGACGAGGGCGTCGAAGCCGGCGAGCGCGGCGAAGGCGATGCCGACAGCCGCAAGAAGCGCCGTCGCGGCAAGCGCGGCGGCCGCCGCCGGTCGCGCCAGCGCGAACTCGCGCCGGGCGAAACCGCCGAGGGTGCGGAAGGCACCGAGGACGGCGCCGAGGCCCCGGCCACGGAGGCTCCTGAAGCGCCGGCCCCGGCGCCGAAGCAACGCGTGCGTGCCCTGGTGCCGCCGAAGCCGGTGCCGCCGGCCCCGGCGCTGGAGCCGATCGACTTCGACTGGATCCTCACCGGCGAACCGCCGCCCGCCGAGGCCCCGGCCGAAGCCCCCGCCGAGGAGGCCCCGGCCGCCGCGGCGCCCGAGGCTGCGGCTCCGGAAGCGGCGGCCGACACCGCGGTCGAGGCTCCGAAGAAGAAGCGTCCGTCGCGCAGCAAGAAGGCCGCCGCCGAGCCCGCCGCCGAGACTCCGGCCGAAGTCGCGCCCGAGGCCGAGGCTCCGAAGCCGAAGAAGCGCCCCTCGCGCAGCAAGAAGGCCGCGGCCGAGCCCGCCGCCGAGGCTCCGGCCGAAGCCGCGCCCGCTCCGGCGGCCGAGGCCGAAGCGCCGAAGCCGAAGAAGCGCCCCTCGCGCAGCAAGAAGGCCGCCGAGCCCGCCGAGGCGCCCGCGGTCACGCTGAGCGAGCCGGTCGTCGAGGAGATCGCCGCCGTCGCCGCCCCCGAGGCGGTGCCGGAAGCGGAACCGGTCGACGCGGCCCCGACGGCGGATGAAAACGTCGCCGCGCGCGCCGCAGAGACGGTCAACCCGACTCCGGAAAAGCCCAAGCGCGGCTGGTGGAGCCGGTAAGCGACCAGCGAACAGGTCCGTAAACGGGAAAGGCGCCGCTGCTCGCGGCGCCTTTTTCTTTTCCGGAAGCTTCGCCCCCTCCCCATCCGCCCCCGCTTCGCAGGGGGCGGATGGGGAGGGGCGCCAGTCTTACAACACCCCCTGCTGCTCCAGCTCCGCCCGCAGCATCGCCGCGCCGCTGAACCGGTGAGCCTTCATCCCCAGGCTCTCCGCCACCGCGCAGTTCTCCGCGAGGTCGTCGATGTAAAGCACCGCCGCCGGATCAAGGCTGTAGCGCTCCAGCAGCAGGCGCCAGATCGCCGGGTCCGGCTTGACCAGCCCGACCTCGCCCGAGATGACGAGGCCGTCGAACAGCTCGAACGACGGGTAGCGCTCCCGCGTCTCCAGATACTTCTCGCGCGAGAAGTTGCTGAGCGCGTAAAGCGGCACGCCGCGCGCCTTCAGCTCCTCCAGGATCTCCGGCGTGCCGGGGATCTCGCCGGGGACCATGTCGTGCCAGCGTTCGTGGTAGGCGCGGATCAGCTCGGCGCAGTCCGGGTACGCGGCGGACAGCGCCGCCACACCCTCCTCCCAGGGCTGGCCGCGGTCCAGCTCCAGGTTCCAGGCGGGCGTGCAGACGGTGGACAGGAAGTCCTCCATCAGCGCGTCCTGGTCGTCGAAGAACTCGCGGTAGAGGTGGCGCGGATCCCACTCGATGAGGACGTTGCCGATGTCGAAGACGACGGCCCTGATCGTCATCCCTTGCGGGCCTCCGCGACCAGCTTCTTCATGTCGTCGAGCTTGATGGCGCCCGGCACGATGCGGTCGCCGACGACGAAGCCCGGCGTGCCGCGGATGCCCAGCTGCTCGGCCAGCGCCAGGTTGGCGCCCAGCGCCTGCTGCACCTCGGGCGACTCCATGTCCTTCCTGAGCTTGTCGGTGTCGAGCCCGACCGACGACGCCAGCTTGAGGATCGTCGCTTCGTCGAGCTGTCCCCGGTGGCCCATCAGGGCGTTGTGGTAGGCCTCGTACTTGCCCTGGGCGCGCGACGCCAGCGCCGCCTTGGACGCCATCACCGACGCGGGCCCGAGGATCGGGAACTCCTTGAAGACGAACTTCAGCTTGCCGTCTTCCTTGATCAGCTTATGCACGTCGGCCAGCACCGTCTTGCAGTAACCGCACTGGTAGTCGAAGAACTCCACCAGCGTCACGTCGCCCTTCGGGTTGCCGGCGATCGGCGAGGCCGGGTCGTTGAACAGCTTGTCCTTGTTCTGGGCGAGGCCCTGCTGGCCCTTGCGCTCCTCCGCGGCGCGTTCGCGCTTCTGCAGCTCCTCGATGGCTTCGACGATGACCTCGGGGTGCTTCAGCAGGTACTCCCGCACCACCTGTTCGATGGCCTGGCGCTGATCGGCCGGGACGCTTTGGGCCTGCGCGGCCGGGGAGAGGACGGCCAGCGCCACCGCGGCGGCGGCGAGCAGGGCGGGACGGATGCTGGGCATGGACAGGAAACCTCTGATGGGCGTTGCACGCGTAAAATGACCCGGCACCGGCCGCAGGGCAAGCGGCCCGCGCCATCAGGGGCCGCGTCGGCCGGGATCGGGAATCTCGAAGCCGCGGCAGTTGCGGCGGTGCGCCATCATGCAGTCCTCCAGCCTGGCCTGCCGCGCCAGCCCGTCGACGATCCAGAAGCCGACGGCCATGATCGCCACCACGACGGCGCCGGCGGCCAGGTTGACCAGCATCCGGCGCTTTTCGTCATCCTTCACGGCTTGGCTTCATTTCTTGCCGGCGGTGCGCGGGCCGATCTGGCTGCGGATGTCCTGGGCGCGCAGCCAGCCGGGCGAGCCGGCGGGCAGCAGCTTCTCGGCACGCTCGGCCATGGCGATGGCGCGCGGCCGGTCGCCCTGGGCGAACGCCTCCTCGGCCGAGGCGTAGGCGACCATTCCCGGGTTGTCCTTCATGCTCCACGCCTGCGCCATCAGCCGCCACAGGAACGCCGACTGCCCCTGCTGCGACTTGGCGGCGACCTGAAGGTTCCTGATCGCCTCGTCCGCCTGTTTCGGGTCGTGCTGCTCCAGCAGCGCGTGCGCCAGCGAGACGCGGATCGGGTTGGCGTCGGGGGCGAGCGATACCGCCTTGCGGTACGGCCCCACCGCCTCCACCGCCCGGCCGTTCTGCAGCAGCAGGTCGCCCTTCATCTCGTGGAAGTAGGCGTTCTGCGGCTCCTGCTGGATCAGCCCGTCGGCCAGCGGCAGCGCCTGTTTGACCTCCCCACGGCGGAAATAGGCGTAGGCGCGGCCGTAGCGCGCGACCACGCTGCCGTCGTCGGCGCGGTAGCGGCGCAGCGCGCCCAGCGGGTCCAGGTAGGCGTACAGCTTGGCCTGGATGCGGGTGTAGCGCTCCTGCTGGGCGGCCGGCACCGCGCCGTCGTTCCAGCGCGAGCGCTGCACCATCTGGCGCACGCTGTCCATGCGCTCGCGGGTCATCGGGTGGGTGCGGGTGTAGCTGGCGTCGCGGTCGTTCAGCACCGGGTCTTCGGCGTTCAGCTTCTCCAGGAAGGTCAGCAGCCCCTTGGACGACAGGTGCGCCTGCTCCATGTAGCCCAGCCCGGCCTGGTCGGCCGAGGATTCCTGGGCGCGCGAGAACGACATGTACTGGTTCTGCGCCATGCTCTGGCCCAGCATGATGCCGGCCATGCCGGCGCCGGCGTTCTTCGCCGCCAGCCCGCCGATGACGCCGATGCCCATGCCGATCAGCGAGGACAGGAAGGCGCTCTCCATCGCCTCCGCCCCGCGGATCAGGTGGCCGCCGGCGATGTGGCCGGTTTCGTGCGCGATGACGCCGACCAGCTGGTTCGCGTCGGTCTGCAACAGCAGCCCGGTGTGCAGGAAGATGTTCTGCCCGCCGGCCACGAAGGCGTTCAGCGTGCGGTCGTTGACCAGCACGATGTTCACCGCCTGCGGATCGATGCCGGCCGCGTTGAAGATTGGCCGCGCCATCTCGCGGATGGTATGTTCCGTCTCGGCGTCGCTGAGGAGCTGAAGCTCCGGCTGGCGCTGGGCGCCCGCGGGCACCGTCCACGACACGGCCAGCATGGACACGATGGCGACGACCGACACCAGCCTTCTGGGCTCACGCACCTTTCCGACCTCCGGTGGACCGACCTGCGGCATTGCCTCTACGCGCCAAATCTGGCGACGTTTGGGCGCGTTTGCGATAGTAGCCGCGCTTCTGCCCGGCTGCGTCAACACCAAGTTCAAGTCGAAGGCCCCCGGGCAGGCCTTCGCGGTGGCCGACGAGCCGCTGGCCGCCGCCATCGGGCGCGACCTGCTGCTGCAGGGCGGCTCGGCCGCCGACGCCGCCACCGGCATGGCGCTGGCCATGACCGCCACCCTGCCCTCGCGCGTCGGCGTGGCCGGCGGCGGCGTGTGCGTGGTGTTCGACGCCGCGGCCAAGCGGGTGCGCACGCTGGACTTCCTGCCGCGCGCCGCCCCCGGCGGCACCGCAGCACCCAGCCTGCTGCGCGCGCTGTACGCGTTGCAGGCCACCGGCGGCGGAACGCTGCGCTGGGAGCAGGCGGTCGTCCTGGCGGAGACGCTGGCGCTGGAAAGCCCCGGCATCACCCGCGCGCTCGCCCAGGACATCCAGGCGGCCTCCGCCCGCCTGACCGATCCCGAGGCGCGCCGCCTGTTCCTGCCCGACGGCCGCCCCCTGGCCGAAGGCGCGCGGCTGCGCCAGACGGAGCTGGCCGCCGTGCTGTCGCAGGTCCGCCGCAACGGCCCCAACGCCTTGTCCACCGGCGGCACGGGGCAGGCGCTGGCCAGCGCCTTCCATCTCGACCCGGCGGCGCTGCGCGCGGCGACGCCGCAGTGGCGGGACACCGTTTCGGTGCGAATCGACAGCACGCGCAACCTGCACCTCGCCGACCTGCCGGAGCCGGACTCGGGCGCCGCCATCGCCAAGGCTTGGGCCGCCGCCGAAAAGGCGCCGCCGGCCGAACGCGCGGCCCGCGCCGCGCAGGCGCTGGGTGCGCTGACGGGTGCCGTGGCGCCGGGCGCCGGGCTGATCGCCATGGACGTGCGCGAGAACGCCGTCGCCTGCGCCTTCACCATGGGCGGGCTGTTCGGCACCGGCAGGATGGCGCCGGGCACCGGCGTGCTGGGTGCGGCCGGGGTCGACCGCGCCGGGTTCGGCGCGCCGGGCGTGGTCGCCAACACCATCGTCGGCCGCGCGCTGTTCGGCGGCGTCGGCACGGCGGCCGGCAACGACGGCCCGGCCGCCGGCCCGGCGGCCCTGCTGGCCGGCGCCTTGCCCGCGGTGCTCGACGACCGGCCGGCGGGCGAGATCCTGGCGGCGCGCGGCGACGCGCCGGGCCGGGTTGACCTCGTCACCTGCCAGCTGTCGCTGGAGCACCTGCTGAAGGACTGTCAGACGGCCGCCGACCCGCGCGCCCGCGGCATCGCCCACGACATGCTGCTGCCCCGCGAATGACCAAACCAAAGGCGCTGACAGCGCCTTTGGTCCGGGGGCTGCGGCAGCCGGCGCCCTAGTTGTTCTTGGCGCCGGCCTTGATCCAGCTGCGGATCAGATCGCGGTCGCAGGTGGACAGCTTGCGCTTGCCATGCGGCATCTGCAGGCCCTTCACCTTGCCGTCCATCAGCATCAGTAGGTTGCTGGTGGTCGGGTCGCCGGGGACGACCATGGGGCCGAAGGTCGTGCCCTTCATGATGCCTTCGTAGGTGCGGACGTCGAAGCCGCTCTTCTCGTAGCCGTCGCCGCCGGGCTGGTGGCAGCTCTGGCAGCGGATCTGCAGAATGGGATGGATGTCCTCGGAGAAGCTGACCGGGGGATCCTTCGCCTGGGCGGTGCCGGAAGCCGCCAGCAACAGAACGGCGGCGATGAGACCTGCGCGCATTGTGCTCTCCTGCGTTAGGAAAGCTACCCTTTGGGTAGGTTTTCCAACTGTAGGGTTGAGCAGCGAGTCGGCCCCAGGACGCAGAATGTCACAGGACCGAACGTCGCGGACTTCCCCGCCTTTGGTTGGGGGTGGCGGCCCGCAGCCCCGCACGCTATGAATCGCCCCTTTCCCGTTCCCCAGCGCACAAGGTGTCCGACGTGGTTGGAATCTCCCGGCGAGGCCAGATCCCCCCGTTCTTCGTCATGGAAGTCATGCGCGCCGCCTTCGAGCGCGAGCGCGCCGGGCTGGAGGTGCTGCACCTCGAGGTCGGGCAGCCCTCCACCGGCGCCCCCCAGGGGGTGATCGACGCGGCGCAGCGGGCGCTGACCTCCGACAAGCTCGGCTACACCGACGCGCTGGGCATCCCGCCGCTGCGCGCCGCCATCGCGCGCTGGTACCGCGACCGCTACGGCGTGGAGATCCCTTCAGCGCGGGTCGCCGTCACCGTCGGCTCGTCGGGCGCGTTCCAGCTGGGCTTCCTGGCGGCGTTCGATCCCGGCGACCGCGTCGCCATGGCCTCGCCCAGCTATCCCGCCTACCGCCACACGCTGACCGCCATCGGCGTCGAGCCGGTGGAGATCGAGGCGGGGCCGGAGACCGGCTTCCAGCCGACCGTCGCCATGCTGGAGGCGCTGGACAAGCCCATCAAGGGCCTGATCGTCGCCAGCCCGGCCAACCCGACCGGCACCATGCTGTCGCGCGCCCAGCTGACCGAGCTGGCCGACTGGTGCACGCGCAGCGGCGTGCGGCTGGTGTCGGACGAGATCTACCACGGCCTGACCTACGGCACCGAGGCGGTGACCGCCGCCGCCATCAGCCCGGACGCGCTGGTGGTCAACAGCTTCTCCAAGTACTTCTCGATGACCGGCTGGCGGCTGGGCTGGATGATCCTGCCGGAGTCGCTCGTGCGCTCGGTCGAGTGCCTGGCGCAGAACCTGTTCATCTCCGCGCCGACGCTGTCGCAGATGGCCGCGGTGGCTGCCTTCGACTGCACCGAGGAGCTGGACCGCCACGTCGCCCGCTACGCCCGCAACCGCGAACTGCTGCTGCGCGAGCTGCCGAAGGCCGGCTTCGACCGGATCGCCCCGGCGGACGGCGCCTTCTACGTCTACGCCGACGTGTCGGCGATGACCGACGATTCGGAGGCGTTCTGCAAGCGCCTGCTGGCCGAGACCGGCATCGCCGCCACCCCCGGCATCGACTTCGACCCCGCCCGCGGCCGACGCTTCATGCGCTTCAGCTTCGCCGGCTCGGAGGAGACCATCGCCGAGGCGGCGCGGCGGCTGATCGCGTGGAAGCGGTAGGCGGCTGACTGGCGCCGCACGGCATCCCATGTTCTAGTCGACGCCGCGGACGGCGAGAGCGTCCAAACGGAGGGCAGCATGAGCGACGGCCTCTACGATCGGGACTTCTACGCCTGGGCGAACGAGCAGGCGGCGTTGCTGCGCGCCGGCAAGCTGGAAACGGCCGACATCGAGCACATCGCCGAGGAGATCGAGAGCATGGGCCGCAGCGAAAAGCGCGAACTGGTCAACCGCCTGACCGTGCTGATGCTGCACCTGCTGAAGTGGCGCTTCCAGCCGAGCCGCCGGGGCAACTCCTGGCGCTTGAGCATCCGCAAGCAGCGTCTGCGCCTGTCCAGCCATCTGGCCGAGAATCCGAGCCTGAAGTCGAAGCTGCCCGAAACGCTTGAGGAAGCCTACCGGCTGGCTCTTATCGAAGCCGAACGTGAGACCGGGTTGAGTGAGGACGCCTTCCCCGCCGAATGCCCCTGGCCCTTCGAGCGGATGATGGACGGGAGCTTCTGGCCGGAGTGACCGCTCCCGTCACCCGCCCTCGAACGTCACCATCACCTCGGCCACCGCGCCGGGGTCGCGCTGGGTGGAGCGGAAGGTGGCGATCTCGCCGGGCAAAAGCTGGTCGGACGTGGTCTCGATGGTCCAGGTCTGCACCGGCTTGCGGTCGAAGCCCAGCGACACCGCGCGCACCTTCGGCACCGGGCGCACCACCTCGGACGCGTTGACGATCTGCCCCTCGACCACCAGCAACGTGCCGCCGTTCTCGTTGCGCTGCTCGGAGCGGACGTTCTGCAGCTGCAGCCCGGTTCCCGGCGGGTCCACGGCCAAGCCGACGGTCTCGTAAAGCAGCGCCGCCGGCGGCCACAGCCGCACCACGTGGGCGCGTCCGAAATAACCCCCGGCCAGGATCGCCGCCAGCAGCACGGCGAACGCCGCCCAGCCGGCGACGACTCCGCGCGACAGCGGCGTCTTCGCCTTGCCCGGCTTCGGCGCGGCGCGACGGACCGGGGCGATGTCGTCGGGGACGAGCGTGCGCTCCGGCTCCTCGACCACCGGGCGTTGGTACCAGACGTGCCCGCAGCTCTTGCAGCGCACCTTGCGCCCCTGCGACGGCACCGCCGAGTCGGCGACGGTGTACCGCGTGGAGCAGTTGGGGCAGGTGATCAGCATGTCGGGGGAACGCCGCGGTCACGGAAATTGCTGGAGTCTTATATGGACTCATGCGGTATGAAGCAAGGAAGCCCCCTCGGCGCGGCGCTGGACGCCGCTTTGCGGCCGTTGCATCGTGCGCCGGGGCGCTGCTCAACCGCACGGTGCGCACACGTGATTCGCTTCGAGAACGTCGGCCTGCGCTACGGCACCGGACCGGAGGTGCTGCGCGACATCTCCTTCACGCTGCCGCCCGGCTCCTTCCACTTCCTGACGGGGGCGAGCGGGGCCGGCAAGTCGTCGCTGCTGAAGCTGATGTACCTGGCGCACCGGCCGTCGCGCGGCCTGATCTCGGTGTTCGGCCAGGACATCGCGCGCCTGAAGCGCGAGGACCTGCCGGAGCTGCGCCGGCAGATCGGCGTGGTGTTCCAGGACTTCGCGCTGCTCGGCCACCTCTCGGCGCTCGACAACGTGGCGCTGCCGCTGCGCATGGGCGGCGCCGGCGAGGACGAGGTGGTGGAGCACTGCACCGAGCTGCTCAAGTGGGTGGGACTCGGCAACCACCTGGACGCCAAGCCGTCGGTCCTCTCGGGCGGCCAGCAGCAGCGCGTCGCCATCGCCCGCGCCGTCATCAACCGGCCGCGCCTGCTGCTGGCCGACGAGCCCACCGGCAACGTCGACGATGGCATCGGCATGCGCCTGCTCTACCTGTTCGAGGAGATGCACAAGCTGGGCGCCACCGTGGTGATCGCCACCCACAACGAGACGCTGATCCGCCGCTTCGAGCACCCGCGCCTGCACCTGGAGAACGGGCGGCTCCACGTGCTGCACCAGCCGGCGTCGAGCTGGGTGTGAGGAAGCCCATGGCCGCCCTGCCCACCCTGCCCTTCCGCAAGCGATTCGACCTGCCGCTCGCCAAGGACCCGACGGCGCGCTTCCTGCTGCTGATCACCGCGGTGATGGTCTATCTGGCGGCGCTGGCGCTGGCCGGCGCGCTGGTGGTGTCGGACATGGCGCGGCGCTGGGACAGCGGGCTGGCCGGCGGCCTGACGGTGCAGGTGGTGCCGCTGTCCGGCCCCGGCGCCGCACCACTGGCCGAGCGGCTGGAGAAGACGCTGGCCATCCTGCGCGGCACGCCGGGCATCCGCAGCGCCGCCGCGCTGTCGCAGGACCAGGTGGCGCACCTGCTGGAACCCTGGCTGGGCCGCGAGGGCGCCAAGGACCCGATGCTGCCGGTGCCGACGCTGGTCGACGTGGTGGCCTCCGGCCCGGTCGACGTGGCGGCGCTGCAAAGCCGCCTCTCCGCCGTGCCGGGGGTGACGCTGGACGACCACGCCGCGTGGCTGGCCGACCTGCGCGCCTTCGCCGGGTCGGTCGAACTGGCCGCCGCCGGCATCGTGCTGCTGGTGGGTGCCGCCGCGGTGGCGTCGGTGGTGTTCGCGGTGCGCGCCGGTCTCGCCATCCACCGCAACGTGGTGGAACTGCTGCACCTGATGGGCGCGCCGGACCGCTACGTCTCGCGGCAGTTCGAAGCGCATGTGCTGGGCCTGTGCCTGCGCGGCGGCGCCTGCGGGCTGGGGTTGGCGGCGCTGACGCTGTTCGCCGTCACCCGAGCCGCCGGGTCCCTGCGCGCCAGCCTGCTGCCCGATGCCTCGCTCACCCTCGGCCAATGGGCGGCGCTGGCGCTGGTGCCGCTGATCGCCTGCGTGCTGGCGGTGCTGACGGCGCGCTGGACGGTGCTGCGCACGCTGGAGACCATGCCGTGAGCCCGCCGCCGCGCCGCCGCCGCATCCGCGTCGCACGCACGCTCGGCCGGCTGGCGGTCCTGGCGCTGCTGCTGGCCGCGGCGTGGGCGGGCGGACTGGTGTGGTTCGCCGGCACCATCGCGCGCGAGCCGCCGGCCACCACCAACCTCGAATCGCTGGAGCGCACCGACGCCATCGTGGTGTTGACCGGTGGCAGCGGCCGGCTGTCCGCCGGGCTGGAGCTGCTGAAGGCCGGGCTGGCGAAGAAGCTGTTCGTCTCCGGCGTCTACTCCAGCGTCGACGTGAAGGAGCTGCTGAGCCTGTCGCAGCTGTCGCCGGACCGGGTGGAGTGCTGCATCGTGCTGGGCTACGCCGCCGCCGACACCGTGGGCAACGCGTTCGAGACGGCCGACTGGATGGAGGAGCAGGGATACACCTCGCTGCGCCTCGTCACCGCCAACTACCACATGCGGCGCAGCCTGTTGGAGTTCGCCATGGCAGCCCCCGGCATGGCGGTGGTGCCGCACGTGGTGGCACCGGCCAACGTGCACCTCGCGGAGTGGTGGCGCTGGCCCGGCACCGCCAACCTGCTGGCCACCGAGTACAACAAATATCTGGTGGCACTGCTGCGCTACCAGCTTGAGAAAGTCCTCGATTCCTGACAGTTTCCGCCGATGATCTTCGTCCGCTCGCTTCTCTTCAACACCGCCTTCGTCGTCTGGACCGCGCTGATGTGCGTGGGCCTGCTGTGGATCCTGCTGCTGCCGCGCGACCAGATGATGGCCGTCGTGCGCTGGTACCTGAGTTCCATCGCCTGGATGGAGCGCACCATCCTCGGCCTGCGCTACGAGGTGCGGGGGCTGGAGAACGTGCCGGCCCAGGGCTCCTTCATCATCGCCGCCAAGCACCAGTCGGCGTGGGAGACGATGAAGCTGCACCTGATCTTCCATGACCCGGCGGTGATCCTGAAGCGCGAGCTGACCTGGATCCCGACCTGGGGCTGGTACGCCCAGAAGTCGCGGATGATCGCCGTCGACCGTGGTGCCCGCGGCCGGGCGCTCACGTCGATGATCGAGAACTCCAGGCCGGTGGTCGCCGAAGGCCGGCCCATCGTCATCTTCCCGCAGGGCACGCGGGTGGCGCCGGGCAAGCACATCAACTACCGCGTCGGCGTCGGCGTGCTGTACGACGAGCTGAAGCTGCCGATCGTGCCGGTGGCGCTCAACGCCGGCCTCTACTGGCCGCGCCGCAGCTTCCTGAAGAAGCCGGGGACCATCGTGGTCGAGATCCTGCCGCCCATCGCGCCGGGCCTGACCCGTGCCCAGGTCATGCAGGAGCTCGAAACCCGGCTGGAGGAAGCCACCGAACGACTCGTGGTCGCCGCGGGCGGCCCTCCGACCGCGCGCCCGCGGACGGAACCCAAGGGCGCCATGGCCTCCACCACCTTTTGAGTAACCCTGTGGATAAAATTGTGGGCAATCGGTCCGTCAAGGGGACTGATGCGCCTGCGGCCATCGCGCCGCACGCCGTGGCCGCCGCGCCACGGCTTGCCCCGGCCACGGTCCGTCCCTACACTTGCTGGCGTTGCGCACAAATGTTTGGAATTCCTCGAAATTCCCCTTGACCATCCATCCGGTTGAGCAGGGGGTCGGCCGCATCGGGAGGGACCATGTCCGGCATCGCCGCCATTTCCCAGCAGATCTGGGACATGAAGTACCGCCTCAAGACGCCGGCCGGCGACCCTGTGGACAAAACCATCGAGGACACCTGGGCGCGCGTGGCCAAGGCGCTGGCGGCCTGCGAATCGGACCCGGCGCGGTGGGAGCCCGCCTTTTATGAGGCGCTGTCCGGCTTCCAGTTCCTGCCGGCCGGCCGCATCGTCGCCGGGGCGGGCACCGGGCGCTCGGTGACGCTGTTCAACTGCTTCGTCATGGGCACCGTCCCCGACGACCTGGGCGGCATCTTCGCGCACCTGCGCGAGGCGGCGCTGACCATGCAGCAGGGCGGCGGCATCGGCTACGACTTCTCGACGCTGCGCCCCAAGGGCGCGCCGGTGCGCGGGGTCGGGGCCGACGCGTCGGGGCCGCTGTCGTTCATGGACGTGTGGGACTCGATGTGCCGCACCATCATGTCGGCCGGCACCCGGCGCGGCGCGATGATGGCGACGCTGCGCTGCGACCACCCCGACATCGAGGCCTTCATCGAGGCCAAGCGCGAGCCCGGCCGGCTGCGCATGTTCAACCTGTCGGTGCTGGTGACCGACGCCTTCATGGAGGCGGTGGGCGCCGACCGCCCCTGGCCGCTGGTGTTCGACGGCACGGTCGCCCGCGAGGTGCGCGCCCGCGACCTGTGGGACCGCATCATGCGTGCCACCTACGCCTACGCCGAGCCCGGCGTCATCTTCATCGACCGCATCAACGCGCTGAACAACCTGTCCTACGCCGAGAGCATCTCTGCGACCAACCCGTGCGGCGAACAGCCGCTGCCTCCTTACGGCGCCTGCCTGCTCGGCTCGATCAATCTGGCGAGCCTGGTGCGCGATCCATTCGGCGAATCGGCGCATCTCGACATCCCGCGGCTGAAGACGCTGGTGGCCACCGCCGTGCGCATGATGGACGACGTGGTGGACGCGTCCCGCTTCCCGCTGCCCGAGCAGCGGCACGAGGCCCAGGCCAAGCGGCGAATCGGGCTGGGCGTCACCGGGCTGGCCGACGCGCTGATCCTCTGCCGGGTGCGCTACGGCAGCCAGCAGGCGGTGGCGCTGACCGAGCACTGGCTGTCGGTGGTGCAGAACGAGGCCTACCGCGCCTCCGCCGCGTTGGCGGGGGAGAAGGGCGCCTTCCCGCTCTACGACAAGGACAAGTACCTCGCCGCCCCGATGGTGCAGGCGCTCGACCCCGACGTGCGGGCGCTCATCGCGGCGAACGGCATCCGCAACGCGCTGCTCACCTCCATCGCGCCAACCGGCACCATCTCGCTGTTCGCCGACAACATCTCCTCGGGCATCGAGCCGGTGTTCTCCTACACCTACGAGCGCTCGGTGCTGATGCCGGACGGCACGCGCCGGACGGAGGAGGTCAGCGACCACGCCTACCGCCTGTTCCGCGACCGCTTCGGCGCCGACGCGCCGCTGCCGGACTGGTTCGTCGACGCGCAGTCGCTCAGCCCGAGCGAGCACGTGGTGATGCAGGCGGCGGCGCAGAAGTACGTCGACAGTTCGATCTCCAAGACCATCAACTGCCCGGAGGACCTGCCCTTCGAGGCGTTCAAGGACGTCTACCGGCAGGCCTACGCGCTGGGGTGCAAGGGCTGCACCACCTACCGCCCGAACCCGGTGACCGGCGCCGTGCTGACCGTGAAGAAGGAGGAGGCGAAGCCCGCCGCCGCCGCGCCGGCACCGCTCCCGGCCGATCCGAACGGCGTCGTGCACTACATGACCAAGCCGCTCGACCGGCCGGAATCGCTGCCCGGCGAAACCTACAAGGTGCGCTGGCCGGACAGCGACCACGCCATGTACATCACCATCAACGACATCGTCGAGGCCGGGCGGCGCCGGCCGTTCGAGGTGTTCATCAACTCCAAGAACATGGAGCACTACGCCTGGACGGTGGCGCTGACGCGCATGATCTCGGCGGTGTTCCGGCGCGGCGGCGACATCAGCTTCGTGGTCGAGGAGCTGAAGGCGGTCTTCGACCCGCGCGGCGGCGCCTGGATGCAGGGGCGCTACGTGCCCTCGCTGCTGGCGGCCATCGGCGACGTCATCGAGAAGCACATGAAGGCCACCGGCTTCCTTCCCGTCGATGACGAAGGGCTGGACACCGGCGCGTTGCGCAAGGTGGCCGGCGGCCCCGTCCCCGGCGGCGACACGCCGCGCGCCATGCAGTGCCCGAAGTGCGGCCAGCCCGGCCTGATCCGCCAGGAGGGCTGCGACCTCTGCCCGGAGTGCGGCTACTCCAAATGCGGCTGATCGCCCCGCCGCGGCAGGCGGACGAGGTCCGTGTCGGTTTGCGCACAAACCGCGAATGGCACCCCATAGGTCGTGTCTGACGGACAGCGCCTGCGCAGCGGCTGGCGGATCATGGCGAGCTTGACCCAGGCCAGGACGCGTCCGATCACGCTCTCCGCCGACTGATGCCGTCATCCGTGGGGCAGAAGGGACCGCCGCCGCCGAACTCAGGACGGAATTCCAATGCATGGTCCGACGCGGCGAATGAGCTCGGCCACGGGCGGACTCAGTGTGCGGAACGCGGCAAGGAAGTCGCCGCACCGGTAGGACGGCGCAACCTCCTTGATCCGCCGGGCGTAAATCCCTGCCTCCTCGCGCCGGTCCGCCAAGGCCGTGGAGAAGGCGGCGATGGCGTGAATATGGACGTGGGCGTTCGGCCGGCGCGCCGCCCGTTCGCCCCACTCCGCTGCCTGGACCGGCTCCCTCAGATCCAGGTAGGCGAGCGCCCGCGCGCCCAGCATGCCGAACAGCAGCGGGTCGAACGGGCTCAGCCGCTGCGCCAGGTCGGCGGCGCGCAGAGCGGCCCGCGCGTCGCCGCCCTGGGCCTGGACGAAGGCGAGCGAATAATGGCCCAGCGCAAAGTTCGGGTTGAGATCGACCGCAAGAGCCAGTTCCTCGACCGCATCGGCCTGCCTTTCCAGGAGCCAGAGCGCGCGGCCCAGGGCCAGGTGGCTCGCCGGGTCGCGCTCGTCCAGGGCGACGCTCTGCTCGGCGAAGCGATAGGCGCGCTCCGCCTCGACCTCGCGATGGCCGGTGCGGTGCAGAAAGGCATCCTGGAAATGGGTGAACGACAAGCCGGCGTGCGCCCGGGCGCTCAGCGGATCGATTCGGAGCGCATGTTGGAAGAGGGCGCGCGCCGTCTCGTTGTCTTCGCGGGTGAACCGGAACATGTGCCACAGGCCACGGTGATACGCGCTCCAGGCGTCCAGGGAGGCCGGCGCCGCCGTCAGGGCACGCCGCATCTCGGCCGCTTCGACCTCGGCGTCGAGGGCGGCGGCGATGCGGGAGGCCAGCTCGTCCTGGACCGCGAACACATCGTCCAGACGCCGGTCGTAGAGGTCGCTCCACACCGCGGCGCCGGTTTCGGCTTCCACCAGCTCGACCGTCAGCCGCAGCCGCCCGTCGTGGGTGCGGACCGACCCGGTAACCAGATAACGCACGCCGAGCGCCCGCCCGACCGTGCACGGATCGATCTGAGCGCCGCGGAAGCGGAAGGACGAGCCGCGGGCGATGACGAACAGCGAGCGCAGCCGCGACAGCCGCACGAGGACATCGGAGGCGACCCCGTCTGCGAATCCACCCCCTTCGGCTGGTCCGCCAAGCGTTCCGAAGCCCAGCACGGCCAGTGACGGGCGGTCCGGCAGGGCCGGTCGCTCCAATTGAGGACGGTCGAGCAGGGTTCCGGCGGGCGCCCCGGCCGTGGGTGCGGCCGGAAGGCGGCTGCGGATGCTGCGCAACAGCTCGACCGTCTCCTCCTCCGGTTCGGCGTCGAGCCCGCGGCGCACCGCCGCGGCGCAGACCTGGTACTGCCGCACGGCATCCGACCGCCGCCCGTTCCGCGCGTGCAGACGCATCAGGCTGCGGTGCGCCTCCTCGCATGCCGGATCGAGGGCCAGCCAGCGCTCGGCGGTGGATGCCACCCCCTCCCAGTGCCCCTCCGCCTCGCACAGCGCCGTCAGGCGCGCGAAGATGCCGGCCGCCAGCCGGGCGAAGCGGGCGCGCTCGCCGGCCAGCCAGTCTTCGAAGGCCTCCGTGCCGGCCCCCACCTCGGGCAGCAGCGTGCCTGCGCACAGGCCGGCGGCGGCGCGCAGGGCGTCGGGCGTGCCCTCCCGCGCCAGCCGCTCCACCGCCAGCCCGTCCACCCGCTCGAGGGGCAGGGCCAGGGACACCGAGGTCCTGTCGGCGCGGATCAACTCACATCCGGCCTGTTCGCCGAGACGGCGCAGTTCCATCAGGCATTGGCGCAGGCTGTGCAAAGCCCGCCGCTCCTCGCGTTCGTCCCACAGCAGGCCGGCCAGGCGCTCGCGCGGCATGGGCCGCGGCGCGTTCAGCGCCACGCAGGCGAGCAGCAGCTGCGCGTTGCGTCCGGGCAGACCGAGCGCGTGCCCGCCGGCATCGGCGAGCGAGAAGCCGCCCAGCAGCCGAAGCGTCGGCCCGTCCATCCCGCACCGAAGAGGAGGTTGCCCACCGCAGGGACCATAGCAGGCCGGGCGCCGCCTGTCAGACACGCGTCGGCCGCAGGGGATTACCCCTGAAGGAGGGGCCCGCATTTTGACGCGCCCTTGACGCGCCGGCTGACGGCCGGGCGACGCCCGCCGGACGGGGGCCGGCCATCCTCCTGGCCGAAGCCCGACGGCATCGGGTTCGCCCTTTCACCAAGGAGACCGCCATGGACGGCCTGACCACCACCGCCCCCGCCATTCAGCCGCACAACGAACGCACCGCCGCCGTGTGGAGTTCCGGCGGCCGGGATTACGAGGAGATCATCCGCGGCGTCTACGACGGCATCGACGCGGTCGTCGCCGGGCTCGCGCCCCGGCCGGGCGAGCGCATCCTCGACGTCGCGACCGGTACGGGCATCACGGCGCGGGGCTGCGCCCGGCGCGGCGCGCACGTCACCGGGATCGACATCGCCGCCGGCCTGCTGGACGCCGCGCGCACCCTGTCCGACGGCCTGGCCATCGACTACCAGTTGGGCGACGCCGAGGCGCTGCCCTGTGCGGATGCCAGCTTCGACGCCGTGGTCTCGACGTTCGGGGTGATGTTCGTCGCCAAGCCGGAGGCGGCGGCCCGGGAACTCGCCCGCGTGTGCCGGCCCGGCGGCCGGCTGGCCCTGGCCACCTGGACGCCCGACGGCGCCATCGCCGAGATGTTCTCGGTCATGCGCCCGTACATGGCGGCGCCGCCGGCGGTGTCGCCCTTCGCCTGGGGCCGCCGTGAGCGGCTGGAGGAACTGCTGGGCGACGCCTTCGATCTGACGGTCACGACCGAGACCAGCCACTACGTCGAGACCGGCGGCGAGGCGGCCTGGAACACCTTCGTCACCGGCTACGGCCCGACGCGTGCCCTGGCCGCCAGCCTCGACGACGAGCGCCGGGCGGCCCTGAAGCGGGACTTCATTGCCTTTCACGAGCGCTACCGCGAGGGCGACGGCATCCACGTGCCGCGCACCTTCGTGCTCACGCTCGGCGTGCGGCGGTAGAGGCCTGGAGCCGGCGGGACCGCGGTGACGCGATCCCGCCGAAGGGTTGGGCGGGCCGCCGGATCGTACCAGCCCTGCGCTGTCGGGGCGGTGGACGGCCTCAGCCCGCCCTGAATCAGGAAGCGAAGGCACCGCGGGAGCCGCGATCAGAGGAAGCTCTCGAGAGCGTCAAACAGCTCTGCCGCGTCATGGGAAGTGCCCAGGCCCAGTATGGGCCCGGCGATCCGCCCCGCCGCACCCGGCGCCAGGGCCGTGAACTTTTCCAGCAGCTGCGCGTCGGACATGGGGTTGTCCGGGTCGCCGAGCGGGATCGCCACTTCCCGCTCGACGATGCGGTTGCCGGCCCGCACGAGGACGCGCGCGGGCACCTGGTTCGGGAACCGCCGGTCCAGGTCCGGCGCCACCCGCATCCGGACGCGCGCGGCCAGGGCACGGACATCCGCCCGGTGCAGGTCCCCGGCCCGCATCGGCAGCAGGGCCGCGGGTCCGGCAAGCGCCCCGAGCGCGACGCAGAAGGGGACGCTGTACTGAGCCCCCTCAAGCGTTGTCGGCGCCACCTCGTTGCCCAGGCGCAGGGCCCGCTCGAAGGTCTCGACCTCGATCCCGTCGATTTCCTGGACGGCGCCACCCGCGTCCTCGCGCGCCGCGAACACCGCGTCGAGCGCGGCGTGGATCCAGCGGCAGCATGCGTAGGGCTTGAAGTAGATGCGCTCAACGGCCCAGCCGTCGAAGCCCCGGCGCACCGTCGCGGCGTCGAAGTAGTCGGGATGATCGAGGATGTCGATAGGGCCGGTGTAGCCGCGCGCGGCGAGTTCCGCCGCCGCCAGCCCCTGGGCGGCGGCCCAGGGGATGCCTTCCTTGACGCTGTTGCCCATGCGCCGGGAATACCCGGCAGCCGACAGGCCCGGCGCCACCACGCCGGCGATGGCCAGCGCCTCCGCGGTCGTCGCGGCGTCGAACCTCGACAGGTATGCCGCCACGGCGGCCGCGCCGTAGCCGCACCAGCGCCCGGTCGACAGCGTGTCGAGCTTGGCGACGTCGCGCGCCGCCGCGACCCGCACCGCCACCTCGTAACCGAGCACGATGGCCGCCATCAGTTCGTCGGCCGAGGCGTTCACCGCCTGTCCGACCGCCAGCGCGGCCGGGATGACGGAGGCGCCCGGGTGCCCGCCCGCCGCCCGGTGGCCGTCGTCGAGGTCAAGCGCGCTCGCCGCCGAGGCGTTGGCGAAGGCCGCCCCGGCCGGGACCAGCCGGGCGCCGCCGAACCACACGGACGCCGGCCCGGCGGCGTGCAGGCCGGCCGCGACCTCCCGCGCCGCGCGCGCCGCGGCCGTGCCGGCGCCCGCCGCGGCCGCGCCCAGCAGATCGAGGATCGCGCGGCGCACCGCCGCCTTCGCGGCGTCCGTCAGTTGGCCCGGGTCGAAGCCGGCGACCAGCGTGGCGAGCGCGCCGACGGCGGTGTCGTCCAGGGCGACGCTCATGACCGGTCGGCCCGCTTCAGGCTTTCGATGACGCGCCACGTGTCGGCGGGGAGCACCCCCTGCGCGATCAGGCGCCGACGCGCCTCGGCCACGCCGGCGCGCCAGGGGGCCAGCGGCACGCGCAGGTAGACGGCGTGGTGGCGGGCGACGTTGAGGGGCTCGTTCTCCCGCTCCGCCTCGGCGACGATGGCGGTGAAGGCCTCGCCGGCCCCGTCGCAGGCGGCGGACAGGCTGGCCTGCAACTCCGGCGGCAGGGCTTGGAACTTGGCGTCGTTGACGCCCACGGCAAGCACCGCCGGCACGTCCCCCAGCAGCGTCACGTAGCGCGCGTGCCGGCAGAAGCCCAGCGGCAGCAGGTGCGCCTTGTGCGTCGCCACCGCGTCGATCTCGCCGTGCGCCAGCGCCGCCTTCACCTCCGTCCAGGGCAGAACGACCGGCTCGGCCCCCAGCGCGCGCCAGACCGGGGCCTGCACCAGCGGCTCGGACACGCGCACGCGCAGGCCCTTCGCGTCGGCCGGCTCCATGACCGGGCGGGTGGAGGCCAGCACGCGTTCCACGCCGCGCCGCCAGTTCCAGCGCGGGTTCAGGAGGCGGATGCCGGCTTGGCGCAACGGGCGCCCAACCCGCTCGTGGAAGGCCTCGGACCCCAGGAAACGCTGCAGGTGCGCCTCGTCGGCGAACCCGTAGGGCATGGTCAGGAAGCGCAGCGCCGGCGCCAGGTCCTGGAACAGCACCGCGTCCTCGATCAGGATGTCGATCAGCCCCTCGCGGAGCTGGGCCACCTGCTCCTCCGCCAAGCCGGCCTGCCGGGCGCGCAGCGGCATGAAGGACAGCCGCTCGCCGCTCAGCCGCGCCACCTCCTCGACGAAGCGGTGCACGCCCCGGCTCTCCGGCCCCTCGACGGTCAGCAGGGTGCCGACGACGCCGAAGGTGCGCGGCACCTCGCGGTCGCTCTGGAACAGGTAGGAGAGCGGGCGGTCCAGCGCCCCGCACAGCTTGGCCAGAATCTTGATCGACAGCGTCGCCTTGCCCGTCTCGATCTTGGAGAGCTGGCTCTGCGAGATGCCGGCCCGCGCCGCCAGGTCGACCGCCTTCAGGCCGGAGGCGAGGCGGAGCTGGCGGATCTTGACGCCGACCCGCTGCTGGATGACCTCCTCCGCAAAGTCGTCCGTCTCCGCCGCCGGGTGCGCGGGCGTGGCGGGTGGCTTTTCCGGCGTCGTGTCGCGCTCCGGCACCTCCATGGTCACGCCGTCACCTCCGTGTCCTCCATGGCGCGCCGCTCGATGCGGATGCCGCGCCGGCCCAGTTCCTCGACGACGCGGGCGCAGGGCACGTCGCGCGTCGGCGACAGCACGCCGTGCGCCGCCACCTCGCCGCGCGCCACCAGATGCGCGGCGATGGACGCGGTGTAGCCCACCGTGCGGTTCATGGCAAAGAGGCCGGTGTCGCGGTCGCGCCAGTCCAGCAGGTCGTAGACGATCCGGTGCGGCCGGCCGGCCTTGCGCCCCCACGCCTCGACCCGCAGGATCGCCACGTCGCGCTCGCCCGGCGCGAACTGCAGCCGGGGGGAGAGGTGGTGCACCAGGAACTGGTGCGGCGTGAAGCGCCCGCCGCCCAGTTCGGTCGGCTCGTCGGACAGGAAGCCCAGCTCCACCATGGTGCGCCAGAAGGCGCAGTGCCCCGGCCAGCGCGCGGCGTAGCGGCCCATGTGGCGCAGCGTGCCGTCCAGCCCGAACACCTCGGCGAAGTGGATGGCGTCGCCGTTCGGGTAGGCCTCCAGCGCGCCGAGGCCGGGCACCTCGATGGTGTGGATGTTCTCCGGCCGGAAGATCTCGGCGCCGGGGATGGTGACCTCGCGCCCGTCGCGCATCAGCCGGGCGTCGCGCTTGTAGGCCTTGAGCACGCCGTCGAAGGTCCAGGTGATCTTGTACTTCAGCGGGTTGTCCGCCGCCGACGCCTCCGGCACCCCGGCGCCGTAGGAGTTGAGGCCCTCCACCACGTCCAGCTCGTCGATGGCGAGGCGGGCCAGGCACAGGTCGATGCCGGGGTCGAAGCCCATTTCGGGCAGGACGGTGACGCCGCGCTCCCGCGCCAGCCCGTCGAGCTCCGCGACCGCCCCGGTGTAGGAGGTCGAGACGAAGGGCACCCCCGCCTCGACGGCGGCGCGGGCGACCGTCGGCCCCAGAGGTGCCGGCAGCATGCACACGACGATGTCGCAGCCGCTGGCGCGGATCAGCTCGGCCAGCGCCGCGGGGCTTCCGGCGTCCAGCGCCGCCGCGGCGGCCTTGCCGCGCCCGTGCGCGGCGATCCAGTCGGCGACGGGGCCGGCGTCGCGGTCGGCGACGACGATGCGCTCGACCTCCGGGCTGCGCGCGAGGTCGTGCAGCGTGGCCTTGCCCTGCAGACCGAGACCGAGGAGGAGTGGCTTCATGGCTCGTGTCGGCTCCCTTACCGGATGGAATTGCGCACGCGCGGGTCGAGCGCGTCGCGCAACCCGTCGCCCAGGAGGTTGATGGACAGGATGGTCAGCATGATGGCGATGCCCGGCAGGGTGACCAGCCACCACGCGTCGGTGATATAGGACCGGCCCTCGGCCAGGATGCGGCCCCAGGTGGGGGTGGGCGGCGGCGGCCCCATGCCCAGGAAGGACAGACCGCTCTCCCAGATGATGATGCTCGCCATGCGCACGGTCGCCAGCACCAGGATGGGCGACAGCGCGTTGGGCAGGATGTGGCGGCGGATGATCCGCCCGTCCGTCGTGCCGATGGCGCGGGCGGCCTGCACGAACTCCTTCTCGCGCAGCGACAGCACCGACGCACGCATAGTCCGCGCGTAGATCACCCAGTCCGACAGCCCCAGCACCAGCACGAGGTTGGCGATCGAGGTGCCGAGCACCGCGATGACCGAGATGGTCAGCAGCATGAAGGGATAGGCCAGGAAGATGTCGGCCATGCGCATGACCGCCGTCTCCAGCCGCCCGCCATGGTAGCCGGCCAGCAGGCCGAGCACCGTCCCCGCCACCGCCGCCACCAGCACCGCCGAGCCGGCGATGACCAGCGACACGCGGCTGCCGTGCAGGATGCGGGCGAGCACGTCGCGGCCCAGGTTGTCGGTGCCCAGCGGGTGCGCCCAGCCGCCGCCCTCCTGCCACGCCGGCGGCTGCAGCCGTTCCAGCAGGCTCTGCGCCAGCGGGTCCACCGGCCACAGCAGCGGGAAGCAGGCCGCGGTCAGCACGATGGCCAGCAGGATGGCGCCGCCGGCCAGCGCGCTGGGGTGGCGCCGCAGCTCGGCCCCCAGCGCGGTCAGCGCACGCAGCAGCGGCGGGGCGGCGCGCCGGGGCGCGGCGAGGGGGAGGTCGTCGTCGGCCGCGGTCATGCCGTCTCCTTGCCGTCGCGGTAGCGGATCTGCGGGTCGAGCAGGCCGTAGAGCAGGTCGACCACGAGGTTCACCGCGACGAAGATGCCGGCCAGCACCAGCACCACCGCCTGCACCAGCGGGTAGTCGCGGTTGAAGATCGCCTGCACCACCAGCCGCCCCAGGCCGGGCCACGCGAACACCGTCTCGATCACCACCGTGCCGCCGAGCAGGAAGCCGAACTCCAGCCCGATGATGGTGACCAGCGGGATCAGCGCGTTGCGCAGCGCGTGCTTGCCGATCACCACGATCTCCGGCAGGCCCTTGGCGCGGGCGGTGCGGACGTAGTCGAGGTTCAGCACCTCCAGCATCACCGAGCGGGTCAGGCGGGCGAACATGGCCAGCAGGCTCATGCCCAGCGCCAGCGCCGGCATCACCAGATGCTCGATCCCGCCGCGCCCGGAGGTCGGCAGCCAGCCGAGCGTCACCGAGAACAGCAGGATCAGCATGATGCCCAGCCAGAAATGCGGCATCGACACGCCGAACAGCGCGGCCAGCATGCCGAGGAAATCGACCATCGAGCCGCGCTTGACCGCCGCCAGGATGCCCATCGGCACGCTGACCACCAGCGCGAAGGCGAGCGCCGCGACGGTGAGTTCCAGGCTGGCCGGCAGCCGTTCCAGCACGAGGTCGAGCACCGGCACGTGGTAGTACAGCGACTGCCCCAGGTCGCCGGACAGCGCCCCGGCGACGAAGCGGCCGTACTGCACCCAGAGCGGCTGGTCGAAGCCGAGCTGGCGGCGCGTCGCCTCGATCTCCGCGTCCGACGCGTCGGCCGGCAGCATCAGCATCACCGGGTCGCCGGACAGGTGGATGAAGAAGAACGAGATCGCGGAGATCGCGACGAGCACGAACACCGTGTGCCGGAGGCGCCGCAGGACGTAACGGAGCATGGAAGCCCTCGACCCTGGTTGGCCGGCCCGGACGCCTGGAAGGGCGGCCGGGCCGGCGCGGTTGTCAGCCCTTCGGCTTCGCCGTGCGCATGTCGAGGAAGCCGTCGCGGCGGCCCTGGTAGTCGACCGCCTTGGCCACGCCGAACACCTCCGGCACCACGTAGAGGAAAGCCCAGGGGGCGTCGGCCTGGATCAGGCGGTCGGCCTCCTGGTAGACCTTCTCGCGCTCGCCGCGGTCGAGGACGGTGCGCGCCTTGTCCAGCAGCGCGTCGAGCTTTTCGTTCTTGTAGTAGTAGTCGCGGCTCTTGGAGTTCAGCAGCGGGTAGATGTAGCGGTCGGGCTCCGGCGCGTCGTCCCACCAGTAGATGAACATCTGGTGCTGGCCGCCCTTGTACTTCTCCCACATGACCGCGCGCTCCAGCGGTTCGAGCGTCGCCTTGATGCCCACCTTGGCGAGGTCGGCGGCGATGGCCTCCGTCTGCTCCTGGATCTGCGGGATGTAGGTCGGGTAGGACAGCCGGATCTCGAAGCCGTTGGGATAGCCGGCCTCGGACAGCAGCGCCTTGGCCTTGGCCGGATCGTAGGCGTAGGGCTTGAGCGCCGGGTCGTGGCCGAAGGTGCGCGGGCTGAAGGCGCCGGCGGTCAGGATCGCCTTGCCGCCGAACAGCGCCTTGTTGATCAGCTCGCGGTTGATCGCGTGGTTCACCGCCTGCCGCACCGCCACCTTGTCGAACGGCGGCTTGTAGGTGTTGAGGCCGAGGTACGGCATGTTGCCGAGTTGGTCGGTGAGGTACGCCTTGCCGCCGTCGGCGATCCGCTTGCGCTGGTGCATGGCGACGCCACTGATCACGTCCACCTCGCCGGTCAGCAGGGCGGCGATGCGGGCGGATTCGTCGGGGATGGCGCGGAAGACCAGCTTCTTGTAGGCGGGCTTCGGCCCCCAGTAGGCGTCGTGGGCCTCCAGCACCACCTCCTCGCCGCGCGTCCAGCGCACGACCTTGTAGGGGCCGGAGCCGACCGGCTTGGCGTTGTAGCCGTCGTCGCCCGCCGCCGTCACCGCCCCGGGCGGCACGATCGGCAGGTAGTAGGCCAGCATGTAGAGGCCCGGCGCGTACGGCTGCTTGGTGGCGATGGTGAAGCTGCGGTCGTCCAGCACCTTGAGGTCGGTGAAGGCCGAGACCTTGGCGCGGTGCGGCGATTGCAGCTTCTCGTCGGCGATGCGCTCGAACGAGAACTTGACCGCCTGCGCGTTGACCGGCGTGCCGTCGTGGAAGGTGGCGCCGGCGCGCAGCGTGATCTTCCAGGTCAGGTCGTCGACCTTCTCCCATTTTTCCGCGAGGCGCGGGGCGATGCTGGCGTCCTCGTTGGGCTGGAAGAGGGTGTCGTGGATGTTGTAGGCGACGTTCATCGTCGTCTGGATCGACGAGCGCATCAGGTCGAGCCCGACCGGCTCGGCCTCCTGGGCGACGATCAGCGTTCCGGCATCGCGCGCCAGCACCGGGGCGGCCCCCGCGGCGACAGCGGCGACGACGGCCGTCGCCAACAGCGTACTCACACTCGCGTTCATGACCGTACCTCCCTGGTTGGTGCCGTTCTTTCTTCTTCGGACGCGGTGCCGGCCGGGGCGCCGTGCAGGTGGCAGGCGACGGCGTGGCCGGGGGCGACGCCGTGCAGGACGGGGTCCTGCCGGCTGCACGCCGGCATGCGGTGCGGGCAGCGGGTGTGGAAGCGGCACCCCGCCGGCGGGTCCAGCGGCGAGGGCAGTTCGCCGACCGGCACCCGGTGCCGGTGCCGCCGGCCGGGATCGAGGCTCGGCACCGCCGACAGCAGCAGTTGGGTGTAGGGGTGCTGTGGGTGCGACAGGATCTCGTCCACCGGCCCGATCTCGACGATGCGGCCCAGGTACATGACCGCGACCCGCCGGCAGACGTAGCGGATGACGCCCAGGTCGTGGCTGATGAACAGCATCGACAGGCCGAGCCGCTCTTGCAGGTCGTGCAGCAGGTTGAGGATCTGCGCCTGCACCGAGACGTCGAGCGCCGACACCGCCTCGTCCGCCACCACGAAGCGCGGGCGCAGGATCAGCGCGCGGGCGATGCCGACGCGCTGGCGCTGCCCGCCGGAGAACTCGTGCGGGAAGCGGTCGCGGTGCTCGGGCTTCAGGCCGACCAGCGCCAGCGCCTCGGCCACCGCCTCGCGCCGCTCGGCGCGGGTCGGCGCGCCGTGCACCAGCAGCGGCTCCTCCAGCGTCTGCGCGACGGTGAGGCGCGGGTTCAGCGAGCTGTACGGGTCCTGGAAGATGATCTGCATGTGCCGGCGCAGCGCCCGCATCGCCCGCGGCGGCTGCTCCAGCACCTCGACGCCGTCGAAGCGCACCCGGCCGGCGGTCGGCTCCACCAGGCGCAGCACGGCGCGCCCGACCGTGGACTTGCCGCAGCCGGACTCGCCGACCAGCCCCAGCGTCTCGCGCCCCGCCACGGCGAAGGACACGCCGTCCACCGCGCGCACGCTGGCGCCGCGTTGCGGGTAGTGCTTGGCGAGCCCGTCCACCTCGATCAGCGCCGTCATTCCCCAGCCCTCCAGCAGGCGACGCGGTGGCCGGGCGTGCGCTCCGCCAGCGCCGGGTCGGCGCGGCAGGCGTCCGCCGCCAGCGGGCAGCGGTTGCGGAAGCGGCAGCCGGGCGGCGGCGGGGAGAGGTCGGGGACGGTGCCGCCGATCTCCTCCAGCCGGCCGCCGCCGCCCGCTATGCGGGGAACGGCGCGCATCAGGGCGCGGGTGTAGGGGTGCAGCGGGCGGGCCAGAAGGTCGCCGACCGGCCCCGTCTCGACCACCCGGCCGGCGTACATGACGGCGACGCGGTCGGCGGTCTCCGCCACCACGCCGAAGTCGTGGGTGATGAGGATCACCGCCGTGCCGAGGCGGTCGCGCAGATCGAGGATGAGGTCGAGGATCTGCGCCTGGATGGTGACGTCCAGCGCCGTGGTCGGCTCGTCGGCGATCAGCAGGTTGGGCCGGCAGGCCAGCGCCATGGCGATCATCACCCGCTGGCGCATGCCGCCCGAGAGCTGGAACGGGTATTCGTGCGCGCGGCGCTCCGGCGCGGCGACGCCGACGGTCGCCAGCATCCCGACCGCCGCCTCCATCGCCGCGCGGCGCGACAGGCCCTGGTGGGCGCGGAACACCTCGGCGATCTGGTGGCCGGCGGTGAAGACCGGGTTGAGGGCGGTCATCGGCTCCTGGAAGATCATGCCGATGCGGTCGCCGCGCAGGGCGCGCATCGCGCGCTCGGGCAGCGCCAGCAGGTCCCGCCCGTCGAAGCGGATCGACCCGCCGGCGATCTCGGCCGGCGGCGAGGGCAGAAGGCGCAGGACCGACAGCGACAGCACGCTCTTGCCCGACCCGGATTCGCCGACGATGCCCATCACCTCGCCGGGATTCAGCGCCAGCGACACGCCGTCGAGCGCGTGGACGAGGCCGCGCCGGCCGCGGAAGCGGACCCGCAGGTCGGCCACCTCCAGCAGCGGCGCGGGCGCGGCGGCGGGTCCTAGCCCGTCCGTCATATTCCTACGGTGAATGCCGCCGGTTGCGAGCATGTCCCTTCCCCCTGGCCCCGATTGCGCGCTCTGTCGGCGCTTTTCAGGCTCCAGACCTTTGAAACAGGCTATGGAGGGGCGGGGCTGAGGAAACTGTGCGAGAGGCGAATATTCTTGTCAAGAAACTTTCCGTGCCGCTGCAGGAGGCCCTAGCGGCAACCATGGGAAAGTCGGGAAGGCAATGGCGGTCGACCATCTCGCAACGATCACCGTCGCCGCTGCCCTTCCATGGCTCCGACCTTGGCGCCAGCGGCGACGCGGCAGAGGATTCTGGCGGAGCCCGGCACCGGGGCTGGGTCGCCATCCCATCGCCGTCGGTGATATGCGCTTCCGCCGGTTGGCTGCAGTCCAGCCGGGTCCATGTAAATAGGCGACCCGAGCCGTATTATTACTTTTGCTCGTTTCTTCAGTCTCTAAGGTATGGTTGTTGCGCGCCGTCATACCAGCGTATTCTAATTTTGTTTCGGCGCGTGCGCCGTCGTCGCTCTCACACGAGCGGAGGCCTTCATGCCGGTCGCCCGGGGGCCGACTTCCGAGCCCTGGTACGTGGGTGTCCTCTTCTCGAGTTCCGGCTTCATGGCCGTGATCGAGGAGACGCAGATGCGCGGCACCCTGCTGGCCATCGAGGAGATCAATTCCCGCGGCGGCGTCAACGGCCGGGAGATCATTCCGATCATCTACGATCCGGCGTCGGAGGTCGCGGGCTTCGGGCAGTACGCCAAGCGCCTGATGATCGAGGACGGCGTCACCACGATCTTCGGCTGCTACACCTCGTCCAGCCGCAAGGCGGTGCTGCCGGTGGTGGAACGGCTCAACGGCCTGCTCTGGTACCCCACGGTGTACGAGGGGTTCGAGTTCTCGCCCAACGTCATCTACACGGGAGCCGCGCCCAACCAGAACAGCGTCGCGCTGTGCCGTTTCCTGATGGACCGCTTCGGGACGCGCTTCTATTTCGTCGGATCCGACTACGTCTACCCACGCGAATCCAACCGCATCATGCGGGAGCTGGTCCGCGCCAACGGCGGCCAGGTGGTCGGCGAGACCTACCTGAGCCTGCGGGCGCGCCGCCACGACTTCCTCCCGGTCATGCGCGACATTCGGCAGGCCCAGCCGGATGTCATTTTCTCCACCGTGGTCGGCGATGCCACGGTCTACCTCTACCAGAGCTACGCCGGGGCCGGGCTGGACCCCAAGGTTCTGCCGATCGCCAGCCTGACCACCACCGAGGCGGAGATCCGCGCCATGGGCTGCGACGTGGGCGAGGGGCACATCACCGCGGCTCCGTACTTCCAGTGCGTCGAGGGCGCGTCGAACTCCTCGTTCGTGCAGCACTACAAGGCGCGCTACGGCGAGGACGAGCCGACCAACATGTGCGTGGAGGCGGCGTACTTCCAGGTGCAGATCTTCGCCAAGGCCCTCGGCATGGTCAACACCATGGAAACCGACGTGCTGCGCGGGGCGGTTCTTGGCGCCGACTACGACGCGCCGCAGGGCCACGTGTCGATCAACCCGGTGTCCAGCCACACCGACCTGTGGACGCGCATCGGCCGCGCCAACCGGCAGGGCCAGTTCGACGTGCTCCAGCAATCCCGCGCGCCGGTGTCCGCCGATCCGTACCTGGTCGGCTATGGCCGGGCGGTCGCGCTCTAGGAGTTCCCCCGCATGGCCGACACCCCCGCTGTCCCCAGGGCGGCCGCCACGCGCGCCAAGGCGATCGCCGGCGAGCTGGCGGCCCTGTCCATCGCCGTCGCGGTGCGGCGGGACGAGGACGGCGAGGCGCTGATCCGCGAGCTGCAACGCACCCGGGCGCAGGTGCGCCACGTCTGGCCGGTGCCCGAGCGGCTGCCCGGCGACGCCGACGTGCTGTACTGCGACCTCGCCCCCGGGCTGCCGGACCGCCTGCCCTGGGTGCCGGGGGAACCGAAGTCGGCGCTGGTGGTGGTGCTGCCGCGCATGCCGTCCCCCGACCTCGACCTCCTGTACAACGCCGCGGCAGACGCCGTGCTGCACAAGCCGTTCGCGCCCAATGCGGTGCTGACCAGCCTGCTGGTCGCGCACAGCCAGTTCCGCTACGGGCAGCGGCTGCGCGGGCGCATCGAGAAGCTGGACGAGACGCTGCGTACCATGCGCAGCGTCGAACGGGCCAAGAGCATCCTGATGAGCGCGCGCAGCATGCGCGAGGACGAGGCCTACCACTTCCTGCGGCGCCAGGCGATGGAACGGCGGGTGCCGATCAGCGCCGTGGCCTCGGCCATCGTTGACTCGCACGAAATCTTCAGTTAGACTTACAAACAGTTCGTCCCTGCGCGAACTCAGCGGCAGCGTTGCCGCTGCCACAAGATATCCAGGGCAATGACGCCCCCGCGACGACCACCACCGGTGGCCGGCGCGGGGGCGTTTTTGTTTTGCGCAAACGGGAGGGTGGGATGAGCATCAAGCGGCGCGATTTCCTCAAGGGCACGGCGGCGGCCGGTGCGGCGGCCTCGGTCGGCTTTCCCCACATCTGGATCAAGGACGCCTCGCTCGCCTGGGCGGCGGGCGGCGAGATCAAGGTCGGCGTGCTGTTCTCGCTGACCGGCACCACGGCGATCATCGAGGAGTCGCTGAACAAGGCGACGCTGATGGCCATCGAGGAGATCAACGCGGCCGGCGGCATCAACGGCCTGAAGATCGTCCCCATCGTCGAGGACCCGGCCTCCGACCCGGCGACCTTCGCCGACAAGGCGCGCAAGCTGGTGGTCAGCGACAACTGCGTCAGCGTGTTCGGCTCCTACACCTCGGCCAGCCGCAAGGCGGTGCTGCCGGTGTTCGAGAAGCGCAACAGCCTGTACTGGTACCCGACGCTGTACGAAGGCCGCGAGTGCTCGAAGAACGTCATCTACACCGGCGCCGTGCCGAACCAGCAGCAGGACGAGTTCATCCCCTGGCTGATCAAGAACTTCGGCAAGAAGTTCTACCTGATCGGCTCCAACTACATCTACCCGAAGGAAGAGAACAACTACTGTAAGAAGCTGCTGGAGAAGTACGGCGGCGAGGTGGTGAACGAGGAGTACGTGCCGCTCGGGCACTCCGAGTTCAGCTCGGTGATCAACAAGTTCAAGAGCATGCAGCCGAACGTGATCTTCTCGACGGTGGTCGGCGATTCCGTGGTGGCGCTGCACCGGCAGTACCGGGCGGCGGGCCTGGATCCGGAGAAGATGCCGATGGCCAGCTTGACCACGTCCGAGAACGAGATCGCCGCCATGGGCGGCGACGCCGCCGCCGGCCACTTCACCTCGGCCCCCTACTTCATGGTGCACAAGTCGGCCGAGAACGAGCGGTTCGTCGACGCCTACCTGCGGCGCTGGGGCAAGGACAAGGTGACCCACTTCGTCTCCGAGCCCTCCTACTTCCAGGTCCACCTGTTCAAGCAGGCGGTCGCCAAGCTGTCGCCCAAGGACATCTCGCCGACCACCATCCGCGAGGCGGTGAAGGGTGCGGAGATGATCGCCCCGCAGGGCCGAGTGCGCATCGAGGCCGACAACCTGCACACCTGGCTGTGGCCGAAGATCGCCCGCGCCCGCTCGAACGGCCAGTTCGAGGTGCTGGTCGAGTCCAAGGAGTGGCTGAAGCCGTTGCCCTACGCGGCCTATCCCGGCCAGACGTGCACCGCCGACGGCCTCAAGCAGACCTGATCCGGCCGCACCGAACGGAAGCCTGTCGTCCCTGAAACGGCGCGGCGGCCCGGCGGGCCCGCCGCGCCGAACGGAGGAACACGTATGGATTTCGCCCTGCAACAGCTGGTGACCGGGCTCAGCATCGGGTCGATCCTGCTGCTCGTGGCGCTCGGGCTGGCGATCATCTACGGCTCCATGGGCGTCATCAACCTGGCGCACGGCGAGTTCGTGATGCTGGGCGCCTACAGCGCCTGGGCGCTGCAGGCGTTCCTCGGGCTCGACCTGCTGCCCAGCCTGGCGCTGATCTTCCTCATGGTGGCGGCGCTCGGCTGGCTGCTGGAGCGGGCGGTGATCCGCCGGCTGTACCGCCGCCCGCTCGACACCATCCTGGCGACCTGGGGGCTGGGCGTCCTGCTCCAGCAGCTCGTCCGCCTGACCGCGGGCGGGGAGCTGCGCTACGTGCAGATGCCGGAAACGCTGTCGCACAGCGTCACCATCCTCGGCGTCGAGGCGTCGGCGTACCGCGTCTTCATCTTCCTGGCCGCGGCGCTGCTGTTCTTCGTGACGTGGTTCCTGATGCAGCGCACCACCATCGGCATGAAGCTGCGCGCTGTGGTGCAGGACCCCGGCGTCGCGGCCTGCTTCGGCATCAACGCCGACCGCGTGTACGGGCTGACCTTCGCCTACGGCGCGGGTCTGGCCGGGCTGGCCGGCGCGCTGGTCTCGCCGCTCAAGAGCGTGGCGCCGGAGATGGGCACCGGCTACGTCATCGACGCCTTCATGGTGGTCGTGCTGGGCGGCGTGCAGAGCCTGATGGGCACGGTGGTCAGCGCCTTCCTGCTGGGCGAGCTGTCCGGCGTCATCGCCTTCCTGCAGAACGACACGGTGGCCAAGGCGCTGGTGCTCCTGGCAATCGTCGTCCTCATCCGCTTCCGCCCGCAAGGGCTGTTCGTGGCGAGGGTCCGCGCATGATCGGCAACAGCAAAGCGAACAGGGCCGTGAACCGGCGGGCCGTGGCGCAGGTCGCCGTCTACGCCGTGGTGTGCGCCGGCATCTTCCTGCTGCCCCTGTGGCTCAACGACTTCATGCTGAACAAGGTGGCGCGCTACCTGGTGCTGGGCATGCTGGCGATGGCGCTCAGCCTGTCCTGGGGCTATGCCGGCATCCTCAACCTCGGCCAGGCGATGAGCTTCGGCCTGGGCTCCTACTGCATGGCGATGACGCTGAAGCTGCGCACCGTGCCGGTCCACACCGGGCCGGAGGGGCTGCCGGACTTCATGGTCTGGAACAACGTGCCGGCGCTGCCGTGGTTCTGGTGGCCGTTCCATTCCACCGCCGTGGCGCTGGCGGCCGGCGTGCTGGTGCCGGCCGGGCTGGCGATGCTGCTGGGCTGGTTCATGTTCCGCGGCCGGGTGACCGGCGTCTACACGGCGATCATCACGCTGGCGGCGATGGTGGTGGTGAACCTGCTGATCATCGACCAGCAGCGCTACACCGGCGGCTTCAACGGCATCACCGACCTCGCCCAGCTCACCATCCTGGGTGTCGAGTTCGACGCCTACGCGAGCACCACCTACTACCTCGTCGCCTCGTGCCTGACCGCCGCGCTGTTCATCGCGCTGGCCTTCACCCGCAGCAAGGCCGGGCTGATCCTGCAGGCGATCCGCGACCACGAGGAGCGGGTGCGCTACTTCGGCTACGACGTGGCGCACTACAAGATCGCGGCGATGACCGTGTCGGCGGCGATCGCCGGGGTGGCGGGCATGCTCTACACGGTGGTGATGGAGTTCGCCTCGCCGACCTTCCTGGGCGTGCAGCTCAGCCTATCGGTGGTGATCTGGTGCGCGGTCGGCGGGCGCAGCAGCCTGCTGGGCGCCATGCTCGGCGCCATGCTGGTGGCCGGCATGCAGGGGATGCTCTCGGAATCCGAGACGTTCCTGGAGACCTGGACGCTGGTCATGGGGGCGATGTTCGTCCTGGTCGTGCTCTTCCTGCCGAAGGGACTGGCCGGGCTCGTCCACATGCTGGCGGACCGGTTGTTCGACCGCCGGCCGCGGGTGGCGCTCGCGCCGCCGCCGGCGGTGGCCGGCACCGGCGAGAGGGAGGCCGCGTGATGACCCCGCACCTCGAACTGCGCGACGTCTCGGTCAGCTTCAACGGCTTCCTCGCCGTGGCCGGCCTCAACCTCGCCGTCCGGCGCGGCGAGCTGCGCTGCCTCATCGGCCCGAACGGGGCGGGCAAGACCACCGCGCTCGACCTCGTCTGCGGCAAGGTGCGGCCGGTCGCCGGCTCCATCCTGCTCGGCACCAAGCGCCTCGACCGGCTGGAGGAGCACGAGATCGCCCGCGCCGGCGTCGGGCGCAAGTTCCAGGTCCCCAGCGTCTTCAAGGACCTCAGCGTCCGCGAGAACCTGGAGGTCGCCTACTGCAAGACCACCGGCGTGCTGCGCAACGCGCTGCGCTTCCGCCGCCGGGCGGAGAGCGATGGACTGGAGAAGCTCGCCTCCCTGGTCGGGCTGGAGGACCAGCTGCACCGTCAGGCCGGCTACCTGTCGCACGGGCAGACGCAGTGGCTGGAGATCGCCCTGCTGCTCGCCCAGAACAGCGAGCTGATCCTGATGGACGAGCCCACCGCCGGCATGACCGTGCAGGAGACCCTGAAGACCGCGGAACTCTTCAACCGCCTGAAGGGCCGCCACACGCTGGTCGTGGTCGAGCACGACATGGGCTTCATCAAGGAGATCGGCGACGTGATCTCGGTGATGCACCAGGGCCGGCTGCTCGCCGAGGGCACGGTGCGCGAGATCGAACAGCACGCGGAAGTGCGCCGCGCCTACCTCGGAACCGGAGGGATCGGCCATGCTTGAGCTGACCAACGTGGATGCCTACTACGGCAACAGCCGGGCCATCCAGAACCTCAGCCTGAAGGTCGAGGAGGGCGCGTTCGTCGCCGTGCTCGGCCGCAACGGCGTCGGCAAGACCACGCTGATGCGCACCATCACCGGCCAGATGGACCGCATCACCGGCTCCATCCGCCTGGACGGCATGGAGATCGGCGCGCGTCGCACGCACGAGCGGGCGCTGTCCGGCGTCGGCTGCGTGCCGCAGGGGCGCGGCATCCTGCCCCGCTTCACGGTGCGCGAGAACCTGCGGCTCGGCCTGTTCGCCAACCCCAAGGGCGGGCGCGACATCGACGAGCGGGTGTTCGAGCTGTTCCCGATGCTCAAGCAGCACCTGAACCGCAGGGGCGGCAACCTGTCGGGCGGGCAGCAGCAGCAGCTCGCCATCGCCCGCGCCCTGCTGGCCGAGCCGAAGGTCCTCCTGCTCGACGAGCCGACCGAGGGCATCCAGCCCAACATCGTCGAACAGATCGAGGAGGTGATCGTCCGGCTCAACCGCGAGCGCGGGCTCACCATCGTCCTGGTCGAACAGAACGTCGCGTTCGCCCGCCGTGCGGCCCAGAGCTTCGTGATCATGGAGAAGGGCCGGATCGCGGCGAAGGGAGCCGTCGCGGACCTGACGAACGACCTCGTCCACCGGCACATGGCCGTCTGAGGGGCGGTCTGGCCGGCGGACAGCACACTCACCCAGCAAAACGGAGGAGGAAACCATGCTTCACGGCGACATTTCGAGCAGCAACGACACCGTCGGCGTCGCGGTGGTGAACTACAAGATGCCCCGCCTGCACACCAAGGCGGAGGTGCTGGAGAACGCCAACAAGATCGCGCAGATGGTCATCGGCATGAAGGTCGGCCTGCCGGGCATGGACCTGGTGATCTTCCCCGAGTACTCGACGCACGGGATCATGTACGACCCGAAGGAGATGTACGAGACGGCGTCCAGCGTGCCCGGCGAGGAGACCGAGATCTTCGCCCGCGCCTGCCGGCAGGCCGGCGTGTGGGGCGTCTTCTCGCTGACCGGCGAGCGCCACGAGGAGCATCCCAACAAGGCGCCCTACAACACGCTGATCCTGATGAACGACAAGGGCGAGATCGTGCAGAAGTACCGCAAGATCATGCCCTGGGTGCCGATCGAGGGCTGGTACCCCGGCAACTGCACCTACGTCTCGGAAGGGCCGAAGGGGCTGAAGGTCAGCCTGATCATCTGCGACGACGGCAACTATCCCGAGATCTGGCGCGACTGCGCCATGAAGGGGGCGGAGCTGATCGTGCGCTGCCAGGGCTACATGTACCCGGCCAAGGACCAGCAGGTCATCATGGCCAAGGCGATGGCATGGGCCAACAACGTCTACGTCGCCGTCGCCAACGCCGCCGGCTTCGACGGCGTGTACTCCTACTTCGGCCACTCGGCGATCGTCGGCTTCGACGGCCGCACGCTGGGCGAGTGCGGCGAGGAGGACTACGGCATCCAGTA